>Ga0209810_1004354_pt1 | contig 13750 bp, 15 predicted proteins | sample Coa_R1_7_FD_187159 | JGI IMG/M metagenome (GOLD analysis project Ga0209810, IMG submission 187159) | Surface soil microbial communities from Centralia Pennsylvania, which are recovering from an underground coalmine fire - Coalmine... | ecosystem: Environmental > Terrestrial > Soil > Unclassified...
GCTACTACATCCTCGGCAGCATGGACGGCAATCACGTCGAGGTCACCGCCGAGTTCGCGGCCCAGCTGATCGAGCGCTGGCAAGCACAGGCAGCCGCGCGGCGCAGCAGCTGATCCGATTCCATCCGGGTCGGCTGCTCCTTCAGCCTTATGGCTGCACGCAGTGGTCACAAGCACCCCACGCCCGCTTCTCGATCCACCAGGTCCGCAGCTCGGCGTCGAATGCTGACCGAATGAGCGAGGCGGGATCTGAGGTTGAGACTTTGTTTTTTGGACCAGGTCGGCGTCTGGTGCGGCTCCGCCGGCGTGTGGACTGTTGGTAGCAGCAGCTTCGCAGACGGCGCCAACAGCGCCGCTGTCGCGAGAAGACCAAGACGCACCGGGATCGTGATCTCCTTCGACCAGCACACCGCCGAACTCTCCTCCAGGAGTTGTGACGTCGAGCCGAGCACCGCTGCACCGTCCTCAGCTTCGAACTGCAACCGACCCGCGTGCCTCAGCTCGATCGAACCGGACGGGTCCGGCCCTTCTACGCGAACGACGTGAGCCACTAGCACGGGCGTCTGGCGACCAAGCTGGAGCTCTGCACTCGCCGCCTGCGCTCGCTGCTGCACTACTCCGCCACTGATCTGATCGCAGCCGAAGTGGACCTGCACACTGTGGCTTAGCCGGCTCAGTCACGGATCTTGCGGAGCCACCACCCTGGAGGTCTGCGCTGCGTGGAGCTCGTCGGCCGACTAGCGGGCGGCCACGTTCCTGGCGAACCGACTGGCCGGCCGGGAAGGACATCGCTCAGCAGGCTGCGATGCTCGTGACCGGCAACGCTGTCCTGCCTGTGTGGCAACGCCACCTGCTGGCGGATGCTGCGCGCCGACGGCGAGCTCGTATCGGGCTACCCATTGCCGTCGGTGACGGACCTGGCCGCCTCTGGCCGTTGTCATGGTCGAAGACGCGCCGCCGCGTCCCATCGGCAACGCGTTGTGGCGCGTGCTGTCCACATACGCGTTCGTCCCGTCGCTGTGGCCTGACGAGGAACGACCGGAACGGGTTCCCCGTTCCCCATCGCCCTATGCGGACGCCGAATTGCCGTCCGACCAGCGCAAGGCGCTCGCGTGGATCGAGAGCGCGTCGCTCCCGCTCGCGTCACTAGCCGATGACAAGACCGCCCGCCGGGCGCTCGACAAACTCAGGGTCACCCAGGACGGGAGCAAGGCCGCGGAATCGTACTTCCGCCGGCGGCGCGGCGTGCTGGTCAACCTAATCGGCTACGCCATCGAATCAGGCGAACTCGATGCGAACCCGCTCGCCAAGCTGAACGAGAAGGCCCCGAAGAAATCGGGCCCCATCGACAAGTCGGTGGTCCTCAACCCCGCGCAGGCCGCGGACATGCTCGCTGCCATCTCATACGTCGGCAGCTACCACCGAGCACGAGGTAGGCGCTTGGTCGTGCTGGTCGCCATGTTGTTCTACGCGATGCTCAGACCAGAGGAGGCCCTGTTCGTCCACGACTACGACTGCACACTCCCCGCCGAGCCGGATGCCTGGGGCTCGATCCGGCTCACACAGACCAGGCCGACCGCTGGGCGCCGCTGGACCGACAGTGGGCGTATTCACGACGAGCGCGGCCTCAAGGCGCGCTCCGAGACCGATGTGCGCATCGTGCCGATTCCGCCGACGCTGGTCGCCATCATCCGCGCGCACATTGCGGAGTTCGGTACCGCGCCGGACGGGCGGATCGTCAGGCACGAGCGAGGCGGTATTCCGGTGGCCTCTACCTACACACGCGTCTGGCGCGAGGCCCGGCCGCTGGCGCTGACCCCTGCGCAACTGGCCAGCGGTTTCGCCGATGATCCGTACGACAACCGGCACGCCGGTATCTCGGTGATGCTCAATGCCGGGGTGGACGCTCTGGACGTTGCCGAGCGCGCGGGCAACAGCGCCGAGGTGATCCACCGCGTCTACGGCCACCGCACGGCAGGCCGCGACCACATCAATAACCGCAAGGTGGACGCGTTTATGAAGGAACACGACCCCAGCCGGAACTGACGACGTTGCCCACACCACGAATGTGGGTGTGGGCAACGTCCCGCTCAATCGGCCGGTGGCGACTCGTCATGCCGTTCGCGGATGCTCGCCGGGTCGTACGCGATCCATTCCCACAGCGTCCACGGCGAATCGGTCGTGTACTGAGTCCAGATCACCCAACCTTCGGGCGTCCGCGCCCACACGCGGATGTGGCCGCGCCTCCATCTGCCGTCGATGCGTACCCAGATAGCTGAGTTGCGCGGCTGTACGCGCCGGCTGTGGTCGGGATGGCCGACCTTGCGCGCGTCACTGGACACGGACCAAGGATCGAACGTGAGTTCTTTAGAGTCAAGTTGTCGATACCGCTCGAAGGGTGGGCTCCGGCGCGTTTGACGGCTACGCTGCGGATTATGGATGAGACGACTGGAGGCGTGACAGTCCGATTTGACCACGGCAAAACGACGTGGGTGATCCCCGAAGACCTGCTGCGATTGCAGCAGGCATGGGATGCGGCACACGCGGCTGCGGAGCGCGCGGCGAGGGACGGCGACGATGGGGCATGGAACCTCGCGAGAGCGAAGAGACTCGAACTGACGCTCGAACTCGACCGCCACCCGTGGCTGCGGGCAGCCATGGCGGCAGGGCAGCGCTTCCAGGCCGACCAGGCGCTAAAGGCCTGCGCACGCGAGCCTCGCTGAGGTCGGCGGGCGAGTGCGTCAGCGGCACCGCTCAGACACGCCTCAGACACGGAATCCGTCACACGGCGTCCCTACATGACGCGGCATGTCATACAGAGATAGACACGAAAACGGCCCCTCACGCAGGTGAGGGGCCGTTTCTGCTTTTGAAGTGGTGTGCACCTAATCGGGGCTCTTGCAAACCCTGACTGGGAGGCGAGACGTCTGTTGGAGTGGGCGGAGCACAGGGTTGACGATCACAAGACGTGACCGTCCTCGCCCGTCCTGATCACGCAATCGATCTTGACCTCGGAAGTTGGGTGCTCGATCGCGTAGCGAGTGGTCGCGCTGTCGTAGGACGTGAAGAGGCGTGGAGCCCGTGGGCGGCACTGCGGCGGATCGAAAGCCCAACAAGGTCGATCAAGCGAAGACATTGTGGCCGATACTTGAAGCGAAGATGCTGTAAGCAAAGTTGATCCAGCCGTGCCTGTCCCAAAGATCGCCGAGGTCGTCTAACACGCCTTCCATGTGGCGCAGAACTGGCCGTATAAGTCCTTCGTGCTTGGGGGTGAAAGAGACTGACAGCGCGTCGCTACCTGAGCTATCAGCTAATCAGCCTGAATCGAACTTAGAATTCCTATGAAAGCCTGTTCGTGTTGCAATCGCTGCTGAGCAATACTTGAATCTTGTGAGCACTCCGCTTGTGGTGCACTAAATAAATAGTAGTAGCCATCTAACTTGAAGGACTTCATGTTGTCTATCGTGAGTGGTGCTCCGCTCGGACTCCAGTGACGAGAATCCTTAGAACGCTGCAAGAGACCTATCATGCCAGCTTGCGAGCCACTGCAGTCCTGATTGGCGTTATCGATTGTTTTCATGGTCGGATCAATGATGAAGACTCCGTCTGCTCCTGTATCAACGGGACTCGCTGCTATATAGCTTATTCCGAGAGTCTGTGTATCAAGCTTGAGCTTGATACCGAGTGGCTGAATGTCTAAATAATTTGCGGCTGGTTGCGGCGGTAGTTGACTACTCGCAGTCTTCTTCTGCGGCGCAGTGGCTGTCGAGCTCATGGTAGCTTTTGACCGAGGCTTCTGCATGTCGGCGATACGCCAAGCTGCAACCCCAACTACGACTAGTACCACAATCAATAAGATGCCGATGACTCCGAATCCTTCATTCCTTTTCATCACCTCTTCTCCTATTTGTGTTTCGCTATAAATAACTTCCTCCCACTTTAGACGAAATTCCCAGAAATGGCAAGAGTTAAGCAATAGCCGTTGGAAATCTGACCAATTCATGTTATTGTTCGCTCGCACCCGTAGCCGCCACAATGGCTACGGGTGCGAACCTTTCAGAACACAGTAGAAGAAAGAAGGTGACAACCTTGTACCGCAAAGTGCCGCGCCGCGCGAAGATGTTAACACCTTTGCTAGTGGCTCTGCTGCTCAGCTTCGGTATAACCTCCACTCAGCCTGCGGTAGGAGACACTGCTCTTCCATGCGGTTACGTACTGGTTAGTGGGTCATCCTGGGCTGGTGGGAACGGCGTCGATGTTCACTACAATGGCAGCGATCAAGGGACTGGTAACTCATGTGGAAGTTCTGTCTTCGACTTGAGCGCAAGTCCTTCGCAATGGGGCTTCGCTTGGCAATGCGTCGAGCTTGCGGCGCGACTTTACAAGACCGAAGGTTGGAGTAACGGCCTTCCTGGCATCAGCTATGCATCTCAAATTTACACCAATGCATCTACTTTAGGCATGACAACGATGGCGCAAGGCTCGATCGACATTACGAAGATCGTGCCAGGCGACATGATTGTTAGTAGTCAAGGAACATATGGTCACGTATCGGTCGTTGACTATGTTGACACAACTAATAACGTCGTCAATACGGTAGAACAAAATGACAGCAGTAGTGGCAAAGCATCGTATAGCTTCGACTCGACCACTAAGAAGCTCTCACGAAGCTCGTACTACACGATTTCTGGTGTAGTGCATTCGCCGAATAACAAAATCGGCAATACAGCTCCTTCTCTCCCCCCCGCCCCTCCTCCCACTCCCAACGTTCCCTGGAACTTCGAGAATTTGGATGGGGATCCTTACTCGGTCCTGCGCACCGACAGCAACACAGGTCTCAATCCCGTGAGCGTCGTCTACGGCAGCACGCTCCAGACGTTCTACTACGATCAGCAGAACGGTCGTCTGATGCATACGTGGTCGGATTCGTCCGGCTGGCACAGCGAGGTATTGGACGGTGCCGGCGGAAGCAACGGTCGGACAACTGAGAACGTAGGCAAGTCGCCGTCGGTTGTCATCAACGGCACCACTCTGCAGGTGTTCTACTACAACCTGTCGGAGCGCACGCTCCGACATGCGTGGTCAGATTCGTCAGGGTGGCACTTCGAGACGCTTGATGGAAATGCTGCGTCTGTGTCCGGCCAGTCTGGCGATATGGGCTCGGTTAGTACAGCCGTGATGTATGGCTCGTCGATTCAATTGTTCTACCCAAACCTCACAAACGGTGACCTTCGCCATGCCTGGACGGACTCGTCAGGCTGGCACTTCGAGAACTTGGATGGAGATGCGGGCTCGAAGGCTGGGCAGAAGGGCAACTACGCACCAAGTGTTGGCACGTCGCTGACCAGCATCGTCTACCAGAACAACCTGCATGTCTTCTACTACAGCTCGGCTCAGCAGGTGCTTCGGCACATGTGGGCTGCGTCTGACGGATGGCATGTCGAAACACTCGACGGAAACCAGGGCTCGATCTCAGGCTACGTGGGGTGCGTGGGGCAGAACCCTGCGGCGACACTGCTTGGTACTACCCTGCAGCTGACGTACTACGACGCGGCCGGGAACCTCCGTCACTCGTGGAACGACAACAACGGCTGGCACTTCGAGAACTTGGATGGTGTGTCGTCCAGTATCGGCGGCTTCCACTTTGCCGTCGGGCTGTACTCGTCGATGGTGGTCAACGGCACTTCGCTGAACATCTTCTACTTCGACAACACGTATGGCGAGCTCCGACATGCGTGGCAGGACTCGTCTGGCTGGCACTTCGAGAACCTGGACGGTCTCGGCGGTGGTAGTGGTCGGCTCCAGGCCAACGTTGGCTCGTACGTGAACGCCGTGCTCTATGGCGGCAAGATCCAGCTGTTGTACTACGACGCGACGAATGGGAATCTGCGACATGCATGGCCGTGGTAGGTCGTACGAAAGTCACGGGCGTCAGGCGGGGGTGTCGGTATCTCGTTCGTAGTCATCGCACCGGTGACCTAGATCGTCAAGCATCAAGGGAGCTGTCCTACCACCTAGGTGGTAGGACAGCTCCCTGTTTTAGTCTGGCCCACTTAGCGGAGAGACTACGTGGATGTCTCGGATCGGCTCGGTGTCTGCGCGCGCCAGTACGCTCTGCCCAACCGATCGTCAGATCCTTGGAGCAGAGAAGCGGCAGGATGAAGAGAGCGCAAGTGACCGGTATCGAGACAGCGGCGGTTAAGGCGGCGGTACCCGCTGCAAAGGGTCTTGCGCGAGCCTGGCAGTGGCTAGAGCAAAGGCTTGCAGCCGACCACATGCCGATTGGGCGCTTCACCACGAACTACGGCAGTGCCGAGCGGATCATCCTGATCGCCGCGGTGGCACCTAGCGATACGCCGCCAGCGCTCTCGACGTCGGCCTTTGTCACTGCGGCTCAGCGAGTGGCCGGCCTCGTCTTTGAAGGGCTGTCTCCTATCACGGACTACTCGGGTCGCGAGGTGGTCTGGTTCAAGGTGCGCGACAGTCACGATCCGAACGTGAGTGACCAACACACGCTGGAGATCTACCCGAACGGGCTGATGCTTCTGCGGTGGGGCTTGGTGCTGTCGCTTGCGCCTGAACCGGACAACGTGCCGCCGATCCCGATGGGCGAGTTCGTTCGTGTGTTGCGTCGTCTCTACGACGTTGCACACCTCCCTGAGTTCCAGCAGCTCCACGGACGACGGCGCTGGGAGAGCAAGCGACGGCTTGATCTAGCAGTGAGTCTCACCACCACGCTGAACACGACACGGGGCACGATGCAGATTACTGAGCTGGACACGCTTCAGGGCGGTGGCTTCGGGAGAGCAGTGCGTCACGCCATCAACTCTCCACTCGGTGGGTATGCAGGCATGCCGCTGAAGGCAGTGAAGCCAAGTGTGCCGTTCGAGGCGTTGCTCCGCGAGGTCCTCGACGACCTGGCAGCCAACTCTGGTTTCACGGACCCGCAAGGCGCGATGGAAGCGCTGATGCGGACGCATGAGGCAGAGTGGAATCCGATGCATCCGACTATCCCAGCGCAGCTTGAGGCGGAAGAGCAGGCGGTGTGATGGACGCTAAAGATGCTGAGAAGATCCGGGAACTGCTGAACTTCAGCGGCTATCCATTTCAACACTACAGTGCCGATCGGATCGCTAAGCTCGACGGCTTTCAGCTCGCTGTCGAGGTACCGTTCACGCACCCGCCATCGAATGCCGCGTTTCTTGGCACTCACGGTTCGATCGATATCCTCGCAGCTTGCCCCAACACAGATGATGACACACTTGTGTGGTTCGTCATCGAGTGCAAGAAGGCGAACGATAAGATCAAGAACTGGATCCTTCTTCCGAATAAGCAGCAGGATCCGCGATGGCCAACCTTCTCCGGCTCGATCGAGAAGGAAGGTGAACCACTCCAGCTGAGTTTCGGCCGCGATGACCGGTTCCCAAACCTCGGATACCACAGAGGCACGGACTTTGATTACTGTGTGAGCGGCATCGAGGTGAACACCGACCTCAGAGGCACAAACCACGACACGCGTGAGAAGATCTACAATCCACTCAAGCAGGTTACGCATGCGCTACGGGGACTGGAGGTTCAGTACCCTAAAATCATCGAAGGCATTGAGTATCCGAGGCAGCGCACTTACATCCGGAACAAGTACCTCCCGGTTGTGCTTACCACGGCAAACCTCTTCGTGGCCGATTTCCCAGTCGGCGATGTCGTCCAAGGAGAAATCCCAGCTGACAAGCTGTCGCTGGACGGTCCGAAGAAGTGGGCCACCTACGAATTCGCTCTTCCAGACTTCCTCAGCTACACGTTCCCGAGGTCTGGTGGCACAGTGAGGGTTTCGAAGCAGACAGTGTTTATCGTCAACGCCCAGTCGATCGACGAGTTCTTTACGGCGGCAACACATATTGAGGATGGGCGAGCGGCGGGGAACCAGTAGGAGCCCAGATTCCGGGTCGGCAAGTTGGCTTACCTGACGTCGCACAATACTTATTCCGCGACCGCGCCGCAGATCGCGAAGCTGTACGCCGTTATCTTGGCTTAGAAGAGCGGCGATCTGTACTCGCCGCACCGTGCGTTGTTCCAACCAGTTAAACCCTTCTGGAAGTTGTCGTAGATGTACTGGTTGAACATGATGCGTTCACCCGGCGCATTCCAGTAGCCGCCCCAAGCGACTAACTCCTCGTTCGTGGCGTGATGGACGCACCAGTTGAACTTGTCGTAGAGCGGCGGCTCATTGAAGAGGAACCAGAAGTACGGGAAGGCTGCCGAAACGCCGTTGGTCAGGTGGCGAAGGCTCTCGGCACCAGCCTCCCTGACGTACTCGGCGGGCGCGGTTTCGATGACCCGCACCATCTCGCCTAGTAGGCCAGCGACGATGTAGCAAAGGTAGATCGAAGCCAACAGCACCGCGGTCTCCGTGTACGCCTGGTCCATCCCGATCGCCGGTCGATCGGTCATGTAGTTGCTGCGCTCGTGAAGATCTCGCGCCGCGTTGTGTGTCGGATGCAAGAACTTGCCCAGGAAGGTGTAATGGGCTTCGATCCTGGCGATGGCAGCAGGGTCCACGAGTTCGTTGATCTCAAGGCTCTGGATCAGCGCGTCGTACGACAGAAAGTGCCGATATTGGGCGATGCTCTCCAGCCTATGCCCCTTTAGCGCCTTTACGGTCTCTTCGTCGCGCTCGTAGTACTGGAAGTAGTCGGCATCGTCGAGCCGCATCTGCTCAGGGCGGAAATTTTGGAAGAGGAAGAAGTGAATGGGGATAATGAAGCTCGGGTCGTCCCTATCCTTCAGCCCTTCGTATACATACATGAGGTGCCGCTTCGCGCGCGGGTATTTCTTCACATATAGACACTGACCGGTACCGTCGGCGAGCTTTTCGGCGACTTCGGCCTCCTTCTTCGCGAGCTCAGCTTTGAACGCAGCCTCTGGCAGCGAGGAGAGGTCCTGAAGCCGCAGATACTTAAACCCACGACACATCAGCATGAAGAGCAGGTAGTTCTCGAACAGTGCGCGGCTCAACCCGAGAGAGTCGGCGATCTTTCGGTTCTCGATCAGCAAGAGGCAGCTTTCGGCGGTCTCCATGCGGAAGTTCACGAAGTCGAAGTGCTCCATGTAGAGTGTGTTGCCGTTGTTGTAGACCAGCTTGTCACCCCATGCCACGTACTCGTGAAGCATCCTGCGCGTGTACTCGTTAACGCGAGCCACCTGGGCGCCCACCGCCCGGTCAAAAGCGCCGTTCAAGACAACTTCTCCTACCGTGGTACCTCAAGTCCCCTGATTACCTCTAAGCTGCGCATCTTAGCTGCGACTCCTGGAGTCTGCTCGGCCTTTTTACCGGGCCACTCGAACGGAGCAACATCCGACAGCCCTGCAGACGATGGCAGGGCTGTGTCAAGCGTCCTCACTGGGTGGGGCAGCAAGGTTATGTCTCATTTTTCGGAGGGTCGGCCTGCACACAAGCGCTGCCGTCGCGCGGAGAAGCCCCGTCCGCGATGGCGGAATCGATGCTCTCGATGATCGAAAGAAGATGCTCCATCAGAAGCATCGAGCCGGACTTGATAGACTCACAATCCGCGTCCGCTCCATCGAAGTCCGGATTGGTATCCACCTCGATTGAGCCCCAGAAAACGCCGAGTCGTTGTATGCATTTGACCGCGGCTTGAAGTAGATCAGTCCTGACCTCGAAGTCAGGATCGATGAGCAGCTTCGGCAGCTCGTGAGCAATCTCTTGGCGGTGGCGGTAGATGTCTTCTAGGACGGCGATTTGCTTAACGGTGAGGGCTCCCATTTCAACGAGCCATGCGCAGGAAGCCCGATACTTACTCTTCGGATTCCTGGCTAAAACGCTTCGCTGATATTCGGCCTCGTCATACAGGAGGCCAGTTTCGTCGAAGCCGCGCCCGAAGAAGTTGTGTACGCCATCTACGATCTCGCTCCTGATGAGCTCGTAGGCGCAGAGGAAGCTGCCCGCGCGCGAGAGAGCTAGGAAGGTCGACCCTGGCGCGAGCTTCGCAGCTAGCCGCTCTGCGTAGTCGTTGTCCATATGACGAAGCCTTACAGGAGCGTGCTCCCTGCGCACTGATATTTGCTGTCTTGCTCAATGTCTGCGGGCAGGTCGAGCAGGGTCGTCCAGTGCGCAGCGTACAGACGGAGGCAGGTGGCAAGAAGTTTGCAGGTCACGCAACCGTGAGTCATGAGCGTTGTGTGCTCATCTCCTCCTCCAACACCCAGACGAACGCAACACCGCCTTTCGGGAAGACCCAGCCGTCGTAAGCCACCTGGACTGACGGCACTGCGTCGGACGCAGGCAGTGACTGGATCCGCGGCGGACTTGAGCCTGCGATGTAGTCGAGAGTGTTGACGAAGCGGATGCCGCAGCCGCCGTAGAAGAAGTCGACCTTCAGCCCTTGTGTTGGCCGTGACAGATCGAAGTGGATGAGGTGGCCGCGCTGCTGGACGAGGACTCGACAGGTATAGGCGATCGTGACTTCCTTCCCAGCGCTGGCCGACGAGTTGCCGAGGTTCACCGTGAAGGTCTGGCTCATGCTCCGTGCTGTTCGCCGGAGGGGTCGTTCAGCGCCATCGACGGATAGCTGAAGCAACTTGAAGGCTTCAGACGATGCACCCGTCAGGCCGGCCACCGGTTCGAAGTACCAAGCCGCGGTGGAGGTCGGATCCTGCAGAAGGTCCCGATACTCCTGTGGATCTGAGACGCAAGAGAAACGGAGCACCGGGCTCTGCGGTACGACACGGAACTCCCACTTGATCGTGGCGACGAAGAACGTTGACTGCACACCCTTGGGGGCATCGGACCAGGGCGCTAAGACGACCGAGGCGGTGACGTCATGCCAACGCTCTGGGGTCTTGAGCACCTGGGTGCGGAGATCGTTGTACACGTCGTGAGCGAGATCGTGGTCGCCAAGCTGGAGGCCGAGACAGTTCTCTACGATGCGGTCCAACGTCTCCGTTGACGCCACGCTGGTTAGTGCATCGGGGGCGAATGCGAAGCCGTCGACGACTGCATCGCGGATGTTCGGAGCAGCCTCGGTCAGCACCGTCCGGAGTTGCTGAAGAGCCCGCTCCTCGGCGTCGCGCTTGTCGAGATAGGTGAAGCCGATCACGATCAGCCCGGTTGTGAAGAGCGCCGAGCCGATGTCCGTGATGGGTAGCGTGCCGACCCACTCCCCGCCGCGTTGCTGTTCCGTCCAGTGGGCAAGCAGTAGAACGGCGACGCCAAGCACAGTGGCGATTGTCGCCATGAGAACAAGTTTTGTGCGGTAGAGGCGTTGGAGCGGGGTCTTCATCTTTCAAGATCAAGTATATCAAACGTGCAGTCCAGGGCAATGTCGGCTGCACTTCACTCTGCCGTGTGAGCCGTCGCGTCAGTCAGGCTCGGCATAGTGGTCTGCATGACCTCGATCAATTCGTTGTTCCAGTGCGCGGCCCAGGACGTCACCATCGAGCGCGTTCGGGAACTGGTAGCGCAGGCGCAGCCGGAGAGCCTGACGCTGGAGTATAAGGAAGGGTTCACGCCGAACCTCGTCAAGTCGATCGCTGCGATGGCCAATACGTACGGTGGCTTGATCCTTGTGGGGGCGACTGATCAAAGACAGATTGTGGGAGTGCCAGAAGACACAATCATTAAGATCGCGAGTGCCTGCTACGAGAAGCTCGAGCCGCCGTGGCAGCCGGAGATCATTCCTGTTCGGATGGAGGAGGGCTCTGACCTCTTCGTGCATGTCGTGCGAGTTGATCCGGCTCGTGCTCCTCGCCCCGTGCTCGTCGACGGTGCTGCGCCGATTCGGCTTCATGGCCGGGTCGCGAAGGCCGACCGTGGCCGGCTGGCACAGCTCTTCGCCGAGTCACCATCTCCGAACGCCGAATCACCGTGGACCGTTCAAAGGCCGCAGATTCCGTCCAACATTGATGGCAGCCGGACGACGGACTTCATCCTTCGCAGCGGCCTGTCTCTCCCGCTCGACCCCAAGATGATCTGGCGGCCGCTTTCAGACAGCGCCGTCGACGCCTTGGCCAACGCACTCAACGCCTCTCCGCTCCACGGCGTGCTCCTTCGGTGGCTCGGCGACTTCGGCATCGGCGGTCTTAACCCGTTCCATCGGGTCGGGTTCAACCGGGCTAGGGATGCGCGGCTGGCATGGCAGGCCGCGACGGACAACGACGCCTATCGCCTCGTCGAGGCGGTCGCCAAGATCTCCGTCCCGGGCACCTACGGTGACTTCTCCTCGCAGCTCGAGTTCACGCTCGATATCGAGTTCCGGGCCCGGGCATACATCGCAGCGCGGGCTAGCTTTCCTCAAGAATCGCCGTGGCGGCTGAGTGTGGCCAAGCTCTACGAACTCTGTGACGTGCTGGCCGCGACACTTGTTGATCCAGCCGTTCGCCAGCGGCTTGCCGATATCGCGGGCGTCGATCCGATCATCGTTCCGCAGCCAACAAACCTCCACTTCGTGTCTGGCGATTCGGTGAGCGATCTTCTCTACCCGAACGGGCTGACGTTGATCAAAGATGCGGGCGTATCGCACGGCGCTCATTTGCTGGCTGATCCAGCACACGACCTGAGCGAGCCGTCTGAGCGGCGGCAGCAGATCGACAGTTGGCTTGAGCAGATCGCGCTCGACGCAGGTCTTCGGGGGATGGAGAGAGTGCTTGCCGACTATCATCGGACAGCGTAGGCCTCTACATGCTGACGCCCCGACCTTTGCGGCAGGTCGGGGCGTCTGAGACGAACGTGGTATGAAGCGACTACCGGCCGCCGCCCGTACCGCCGCCTCCGCCGTTGTTCTTGAGTTCGCTGGTCATGATTACTCCCTCCTCGTGTCGGTCGGACCGCAGAAGGACAGCGTGACCTTTGACGACCCGCGTCATATGAAGCAAGGGTTCGGACTACTCGACCTTGCACCATAGCTTCGAGCCAACGTGTCGCCGATGCACCTCAACCAGCCGTAGTGATGGATTGCCCTCCATCCGATCGATCTCGACGACCGCAATGTCAATCGCACGGTCTTCGGACTCAGCCTGGCTGTAGGTGAATCGGGCGTGAGGCACGCCATCCAAGGGCTCCCACGTGTAGCGAATCTGCCACTTGTGATCGGCGCTAGTGACTGCCGGTGCCGCCGTGTCGCCCATGCTCCGAGCGTAGAACTGAGATGACGGCAGTTCGACCAATTGCCAGGCATTGCCAAAATTCCCTCGTTGGCCGCTGCCGAGTGTCAATCGTGGGCGCGCATGGTCAGAACTCCCGGCTAGCGACGACACGGGTAAGGCGTTCAACGTCTAGATCAAAGCAAGGAAATCGAGCGCACAGAGTGATCAGTAAACCGGCTGTGCAGATGTTAGTTTGCTGTTCGCGGAAATTAGTGGCTCTTGACTCGGTTCTATCAAGATCATATAATCCTGCCATTCCTTAGCCTAATGGGCGATTGCAGCGATCTGATCGACGTAGCACATTAGGGTGTGCGAAGCGGAAGCCGTGACCAGAAGTGCATTAGCAATAGGTCATTGCTTACCCTCCGCACATCTGGGCCAGGAAGTATGTCTCAATATAGTGAGACATCGCCCATACGCGGGAGTTAGGAGCCGTCATGGCTCTCTCAGTCGTCAATCTCGCTACGGCGGAAGGCCTCAGGCTCTATTCTGACGAGCAGGTGGAAGCGGCTGGCGGCGGTGCGTATTACCTCGTAAAGCGAGGTGAGCAGCCCATGCTGGATGTCGAATCCTCAGGCGTCGCGACAGTCGAG
>Ga0209810_1004356_pt1 | contig 13745 bp, 10 predicted proteins | sample Coa_R1_7_FD_187159 | JGI IMG/M metagenome (GOLD analysis project Ga0209810, IMG submission 187159) | Surface soil microbial communities from Centralia Pennsylvania, which are recovering from an underground coalmine fire - Coalmine... | ecosystem: Environmental > Terrestrial > Soil > Unclassified...
GAGGGAGAAACGGACGCATGAGCGGGTAGCACAACGAAACGCACAGGCAGGCCCATTGCTCGCGCAAAGGCCATATCCGTTTCGTCGTGCGCCGGGACGCCCATCACTGCTCCTGCTCCATGTTCCCCCAGCACAAAATCGGCCACCCAGATCGGGATGCGCTCGCCCGTGAAGGGGTGCAGGGCATAGGCTCCGGTAAAGACGCCCGTCATTGTGCGGTCTTCTCCCCCCTGCGTGCTGCTGACCGTCTCCTGATAGCGAGCAACAGCTTCGTGATATGCGGGAGCCGTTATGTGCGCAATCAGCGGATGGTGCGGAGCCAGCGCCACGAAGGTCATGCCGAAGATGGTATCTGGCCGCGTGGTGTAGACTTGCACGCGCTCTTCGGGCATGCCAGCAATCGTCACGCTGAATTCCAGCCCCTCGGAGCGCCCGATCCAGTTTCGCTGCGCTACCTTTATCCGTTCAGACCAGTCCAGCTGATCCAGATCATCCAGCAATCGCTGCGCGTAGTTCGTTATCTTCAGAAACCACTGCTCTAACCAGCGGCGCTGGACGACGCTGCCGCAGCGTTCGCAGCGCCCGTCAATCACCTGCTCGTCAGCCAGCACCGTCTTATCCTTCGGACACCAGTTCACAGGCGCCGTCTTGCGCTCCGCCAGCCCGGCCTTGAATAACTGCACAAAGATCCACTGTGTCCAGCGATAGTAGCTCGGGTTGGTCGTATGCAGTTCGTGCGACCAGTCAAAACGGTTGCCGATGCGCTTTAATTGGGCCTCGCGGAAGTGTTCGATATTGCGTGCCGTCAGAATACGAGGGTGAATGCCGCGCTTGATCGCGAAGTTCTCGCTGTGAATGCCGAAAGCGTCAAAGCCCATTGGCTCGAAGACATCATAGCCCTGCATAGCCATCCAGCGCCCATGCACATCGGAGCCAACGTAGGAATAGACATTGCCGACATGCAGCCCTTCGGCTGAGGGATAGGGAAACATCATCAGGTTGTAATAGGGGCGCTTCGCATACTGCAAATCAACCTGATATAGCTTCTGCTCCTCCCACTTCGCCCGCCACTTCGGCTCAAAGGCGCGAAAAGCATACTTCGGGCCGGGAACCTGCGCTATGGGATATTTTTGTCCCGACCCGCCAGCAGTGGAAATGTCTTCCACTGTGTCCTTACTTTCTACGCCCGTAGATTGTACCGCGCCGGGAACAGCACTGGATGATTCAGTCTCTGCCATAAAACCCTCCTGAATGTTTGTCTGCAAAGGACTTCACGCGGAGGGCATAAAAAGAGCGCCCTCCGCCCGGCAAGGGCGAAAAGTGCGCATAGACCACTTTCGCGGTACCACCTTGTTTCACCGTTATCTCGCAACAACGGCCTTATGGGTGCCAACACACCCGAACCCTGTAACGGGAGTACCCGGCGCCAGCTACTTCCGTTCTCACCAACGTTTCACCAGCGCGGCTCGCGAGGGAGCTTCAGAACGTCCTGACACCGGCTTACACCAGCCGCCAGCTCTCTGCAATCACGACGCTCCTACTGTTCTCGCTCATCGCCTGTATCGCTATCTTACACATAAAAGTACATGCTTTTTTGCGATCTGTCAAGTGTTTTTTTCAGGATTCAGCAACAGAGAAGATACACAATTGTGAGAGAAATGAGAGAGGGAGGCTCTCGCCCGTAAGGGATTTGTGATGCACGTATAGTATTCTGGTTACTGGCAACTCGCATAGAAAAAACAGGAGGTAACCACAGTGACTATACTTGTCGCTTATGCCAGTAAGCATGGATCAACTCAAGAAATTGCCGAGCGCATTGCAGGGAAGCTGCGGCAGCTGGGGAAGGAAGCCGAGGTACAACCGGTAGAAGCAGTAAAGGACGCAGGGCGCTATGAGGCAGTGGTAATCGGCAGCGCCGTTTACTATGGATCCTGGCTGAAGGAGGCCACAGAATGGGTGCGCCACAACCAGGCCATCTTAGCTCAGCGCCCGGTGTGGCTCTTTAGCGTTGGCCCGCTTGGCACGGAGGTCACAGACACCGAGGAGCAGCCCGGTGAAATGGCAGAGTTTCAGCAAACACTTAAACCCCGTGACCAGCATACCTTTTTCGGCGCCCTCGACCACCACAGGCTATCTTTCCCTGAACGGATGGTAGTGAAGGCGGTTCGAGCGCCTGAGGGCGATTTCCGCGACTGGGAAGCTATTGAAGCCTGGGCAGCGACTATTGTCCGGAATCTCTGATGAGAGAGGGAGGGGAGACCTGGTCAGGGCTGCCTCCCCTCCCTCTCTCATCCTATGGATGCAATCTTACCTGTCGGCATAGATTCTTGCTCCGGGGTGCGTTCGCCCAGATACTCCCGCAAGAGGGCCTCGCCCTGCGGGCTGACCAGGAACGTGACCATGTCGCCGGGTTCGATGACGGCGCGGCCACGCGGGAAGATGAATTCGCCGTTGCGGCGGATGGAGACTACTAGCGTATCTTTTGGAAGGTGTGCGTCGCGCAGGGCTTTTCCGGCAAGCGGCATACCGGGTTCGATCCGCGTTTCGACCATCACCGTTCCTTCGACCAGCCCGCGCATGAGTCGAGTATCCTTCGTCACCGCTGCCCGGTATGCTCGCACGATATCGGCCACCGTCAGCAAGCCGACGACGCGGCGCACACCCGCGATGATCTCGACATCGACCACAGGAGCCCAGCCAACACGATGGCTGGCGAGTTGTTCCAGCGCCTCGTCCAGCGACTCTTCCGGCGTAATGGTAAACACATCACGGTTCATCGCCTCACCAACCGCCGTCTTACCTCGTTCGTCCGGGGGAACACGTCGAATATCCGCCAGCGTGAGTACACCGAGCAGGTCGCCGCGCTCATCAAGCACCGGGCCGCCGCTCACCGTTTGCCGGGCCAGCATCGACTCCACCTGAGCCACCGTTTGAGTCGGCAAGAAGGTGAGCAAGGGTTTGGTCATGGCGCTGGCAACCGGGATGGTGGCGAGAACGGGCAGCGAATATTCCAGACGATGCGCAGGCGAGTCGGCGCGCGTATTCACCTGACTGGTGTAGATGGTAGCTCTCCCCACCAGAACTGAGGAAATGCCCACAGCAATCATGGCAGGCGCGAGCAGGGAGAGATTGCCGGTCATCTCCGCGACCATGAGCATTACCGCCAGGGGAGCATGGGCAATACCGCCAAAGGTCGCCATCATGCCGATGATGACAAAGGGGGCAGGCGTTGGCGGGACGCCGGGAACGACATGATAGCACAAACGCCATAACGCGGCCCCCACCGAGCCGCCGATGACCATGCCCGGCCCGAAGATCCCGCCGGAGCCGCCGGAGCCGATAGATAGCCCGGTTGTGAGTATCTTGATAAAAGGTAGAATGAGAATCACCCAGACCGGAATGGAAAAGATACCCGTTCCCATCTCCTGCTGCACCCAGCCATAGCCCATACCGAGGGCCTGCGGGATGAGCAGGCCGATCAGGCCCACCAGCAGGCCGCCAATGCCGGGTTTGAGCCAGTTCGGCAGAGGAATCCGGTGGAAGATATGCGTCACGCCATAAAAGCCCTTTGCGTAGGCCAGGCCGACAAGCCCGCACAGGACGCCAAGCACGACATAAAACAGTAACTCCGGTGGCGAGGTGAAGGCCAGGTTCCCCTGCGCGCCAAAGATCGGCTCCCAGCCAGACCAGAGGCCGAAGACGCTGTAGCCGATAATCGAGGCCATCAACGCGGGAATGATGGCTTCAATCTCCAGATCATCTTTGTAGAGAATTTCGGCGGCCAGAATAGCGCCACCAAGCGGGGCACGGAAAATAGCGCCGATGCCCGAACCAATACCTGTCGCAATCGCAATGCGCCGATCCTGCACATTCAGGTGTAAGGCCGTCGCCAGCAGCGAACCGAAGCCCGCGCTGATCTGCGCCGACGGCCCCTCGCGCCCGCCGGAGCCACCAGAACCGATAGTGATAGCCGAAGCAACCAGCTTGATAAGCGGGATGCGCGCCCGGATAGGTTTCCCCTCGTGGAATGCTTTGATGGCGGCATCGGTGCCATGCCCCTCTGCCTCTGGCGCGAGCGTGAAAACAATGATGCCCGCAACGAGACCGCCCACTGTTGTAATCACGGGCAGGAGCCAGGGCCGCGCCGCCGACCAGAGCGGCATTACTATGCTCCCGCCTTCGCCCGCAGGATTGGGGGGAAGCAAGATATCGGTGGCGAACTGAATAGACCAGAAGAAGGCGATTGCCCCCAGACCGGCAATAATGCCTATCAGCGTGCTGAGAAATAGCCACTTGAGCAGGTAACGGGGGCTTTCAAAATGCTGTCCAACGCGGCGCAAATGAAACAGACGCCGTAAAAAAGTGACGAATGTGGCGTGCTTCAGCGGTGTACGATCATCCATCTGCTTCCTCTCCAATACGACCTGCCTGAATACTTTGATACCATGAAACACCTGTTTGAGTGGGCAGTCACCCATGATAAACGACAAAAAAACCTGTAATGCTCTTTTCAATCAGGAGCAGCGCCAATGCCCGACATGACCAGGGTGGCGACGTTGCGCGCCTGGCGAGCAATCTGCGCTTGACTCTGCCCAAGCACCCCGGCAGACAGCACGTAGGCCTCGGTCAGCGAGAGAATCATCAAAGCGACTGCATCCGGCTCAACGCGCTGTATCTCGCCTCGCGTCATGCTCTCTTCCAGCACCAGCGCGATGACCGCCACATAATCGCGCAAGAGCCGCGTGGCTTCCTCTTTGAAGGCACGGTTCACGCCATACAGCGCGCTCATATAGACGTTAAAGCTATCGCTTTCTTCGTGCGCCAGCCGGGCGAAAGCCAGAAACAGCCGCTCCAACCGTTCGTGCAGGCTTCCATCAGCCGCCAGCGCGGCGCGAATTGAGGCCAGTTGCGCCTGCGCTATCTGCCGCAGCATGGCGAGAAAGAGTTCGCGCTTATTCTCAAAATAGAGATAGATCGTGCCTTTGCCAATACCCGCCTGCTCGGCGATGGTATTGATATTGGCCTGCTCAAACCCCAGCCGCGCAAACTCGCTGGCCGCTTCACGAATAATACGCTGGCGCGTCGCCTCTCGTGCCTGGTCATCGACAACTTTTGGCATACGTCTTCCAACTCCTCACTACAAGCTTTTCCGCATCTATAATGGGCCACCGGTCAATAACCATTGTACCATACTGTCGGCTATGGCGCAAGGGCATACCATGAATAATCACCCTGGACGTGTCATGCTGAGCGTAGCGAAGCATGACACGTCCGAAGTGGCTTTCTAGATTTAGAAGCAATTGCAGAGAAACAAAAACATGGGAAAACGCTCAGCATGGCACGTCCGAAGTGGTTTTCTAGATCCACCTTCCTACAAAATGAATGAATATTCAATGGCGGAATAGCCAGATGTGTGATATAGTAATAGATAACGATAGTCGTTGAGCATTCCAGAGAAGAGGCAGCAGACATGGAACCACTGGTTGATAGTTACGGACGCCGCATTAAAAGCATGCGTATTTCCATTACGGACAAGTGCAATTTTCGCTGCACCTATTGCATGCCGGCGGAAGGCCTGCCCTGGCTGAAAAAGGCCGAGATTCTCTCCTACGAGGAGATCGAGCGTATTGCTCGCGTAGCGGTGAGCATGGGCATCGAGCAGATTCGCCTGACCGGCGGCGAGCCACTGGTGCGGCGAGACGTTCCCGACCTCGTGCGTCAGCTACACCAGATCGGTGGCCTGCGCAGCCTCAGCCTGACCACCAACGGCATCCTGCTCAAACAGCAGGCGGGCGCGCTGGCGGCAGCAGGATTGACGCGCATCAACGTCAGCCTCGATTCGCTGGTTCGCGAGAAGTTCGCGCAACTGACGCGGCGCGACCAGCTGCATCGCGTGCTGGAAGGGCTGGAAGAACTGGAAAAATATCCCTCAATTACCCCCATTAAAATCAATGCAGTGGCAATGCGCGGCTATAGCGAGGAAGAGGTCATCGACTTCGTGCGCCTGGCGCGGCGCAAACACTACGTCATGCGCTGGATCGAATTCATGCCCCTCGACGCCGATCAGATCTGGCGCAAAGAGGATATCCTGACCGGTGGGGAGATCAAAGCAATCATCGAGGCCGAGTATGGCCCTCTGGTGCCGATTACTACCGGCGACCCCTCAGAAACGGCGCGTCGCTATACCTTCTCCGACGGTATCGGCGAAGTCGGCTTCATCAATCCTGTCAGCGAGCCGTTCTGCGCCAGTTGCGACCGTATCCGCCTGACCGCCGATGGACAGTTGCGTACCTGCCTGTTCGCCACCGAGGAGACCGACCTGCGTGCCGTCGTGCGCTCCAACGCCAGCGACGAGGAACTGGCACAGGTGATACGCCGCGCCGTCTGGCATAAAGAACTCAAACACTACATTGGCGACAAGCGATTTAAGCGCGCAAATCGCAGTATGTCGATGATCGGCGGCTAATAGAGCCATCAGCGACATTTTCTGGATTTTCCACAGCAGATTGTTTTACAGCAGAACATGAGCATAAGTGTTCTGCTCATTTTTATTGAAAAAAGCTTGATATTCAATGAGTTACTAAAGACGGGTACGTTCGTCGTTATAGTCAAATAGAACGTGTGAAACATTCCAGTTCTATTTTCGGCCATTGTACTCGTTACGAACGATTTCAATCGTTCCCCTGTATAAGATCAGAAAAGAGGGCCACGTGGTAAACGACGAAGCGGATCTGCTCACTGTTCGCGAAGTTGCGCAAACGCTGCGTGTGGATGACACGACTGTGCGGCGCTGGATCAAAAATGGTGTTCTGGAGGCAATCACGCTCCCCCATAAGGGAACACGCCAGGCGTATCGTATTCGCCGTTCGACGCTCACTGCCTTGCTCACACCGCCAGAATCGCCGACGAGCGCACCCGGCCAGAGTTAGTTGTCAGATAGTCTTCTCGCTGCCAGGCTGATGTTCCCCACTGCCATCCGGCAGCGAGGAGGCCCACAACACGGGTATGCAAAATATGCAGAACTATTCCTTCATCATCTGATGGAGAGGCAGGTTTGTATTGTGCCGCAACCCGCTTCGGTATGCCGCCTGCCGGTGTATCGCACAAGTCCTGCGTAAATGACGAGTCACAGTGCGTGTTTGCCTGCTTTAGCGGGTCAGGGAAAAAGTTACTAAGGTTGACGCAGCACAGCTATTCAATGATATACTGACGTGGGAGCGTGCCATCGCCACTGCAATGGCTTATGCACCCGCCGATAGTGTGAGTATATGCTGACTGAAAGCAAAAAGGCGCGTCGAAACATGAACCAACCTGACCAGAAAACAACAGGCATTCCACCGGAACAAGAACTCATCAGCGGTTCGTATCGCTGGTTCACCTATGCCCCTGAAGTCACCGGCTTACGCTTGATCTGCCTGGAAGACCTCTCCACCGGTACAGTTGTCACCACAACAGTTGCCAATCCTCAGAGACGTACTGCTGCTCACAGGGCATGGGCAGGCGCGCGGCAGTCGCGCGCGGCAGGGTTACCCTGGGAAATTCTGCACGAAATGGGGGAAAAGGGCGTCGATCCAGACCAGAAGCTGGAAGAGATGTTTCGTGGCTACGGGCACGCCTCGGTTGGCGACATGGCACGCTTGAGCGTAGATATGGGCAAAATCCCCATGCACTTTTGCCTTGCCCTCTTTAATGAAGGCTCGCTCAACTCCGGGCAGGAAAAATCGACGCGCTACCAGTCCGCATTTGGCAAAGCCGTTCTTCATCCCATCAAACACTATTTGCCCGATAGCCTGCCGGATAAAGAGGTGGCGCAGCTAGAGGAGCAATACCAGTCATTCGGCACGCTCTCGCTGGAATTGTTTGCAAAGTATCGGGCCATCTTGCTGCGCGCCTTTGAGCAGTATTATCATGTTGACACGGAAAAGCGCGAGCAAAGGACGGCGCTGGCTTCGCGCGTGCTGGACTGCGTGCGCTCTTTCCTGCTGCTCGGCCAGTGGAGCGGCATGTCGTTTGAAACCTCGGCCCGTGACTGGTCGCGTATCCTTGCCGAGTTAAAGGCAGCTCCCCTTCCCTATTATCGTAAAGTCGCTGCACAGATCGAGAAATTGCTTGCCCCGACACGTGAGGAGGAAGAGCAGCTTGACTACAAAGCGGAAGCACCGGCTTTGATTCGCCACACCGCGCCTTTTCTGACGACAAATTCCAATTTGCAGCTACTGAAACGCTTTTTACAAACAGAAACGGATATATTACAGTATATCCCACTGCAAAAATGCAGGCCAGCGCCGGTAAAGCAACATGTCAGCATGATCGATCCACGTTACACAGAGGGAGACCGCCTGGTCGCGCACTATATCCTGACGCTCTGGCCCGGCTTCGACCGCATAACGCTGCTGGAGTGGGTACACGCGCAGGGTGATGAAACCAAAGCCCGTATCAGCGCCATTCTCTTCTCCGGCCACAGCAACTACGCCGAACTGCCCGCCTTCGCTCGCACCACCCGCATGACGCTGGTCATCGAAAGCTTTCTGGGCGAGTTGCGCGACCTGAATCGGCACCGCGCCTGGGGCCGTTTCCTCTCGCTCCCCCTCATCTTCGGAGAACCGCTCACAAAAGAGACGCTCGAACAGCTTCTCGCTCGCGGCTTCGGCCTGCCGCTCTACCTGACAGAGATTCCAGCATTCGCCGGGTATAAGACCGGCTTCGAGCAAGATTTAACCCTGTACTATGTCAAATTGCAGGATTTTCTTGAGCAAGTAGCGGCGCGCTATCATGATAGCATCGACTATTCCTTCGCGCTCAACCTGCTCCCGCTCGCGCACCGCGTCGACCTCTGGATGCATGGCGACCCGAAGCAGGCGCTGTACCTCACGATGCAGCGTTCGCGCCCCGGCGGCCACATCAATTACCGTTGGCTCGCCTACGAAGCCAACCAGCTTCTCGCGGCCTCTGACCCCTATCTCTCCGCCTTGCGCCTGAGTAAAAGGCCAGACCCGGCCAGCAGAGACGAGTTTTTCGATAGAAGCTGACAGCCGCATATGAGAGCTATCACAATTCAAGCTCGCGCCTGTAGAGCCTTGTCCCTTGCGGCGTGCGCTCATCGGTGGCCGCTAACTCGCATTTTGCCGCCAGATTCTCCGCAATTACATCATGCGCGGGCAGCAGCGCCTCGAAGTAGATGGGGTAGCCCTGCTGTTCCGCCTCAAAGGCCACCTCTAATGCGGAGATACGCACGCGGTTGAGCGCGCTAATGAGCAACGACCAGCCTGCGCTGCGCCCGCGATGCTGTGGATGCACCGCGCCTTCGCAGAGGAAGTGATAGGCATGCTCGCTGCGCCGGAATTGCACGACGGTATATCCGACGATCTCGCCCTCTACCCCCTCAAGCGTGCCAGCCTGCCCCCATTCATTCGATTCGTCATCGTCGGTAATCACAAACACGTTATGTTCTGGCTCAAGCTCAGGCCGGGCAAACCACGCCTCAAAATCCCGCTCGCTCAACGGCTGCATCCCATCCACCTGCGCCGCCGCCTGCTGAATATGAGCAAGCGAGGGTATATCTCCTGAACGATAATTGCGAATACGCATAAATTGTTGGCTCCTCTTTCATCCTCTTCTATGTTTTTCAGGCTTATTGTACCTGAAATATGCCTCTCCGTCATCCACCTTACTCAACATGGGCAAACTGGCAATGACGCAGCCTCATAAGATATACTGCTGATAAGAGCTATATGCTGGACAAACACGCCGTCCGCTGCTTTCACCATTAGCGGGCAAATCAATGGTTCGCTCATCTTGAACCTGCGTTGTTGAACAGCAAGGGAATCCAACCAGACGGAACGAAGGAGTTTCACTTTGAACGACTTGAGCAATTCCACGCTTTTGCAACAGATACGCCAGGAGATGCCCGCCACTACCGAGCATGTTTATCTCAATACCGGCACCTTTGGCCCTATGCCCTCGTGCGTCATTAAGACAATGGAAGCCTATTTACAGCAGGATTGGCGCGAGGGGCGGCTGGGTGAAGCGGCTTTTACGCGCATGGGCAATACCTATGAGGATGCGCGTAAAGGCGTGGCTCGCCTGCTGAACGCGAGCGATGGAGAGACTGCCCTGACCGATAATACCGGCGAGGGCCTGAACATCATCATCAATGGCTTCAACTGGCGCGCAGGCGACGAGGTGATTACGACCAACCACGAGCATTTCAGCGCGCTGGCCCCTCTTTACCAGATACGCGAACGCTACGGCGTCGTCATTCGCACGGCAAATCTCGGCCCGAAAGGAGATCGGCCAGCCGCCCAGGCTATTGCCGACCTGATCACACCGGCCACGCGCCTGATCGTCCTCTCACATGTGAGTTGGATGTCCGGCGCGGTGCTGGACGTGGGTGAGGTGGCCGCTGTCGCGCACGAACGGGATATTCCTGTGCTGGTCGATGGCGCACAATCGGCAGGAGCTATTCCCATCGACGTGAAGGCGCTGGGCGTCGATTTCTATGCCATCCCCATGCAAAAATGGCTGTGCGGCCCCGATGGAACCGGCGCCCTCTATGCCCGCAGCGAATCGCTCAACCGCGTCACCTGCACCTACGTAGGCTACTTTTCAGCCAAACATGAAGAGAACGTGGAATGGGAGCTTGCGGACACCGCGCAACGCTTTGAACTCGGCGGGCGGCAAACGGCTGCCGTAGCCGGCCAGGCTGCCGTATTGCGCTGGATGGCCGAAACTGTTGGCATGGATTGGATTTACAAACGCATCGCCTCCCTGAACGCCTACGCCTGCCAGGCGCTGCAAAGCATCCCCGGCGTCAGCCTGCTCACGCCACAGCCCGGAACCAGCGGTCTCGTCGCCTTCATGTTCGATGGTCACGATGACGCGGAAGTGGTGAAACAGCTGGCGCAGCGGCACAATATCTACATCCGCAACCTGCACTCAACCCACGCTTTGCGCGTCTCCACCGGCTTTTACAATACTGAAGAAGACATCGATAAACTGGTACAGGCGCTGAAGGAGATGTAAGTTTGCATGCACAGACCAGCACGGTCCGTAATCCTCTCCCGTGCAGACCTGATCGGCGAGATACGTGACCATTACCACCGGGGGATAGTATATGGCTGATACACAGCAGATTCAACAGCAAGCGGCCTTATCGCTCAAACGATTGTGGCCGCGCCTGGAAGCCGCTTTTCGCAAAGAAATCAGGGCCGCACCCGCTGACTGGCGGGCATTCGAGGCGCGACTGCGCCGTGAGTGGGAGCGACTCTTTGGCCTGCTGCTCGGCCTCTATGGCGCGCACTATGATTTTTTCTACCATCTTGAGGAGATCGTGCGCATGGCGGCGCGCAGCTGGTTCGCGCGCCCGCAATGGCTCAAGCAACTGGACGCGCGGCGCGAGGCAGATCCTACCTGGTTCGAATCGCAGCAGATGGTCGGCGCCACCTGCTACGTCGATTTATTCGCCGGAACACTTAATGGCCTGCGACAGCGATTACCCTACTTCAAAAAGCTCGGCCTCACTTACCTGCATCTGATGCCGCTGTTCGAATCACCTGCAGGCAATAGCGACGGCGGTTATGCCGTCAGCAGCTACCGCCGTGTCAACCCGGCTATCGGCACTAGCGAAGAATTGGCCGGGCTGGCCCATGAGTTTCAGGAACATGGCATCAGCCTCGTACTCGATTTCGTCTTCAATCACACTTCCGACGAACACGAGTGGGCGCGCCTGGCACAGGCTGGCGACCCTGAATACGAGCAATTCTATTTTCTCTTCCCCGACCGCTCAATGCCCGACGCCTACGAGCGCACGCTGCGCGAAATTTTCCCTACCGTGCGGCGCGGCAGCTTTACCTGGCGCGATGACATGCATAAATGGGTCTGGACCACTTTCAACAGCTTTCAGTGGGATTTGAACTACGCCAACCCGGCAGTCTTCCAGGCAATGGCCGGAGAGATGCTCTTCATCGCCAATCTCGGTGTAGAAATTCTCCGCCTCGATGCAGTGGCCTTCATCTGGAAACGCCTGGGAACGAATTGCGAGAACCAGCCAGAGGCGCACCAGATCATCCGCGCTTTCAACGCCCTCGCGCGCATCGCGGCCCCCTCGCTGTTGTTCAAATCCGAGGCCATCGTCCACCCCGATGACGTAATGAGCTACATCAGTCCGCAGCAGTGCCAGCTGAGCTACAACCCCCTACTCATGGCGCTGCTGTGGGAATCGCTGGCGACGAGCGAGGTCAAGCTGCTCGATCAATCGATGAGCCACCGTTTCCACATGCCGCCGGGTACAACCTGGGTAAACTACCTGCGCTCGCACGACGATATCGGCTGGACATTTGACGACAACGATGCCTGGTGGGAGTGGATCAATCCGAGCGGCCATCGGACATTCCTGAACCAGTTCTATACCGGGCGCTTTCCCGGTTCCTTTGCGCGCGGCCTGCCATTTCAGGAAAACCCTGCCACCGGCGATGCCCGTATTTCCGGTACCCTGGCCTCGCTGGCAGGACTGGAGCAGGCCATCCAGTCCGATGATGAGCGGCAGATCGATCTGGCCGTGCGCCGTATCCTGCTGCTCTATAGCATCATCCTGAGCATCGGCGGCATCCCACTCATCTATCTCGGCGACGAGGTCGGCACGCTGAACGATTACTCATTCGTCGCCAACCCGTACAAGGCAGGAGACAATCGCTGGGTTCACCGCCCAGAGATGGATTGGACCTGGCATGAGAGGGTAGCGCATGACGCCACTTCGCCGCATGGTCGCATCTTCGCCGAACTGGTGCGTCTGGTCGCGCTACGCAAGCAACAACCCGCGATCTACGATACCGAGACAGAATTTGTTGATACCGGCAACGGCCATCTCTTCGGCTACATCCGTCACGGCAAAGGCCAGCGCCTCTTCGTCGTGGCAAATTTCTCCGGCTCACCCCAGGAAATGGATGCCAACCGGCTACGTATGTACGGAGCCAGCTACCACTTCACCGATCTGATCAGCAGTCAGAAGTTAACAGCAGAGCAACCTCTGCGGCTGGAACCATACCAGTGTATGTGGTTAGAAGCATGCACGGCTGGATAAGGAAAGCATCTGCTATGACCAGCCTGTCCTCAATCGTCGTCAGCAAATGTACAATGCTTCTGTAATCTGAGGTCAGTACCAGATTGGAGCCGTCTTTCAACCAGATGGTGTAAGTGGTTAGCTCGGATAATGAGAGTCGGGTAGTGGCGCGACAGCCTTGTTCGAGGGAGACGATATCCTGCCAGTGGATAATGCCGGGCGTGCGGCCTTCGTTGTAGATCAATCCTTCGCTGTACTCATAGATACCCCAGGAGCGAGAGCGGAAGGCAAGGTAGCCAACAAAGAGGGGGCCTGCCGCCAGCAAGGCCAGGCAGAGCCAGCTTTGTGGCCAGAGCAGCGCGCCTGAATACGCAAAGGCAACGAAGACGAGCAGGTAAACGCTCACACTGGCGATAAGGTATTTGCCAGAACCGGGACGTGTGTATTTTCCCATAAGAGGACCGAGGTGATTTTGTTCGGCTAATTGCTGTATAAAGATAGGGGCCGTCATAATTGCATCTCCTGGCAATAGTTTAGAACATTTTTGATATCAGAAAGGGAATATAGCTGGTTACGTGCATATTCTTTATGAGAAAGTATACCCTGCTCTTGCCACGCAAGCAATGAGCTATGTCACAGTTTCATAAAGGAATATCACGACGCTGATTACCAGGATTACCAACAATCA
>Ga0209810_1004357_pt1 | contig 13739 bp, 11 predicted proteins | sample Coa_R1_7_FD_187159 | JGI IMG/M metagenome (GOLD analysis project Ga0209810, IMG submission 187159) | Surface soil microbial communities from Centralia Pennsylvania, which are recovering from an underground coalmine fire - Coalmine... | ecosystem: Environmental > Terrestrial > Soil > Unclassified...
CGAGGCGCGCCTCGCGGGCCTTGAACACGATTGCTTCGGCCAGCGGACGGCTGCCGTCGACGTCGTCGGAGCCGATGATGATGCGCAGCCGCAGCGCCTCGACCGGAGCATCGGCCATGTTCCGCTCCGTCAGCAGAAATTGAGCCGCAGCCCCGGCTCCGGCCACGGCATCGCCGCGAGCTGGCCGGCGCCCGATAGCGTGATATAGGCGGTGCGTAGATCGGCGCCGCCGCCGAAGCAGATGTTGGTGGGGTACACGTCCGGCATTTTCACCTGGCGCACGACCCGCCCGTCGGGGGCGATGACGGTAATGTGGCCGGTCATCAGGGTCGCGACGCAGATGTTGCCGGAGGCCTCGACGGCGAGGCTGTCGAACCGCTGGAAGCCGGGCAGGCCGCAGACGCAGCGCCCGCCGTAGGGTGCCGGGAACGGGTCGTGCCGCACTTGGCCGGGCGCCACGATGTCCCAGGCATAGACACGCGAGGTTTCGGTGTCCGCGACGTACACGGTCTTCTCATCGGGCGATAGGCCGACGCCGTTCGGGGTGACGATCGGATAGACCAGCTCCTTGATCATCGAGCCGTCGGGCAGCGCGTAGTAAAGCCCGCCATTGTCGCGGTGGTGGGCGTAGCGCTTGCCGAGGTCGGTGAAGTAGAAGCCGCCCTGCCGGTCGAACACGAGATCGTTCGGCGCCGACAGCTTGTGGCCGTTGCATTCGGTGTAGAGCGTGCGGGTGTCGCCGGTCTTCGGGTCGATGCGCTGGATGTAGCCGCCCTTGTAGTCCCGCGCCGGACCGGTCGACAGAAAGCTCGGCGTCGTCTCGTAGACGGCGCCGCCATTGTTGCAGACGTAGAGGGCGCCGTCGGGCCCCATCGCGACGCCGTTGGGACCGCCGCCGGCGCGGCCCACCTCGCTCTTGCCGCCGTCCGGCGCAACCCGGGTGACCGCGCCGCCGGCGATCTCGCCAAGGATTACAGAGCCGTCCGGCATCGCCACCGGCCCCTCCGGGAAGCGCAGGCCCGTCGCGATAATGCGGATGTCGTCGGCCATCTCGTGCTCCTCCCTCAGGCGTTGACGCGATCGATTACTTCGGCCCAGCGGTCGAGCGCCGGCAGCGTCTTGTCGGCCTTCTCCGGCGGCAGCGCGACGACCGCGCGCGCCACGCCCATATCGCGATAACGCTTCAAGACGTCGACGTCTTGCGGGACGCCGAACAGCGTGATCGGCACCTCCGCGATGTCGCGCCCCGCCTCCTTGAGCATCGCCTTGAAGGCGGGCAGGTACTCGTCGATGCTGCCGTAGCTGGCCCGGCCTGCGATCGGCACCCACCCCTGGCCATAGCGGACTGCGCGCCGCGCCGCATGCGGGAAGGCGCCGCCGACGATGATCGGCGGATGCGGCTTCTGGACCGGCTTCGGCCAGGCCGCCATCGGCGGGAAATCGACGAACTCGCCGTGGTACTCCGCCTCCGGCTTGGTCCAGATCTCCTTCATCGCCTCGATGCGCTCGCGCATCAGCTTGAAGCGGGTCTTGAAAGCGGTGCCGTGGTCGGCGATCTCTTCCTCGTTCCAGCCGCCGCCGACGCCGAACAGGAACCGCCCGCTCGACACCTGGTCGAGCGAGGCGACGAGCTTCGCGGTCTGGATCGGGTCACGCTGGATCACGAGGCAGACGCCGGTGCCGAGCCGCAGGTTCTTGGTCACCGCCGCCGCGGCGGTCAGCACGACGAACGGATCCAAGACCTCGGAATAGTGCTTCGGCAATTCGCCGCCGCCGGGGAACGGCGATTTACGTGACAGCGGGATGTGCGAATGTTCGGGCGCCCACATCGACTCGAAACCGCGCTGCTCCAGCGCCGCGGCGAGATCGGCCGGTGGAATGGAATAATCGGTGCAGAACATCGACGCGCCGAACTGCATCTCGCCTCTCCGTCAGTGGGAATAACGCCCGGAGCTTAGCCGCGCATGACGACGCCGGGCTAGGGGTTCGACTCCGAAGTTGCGCCGATAGCCACGCTTCCCTTCCGTCGTCCCGGCGCAGGCCGGGACCCACCCGTCAGCCGCTTGAGCTTTGGACGAATGGATGCCGGCCGGAGTGTGTCCTCGGGCCGGCCTCCGGCCCGACCCATGGGCCGGCATGACGATAACAATAGCCAACCGAAGTCTTACGAACGTCAGGATCAGGACACTAAGGGTTCGGCTTTGTCACCCGAATGTGAAGAGCGGCAATTCCGCGACGATGGCGCGATCCTTCGCCTCATCCGACCGTCAGGTCGCCCCAGCTGGCCACGCGCTCGACGCGCAGCGCGATGACCGGCAAGTCGGCGAGGCGCATCGTGCGCAGCTGCGGGTAGCGGGCGACGACGAGCGCCTGCGCGCGGTCGTGCTCTTTGCCGCATTCGAGAATTTCGGCGCGCCCGCGCAGCATGACCCAGCCGAGCCGGCGCCAATCCTCGTCGTAGCGGTCCACGACGAAGGCTGCGGCGGGGTTTTCGAGAATGTTGCGCACGCGCTTGAGCGGCCGATCGAACCGCTTCGGCTTCTCGTCGATCGCGATGTAGAGGTTGCCCCGGTCGAGCACGAAGCATACCGGCACGACATGCGGCGCCCCCGCACGGTCGGCGGTCGCCAGGCGCCCTACCCGGCTCCGATCGACAAACGCGCGCTCGCGATCCGACAGCATCGGCCGATCGTGCGCCCATTCGAGCAGCGAGCCAATCGAAAGCACCATCATGTTTTTGACATCGGGACGAAGCAGATGATTGTGTCGTGCGGAGGAACCGGCACTCGGCCACGGGAGGCGCAGCCGCTTGACATCGCAACGGGCCAATTCCGCAATCCGGCATGGAGCGCACCGACGATGACGGGCGCCGCCGCGTCGCTTTCGATCGTCGACCTGTTCTTCCACGCCGACGTCATCGTCAAAAGCGTGCTGGTTCTGCTGTTGCTTGCCTCGATTTGGAGCTGGGCGGTCATCATCGAGAAGGCGTGGCAGCTCAGCCTCGCGCGCCGCGCCGCCGTCGCCTACGAGGAGCGCGCCGCGGCGGCGCGGACGGCGGCGGAGTTGCTGGCGCGGCCGAGCCCGGAGGAGGCCGCGAGCACCGCCGGGCTGGTCATCGCTGCCGGGGTCGCCGAAGGCGGTGCCGACGCATCGGCCGTGCCCGAAACATTGAACGAGCGGCGCGAGCGGATCGAGCGCGCGATGCGGCTCGCCCTCAACGCTGAGCTGCGCCGGCTGGAATTGCGCCTGCCGTTCCTCGCGACCCTGGGCTCGGCGGCGCCGTTCATCGGCCTGTTCGGCACGGTATGGGGGATCATGCGCAGCTTTGGCGCCATCGCTGCCGCCAACAACACGAGCCTCGCCGTCGTCGCCCCAGGCATCGCCGAGGCCCTGTTCGCGACCGCGATGGGGCTGGCGGCGGCAATCCCCGCCGTCGTCGCCTACAACAAGATCACGGTCGATCTCGGCCGTTTCGCGGGCCGCATGCAGGCGCTGATCGGCCGCTCCGGCGTACTCCTCGCCCGCGCCGCAGGCGAGGCGTAGCGATGGCGATTTCCCCGCCGCCGGGAGGCGATCCCGACGAGAAGGCCTACACGCCGCTTGCCGAGATCAACGTGACGCCGATGGTCGATGTCATGCTGGTACTGCTCGTCATTTTCATGGTGACGGCGCCGCTGCTGACCGTCGGCGTGCCGGTTGAGCTCCCGAAGACCTCGGCCGCCAAGGCGACGGAGCCGACGGCGCCGCTCGTCGTCAGCATAGACAAGGCCGGCGACACGTTCATCGGCGACGAGAAAGTGGCCGCAAACGAGTTGAACCGGCGGCTGCGCGAGCTGGCGCTGGCGGACCCGGAGCGCGTCGTCTACGTCCGCGGCGACCGCGCCATCTCCTACGCGCATGTCATGGATCTGCTGGGTCAGGTCAATTCCGCCGGCTTTGCCCACGTTTCCTTGCTCGCGGAGGCGGCGCCGAGCCAATGAGGATGCGGACGCCGCTGCCGCTGACCGCTTCCGTCGCCGCGCATGCCGCGGCGTTGGCGGCGCTCGTGTGGCTGGCGGCGCTGCTGCCGCCGAGGCCCCTGCTGCCGTCGGCGGCGCCGAAACCGGTCGGGGTCCTGTTTCTGCCGCCGCCGGCGCCGCCTGCGCCGCCGCGTCCCCAAGCCCAGCCGGCCGCAGAGCCGCCGCCCGCTGCCGCTCCGGCGGCCGCCGCCCCTCCGCCACCGGCTCCGGTTCACCCGAGGCCGCGGGTGGCGGAGCGGCCAAAGCCGCCCCATCCGGAGCGCGACCGCGTGCGGCGGCCCGAGCCGCCCGCTCCCTCATACGCCTATCGTCCGGCCGAACCGCCTCCCGCCGCGCCCGCAAACGAACCGCAATGGCGGCCGCCGCCCGCCTACTCCTACCGGCCCGCGCCGCCGCAGGTCGCGGCCGCGGTACCGGTGCCCGCCCCCGCCCCGCGAGCGGCCGCGGTCGTCAGCGCCGGCTACCGCGCCGCCCTTGGCTCATGGCTCGAGGCGCACAAGCGCTATCCCGAGGCGGCGCGCGACCGGGGCGAGGAAGGGCAGGCGGTGATCCGCTTCCAGGTCGCGCGCGACGGCAGCCTGCTCGGCTTTTCGCTGAGCCGAAGCACCGGCCATCCCGATCTCGATGCGGCGATCGGGCAGATGATGCGCGGCGCCCGCCTCCCCCCCTTCCCGCCCGACATGACGGCGAGCAGCATCGATGTGTCGGTCGCGGTTAACTTCGCGCTGGAAAGATAGTCGCCGTCAGCTTCCCGGAACGTCGAATGACTCGGTCGGAAGCGCCTGAAGCCAAAACCAGGTGCGAATTTTCTCTTGTCGTCATCGCCGGGCTTGACCCGGCGATCTTCGGATGCCGGGAGATGGCCGGGTCAAGCCCACGGCTGTCCGGTTCAGCAAAACCGGTTGTGCGGTTTCGATATCAGACAACCAAAGATGCACCTTGCCCGGCCTTGGGCCGGGCATCCACGCCTTCTTTCGGCCTTTCCAGAAGGCGCCGGAGCGGCTCCTTTTTCCTTAACCGGACAGCCGTGGGTCAAGCCCGGCCATGACGATTTGCGTAAAGGACATTCGGACTGCGCGGATGGGATGTTGCTTTAATGGAGGCAGCCGGTGTCGCCGTCGGGGCAAATTGAGCTGTCGCTGCAGTTCCTGCAGGTGAGCCTCGGTCTTCTGGGTGAGGCAGATCGTGTCCCTTGCCGTGGTGTAGGAGCGGCGATGGCATACGCTCGCCGGCGGGTTTGGCCGGCAGGTGTCATGCGGCCACGGCGGGCAGCTTGACGATGGGATCGTCGCTCAACGGGGCGATGGTTTCCAGGGTCATGTAGCGGGCCCGCTGGACGGCCCATTCATCATTTTGTTCGAGCAGGATGGCGCCGACCAGGCGGGTAATGGCGGGCTCGTTCGGGAAGATGCCGACGACCTCGGTGCGGCGCTTGATCTCGCCGTTGAGGCGCTCCAGCGGGTTGGTCGAATGGAGCTTTGGCCGATGATCCTTGGGAAAGGTCATGTAGGCCAGCACGTCGGTCTCGGCTTCATCCATCAAGGCGGCGAGTTTGGGCACTTTGGGCCGCAGCTGGTCGGCGACCAGCCGCCATTGGGTGCGGGCGGCCTCGGCGTCCTCCTGGGCGAAGGCGGTGGCGATGAAGGCGGCCACCACGCGGCGGCCGCTCCTGCCGGCATGCGCCAGGGCGTTGCGCATGAAGTGGACGCGGCAGCGCTGCCACGAGGCGTGCAGCACGCGGGCGACGGCCGCTTTCAATCCCTCGTGCGCGTCGGAGACCACCAGCTTGACGCCGCGCAGGCCGCGCCGGGCCAGCTTGCGCAGAAACTCGGTCCAGAAGGTCTCGGCCTCGGAGGGTCCGATGTCCAGGCCCAGGACCTCGCGCCGGCCGTCGCTGTTGACCGCGACCGCGACGATCACCGCGGTCGAGACGATGCGCCCGCCGGTGCGGCACCGCACATAGGTCGCATCGAGCCACAAATAGGGCCAATCGCCTTCGAGCGGCCGGTCGAGAAAGGCGGCGATCTTGTCGTCGATCTCGGCGCACAGCCGCGAGACCTGGCTCTTCGAGATGCCGCTCATGCCCATCGCCTGCACCAGCGCGTCGACCGAGCGGGTCGAGACGCCCTGGATGTAGGCTTCCTGGATCACCGCGGTCAGCGCCTTCTCGGCCGTCCGGCGCGGTTCGAGAAAGGCCGGGAAGTAGCTGCCCTTTCTGAGCTTGGGGATGCGCAGCTCGACGGTCCCGGCACGGGTCTCCCAGTCGCGCTCGCGGTAGCCGTTGCGCCAGTTGAGCCGGTCCGGGCTGCGCTCGCCGTGCCCGGCGCCGGTCAGCCCGGCAACTTCCAGCTCCATCAGCCGGTGTGCGGTAAAGCCGATCATCTCGCGCAGCAGATCGGCGTCGGAACTCTTCTCCAGCAGGGCGCGAAGGCTCATCATCTCCTCGGTCATCGTCGGGTCTCCGGTTCGGTTGACGGGTTCCAACCAAACCCTACCGGCGATTCACGATGACCACCGCTGTGGATAAGTAGCCCGCCGCCGCCTGACTCATGGCGGTCCACGGCGCCGGGCTACTTACCCACAGCTCCTACACCACCTCCAGGGACACGACCGCCGGCCTCCGCCGGCATGACGTAACAATAGCCAACCCGCAGTCTTACGAACTTCAGGATCAGGGCACTAGAGCGCGTTCCGGCCTGCTCGAATCGTCATTCCCGCGAAAGCGGGAATCCATACCTACGCTCCATCGGCCCTGGACCCCCGCGTTCGCGGGGGTGACGGGAGAGTGCTATTCGAGCGGCATCTGCTTTAACCGCCCGTCATGATCAACGGCCGTAGCCGGTAGCGCCGTAGCCGTAGCTCGGCTGATAGGTTTGGCTATACCCGGTTGAGCTGCCGTAGCCGTAGGGCTGGGTGCTCGATCCGTAGCCGTAACTCGGCTCCGAATAGCGCGGCTGGCTGTAGCTCGATTGCGGGTAGGTGGAGGTCGACGGGTTGGTCTGGCCGTAGCCGGTCGTGCCGTACGGCCGCGGCGTCGTGGTGCCGTAGCCATACCCGTACTCGGTCTGCTGCGTCGGCCTGTAGGACGGTTGCGGGTAATTCGAGACGTTGGCCGAATACGGCCGCTCACCGGCGTAAGGCTGTTGATAGCCGCTGCTGTACGGTTGCTGGTACGATTGTTGATAGGTTGAGCTGTAGGCGGGGCGCGGGGTCGTGCCGTAGGCGCTGCTGTACGGCTGCTGGTAGCCGTAGGGTTCGGCGACGGTCTGCGCCAACGCCGGGGCCGCGGCGAGCAAGGCGGCCACGGCCGCCGATGTCAGAGCGTAATATCGCATTCCTTCCTCCTCTGTTTCGATACGCGCGGATCTGCCGATCCCGCGCATCGGCCGCCTCATCAAGACACTGAAACGGCGAAGGCGCGGATTTGCTCCGCATCAGCAAACAGCGTCCCGAGCGCAGCTTTTTTCCACTGATGTCGGATTATCGGCCGCAAGGCCCCCGAAACGCATAGGGGGGCGGCAAACAATGCCGGGCAGGGCGGCAGGCGTCGCTGCTAGGTTCTCGACTGCCCCCAATATTCCGCACGGAGAAATTTATGCCTCGCACGATCGAGCAGTCGACCATGCGCAAGGTTTACCTGCGCCTGCTGCCGTTCGCGATGTTGACTTATTTCCTCTGTTATCTCGATCGCATCAACGTCAGTTTTGCTTCGCTGACGATGAACAAGGACCTCGGCCTCGACCCGGCGTTGTACGGCTTCACGTCGGGCATGTTCTTCTGGGGCTACGTCCTGTTCGAGGTTCCGAGCAACATCATCCTGGAAAAGCTTGGCGCGCGGCTGTGGATCGCCCGCATCATGATCACCTGGGGGCTGTGCTCCGGCGCGACGGCGCTGTGCACCGGGCCGTGGAGCTTCGGCATTGTGCGCTTTCTGCTCGGCCTCGCCGAGGCGGGCTTGTTCCCCGGCATCGTCCTCTACTTCACCTACTGGTTCCCGAACTACCACCGCGCCCGCATCAACTCGGGCTTCACCCTGGCGCTGCCGATCGCGGTGGCGACCGGTGCGCCGGTATCGACGGCGCTGCTCGGCTTCAACGGCTTGCTCGGGTTGAAGGGCTGGCAGTGGATGTACATCGCCGAGGCGATCCCGACCGTGCTGATCGGCATCGCGGTGCTGTTCTACATGACCGATCGCCCGGCCGAGGCCCGCTGGCTCGATGACGAGCAGCGGGCGTGGCTCGCGAGGACGATCGGGGAGGAGCAGCGGCGGGTGCGGGAGGAGCACAAGGTCGGTCTCTGGCGGTCGTTCTGGGACCCGAAAGTGCTGCTGCTGTCGCTGAACTACCTCGGCATCGTCACCGCGAGCCTCGGCATGCTGTTCTTCGTGCCGCAGGTCATCAAGCAGCTGAACCTCAGCAACATGGAGGTCGGCTGGGTGACGATGATCCCGTACATCTGCGGCGCGATCAGCATGGTCACCTTCGGCTGGATCTCCGACCGCATCGGCGACCGCCGCTGGAGCCTGTTCTGGACCTGCCTGCTATCGGTGGCCGGCCTCGTCATCGCCGGCCTCGGGGTCGGGACGTGGTGGGTGGTCGTCGGCATTTCGATTGCTTCGGCCGGCTTCTACGGCACCAAGGGGCCGTTCTGGGCCATCCCATCGATGTTCCTGACCGGTTCGGCGGCGGCGGCCGGCATCGCCTGGATCAACTCCCTCGGCAATCTCGGCGGCTCGTTCGGGCCGGCGCTGGTCGGCTGGGTCAAGACCGAGACCGGCAGCTTTTCCGGCGGATTTTATGCGATGGCGGCCTGCTGCCTGGCCTCGGCCTTCATATCGCTGCTGTGGCTGAACGTACCGCGGCAAGTTGCCCGGACGGAAGGCGTGGCCGCCGCCGCCGCGGAGTAGTCATCACCGTCGTCCCCGCGAAAGCGAGACCGAGGGCGCTTCTGCACTCGCCCCTGGGTTTCCGCTTGCGCGGGGAACGACGATCAGGCTGGCTCCCCGGCGCCGTTTGCGGCGAGGGTAGGGCAGGCCGGGCGCCCGCTCTTTGCCGAAGCGGTCTCTGGCTATCGCCGTCTCCCACTGCTGCCAGCGGAAGCCATCGTGGGCCGTCCGCGCCATGCTGGCAACAGGGTTCGGGGCATGCGCCGGGCCGGATTGACCGTCCGATGAGCGCAACCGTATGCTCGGTCTTAAGGTTCCCTGCAGAAACCGCAGTCAGATCAACAGGGAGGACGTGGAATGGTACATCCGAGCCGTCGTTCGGTGCTGCGGGGCACCGTCGGGCTGGCCGCGGCCGGCGCACTGGCCCGGCCCTTCGTCGCCCGGGCGGAGACCAAGACCGCAACGGTATGGTGGACCCAGGGTTTCGCCCACGAAGAGGACGTTGCCTTCCAGAAAATCGTCAACGATTACGAGAAGGCGAGCGGCAACAAGATCGACTATACGATCGTGCCGTACGCGCCGCTGCGCCAGAAGATCATTTCGGCGATCACCGCCGGCTCCGTGCCCGACCTGTTCCAGAACACGCCGACCGAACTGATCGGTCTGGAGGCGTGGCAGGGGCGCCTCGTGGATGTCTCGGACGTCATCGAGACGCAGAAGAAGGAATACACCGAGGAGGCCCTGCTCTCGGCCTATTGCTACAATAGCGTCGACAAGAAACGCGGTTACTACGGCGTGCCCTACACCAACGCCACGTTCATCAACCATGTATGGAAACCGCTGGTCGAAAAGGCCGGCTACAAGATGGAAGACATCCCGAAGACCTGGGATGCCTTCTACGACTTCTTCAAGGGCGTTCATAAGAAACTGCGGGAGCAGGGCGCACGGAACGTCTTTGGCATCGGTTTTCAGCTGAACGCCACGGGCAACGACGCCAACAACGTCTTCAACTATTTCCTGATCGCCTACGGCGGCGGCGGCATCGTCACCAAGGACGGCAAGCTGCATCTCGACGACCCGAAGGTGCGCCAGGCGGCGATCAAGGCGATTGCCTATCCCACCACCGCCTACAAGGAAGGCTACGTTCCGCCGAGCGCGATCAACTGGAACGACGCCGACGACAACAACGCGTTCCACTCGAAGCAGATCGCGATGGACCTCGACGGCACGATTTCGACGGAGGTCGCGATCATCGCGGACAAGCAGGCCTACGACGACATCGTGACGATGACCTTGCCGCTCGACAACGACGGCAAGCCGGTCCCGGCGCAGGGCGGCAACCTGTTCGGGCTGATCCCGAAGGGGGCGGAAAACGTCGCGGTCGCCAAGGATTTCCTGAAATACCTGATCCAGCCGAAGGTGCTCAACGAGTACCTGAAGGTTGGTCTCGGCCGCAACGTGCCCTGCATGCCGTCGATCGTGAAGGAAGACCCGTGGTGGGTCGCCGACCCGCACCGCGCGGCCTACGTCAAGCAGACCGTCACCGAAAAGACGATACCGCAATACTGGGTGCTCAACCCGGCTTACGCGCAGGTCCAGAACGAGCATACCTGGTCGGTGGCATGGGCCGACGTCCTGAAGAACGGCATGACCCCGGAGGCGGCCACGGAAAAGGCCTTCAAGCGGGTCGAGGAGATCTTCTCGAAGTACCCGATCGAGCAGACCTGACGCCGGTCCTTCCCTTCCCGACGTATGCGGCCGCGACGGCATTGACAGCCGTTCGCGGCCGCATGCCTAATAGAGGCGCATAAAGGCGCAGAAACGCGCCGGGTGCTCCGGACCGCCGGGGCGAACGAACAGGGAGGATTCACGCGATGATGCATGTCACGCGGCGCTCGGTGCTTCGCGGCTCGATCGGTTTGGCCGCGGGTGCCGCCCTGGCGCGCCCCTACATCTCGAATGCGGCGGCCAAGACCGCCGTCGTCTGGTGGACGCAAGGCTTCGCCCAGGAAGAGGATGTTGCCACCAAGAAGGTCATCGCCGACTACGAGAAGGCGAGCGGCAACACGATCGAATTGAGCATCGTGCCGTACGCGCCGGAGCGCCAGAAGATCGTTTCCGCGATCACCAGCGGCGACGTCCCCGACGTGATCACCGCGAACCAGTCCGAGATCGTCGCGCTCTACGCGTGGCAGGACAAACTCCTCGACGTGAGCGACGTCGTCGAAACGCAGAAGGCGCAATACAGCGAGGCCGGACTGCTTTCGGCGCAGTGCTACAACGCCGTCACGAAGCGGCGGACGTTCTACGGCGTCCCCTACGTCGGTGCCGCGCTGCCGTTCCACGTATGGAATTCGCTCGTCGAAAAGGCAGGCTTCAAGCTCGCCGACGCACCGAAAACGTGGGACGCGTTCTGGGACTTTTTCAAAGGGGTGCAGAAGGGCCTGCGCGACAAGGGCATGCGCAACGTCTACGGCATGGGAATCCAGGTCACGAGCACCGGCGTCGATCCCAACAACACGTTCCACTATTTCCTGATCGCCTACGGCGGCAAGGACATCGTCACCAAGGACGGCAAGCTCCATCTCGACGATCCGAAGGTCAAGGAAGCGGTCATCAAGGCGCTGACCTACCCGACCACCGCCTACAAGGAGGGCTACGTGCCGTCCGGCGCGCTCAACTGGAACGACGCCGACGACAACAACGCCTTCCACTCCAAGCAGATGGTCATGGACCTCGACGGCACGATCTCGACCGAGGTCGCGATCATCAAGCACAAGGATGAGTACGACGACATCGTCACGATGGGCCTGCCGCTCAGCAACGACGGCAAGCCGATCCCGAGCCAGCTGACCGTTACAAACAAGCTGATCCCGAAAGGCGCGAAAAACGTCGAGGTCGCGAAAGAACTGCTGAAGTATTTCATCCAGCCGCAGGTCATCAACGAGTACCTGAAGACCGGCCTCGGCCGAAACCTCCCGGTCATGCCGTCGGTGGTCAAGAACGACCCGTGGTGGTTCGCCGACCCGCACCGCAAGGCCTACACCACCCAGGCGGTGCTGGGTCCGACGGTACCGGCCTATTGGGCCTTCAACCCGGCCTATGCTGAGGTGCAGAACACCGAGGTGTGGGGCACGGCGTGGGCCGACATCATCCAGAACGGGCTGACGGCGGAAGCCGCCGCCGACAAGGCGTTCAAGAAGATCGAAGCCATCTTCGCCAAGTACCCGATCGCCCAGGCGTAAGACCAGGACCCGCCAGGGAGGCGCCCTAAGCGGGCTTCCCGGCCGGCCGCACTCTCCTCGCCACCCCCCGAAGGCGGGGGGTCCAGAGGGTTACGAGGTGGTGGCCCTATTCCCGCTTTCGCGGGAAATGACGAGGGTGGCGCGGGGCTGGACTCAGCCGGCGAGCGCCTCGTCGAGGTCGCGGATCAGGTCGTCGGCGGTTTCGAGGCCGATCGACAGGCGGATCACGTCGTCGCCGGCGCCGGCCGCGGCGCGCTGCTCGTCGGTAAGCTGGCGATGCGTCGTCGAGGCCGGGTGCAGGATCAGGCTGCGGGTATCGCCGATATTGGCGAGATGCGAGAACAGCCGCACGGTCTCGACGAGCTTCACGCCGGCGTCGTAGCCGCCCTTGACGCCGAAGGTGAACACGGCGCCCGGGCCCTTCGGAAAATACTTCTGCGCCAGCGCGCGGTAGGGGCTGTCCTTCAGGCCGGCATAAGACACCCAGGCGACCTGCGGATGCACCGCGAGGAACTCGGCGACCTTCTGCGCATTCTCGACATGGCGGTCCATGCGCACCGGCAGGGTCTCGATGCCGGTAATCGTCAGAAATGCGTTCATCGGCGCCTGGGTCGGGCCGAAATCGCGCAGCGCCACCGCCCGCGCCTTCGTCGTGAAGGCGAAGTCGCCGAAATTCTCGAAAAACTTGAGGCCGTGATAGGCCGGCTCCGGCTCGGTCAATGACGGGAAACGGTTGCCTTGCGACCAGTCGAAGCGGCCGCTCTCGACGACGATGCCGCCGAGCGCATGGCCGTGGCCGCCGAGAAACTTCGTCGTCGAATGGCAGACGATGTCGGCGCCCCAGTCGATCGGGCGGCAGAGGTAGGGGGTCGCCAATGTGTTATCGACGACGAGCGGGATGCCGGCCGCGTGCGCGATGGCCGCGACCTTTTCGATGTCGACGATGATGCCGCCCGGATTGGCGAGGTTCTCGATAAAGATGGCCTTGCAGCGCGGGGTCAGCGCCTTGCGGAAATTGTCGGGGTCGCTCGGATCGACGAAATGGCAGGTCCAGCCCAGCTTCTTGAACGACAGGCCGAACTGGGTCAGGGAGCCGCCGTAGAGGTTGCGCGAGGCGACAAATTCGTCGCCCGGCTCCATCAAGGTGAAGAAAACGAGGAACTGGGCCGCGTGGCCCGAGGCTGCGGCGACCGCGGCGCGGCCGCCTTCGAGGCTCGCGACGCGCTCCTCCAACACCGCCACGGTCGGGTTGGTGAGGCGCGAGTAGATGTAACCGAAATTGTGCAGGTTGAAGAGCGAGGCGGCGTGATCGACGTCGTCGAAGACGTAGGCGGTGGTCTGGTAGATCGGGGTCGAGCGCGCGCCGGTGGTCGGGTCGGGCGCAGCGCCGGCGTGGATTGCCAGGGTCTCGAAGCCGTAGGTGCGGTTGGCGGAGGGCGTCGAGGTTTTGCGGGCGCGCCGCTGCTTCGGCGCCTGCGGCGCACGGTTCTGCACGATGCCGGAATTGACGCCGCTCCACGACAATTCGCCGCCGAGCCGGCCGAACTCGATCTTCGGGCAGCGGTTCATGATGACTTCGAGGCCGGCCGC
>Ga0209810_1004360_pt1 | contig 13737 bp, 14 predicted proteins | sample Coa_R1_7_FD_187159 | JGI IMG/M metagenome (GOLD analysis project Ga0209810, IMG submission 187159) | Surface soil microbial communities from Centralia Pennsylvania, which are recovering from an underground coalmine fire - Coalmine... | ecosystem: Environmental > Terrestrial > Soil > Unclassified...
CTCCACGCCGCCGAGATTGATGGGTATTACGATCATCGCATGGTCCTGTCGTTTGCTGTGGCCGCTATGCAGGTTGAGGGGGAGACTCGCATCTCCGACGCACAGATGGCGGAAAAATCGTTTCAGAATTTCATCCCCGACATGATCCAGATTGGAGCGAATTTTACACTGGTGGAAGAGCAGGCATGAGGATTATTCTCATCGGCATGAAAGGATGCGGCAAAACCACCATCGGGCGGCTGCTGGCGGAAGAGTTGCACGTTCCCTTTCTCGATGCTGATACCGAAATTGAAAAACTGTATCAACGCGAACGCGGCGAATCGCTTTCGTTCCGCCAGATTTTCCAGCAGTATGGCGCGGCGTATTTTCACGCGCTGGACAGCAGAGCGTTGCAGCATCTCGCGCGTGAATATGCCTGTAGAGACTTTGTCTTCGCCTGCGGCGGACGCACACCGCTACAGCCGGAAAATCAGGCCATATTAGCCTCGCTGGGAACCATCTTCTTTCTGAATGTCGAACCGCGCGTCCTGCTCAAACGCATTCTTGCGCAGGGCATCCCCGCCTTCTTCCCCTATCCAGACGATCCCGAACGATCGCTGAACGAACTCCTGGAGGAGAGAGCGCCTATCTATAGAAAGCTGGCACACCTGACCATCGATATCGGCGACGGAACACACCGGCGCGTTCTGCAAACCGTTCTCAAGGAGTTGCGAGCCTGTGAGCAAGATTAATGGCGAAACACAACTGATTGGCTTCTTCGGGTCGACATATCGCACCAGCAAGATGTACGCCATGTATAATGCCGCTTTTGAAGCTCTGGGCCTGAACTATGTCTATGTTCCTCTCGTTGTCGGCGACCTGCAAAAAGCGGTGGAGGGAGTGCGCCATCTGGGCATCAAAGCTGTCGGCGTGACCATCCCCTACAAAATCGATGTCATCCCCTATCTTGATGAACTGGATGACGACGCGAGCAGAATTGGAGCGGTCAATGCCATTGTGAATCAGGATGGGAGACTGCTCGGCGCAAACACCGATGGCAAGGGCGCGGTGAAAGCTTTGCAGGAAGTCACGACCATTGCCGGAAAGAAAGTAATCCTGCTCGGCGCGGGCGGTGCGGCCAGAGCTATCGCCTTTGCCCTCACGGACGCGGGGGCAGAGGTCGTCATTCTCAACCGCACGGAAGAGTCTGCCGCGTCCCTGGCAAAAGCTGCGCATGCTCGTGCTGCTGCGCTGGCGAACGTAGAACAGGAAATACAGGATGCCGCTATTCTCATTAATGCCACCTCGGTAGGCATGACCCCTGCTGAACACGAATCGCCGCTCAAAAGCGACCTCTTATCCTCAGAGACGGTGGTGATGGATATTGTCTCTGCTCCAAAGGAAACGACCTTGCTCAGGGAAGCAAGGAGGCGGGGATGTACAATAGTTTATGGAGAGCGCATGCTGTTCTGGCAGGGCGCGCTGAAATTTAAACTCTACACGGGTTTAGAGCCGCCAATCGAAGTGATGGAAAAGGCATTGACCCGTTTGCAATAGCGTTAGAAAGCATATTCCTGAAAAGCTATGGTACAGCATTCAATGCCGCTCAATGGCGTGCAGATCACGTGGCTTGGCCATGCGACCTTCAAATTTACGACGCCGGAGGGTAAGGTTCTTTTGATTGACCCCTGGACATACCATAATCCCGCCTGCCCTGACGGGTACAAACACATCGAGAAGGTTGATCTGCTGCTTGCCACGCACGGCCACAACGACCATATCGGTGATCTGATTGAAATTGCGCAGGAGCATGCTCCGACAGTAGTTGCCATTCCCGAACTGGGCAAGTGGTTTGCCTCGAAGGGGGTGAAGCATATCTTCACCATGAATATCGGCGGCATCATAGAGATGCAGGGCGTCAAAATCACGATGACACATGCCGACCACACGTCCAGCGTCGATGAAGCGCCCTTTGCCTATGTCGGCGTTGCCGCTGGCTACGTCCTTGAATTTTCTAACGGCTTTCGCATCTACCACGCCGGAGATACGGCAGCCTTCCCCGGCATGCAACTCATCCACGAACTCTACAAACCCGACGTGGCCCTGCTACCGATGGGAGATCACCATACAATGGGACCCGAAGAAGCCGCCGTCGCGACGCGCCTGCTCCAGGTCAACTACGTCATCCCCATGCACTACGGCCTCACTCCCAGATCTCTCACCACCCCCGCCGCCTTTCGCCGCGCGCTTATCACTCTCGGCCTCAACAATGTCGAAATGATTGAGATGCAGCCGGGGCAGACGCTGGTGTGAAGTGAGAGATTAAGCATATGCAGGCCGCCGCTCTGCGTCCGAGGCCAGCGGCAAGAGGGAGCCGTGCAGGCCAGCTACGCCGGAGCAGGCCACGCACCGAGCAGGCCACGCACCGAGCAGGCCAGCCGCGCCGGAGCAGGCCACGCACCGAGCAGGCCACGCACCGAGCAGGCCAGTCGCGCCGGAGCAGGCCAGTCGCGCCGGAGCAGGCCACGCAGGCCACCCGCAAGGGGTGGCCCTACTATAGACGATGGTTCCTTGCGAGGCTTATAGAGCGGATAGAACGGTCGTGTATAGTAGGGCCATCCCCAGAGGCGTGAACTGAAGCCAGTGCGAGCGCCAGGCAGGCCACCCGCAAGGGGTGGCCCTACTATATACGACCCCTCCACAAGCGGCACGAACGCATCGTCTATAGTAGGGCCACCCCTTGCGGGTGGCCTGCGGCGACGGTCGAGTGGTCTGAAACCTCGCTTAGCCGCCGATTCCGTAGCCCAGTGGGGTGAGCATAGCATGCACAGGCCATGTTGTTATCTGTGGCTGAGCAACGCCTGCCTGTTGCGCCAGCGGCCCCAGCGTACCCATGAACTCGTTCAACGCCTCTGGCGACTCCCAGACATCGACCACGCGCCAGCCACCCTCAACGGGGCCGGCTACGTGGAAAAGGTTGCCTTTCGGGCTTTTGCCGCCCAGGTTGAGCATCTCGGTCACCTGGTCATACTGCGCGGCAGTGCCGCCCGGAAAATCCTGTAGTACCACAATTGCCATAAGGTAGTTCCTCCTGAAGTTTCTTCTTTCTGTTGCGTAGAGCTTTTTGTCTACAGCTACTATATGAGGAACGGAATACTCCCAACTTTAGATCATAGTTGCCCATCCTTGATCGGATTCAGACTGATTTTCATGGCCTCAATGACAGCCGCTATTGGATTGGCCGCGCCGAATGTGCGTTCCCCATTGCCAGCGAAGAACAGGCCTACTACCTGCTGGCTTCCGTTGATGAACAATGATCCCGAATCACCTGCCTCGCCTAACTGGCTGCTGCGTTCTGTATCGACTTGAATGCCGATCTGCCCGGTTAAGGTCAGCGGCCCGATCTCTCCGCCATAATCAATTGTCAGCGTCATGCCCACGCTTTCGACAATGCCATAGGTCAGCGCCGTCGAGCGCCCACGTTTGCGCACGTGCATACCTAACGTAGCTTCGCCCATATCTACAATTGCGCCAATATCGACGATCTCGCTGCTATACTCGCGCCCAACCAGCGTAGAGACAGCGCAATCTACCTGCCCACCCAGGGCAGCGCGCTGCACCGCACCAATTACATCCATCGCACAATCGCCGCTATCCGGCAAACCCGGCTGCGCCAGCGTATCGCCCACCTGCCAGCTTTGATCCACGCACATAATATGGAAATTGCTCAGCAGCATCGGCGCGCCCGATACCACATCAAAGACGACGGCTCCCAGCGTTCCGGCAAACAGGCAGCCGTTCACCCGTCGGCACGGCCCGATACTTCTCCCACCCATCACCGGATGAGAGACTGTCATATCACCCAGAATGACTTTCTCCATCCCCGGCGTGCAATATCCATACAGCTCAAAGCGATTTTCCAGCACATCCGTCTTACAGCCCTCAACCATCTCAGGAATGCGCTCATCTCCCGCCACATCCCGTTTCTCCGCCACATGCACCCGAATTGCCACCTCCTCAGTCCTCTTCCCACCAACATATTTATAGCCCACATCAACTCCCACCACCCCCGCCCTGCTCATAATTTCTTGCTCTACCGTTTGCTTGACTTGCATAATTTCATTCAGGTTATCCATCTGTCTTGCCCTTCCCTTTTCTTATAGTCGTTTTCTCAATCACAAACTGTAGTTTGGGAGATATACGGGGTGTCTTGTAGATGAGATCATTTACCTGCTTTTTTGCCCTGCTCAGGAAATTATGATGTGGAAGTCTGAAAAGTACTAATTAATATTTATATTAGTAAAGAACTTACCTTACATCAACACTATTGTTTAAATAAACAAAATATGCTCTTGACAAAAATTAAATTAAATGTTACTCTTGAAGAAAGTTTCTGAAGTCAAACCTCGCAACTATGTTTTCCGATTATCTAATAACTGGCTTGAAATTCGCTCAAGGTTATCTTTGCGAGTATAGTGGTCTTCTTGAAAGGAGTAGCATAGATGACGACAGCTAACTTCAACTGCCCTTTTTGCGGAGGAGCCAATCGGGCAGAAGCTGCATTTTGCGCTCATTGCGGAAAACTTCTAGAAGCTACTATGCAGTATGCCACTACACAGGTAGGAAGGATGATATCACCTGGATTCCTTCCTGTTAATTTCTTACTCAAACAACGATATCGTATTCTGGGACAGGTAGGTGCGGGAGGGTTTGCTGCTGTCTATAAGGCAGAGGATACTCAATTTGGCAATCGTATTGTTGCTGTCAAGGAAATGAGCCAGAGTGGAATGAATCAGAAGGAAATCAAAGATGCTGCTGATTCGTTTGAACGTGAGGCGCTTATGCTTGCTGGTCTACAGCATCAAAATCTTCCTCGTATCTACGATCATTTTTATGAGAATGGACACTGGTATCTGGTGATGGACTTTATTGAGGGCGAAACGCTGGAAGATCACCTCAAAAAGACTGTGGGTGGTTATATCAGACTTGAGGAAGCCCTTCAAATAGGTATACAGCTTTGTACGGTACTCTACTATCTGCACACTCGCAAACCTTCTATCATCTTTCGTGATCTTAAGCCTTCAAATGTGATATTGACTTCTGATGGGCATATCTATTTGATAGACTTTGGCATTGCTCGCCTCTTCAAGCCTGAAAAGGCAAAGGATACGGCTGCTCTTGGATCGGTAGGATATGCCGCACCAGAGCAATATGGGAAAGCGCAGACCACAATTCAATCAGATATCTATAGTTTGGGGGCTTTGCTCCATCAACTACTCAGCGGAAATGATCCAACTGCCAATACTCCGACGCTTTTTGATTTTCCGGTTTTGAGATTACCAGGTCAGCCCACTTCTGTAAGGCTTGAAACTCTTATCAATCGGATGATTAATAAAGTGGCGAGTCAGAGGCCTGCTAGTATGCTGGAGGTAAAAAAGGAGCTACAGCAAGTTGTCATTGAACAGACTACAGGGAGTATAGCCAGTTTCTCGCGAGAAAGCAGAACATTATCAACGTACCCCGAAGAACGAGCCACTGTTCCTGTAACATATGGCTCTGCCATAGATTATAGCCGCCAGAGAAGAAAACCTGCCGGTATAACAGCAGGAAAAGTTTTTGGGCTTGTGATACTGGCCGTAATTATTTCAGCAGTTGCAACACATTTTTTACAATCTTCTTCTCAGGTTCCTTTAGCCAGCTTGCCTACTCCAACTACTGCTCCCACCGTTGCCCCGACACCGACGCCGTCCCCGACACCGTCTCCAACACCATCCCCAACGCCGTCGCCAACCCCGACACCGGCCCCTGTTGTATATCACTTTTCTGTGAATGTTGCTCAGGAGTCTCCTGGCCTAAATACTGGAATCCATTTAGTGTCGGGTAATCATCTAACTATTACGGCTCAAGGGTGGGTTACATACGGTCAGGATAGTGGAAGTGGATGCGACGGCAACCCGTTGGTTAATCCTGATGGACAGCGGCGATTAAATGGCGGTTCTTGCCCATCCAAAATGGATTCATCGGCTGTTTTATCCTCTGCACCTATTGGTGAGTTACTGGCAAGTATCGGTCAGCCTGGAGTCGATTCATCTGCTACGTGGTTTTCTGTAGGAAGTAGCTACTCCACTACTGTCTCTACCGATGGAAATCTCTATTTGCTTTTCAACGATGATCCGGGCTATTACTCGGATAACAGTGGGAATTATCAGGTAACGGTGACAGTCTCAACTTCATAGAGATGTGCGAAAGGCAGAACGCTCACGAAGAGAACGCTGCCTCGCCTGTGGGACGCATGATGAGTTCGTGGTAGATGGCGCCCATCCGTTCGGGAGGGTAGGGCATCTGGTGATCGAGCCACCACTGGATGAGGGCGATGGAGGCGGTAACGATGTGGTGGGCCGCGATCTCAAGGGGGATGATGCTCCCCGGCGGCTCAGTGTGGTCTTTGATGATGTTTTGCGCCGCAACCTCCGTAATGCGATCTAACAGGACACGACTGCGCAGCAGGACACGCATGACTTCGCTATGCTGCTGTACGTAGCGAAAGAGCAGGGTGCCAACCATGGCCGTATCGGCATCGGGGATGACGGGGCCAAGCAGGTCGATCAGTTCAGTCAGCACAACGTCCAGCACATCTTTGAGCAGTTCGTCTTTGTCATGATAGTGACGAAAGAAGGTGGCATAGCCGATATCGGCGCGTTCGGTGATATCGCGAATCGTGACAGCCTCGTAGCCTTTTTCCAGCGTCAACGCAATCAAGGCTTTGGCCAGCAGGTGCTGTGTGCGTCTGACCCTCCTGTCCTGAACCTCCATGAATCCCTCCACTATCCTTTCATCTATTGTTGTGGTGGGGAGTAAGTCCCCTTGCCTGGCTAACCTCAGTGTATCACACTCTCAAGCATATTGGTATCCTTCGGGATTTCTTATAGCCATAAGATTATATATCCATTATGAAAAATGTCCTCTCGCCTGTCCTGCTGGAGCGGCAGCGAAGCATCAGGGGTGACCAGGCGGGCAACGTGGCCTACGTGGATGCTTCGCTGCCGCTCAGCAGGACTCGCGGCCACTTTCTCATGCCATATCGTTGCATTGGTGCAGAGCTACGTCCATTCTGCGCAGGGCGTATAATATCCAGAAGCGGGGAGATTGCGCCTGTCCGCAAATGCCATACATACAGGAGGGATGTTTTTCATGGTTGTCAAGTTGAGTCATGAGCAGCTAAGCGCGTTGCGCCGCATTGATAGCCCGACCATTTCTAACGCTATCGAAACCTTCAATGTGCGCCCGCGAGTTGCGGGCTATGTTGGCTATGATATTCGCTGTATCTTCCCTGACCTGCCGCCAACCGTCGGTTATGCCGTTACCTGCACAGTTGATAGCACGACCGAGGGGAGAGAAGGTATTGGTTTTAACAGGCTGTACGAGCTGCTCGTGGCTGCTCCCAAACCGGCCATTGTGGTCATGCAGGATGTCGGCCCTGATCGTCTGCATTCCTGCCATGCGGGAGAGGTGATGTCTACTACAATGAAGCGGCTGGGAGCGGTCGGCATTCTCACCGATGGTGGGCTGCGTGACGCGAGGGAGGTGCGCGCGCTGGGTGGCTTCCAGTATTTTTGCGCCGGGCTGGTCGTCTCGCATGGCAACCCCATCTGCGTCAGCGTTGGCGAGGAAGTCACCATTTCGGGTATGCGCGTGCGGCCCGGCGACCTGCTGCACGGGGATATCAACGGCATCCTGCACATTCCCGATGAGTGCGCGGAAAAGGTGGCTGAGGCGGCTTACCGCGTCTGGGCGCGGGAGGAAGAGACGATGCGCCGTGTCAACAGTCCAGATTTCTTTCCCTCCAGGGGAGAGATAAGGCACTAGAAAAGACGGGATGATGAAACGCCTGGTGTTGCTGATCCGGCATGGACAAACGACCTGGAATGTCGAGCATCGCCTGCCCGGCCACCTGCCCGGCATTCAACTGACGGCGCTGGGGCGAGAGCAGGCCGCGCAACTGGCAGAGGGTTTGCGTCCCCTGCCCATTAGCGCCATCATCAGCAGTCCGTTAGAGCGGGCCGTTGAGACTGCTCGCTATCTTGACGAAGGCAGAGGGTTGCCCATCCAGCTTGAGCCTGAACTGATGGACCTGAACTCCGGCCCCTGGGCGGGACAAATTGCTGATGTCTTGCTGGCACAAGACCCGGCCCGCCGCGCCTTTCTGCGCAATCCAACCATTGTCCCGCCGGGCGTGGAGTCGTTTCCCGAACTGCAAAGGCGCGCGGTGGCTGCCGTGCAGCACTGGCTCAGCCTCGAAGCTACCGGCCCTTGTCCGGCCTTTGTGACGCATGATGATGTTATCAAGGTGCTGCTTGCCTACTATATGGGCCTGCCGCTCGAACGCGCCCGCGCTATCGTCGTTGGCAACGCTTCGGCCAGCGTGGTAGCATTGGAGGATGACCACCCGGCGCGTATCCTTGCTACAAGTTGGAGTCCATCCCCGGAGTGGCTCAAACCATTTCTTCAAAGTTAGAGTTCAGACACGCATGCAAAGAAACCTGCTTAACAGGTTGGACAGGAGGAACTGTGCCGGAAAGAGACTATAGCGAGCGGGATGTGCTGGATAAACTGGGGATCAAGCCAGGGCAGGCTGTCGCTTTTGCCCAGGGAGCGGGACAGATCGAAAGCAGTTTGCGCCAGCGTATCCTTGCGCGCACAGAACGTCCGCCTGCCGGGCCTGAGGAAGCGGTTGATGTGGTGCTGGCGCTGGTCGATGAGCGTACCGATATCGCCGCCGTGTTGAGACGCTGGAAAGCTCGCATCAAACCGAATGGCAGTATCTGGCTGCTCAGCGCCAGACGCGGCCACCCCGGTTATATCAACCAGCAGGCGCTGATTGCCGCCGGGCAGGAAGCCGGGGTGGTGGACAACAAAGTCTGCTCTGTTTCCACCCAATTCAGCGCCATGCGGTTTGTTATTAGAAGGGCTGAGCGCGTTGCTAGCCCAGAACCGTTGCCGTGACCGAGTAGATGGGGGGCAGGAAGTCGGCGATCAGGTTCCAGCTATCGCCCTGGTCGCGGCTGGCAAAAAGCTGGCCGGTGTTGGTACCAACGTAGACGCCGCAGGGATCAACCGTATCGGTACACATGCCATGACGCAGCACGCCGAGGCTCACGTTCCGACCTACCGGTAGCCCGTTAGTCAGGGGTTCCCAGGACTCGCCGCCGTTTCTCGTGCGATAGACCGTGAATTGCTCGCCGGTGTTGTGCCGCCCCATGGGGTCTTCGACCACTACAAAGACCGTGTCGGGGTTATGCGCATCCAGGGCGATGGGGAAGCCAAACTCCGAGGGCAGGTTGGCCTGGATATCCGTCCAGTCATTGCCCGCGTTGGTGCTTTTGTAGATGCCGCAGTGGTTCTGCTGGTACAGGACATCTGGCTGTGTCGGGTGCTGCACAAAGCGGTGGATGCACTGGCCGAATTCGGGGTAGATATCCGGCAGGTAGCTCGCCCGCGTATTCTTGTTGGCAAAGACCCAGCTTTTCCCGTTGTCATCCGTGCGCATGCAGCCCACCGCCGAAATGCCTATCCACATACGGTTTGGATTCGAGCGGTCGGCGACAATCGTGTGCAGGCAGAGGCCGCCCGCGCCAGGATTCCACTGCGAGCGTGTGGGATGGTTGGCCAGCGCCTCGTTGATCTGCCATGTCTCGCCGTTGTCATGGCTGACCCACAGGCTGGCCGGGTCGACTCCCACGTAGACCGTTCCCGGCTCCGTAGGCCGACCCGGCTCGATAACCCAGATGTTGATGAGTTTCTGCCCGCTCTCCTCCGAAAACTGGATGCCCTGCCGGGGTTCCTGCCATGTCTCGCCAAAGTCGTCGCTGTAGCGCAGGAAGGTGCCGAAGAAATCCCCGTTGTCAGTCGCGAAGAGGCGCGCCCCCTGTCGCTGGTCAAGCGCGGAGAAAAAGACGCGGCGGTCTTTCAGTGAAGTAGCCTGAATATCCCACTTTTCTCGATCTTTCGAAGTGAGTATGAACAGACCCCGCTTTGTTCCCACCAGCAACAGTACAGTCCCCGATGGGTAGGTCAGGTGATGAGCCATAAAATCCTCCTTGTAACGTAGCAAAATCAAACAGCGTGGTTAGCCAGCGCAGGCTACAGCGAACCGCCGGCGACAGAAGGGAAGATGTGCAGCGTTGCCCCGTGAGGCAATGGGGTATCCAGCCCCTGCAGGTAGCGGATATTCTCTGCGTTGAGGAAAATGTTGACGAATGTGCGCAACTCGCCCGTCTCAAAGCAGAGGTGGAAGCGCAGGCCCGGATATGCTCGCTCAAGGTCGTCAATGACCTCGCGCACTGTATGCCCTGTCGCCATCACCGCCGCCTGGTTGCCCACCTTCTGGCGCAGCGCGCCCGGAAAAGCAACCTTCACAATGGGAACCGAACCTGTTGCATCCATCATCATATAACCTCAAGCAGAAATAACTATACAGAACACAAATGTCGCGCCAGAGTTAGAACGTATGTGCAAGTTACTATGACAAGTATAGTCGGGAAAAAGCATGCCGTCAATGGGCCGCTCGCTTTTTCGGCTTCGTCTTGCCGTTGTCATGCCATTCTTTCTGCTATCTTTGTAAACGGTAACGAAATGGCCCTGAACGTGTCATGCTGAGCGCGAGCGAAGCATCTGTGGCAGCCGATTGCTTAGCGTGGCTTACATAGATGCTTCGCTCGCGCTCAGCATGACACGTTCAGGGCCATTTTTTGCTTGACAAACATTCGGCGTGTTTCCTAGAATGTCCGTAACAGTTGAATAATTTGTTTGCTCTCTACAAGAGAGAACGCCGGAGTTGCCCTGTATTTGCTTGCATTGCTTGAAAGTGAGGCGCGCATGACCGATCACCCTGCTTCTCCCCAATCTCCCCAGGCTCGCCTGCCGATGGAGCTGTTTCGCCCCTCGCTCTCGTATCCATCGTACCCTTATGCCGAAATGCTGGCTCGCACGGCAGAACGCTACCCGGAATATACAGCAGTTGTCTTCAGAGACATCGATCTGACGTACCGCGAACTGGATGCGCTGGTGAACTCGTTCGCCAATGCACTGCTCGACATGGGCATCAGGAAAGGGCAGGTGGTGGCGTTGTTCATGACGAACCGGCCTGAGTACCTGATTAGCTGGTTTGCCATTGCCCGTATCGGCGCGATTGCCACCCCGATGAACCCGTCGTATAAGGAGCGCGAGGTGGGGTACCAGTTGAGCAACAGCGAGGCGGTGGCTGTGGTAGTGCAGGCAAGCCTGCTGCCGCTCGTGCAGGCGGTACGTGGGCAAACGCCGACCGTGCAGCATCTTATCGTTGTGGACGCAGGCGAAGAGACGGCTCAGACGCTTTCCTTTAACCGCCTGATACGCGGCTATCCGGCCACGCCGCCCGCCGTTGAGGAGATAGGCGAGCAAGACCTGGTTGCGCTTCCGTATAGCAGCGGCACGACGGGGCTGCCCAAAGGGGTTATGCTGAGCCATAAGAATCTTGTTTACAACGCAGTGCAGTCGATTGCGACAGCTCGCCTCACGCTCAATGATCGCATGCTGATTTTTGTCCCGCTCTACCACATCTACGGCATTATGCTCATGGGTTGCGCCGCTATGTCCGGGGCGAGAGCGGTGTTGATGGAACGCTTTGAGCCAGAGACCTGCCTGCGCCTGATACAGGAGCAGGGCATCACCATCCTGTACTCTGTGCCGCAGGTGCTGGCCGTGCTGAACGACTGGCCCACGTTGCACCATTATGACCTGCATACCGTGCGTTTTACACAGTGCGGCGCGGCCCCCGTGCCTCCGCCGCTGGCGCGCCGCTTCGAGCAACTCACGCACATTCCGGTCATGACCTCCTACGGGCTGACCGAGGCATCACCGGGAACGCACTCCAACCCGGTCTACAATTCCCGCTTCATGAAAGTGGAGACGATTGGCCTGCCCATCCACGATACCGAGCAAAAGATTGTGGATATCGAAACCGGCACGATTGAACTGAGCGCGGGCGAAGAGGGCGAGTTGATTGTGCGTGGGCCGCAGGTGATGCAGGGCTACTGGAAGGCCCCCGAAGCGACGGCGGAAGCCCTGCGCGACGGCTGGCTCTATACAGGCGATATCGGCTGGCGCGACGAAGAGGGCTACGTGACGATTACCGACCGCAAGAAGGAGATGATTAAGTACAAAAGCTTCAGCGTGGCCCCGGCCCAGATTGAGGCGTTGTTCCTTGAGCATCCCGCCGTCGCCGACGTAGCGGTTGTCGCGAAGCCGGACAGGGAGGCGGGCGAAATCCCTAAAGCCTTCGTTGTCCTGCGCGCTGGCTACGAAGGTCAGGACGCGAGCGAGTTGATGGCGTGGGTCAACGGCCAGCTTGCGACCTACAAGCACGTGCGCGAGGTAGAATATATCGATGCCATTCCCAGAAATCCTTCAGGGAAAATTCTGCGCCGCGTGCTGAAGGAACTGGAACGCGAGCGTATGGGCTGATCGGTCTGGAACAGGAGCAGGATGGAAATGGATGTAGCAAATCTGCTGGCGATTGACGTGCATGTACACGCGGAAGTCTCAGAGCGCGTTCCCGATGCGCATGGCTGGGGAGAGGAAGTGCGTGAAGCCTCGACTGCCTATTTCAAAAATGAGGGGAAGCAGCCAACACTGCCGGAGGTCGCCGCCTACTATCGCGAGCGTAAACTGGCCTGCGTGATTTTTCCCGTCGATATGGAATCGACTACCGGCATTACGCGGGTGCCAAACGAAGAGGTGGCTGAAGCGGCTGCCGCCAACCCGGATGTCTTCATCCCCTTTGCCAGCATCGACCCGGCAAAAGGGAAGATGGGCGCGCGCGAGGCGCGCCGCCTGATCGAACACTTCGGCGTGCGCGGCTTCAAATTTCACCCGTCTGTGCAGGCCTTCTATCCCAATGATCGCAGCGCCTACGTTCTCTACGAAGCCATTGCCGAGGCCGGGCTGCCGACCATTTTCCATACCGGCCATTCCGGTATCGGCGCCGGGATGCGCGGCGGGGGCGGCATTCGCCTCAAGTACTCCAACCCGATGTATCTGGATGATGTCGCGGTCGATTTCCCCGATATGCCGATCATCATGGCGCACCCGTCCTTCCCCTGGCAGGACGAGGCCCTTTCCGTCTGCCTGCACAAGCCGCAGGTTTACATCGACCTCTCCGGCTGGTCACCGAAATACTTTCCGCCGCAGCTCATCCAGTACGCCAACACCCTGCTCAAACACAAAATGCTCTTCGGCAGCGACTACCCCATGCTCACCCCTGACCGCTGGCTCGCCGACTTCGAGCAAATCCCCATCAAACCAGAGGTGCGCCCGCTGATCTTGAAGGAGAACGCGGTGAAACTGCTCGGATTATAGAAAATTGTTGCTCTCTCAAACCGTCAGATCCACGGCAACGGCTAAGGCGTCTCTTAGCCACTGAACGAGATCATCTTCGGCCTGCTGGTACTTTTGCGCCAGCAGTTGACGCGCAAGCGTGTCCTCATCGCCTTCTGTTATCAAGCGACCTTGCCCGCTGAATGTGATATCTGCGATCGTGACGGTTACATTGGGCTGGCGCAGCATATTTTTTACCCAGTCTCCCATGCCCGTGCCTCCTTCCCCATGCAAGATATAGAGGGTATGTCCGTTGAGAGCAAACCAGATTTCAACGCGATGGGGGCGACCGGTGATCCGCCCTGTGGTTGTCAGGTAACAGACATCTTGCGAGGCAAGGCGGTC
>Ga0209810_1004365_pt1 | contig 13723 bp, 11 predicted proteins | sample Coa_R1_7_FD_187159 | JGI IMG/M metagenome (GOLD analysis project Ga0209810, IMG submission 187159) | Surface soil microbial communities from Centralia Pennsylvania, which are recovering from an underground coalmine fire - Coalmine... | ecosystem: Environmental > Terrestrial > Soil > Unclassified...
GCCGGATCACCGTTTCAGGTCCGCTACGTTTCCGCTGGCTTGCTGTTCCTCAAACCTCTTGGAACCCGTGTTCAAATATGCTCCTGCTCACAGTTCCGGTCAACGGTTTTCTGTGCGCGAAAGCGCCTTTTTCCTCAGATTATTTCAGCTGTGTTTCGAGCCGGTTACGGCGCTCGCGCTGTGGATTCGCTGTGGATAAAACGCGGCGCCGCGCGATTGTGCTATTGCAGTTTGAGAATCATACCCGCGTCAGTCGCCATCCACAGGTTTTCGGCATCCGGAACCGCGAGCATCACGCGATTTGCGGTGGCGCGGTAGTCGACGGGCATCTCGGTCCAGTCCGCCAGATCGCCCGAGCTGCGCAACACCCGCACTTTGCCCGGCATGACCCCGCGCACCTGGCCCACGGCCTCGACGCCGGCCAGGTAGGCGGTCCCATCCGGCATCTGCCAGATGTCGGTCACGGCGAAGCGGCGGTCGCGGTAGACGGTGTGGCTCTTGCCCGTCTTCCATTCGATCTGATAGACCTCGGCGGCGTAGCGGAACGTGCCGGGATACTCGATCAGTCCCAGGCCGAGGCCGCCGGGGCCGAAGCGCACCCGCGCCACCTGCCCGAACAGCGAGGCCGCCTGAGATTTCCACGTGGCGCCGCCATCATTGGTCACGAGCGAGTAGGTCAGATGCGGCGTATCGCGGCGCGTGGCCGCCGATTCGGGGTCCATCCAGTCCGGCAGACTCTCCTGGTGGCGCGGCGGCATGTTCCAGCCGGTCGCGATACCGAATTTCGGGGTCGCGAAGGAAATCCAGGTGTACGCGCTGAACTCGGGATTGCCGGGCGGCTCGGCAGCCGCGGCGACGGGCTCCCAGTGCTGCCCGCCATCGCGCGTGCGATACATCTTCTTTTTGGGACCCGCGGCGAAACCGTTCCGTTCGTCGATGAAGCAGACGCGGAACACCGGCGAGGGCAGATGCGGCAGCTTGCGCCAGTTGCGGCCGGCTTCGGTTGTCTGCCACAAGCCCTTGGTCGTGACCATCCAACCGAGGCCCTCGTTGAGGAAGAACAGGGAAAGCGGCGGCTCCTCGAGATTGATCATCTGCCAGTGAGCGCCGCCATCGGAGGTGACTACCTCGGCAGGCTTCTGGTGGCCGCCCTGAACGATCATGCCTACCGCGAGGCCGCGCTTGCTCGATGGGAATTGCAGGTCGGCAATCTCGAAGGACGACTTCTCCTCGTCGTAGAAGTACTGCATGCGCCACTTGGGAGGAGATTGGGCGGCGGGAGAGGCTGGAGACGGACCGGCGGCGGTCGTGACCTGGCTGGCTGGCATCAGCGCCGCGGCAACCACGGCGCTCAACAGGCCGGCAATCACCACCGTGGGCCGGGCTCGGAATGGGCGCGCAGTCGCCACGGGTCTATTGTTTCATCGGAACCGGGCCGGAAGAGAGCACCAGATCCACGTGATTGGCCGCTTCGAGAGCGGAAGACGCGAGACGCGCGAGCACCAGTACGCAGCCGACCTGCTCGCCGACCGTCGTCAGCACCTCCATTTCGCCGCCCGTGTGCTGGTGCGGCAGGCGGTGCTGCACGTTCACCACGCCCACGACCCGGTTGCGGGCAATTACCGGCGCGGAAAGGAAGGCCTCGTAGTTATCCTCTTCGAGCTCGCCGAACTTCTTGAAGCGCGGGTCGCGGTAGGCCTCGCGCGAGATGGCGAGCAGCCGCCGCTCGCGCGCGACCCAGCCGGTGAGACCTTCGCTCCAGCGCATGCGCAGCTTGCCAATCGTGGAGGGGTGGGGCTTATTGGACGCGCACAAGACCAGGTCCTCGCCATCCAGCAGATAGACGAGGCAGGAATCGCAGGCGGTGTATTCGACGATCAGGGCCACGATGCCGTTGAGCACATCCTGCAGGCTCAGATCCCGCACCATGAACCGGCTGATCTTCTGAAACAGGCGCAACTGCTCCTCGGTGCGCTGTAAACGCACCTCCAGATCTTTGGCTTTGGGCACGACTTCATTATATGGCGGTTTGCGGACGCCACTTCACGCGCGCGCGACTGCGAGTTCCCGTACAATAAAGCTTTCGCCGATGTCCTTTTCGTCCGATTCCGCGCTCGCCCGCTGGTCCGTCCCCGAGTGCCCGTTCGCGATTGCGTATGAGCCGCGGGTGCTCGACGATATCCGGCTGGCGGTCGTGGACGCGTACTTTTCGCTGCCGCGCGGCGGCGCCGAGATCGGCGGGATTCTGCTGGGCCGGCAAACGGAGAGCGGGCTCCTGATCACGGATTCGGCGCCGCTCGAATGCGAGCACGCCTTCGGCCCGGGTTTCACGCTCTCCGGCAATGATCAGTCGAGACTGGCCGCCCTGCTGGACTCCGCGCGCCGGAATCCGGAGGCGCAGCCGGTGGGCTGGTACCACTCGCACACGCGCAGCGAGATCTTCCTTTCCGAGGCGGACCTGGAAATCCACAAGCGATTCTTTCCCGAGCCCTGGCAGGTCGCGCTGGTGCTGAAGCCGCACACCTTTCAGCCGGTGCGGGCCGGCTTCTTCTTCACCGCGGCGGATGGCCGGATGCGCACCGATGCCAGCTACCGGGAGTTTCAGCTGGAGCCGATGGATGTGCGGCCGCTGCCCTCGCGGCAGGCCGAAGGGCCGGCCGCCGCACCGCCGCCCACCCCAGCGCCCGCCGCGGCTTCGCTTCCGCCCGAACCGGCGGGGACGGTGATCGATATCGTCCCTGCGGCGATGGCCGAATCCACGGTTGTGGCGGAGCCCGCGCCTCCTTCGCCCCCGAAGCAGGCCGAACCGGAGCCGGAGCCGGCGGAGATCCCGCCTCCCACGTTTCTGCGGACTGCGCCGTTCACCCCGACGCGCCGTCCGCTCTGGGCGTTCGCCGCGGCGGCGGTGCTGGGATGCGGAATGGCCTTCACGGCGTATGCGACCCGCGGCTGGTGGATGGCGCAGGTCGCCGCAGCGTTCGCGCCGCCCAGCCCCATGGCGCACGCGGCGCTCGGGCTCAGCGCGAGCGAACAGAGCGGGAAGATCGAGCTTCGATGGAACCCGGCCGCGCCGGGGATCGCCCGCGCCAAGGGCGGCATTCTGCTCATCTCAGATGGGCCGGTGCCGAAGAGCGTCCCGCTGGACGCGATGCGCCTGAAGGCCGGCGTGTGGACCTACGCGCCCGCTACGGACCGCGTGGAGGTGACGCTGAGCGTCGGGCAGCCGAACGGGCAGAGACTGGTCGAGAGCGCCAGCTTCGCGGCCGTACCGGCGGCGGCGCCTCCGACCAGGGCTGCGGCAGAACCGTCCGAGGGCGAGCCGAGCGGTGCAGGCGAGCGCACTGCGCCAGCGAAGCCGACTCCGGACAGCGCCCGTCTGCGGGCGGAGCTCGAAGAACTGCGCGACGAAAACGCGCGGCTGAAGGCCACGGTGGCGCGCCAGGCCGATAGCATCAAACGTCTGGAGAAGTACATCGAAGACGACCGCAAGGAGCACCAGACCAAGCGCCTGATGAACCAGGCGCCGGACGGCAAGTTCCGATAGTCGAGCCTCAGTCTCCCCCGTCGATCCGGATGGGTCCGTCACCGCGACGGCCGCGGCGGCGGACGCGAATCTCAACTAGGCAGTCGGCAGTTGACCCTGACGCGATCCTCGGCGCGAAGCCGCCCGGGTGCTGGAGGTGGCTTACGATTGGCCACCTGCTCACCGCAAGTCGTTGGTTCTACGACCAGGCGGAAATGCAAGTGGCCAATCGTTGGCCACCTGCCCGAAAAAGCGCCACGCTGATGCGGCGGACGGACGGCAAATTCCGGTAGCTGCGCGATCCTCGCCGCAAAGCCGCGCGGGCCGCCCCGCCGGGTGCTGGCCCGGAAGCAGAGCGCCACAACAGACCGCGGCGGATGGCAGGTTCCGGTAGCCGCTCAATCCTGCCAGTCGATCCGGACGTTCGGACGATAACGGTGCACGGCGCGTTCGAATGCGTGCTTGACCCTGGGATGTGCGACATCCGGCCGGGCGCTGTGGAAGCGCAACTCCACGCCGGAATCGTGCGCTTCGATCACCATTTCGGGGGCGGTGAGGAAGGTATCGATGCCGTCGCCCGAACCGGTCGTGAATGTGGTGCGCTCGGATTCCCACATTTTGCTTAACTCGGGTTCGGGGATGGGCTCGCTCAGGCGGGCATGAAGGATATCCAGCATGCCTGAGGGGAGTGCAATCGAAGCGCCAGAGCGCGGCCCGGTTACACCCCCCAGCAGTAGTCTTCGACGGCGCGCTCGATCGAGCTGTCCTTTTCGGTGAGGCGCATCAGCTCGAGGCGGATCGCGTCCACCAGGGCGCGCCAGCTCGCCTCGATGACGTTGTCCGAGACCCCCACGGTGGACCAGCTCCTGCGGTGGTCGCTCCACTCGATCAGCACGCGGACATTCGCCGCGGTGCCCTTGTTGGAATCGAGCACGCGCACTTTGTAATCGGTGAGCCGCACCTCCGTGATCTGCGGATAGAGCTTGGAGAGACACTGGCGCAGGCAGACGTGCAGGGCATGGAACGGCCCGTGGCCGCTTGCGGTGGCGGAGTGCGCTTCATCCTGCGCGTGCAGCGTGACCGTGGCGGTCGAGATGCACGGGCCGTGTCCGGCAGCGCGCGTGCTCACTTCGTAGCTGTCCACGTCGAAGAAGTGGAGTCCGGGGCGCAGCGCTTCGCGCACCAGCAGCTCGAAGGTGCCTTCGGCGGCTTCGAGCTCGTAGCCTTCGTACTCCATCTGCTTGATGCGCTCGAGCAGCTCGCGGCGGGCATCCTCGGTCAGGCGGTCTTCGAGGCCGTGCTGCTTGAGCTTGTAAAGGATATTGCCGCGGCCCGACAGATCGCTCACCAGCACGCGCTGGCGGTTGCCGACTTTGGCCGGCGGGATGTGCTCATAGGTGGCGGAATCCTTGAGCACCGCGCTCACGTGCACGCCGCCCTTATGGGCGAAGGCGCTGCGGCCGACGAACGGCTGGTCATTGGCCAGCGGCAGATTGGCGATTTCCGCCACGAAACGGCACGCCGCGGTGAGGTTCGCCAGCTTCTCCGGGCCGATGGTGGTGTGGCCCAGCTTCAGCTCCAGGTTGGCAATGATGGAGGCGAGGTTGGCGTTGCCGCAGCGCTCGCCATAACCGTTGAGACAGCCCTGTACGTGCGTCGCTCCGGCTTCGACGGCAGCGACGGCGTTGGCCACGGCGCAGCCGGAATCGTTATGGGTGTGGATGCCGATAACGCCATCGAAGCGGCGGCGCACGTCCGCCACGATCTCGACCAGCCGCCCCGTGAGCGTGCCGCCGTTGGTATCGCAGAGGCAGAGCACATCGGCGCCGGCCCGCGCCGCGGCTTCGAGCGTACGGAGAGCATAGCCGGGGTTGGCGTTGTAGCCGTCGAAGAAATGCTCGGCGTCATAGATGACTTCTTTGCCGTGCTCCTTGAGGTAGCGGACGGTCTCGGCGATGAGCTGCAGGTTCTCATCCTCCGAGATGCCGAGCGCACGGTGCACGTGAAGATCCCAGCTCTTGCCGAAGATGGAGACCGTGGGCGTGCCGGCCTCGACCAGCGCCAGCACATTGCGGTCTTCGTGCACGGGATTCCGGGCGAAGCGCGTGGAGCCGAACGCGGTGAGGCGCGCATGGCGCAGGTCGAGCTCGGAAGCGCGGGTGAAGAATTCCTTGTCCTTCGGGTTGGACCCCGGCCAGCCGCCCTCGATGTAATCGATGCCCAGCTCGTCGAACTTGCGCGCCAGCACGAGCTTATCGTCGACGGAGAACGAGACGGCTTCGCCTTGCGTGCCGTCACGGAGCGTGGTGTCGAATGTGAAGATCTTCATAGTGGCTACCTCGGGGGGAGTCAGGAGACAGGAGTCAGGAGTCAGGAGTTAGGAGCGGGGACGCCCGTCGTAGCTCCTGTCTTCTGACTCCTGTCTCCCTTCTTCTTACGGTACTCCCGCTTCTTTTCGCTTCTTCAAAAAGGTCATCATTTCCCGCAGCTCGGCGCCGACGGTTTCGAGCGGCTGTTTGGAGGCTTTCTCGCGCATGGCGAGGAAGTTCTTGCGGCCGGTCTTGTTTTCCTCGATCCACTGACGGGCAAATTCGCCAGACTGGATTTCGGAAAGGATCTTCTTCATTTCGGCGCGCGTCTGCTCGTTGACGATGCGCGGGCCGCGCGTGTAGTCGCCGTATTCGGCGGTATCCGAGATCGAATAGCGCATGTAGCTCAAGCCGCCTTCCTGGATCAGGTCGACGATCAGCTTGAGCTCGTGCAGGCACTCGAAGTAGGCGATTTCGGGCGCGTAACCAGCAGCGACGAGCGTTTCGAAACCCGCGCGAATCAGCTCGCTCGCGCCGCCGCAGAGGACTGCCTGCTCGCCGAACAGATCGCTTTCGGTCTCTTCGCGGAAGGTGGTTTCGATGACGCCCGCCTTGAGGCAGCCGAGCGCGAGCGCGTAAGCCAGCGCGCGCTCGAGCGCCTGGCCGGTAGCGTTCTGGTGCACCGCAACGAGCGCCGGGACGCCGACGCCTTCGGTATACAGCTCACGCACGCGATGGCCCGGCGCCTTGGGCGCGACCATCGAAACATCCACGCCTGCGGGCGGCGCGATCTGGCCGAAGTGGATGTTGAAGCCATGGGCGAACATCAGGGTCTTGCCCGGCGTCATGTGCGGCTGGATTTCGCTGTGATAAAGATCGGCCTGGATGTGATCCGGAACCAGAATCATCACCACATCGGCGGCCTTGGCGGCCTCGGCCGTGGTGAGGACGCGCAGGCCGGTGGCTTCGGCCTTGGCCCAGGACCGGCTGCCTTGATGCAGGCCGACCACAACGTCGACGCCGGAATCGCGCAGGTTGAGCGCGTGGGCGTGGCCCTGGCTGCCATAGCCGATGATGGCCACGGTGCGGCCGTTCAGTAGTTCGGGATTTCCGTCTTTTTCGTAGTAGCGTTTGGCCATTGAGTCTCCGTAGAGCGCCGGCTGATGGGCCGGCGCTAACTTGCACTAACCTTCTCTTCCGCCCTGCCGGCGCGCGTCGGCACGGGCGGTTGCAGTTTCAGCCGCTTGGCCTCGAGCGCGATGGCGAGCGATCCCGAGCGGGTGACATCGATCTCCCCGTAGCTGCGCATCACATCGATGAAGGCGTTGAGCTTCTCCGGGTCGCCCGTCACCTCGATGGCGAAGCCTTCGGGCGAGGAATCGGCCACGCGCCCGCCGAAGATCTCCGCCTCCTTGAGCACCGCGGTGCGGCTCTCCTGCGGCGTCCGCACGCGCAGCAGCACCAGCTCGCGGCAAACGGCGGGGGAGTCGGTCAGGTCGGTGGCCTGCAGCACGTTGATCAGCTTGTTCATCTGCTTGATCACCTGGGCGCGCTGGTTATCCTCCACGTCGACCACGATGGTCATGCGGGAAAGCTCGGGATCGAGCGTGCGGGCGACGGTCAGGCTTTCGATGTTGTAGCCGCGCTGCGTGAGCAGGCCGGTGACGCGCATCAGCGCGCCGGGCTTATTTTCGAGTAATAGAGAAATGACTTGCAGCATGAGTTCACCCGATCATTTCGCCGGCACCGCCGCCGGTTGCGGCGGCCCGAGCACCATTTCGTTGATGGCTCCGCCCGCCGGAACCATGGGGTAGACGTTTTCGAGCGGCGACACGCGCACGTTGAGCAGGTACGGACCGGGTTCCTTGACTGCCTCTTCGAGGGCCGGTGCGAGCTCCCAGGGCTTCTCGATGGTGCGGCCCTTGAAGCCGTAGGCCGCGGCGAGCTTTTCGGCGTCCGGGAAGCAATCGAGCTCGACGGCGCTCAGGCGGTGGTTATAGAACAGCGTCTGCCACTGCCGCACCATTCCGAGATAGCCGTTGTTCATGACGACGATCTTGATGGGCAGGCCGTAGCTGGCGACGGTCGCGAGCTCCGGGATCGACATTTGAAAGCCGCCGTCGCCGACGATCGAGAAGACCAGCTTGTCCGGGCGGGCGAACTGCGCGCCGATCGCGGCGGGCAGGCCGAAGCCCATCGAACCGAGGCCTCCCGAGTTGATCCACAGGCGCGGCTCGCGGAAGCGCAGGAGCTGCGCCGCCCACATCTGATGCTGGCCGACGTCACTGGTGACGATCGCCTGGCCGCCGGAGAGGCGGTCGATTTCCGCCATCAGGTGCTGCGGCTTGATTTCGGTATCGGACGTGACAGCCTGCAGCGGATGCTCGGCCTTCCACTCGCGAATGCGGTGCCACCAGGCGCGGCGGGCGGCGCTGAGCTTTTCGGAGGGCTTCGCTTCGCTCTCCGCCAGCAGCTTGTTCAGCTTGGCGAGCACGCGCTTGACGTCCCCCACAATGGGGACATCCGGCGCGCGGTTCTTGCCGACTTCGGCGGGATCGATATCGACGTGGATCACCTTGGCATGCGGCGCGAAGGCGGCCAGGCGGCCGGTCACGCGGTCGTCGAAGCGCACGCCGAGCGCGATCAGCAGATCGGCGTGGGTCATCGCCATATTGGCCGCGTAGCTGCCGTGCATACCCGGCATGGAGATGAAATTCGGGTGGTCGGAAGGCAGGCCGCCCAGGCCCATCAGCGTATTGACGGCGGGGGTGTCGGTGAGCTCCACGAACTCACGCAACTCGTTCGCCGCGCCAGCCGCGATGATGCCGCCGCCGGCGTACACCAGAGGCCGCTCCGCTTCCTGCACCATCTGCGCGGCGCGGCGGATCTGGCCGGTGTGGCCCTCGGTGAAGACCTTATAGCCGGGCAGGTGGATGGAGTTGACCGGAGCGTAGTGGCCCTGACCCTGCAGCACGTCCTTGGTGATATCCACCAGCACCGGTCCGGGCCGGCCGCTGGCCGCGATATAGAAGGCTTCGTGGATGATCTGCGGCAGGTCTTCCAGACGCTTGATCAGGTAATTGTGCTTGGTGCAGGGACGGGTGATGCCGAAGGTGTCGGCCTCCTGGAAGGCATCCGACCCGATGAGCTTGCTGGACACCTGCCCGGTGAGCGCGACGATCGGGATGGAATCCATCATGGCGTCGACCAGTCCGGTGGTGAGGTTGGTCGCGCCGGGGCCTGAGGTCGCGCAGCAGACTCCCACTTTGCCCGTGGCGCGCGCGTAGCCTTCCGCGGCGAACGCGGCGTTCTCCTCGTGGCGCACCAGGACGTGGCGAATGTGGTGCTCGTAAAGAACGTCGTAAAAAGGCAGCGTGACGCCGCCCGGATATCCGAAAATGCAATCCACGCCTTCGCGCGCCAGGCATTCGAGTAACATCTGCGCGCCGCTCATCAAAGTCGACATAGAATCTTTGCCTCGATACGGGCCGGACATCCGATACGGACCGTTCCGGAGGTCCCGCCCCAACAAAACAAAAAAGGCCATCGGCCGGGTTTTTCTCGCCCCGCCGATGGCCTTGGGAACCTTGAGTTCCGCGGCCTACGCGGGGCCGGCTACGATGACCAGAATAATAATGACTACAGGAATGGCGATGCGAAGAATGGAACTGCCCGGCCGGCCTGTAGAGGGGATGAACATCGCGAACTCAATTTCGAGTGTAGCCTAGAAGTTTTGCAAATGCAAGAATTGAATCATATTAATTCTGTTAATGGTGGCATTAGGGGCCGGGATGCAGGCCCAGGAAGAGCGTCAGGCCTTCGTCGACGGCTGCCAATTCCTCGGCCGGCAAACGGCCGTATACGCGCCGGATACGCCGCTTGTCGATCGACCGCAAATGGTCGATCAGAGCGAACGACTGCTTCGCCAGACCGCTCGGGCCCGGTGCGAGCGCGGGGTACAGGATCCCTTCGCCGCGCGTACCGGTAATCGGGACGACGCATACCAGCGGAAACCGCTGGCCGCCGATCACCGCCGGGTCGCTCACGACGACGCATGGCCGGACGCCGCGCTGTTCATGCCCAGTGGTTGGATCGAGGTCCACCAGGACCACTGCGCCCCTCTCCGGAGTCACTCGCTCTCTACCCACCCTTGACCGGGAACCCAACGAACTGTTTTGCCGGCAGAGAGGTCAACGAGGGCCTCCACATCCTCGTCGGGCAGGCTGCGTGCCCAATCATCGAACCCCTGCTCGGCCAAATCGCAGATATCGGGATGAGGGTTCTCGAGTGACCGGTGGAGTTCCTCGCGCCGGCGCCGCTCCAGTTCGCGGCGTACCGCCTCGGCGACGAACCGGCTACGATTTTTGTCCTGCCGGTCGATACTCTCGACCAGTTCGGCAGGGAGGGTGACGGTCACACGATTGGTTGCCATATCATACTTATAGTATGATCATACTCGGCCGGAAGCCTTGAGAGCAGGGGCGATGCCGCTTCCGGCCTTCAAACTAAAAATGCAAAACGAACCCAACGGCGAGCCGGTTCCAGAGTGAATCCCCCTCCTTTTCAAAGACATATGAGGATAGTACCGGCTCTCAAAACGAACCCAAGACGAACCCAAGACGAACCCAAGCGAACCCAACGGCGTGCGCGGCCTTTCTGTAGAGGGCCAGCGATCACAGCGGGGAACGCCATGAACTACCTCTACCACAGCGACTCGGGGTTGTCGGCGTCCGATTTCCGCAAGTGCCTGAAATGCCGAGATATTCTGCGGCAGCGTTGGATGTGAAAAAGGGGCAGGCCGGTGGGCCTGCCCCTTTTTTTCTATCGGTTGTGGCGAGCCCTGCCGCTAGAAATCGAAGCGGAGGGCGAGCTGCATGATGCGCGGGTTGTTGACCACGCTGCTGATCTTACCGAAGGTCGACGCAACCCCGCCGAAGTTCACGCTCGGGTTGGCGAAATCCGGGTGGTTGATCAGGTTGTAGGCTTCGGCCCGGAAGGTGACATACTTCCGTTCCGCCAACTCGAAGCGCTTTACCAGCGACGCGTCGATGTTGAAGAAGCCCGGTCCGCGGAAGGTGTTGCGGCCGGAGCTGCCGATGAAGCCGGCGGCGGGCTCGGAGAAGTTCGCGATCTCGGCCGGGGTGAAGTAGTAGACGCCGGGGCCGATGCCGTTGTTGTTCTCATGGATGCCGCCGATATTGCGCGAGCCGGTGTAATTGGCCCAGGTGTTCACGGTCGAAGGGCCGGTGTTGCGGCCGGAGCTGACGCTAAACGGCGAACCGCTCTCCCAGATCATCAGGCCGCCGAGGTCCCAGCCGCCGATGAAGGCATTGGCCCATTTCGGCATATCGCCGCCGAACATGTGGCCCTTGCCCACCGGGAGCGTGTACTGCGAGCTCATGGTGAAGGCGTGGGGGATATCGAAGTTGGAGCGGCCGCGGACCAGGGCCTCATTGAAGCTGTCCACCGGAGCGGTGAAGCCGTTGCCTTCGCCGCCGGTGAGGCTGGACTGGTCGTTATCGATCGACTTGCTCCAGGTGTAGTTGGCGGAGACCCGCAGCGAGGCGAACTGCCGCGTGAGGCGGACCTGCAGCGAGTTGTATTCGGAGCGTCCGTCGTTGTTGCCCAACAGCACCGTGCTGAACTGCGGGAAGTGGCGCAGCCAGTATTCGGAGATGCCGGCGGCGGCGTACTTGGTGTAGTTGTTGACGTCGACCGTGTTGGCGGCCGTGCCCACCTGGCCCTGCGAAAATACGCTGGCGCCGATGGCGGAAACCGCGGCCTGCGCCGAGCCGAACATGCTCACCAGCGGGTTGCCGGCCGGCACCGCGCTCAGGTTGCTCAGGTTCGAGGCAATCTGATTGAACGCCGTGAGGAAGCCGTTGTTGTAGATGTACGACTGGTCGAGGTTGACCTCCTGGAAGAGCTTGACGCCGCGGTTGGCGACGTAGCCGACGTCGAGGATCGTGTTCTTGGCGAGCTCCCGCTGGAAGTTCAGATTGAACTGCTGCACGTAGCCGGTTCGCAGGTTCGGATTCATCAGGTCGAGCGAAACCAGCCGGGTGGGAGCGGGAGTCAGCGAGGGAGCAGCCGGCTGCACGGGCAGCGGCGGCGCCGTGCCGATGCGGACATCGCTGCCGGCGGTGGCATTCGGGAAAATGGGCGCCGCCTGGGAGAAGCCGGGGGTGGCGCCATCGACGGAGCTGGTCGCGGCGCCGACCATGCGGTCATAGAAGATGCCGTAACCGCCGCGAATGGAGGTCTTGCCATCGCCGAAGGGATCCCACGCGAAGCCGAAGCGCGGGGCGAAATTATTCCAGTCGTTCCCCCACCACTTGGAGGAAGGCTGCACGGTGGCGTTGTCGATCAGGCCGGCGGTATTGAAAGCGGTGATTGGGGTCATGATGCCCTGGAAGCCATTCTGCTCGTAGGGCACCGGGAAGAACTCCCAGCGCAGGCCGAGGTTGAGGGTAAGGCGCGGCGCGACCTTCCAGTCGTCCTGGGCGAAGAAGCCGTACTCGTGGAAGATGAAGTTGCGCACGCGCGGCGTGCCCGCGGGCTGCCAGGTCGAGAGATTGCTGTAGAAGGTCTGGGTGACCGAGGAGATGCGGCCCAGCAGATCGTTGTACATCCCCTGGAACTGGGTGAGCTGGGTGGAGCTCAGGCCGGCGGGGCCGACCGTGGGAACGTTGCCGTTCGCGGTGCTCAGCGAAATATTGGGATAGATGCCGGCGTCATTGTAGCCGTACTGCTTGGTGAAGCGGAGCTGGCCGCCGAACTTGAAGGTGTGGCTGCCGTGGATCCGGGTGACGTTATCGGTGTACTCGTTGACCGGCGAGTTGCGGCCCTGCCCGAAATTGGTCAGGATCGGGGTGGTCCAGGTGTTGAAGCTGACCATGGGACCGGCCTGGCGCTCGGGACGCAGGAAATCCACCGAGGCGCTCTGGTGGCCGTAGCGGAACTCGTTGACGGTGGTCGAGTTGATCGTCCAGTCCCAGCCGCCTGCCACGCCCCAGCGCTTGCCGCCCTGCGTTCCGGGGACCTGGCCGGGCACAACGTTCTGGGCGCCATTGAGGGAATCGATGGCGGAATTGCGCTGCCAGCTCGTGCGCTCGAAGATGTGCATCTTGTCGTTGATGTTGTAATCCATCTTGATCGTGAACTGGTCGGAGAGGCTGTTGTTTCCGAAATTGAACTGGTAGCAGGAAACGTTCAGACCGTCGGCGGCCGCGCAGTTATTGTTGTTCGGCGCGGGGTAGAGCTTGAGGAGCGAAGCGACGGTCGGATCGATGCCCTTGTGCAGCGGGTCGTTCTGCACGATGTTGTACTGGTTGATGTTCCCGCTGGAATCCTTCCACTCGTAGATGCCCTGCAGCGCGGTGGCGGTCGGGACGGCGGTATTCTGCACGCCCTGCGCGTGGGTGCGGACGCCCTGGTAATTGCCGAAGAAGAAGATCTTGTTGTGCTTGATCGGTCCGCCCAGCGAACCGCCGTAGGTGTTCTGGATCAGCACCGGGATCGGCACGCCGGCTCCGTTATCGAAGAAGTCGTTGGCGTTGAAGTCGCGGTTGCGGAGATAGTCGAACAGATTGCCGTGGAAGTTGTTGGTGCCCGAGCGGGTGACGAGCTGTACCTGGCCGCCGGCGTTGCGGCCGTACTCGGCTTTGCCGCCATCGGTCACGATGCGCGCTTCCTCGACCGAGTCGGTGTTGTTGGCGGTGAGCGACAGGCCCATGCGCGGCACCACCGAGTCGTTCACGTCGATGCCGTCCAGCGTGTTGTTGGTGCTGCCCTGGCGCAGGCCGTTGACGTGAGCGAAGGAGTAATCGGCGCCGCTCGAGCTGCCGTTGGCCTGCGGGTTGATCTGCACGCCAGGCTGGAACACGGCCAG
>Ga0209810_1004366_pt1 | contig 13711 bp, 16 predicted proteins | sample Coa_R1_7_FD_187159 | JGI IMG/M metagenome (GOLD analysis project Ga0209810, IMG submission 187159) | Surface soil microbial communities from Centralia Pennsylvania, which are recovering from an underground coalmine fire - Coalmine... | ecosystem: Environmental > Terrestrial > Soil > Unclassified...
CGCAAATCATCAGGGTAGCGCGTGGTCCCCAGGATCCCCGCCAGCGCCTCACCCGCGCGCCTGCGCTGCGTGAGGAGTCCCAACGGCTCCAGTTCGCGCAAGAGGTCCTGGGCGTTCTCCTGAGTGAGGGCATCGGGAAAGAGCCGATGCACCAGGATCGTCGCGGGCGCCTCATGGCGTGTAAAGAGCAGGAAATGAGCGGTCTCACACGCCTGGTAGCCTCCCTGGGCAAAGCGCTCTTTGAGCAAGGCGAGCTTCGCGCGCGCCCCGTTGACCACAATGAGATCGCCCACCCGGACAGAGCGCTCGCGGATGGAGACTGATCTCGTGCGGCCTGCCATATTGTTCGCATGATCCTGGGTCATGGTCTCCTCTTTTCATCAGGCAATGCTTTCACTACCAGGGCCTTGTTGTCACGTATTTCTGATCCAGCGCGCGAAACAAGGGACGTAGTTCCTCGACGCGCGGCGCTCCAAGACGGATCGGCTGCTGCCCGGCTTCGGCCAGGCGCAGTGCCTGCATCACCTGCACCATGTCCTGGTCCAACGCGGCCTGCATGCCTTCCAGGTTTTGTTGCTCTGTGAGCAAGGGCAGAAGCGCCTGGTGGGACACCTGTACCTGCGCCAGACGCTGCATACGCGAAAGCGCCTGATTGAGCGTACAGGCCAGAGACCAGCAGAGGGTGCCTTCCTCCTCGGGCAACCTGATCCGGGCCGCGAGGTCGCCAGCCAGAACCCGTCCCACGCTTTCCTCCATCCAGCGTAGCGAGTCCTCCAGATGTCTTCGCGCGAGCTGTTCGTCAATCACTGCTTGCTGGAGTCGAGCCACTTCTTCGGCGCTATTCATTCCCTCCAGCGCTCTCGTCAGAACCCATAACCCCCCCGGCCACCAGACAATACAGCCCGATGCTCCAGAGCGAGAGTTGCAGCGGGCTTACAGCTACAACCGTCGTCAAGAACGGCGTCTGCGGCAAAAGGGCGAGAGCTACCAACGTGAAGACGCTGTTCCAGCACGCAGCGACCAGCACGAAAGGAAGGGGGAGCAGCAGTGCGGCCAGCACTTCACTACTCACTAACAGATCAAACAACGGGATCGCCGATGGCGAAAGCGCTGTCAGATGCAACAGGAGAAGATCCACTCCGGCAGTCACCGTCCCCCACAGGATGATCCCGACGAGGAGCGCCCTGCGCCGGTTGAGCACGGACAGGATGAGAATCAGGATCAGGAGCGCTCCGGCGAGCAGAGCCACAATCAGGTGAGCGCTCGCTATGCCGGCGAGGAGGGCAAGCAGCGACAGACTCAGGAGGATGAGCAGGACCAGGCTATTCATCTTGCCGCGCTGTGCTCCCTGGAGTGCGGCGAAATTCGCCCCTGGTGGGGGCATCGGAGGAGTGGTGTGGCGGGACCACCACTCCCACCAGAACAGAGGCGAGCGTTTCCCTACGCTCGGTGAAGGCAAAGGTCTTCGGGCAGGTGGCACCTGCATCGATTTCATCTCCACGCTCCCTCTTTCAGTGAACGCATACTGCATGCTCGTGCTAGGGTGTGTCTGCAAATCACCGATAGAAAGGAGTATGAGAAGAGGCGAACTCACGGATGAGCAATGGGAGAAGCTGGCTCCCTTGCTCCCACCCCAGAAGCCAAAAGTCGGTCGTCCAGCACGTGACCATCGTTTGATCGTCAATGGGATCTTATGGATCTTACGAACGGGAGCGCCCTGGAGAGAGCTGCCAGAGCGATATGGTTCGTGGAGAACAGTAGCCAGCCGGTTTTATCGGTGGGTGAATGCAGGGGTCTGGCAACGAGTGCTGCAAGCTCTGCAACAACAAGCCGAGGCACAAGGCCAAATCGATTGGGAGAAGCATAGCGTCGACAGCACGATCATTCGTGCCCACCAGCATGCCGCTGGGGCAAAAGGGGGATCAAAATCAAGAAGCGTTAGGCAAGAGTCAAGGCGGTTTTAGCACGAAGCTGCATCTGCGCGCCGAAGGCAAAGGCAAACCGATGACGCTTGTGCTCAGTGCAGGCCAACGCCATGAAACGACCCGCTTCGAGGCGCTGATGGAGCAAGGGGCAGTCAAGCGAGTGGGGCGAGGGCGTCCCAAGTTGCGGCCAAAGCGGGTCTTGGGAGATAAGGCGTATAGTAGTCGCAAGATCCGCCATTATCTCAAGCAACGAGGAATTGGCTACACGATTCCCCGCCGGATCGACGAGACGCGAACCGGACCCTTTAACCGAGCCTTATACAAAGAACGCAATTACGTTGAACGTGCTATTAATCGCCTCAAGCAGTTTCGGCGTGTGGCGACGCGCTATGAGAAGCGGGCGGTCAACTTCCTGGCTATGGCAACGCTTGCCACTATCATGCTCTGGTTATGATTTGCAAACAGGCCCTAGCCCATTCCCAATGTTGGTTCGCTCAACCGAGCAGCAGTACTTGATATTTCGCTACCTGATCTGTAGCGAAATATCCTTTTCGCGCACGATCAGGGGCTCGTCGGGCAATGACCACAGGAATATTCTTATGCTCTCCATTCATACTGCTCCTGTCTGCCGGCAGGAGCAGTCGAGACATCGTTCCATCCCCGGTACACGCATCAGGGCAAAGGGAGCGCCCAGTGGACAAACTTTCGCGCTGACTGAGCAACCCATAATATTTCCGTCCTCATTCTAACTTACTTAAAATTCTACTTTACATTCGTTCTATATTCTGTATCTCACCGAATGCTTGTTGAATTAATGGATGATTTATATTAATCTGTATATAGATCCTTCTTATTTTGTAGCAGATCAGAAAATTTCGCCCTTTTAACGTTCCCCGCAGCCTTATTTTCGAGCAGACCATATGATGAACGCCGGCAGGGATAGTTATAGAGGAAAGCGGATTAAAGACTACACTATCCTCCGTAAATTGGGAGATGGTGGATGTGCTTCTGTCTATCTGGCTCGAAGCCATGATAATAAGCATGTTGCTATCAAGCTATTAGATCCAAAATATTTAAGGGCTGAGGGACGACAACTCTTTCTCCAGGAATCTCAGTATCTTCAGGAACTGAGATACTATCAATATATCTTACCTATTTTAGAGTATGGAGAAAGCGAGGGTATTCCCTATATTGTTAGCGAATATGCACCCCGAGGAACGCTTCGAGAACGTATAAACGCTGCTTGCTCGATCACCTTAGACGAAGCTCTGAAAATACTGGTGCAAGTGGGTAGGGCTATCCATATAGTCCATCTACATAATATCGTCCACAGTGATCTAAAGCCCGAAAATATTCTCTTTAACGAAAAGGGTGATGCGATACTTTCCGACTTTGGAATTGCTATCCGACTGGGCAGCAATGAAATATTTTTCGGCCTTCCTCGCGGTACCTATGCCTACATGGCACCGGAACAGTTTGATGGCCTGTTCACGAAAGAGGGCGATCAATATGCGTTAGGTTGTATTGGCTATGAACTCTTAACTGGAAAACATCCATTTGAGCCTTTTCTTCCCTATGACCCTCAAAATCGCGAAATGATGAAAGAGAGGCATAAGAATGCCCAGGTCCGATTCCCAAGCGAACTCAATAAAGAAATCCCAAATTCCGTAGGGCTGGCTCTTCTGCGGGCAATGGCAAAAAAATCTTCAGAACGTTATACTAATATTGCCTCGTTCATCCATGTGCTGCTATCCTCCACTGCTTCTTCATCCCAATTGTCACAACACATCACTGCTGCACTCCAGACCCCACCGCCGTTTTCATCTATCATGAAAGAGGCGTCATATCCACCCTCCAGGCCGCCGGATAATCGCGACGTAGCATCTATAAATCTAGAGGCATGTTATGAGATGCTCCAACCAGAAGGCTATGCCAGCAGACCACTGCACAGCTATCACTATCGTCAACTCCCTCTCCAATTCTTGCATAATCTCCCTATCCAGTTCATGCAAAAAAATGCAGACGAAGATGACAAACGTACCGATCCTGCTTTGCCTGTAAAGCCTAAACCGGTATACAGACAGGTAGGCAAGAAGCCGTCACAGACCGTATCTCCCGAAAAAAGCGGAGACCCAAGAGAAGCCTTAAAGGACTTACGTCTCAGTCAGAATTCTCTACTTCGGCAAGAGTTAATTTCCATATTGCGAAAGTTTCAGCTCGATCTGTGTGATAAAGGCATTGCCTCAGATCCCTTTACTGGCATACAGCGGAAATATACGCAACTTCAAATCGGCATTAACCAGCGCTTCGTTTCAGGTTATTATCTTCTGTATATTCCTGGCAGATTTCTCACCACAGAAAACATACCGGCTATTCGTGATCTGGGGCCAGCCTTTCCAAAGGGATCGACCGTGATTATATTTTCTGACCTGGACAAGCAACTTTCGACGAAAGTCGATCTTATACTTACAGGGCAGTGGAAAAAAGAAGGGAGGAAGGTTATATTTATTACCCAAAGAAATGTGAATGAAATGCAGGGAGAGAATAAAGAATTTCAGAGGAGTTGGCTTATCCAAAAACTGCATCTCTCTGCAGTGCTCTCCGAAGCGCTTAAGAAGGGGCCTGTACTTTCAGTACAGCAGATGAAAGGGAACGATACTGATACACTTGTACGAATAATTGCAGCCATTCCCCAACTCATCGACAATCAAGGACAAGGTTGGCGCGTGATGCTGAGCCAGGCAGGACTGGGTGATATCGTTAGCGAATTTCACCTCTCAGGGACTGCCAGGGATATCGCCTGGGGGTTGATAGATCGCCTGAAAACACGTGCTCGCCTGCCCGATCCTAAGAGATCAGAGTGCGAAGTACTGGGTCTGCTACTTTGTAGCATTCTGGAGAGATATGGAAATATTCCCCTCTCCGATCAGTCTGCTGTTCGAAAAATCATCGTGAAATACAGGCTGGTACCACCTGAAAGATACCCCCGGTAGACCTGGAAGGAGAATAGTTTTCTTGTTGCGATTAAATTCTTGCGAAAGGAGTGACAGATGCTTGCTGAAGGACAGTTCAGGCTCTCGATTGAAGATCGTAACAGGCTTGCACGGATCATCGCTGATATGTATGAGTTTATAGATGAAGGGGCGCGTGGCCGACGTGTGTTGTTGCAAAGCGCGGGTTTACGTCGATTTATAGATATGCCTCTCTCTGGGGATGCTCTAACAATAGCAGAGGATCTTGTCGGTAGGTTAGATGACTTCAACGCCTATTTGCCAGAGAATCCCCGCTATCATCCCCTGGGAGCATTACTAAGTTATATCCTCAACTTCGTGAGAGATCTTCCCCTTGACCGTGCTAGCTTTCTGGCGGGATTGATGATCCGCTATTCGCTCGTCCGAGACCCTACCTATATTGACAGACTGCGAGCTGATTATACTATTACAGATGACGCAGTCCATATACCTGCTCCTGCGCAGATAGTATCACCTCGTCCTGGGGTCGCGAGATCTGGCGGACCAGCCTTCGACATTACCATACCAGCCAGGAAAGAAGAAGAATTAGAAAGTATCATCCACAGCGAGGACAACTTCCTCGATATCTCTTTGCTCGCCGGAGCAATATATAGTGCACAGGCTGTATGCATAATTCAAGACCGAAATAATGAGGCAAAAGGAACGGGGCTGTTGATCGGCCCGGACCTGTTACTGACTAATCAGCATGTATTGAAGGATAAGAAGTATCTTGACGAGATGATAGCGCGTTTCGACTACCAGATTGATCCCAATGGCATAGAGCAGGCTGGCCGCAAGTTCGAGTTCCAAACCGATTTCTACCATAGCAGTCCCCCATCAGAATTAGACTACGCCCTGGTTCGTTTGCAAGGTTGTCCCTTGAAACATATGCCTATTCCGAATGCGATGGATAAACTTTCCTATCAGGAGCTGCTCTTATGTGGCAAGCATCGCGGCTTCCTGCAACTAGCTGAACATTTCATAAAGGAGGGTGATCGGGTGAATATCATTCAGCATCCCGAAGGGAAACCGGCGAAGGTAGTGTTAACGCAGAACTATGTTGTGGTAGATATGACCGAAGCCAGAGTATGGTATGTTGCGGATACCATGGACGGCTCATCTGGCTCTCCAGTATTCAATAAGAATTGGGAGGTTATCGCTCTCCACCATAGCGGCAAGCCTTATCCGCCAGATTCTGTGAAGGATACCGTGAAGAAGCTCTGGAAGGGAAAGTTCCGAGTGAACGAAGGCATCCCGGTGCGTGCGTTAATAAAAGATTTTAAGAAAGAAAACTTGTTTCAGTATTTACCACGATCATAAGTATTCTAATTATGAATGATGGTGCTATCAAGACAGTTGTGTAGTAAAACAAGAAGGGAGTAATTGGTATGTCCCATCAGTCAAGCCCATCGGACTTGAGCTTTATCGAAACGATGTTCTGGTTCTATATTGGTATGCTCATCAGCTTATTCTTTCCTCTGCTTATCAGGACTTTACTCTCCCTGAGAAAGAAAAGAGGGCTGGAGGGAAAGAGTGAAGAACCTTCACTCAGCTTTGCCCAGCGTTTTCACGTAGCTTGGCAGCAGTATGGTGGAAAGGACTATATGCTCATTTTAGTCATCACTGCTCTGATAGCTGCGGTCCTCGTTTTTATGTTTGGGCTACAATTTTACACAGCCCGTGATGCGGCCATAGCTGGTATTGGATGGGAATCTCTAAGCAACAAGCTCATTGGACGGCAAAAAGGAGGCGTAGCTCCGTCTCATAAAGAGGAGGGTGATGCTCCTATTTCTAGTTGACCTTATCCCTCCACAATCGCAATCTCCTCCTCCGTCAGCCCATAGAGCCGATAGACGACCTGATCGATCAGCGCATCGGTATGACGCAACTGCTCCTGGAGAGGCTTGATATGCTCTAGATTCTGTGTATATGCATCCAGCACGCGCTCTTTCAAACCCGGCTGCGCCAGATTCACATCCAGGCGCCCGCGATTCTTGCGCGCGATATCCCAGAGCACATCAGGCGAGAGAGGTTCTTCACCTTTCTGATAATCGCCCGCGTAATCGAGCAGCCGGCTCTTGCCGCTCAACGTCTCCAGGTCCGTCTTTCCACTCTTATCCTGTTTGACGCGCAGTGTGGCGGCGAGATAGGTGAGAAACTCTTTTTGCAAGGCGCGTTTTTGCCGGTTCAGGTCGAGCATCATTTCGGCCAGGAATGCTAGCAGGTCATGCACTACGTCAGAGGCTTCAGGCTGCCACGCCAGATGATGATTGACGAAGCCGAGCACGCAATCGGGCTTGCCCTGTTCTTGCAAGCACTGCTGATAGAGCAATCTGGCTTTGTCGCGGTAGTAAGCGCGCTCGCTCTCAGAAGTGATGAAGTTGATACGACGAATAGGTATCAATTTCACGTACTGAGAAAAGAACCGTAGATAGCCACCTCTGATTGAAGCCGATATGGTTCTGTAAAAGAACTCGATCAAGGAGGAGTTAAACGTTTGGTGTGAGATAGCCAGTATTCTTACCAATCAAGCAAATCGGCAAAAGCTAAAGGATCACGACCAAAGAGGACACTGTTGGGAAACCCCTTCAAGCTGCATGGTAAAGCCTCTGGAAAGCTGAGACGCGTGTGGGAGCCAGGTCCTCCCCATCGAGCCAGGCGACCGAGCGCACCAGATTGATCGCCGCAGCAATCCCGAGGTGCTGCAAGTGCGTTTTAGCAAAGCCCACATAACGGGAGCGGCGCATACCAAAGGCGCGCACTCCTTGCGAAATCGTCGCTTCGATCCCTTCTCGCAGAGCATACTGGCTGGCAAAGACTGAGGTCTTTTGCCGACGACGGGCGGCTTGCAGGGCTTCATGCTGAGCCTGGGGTCGGATGGTGATAGTGCGCCGCTTGTACTTCTTCACTGAGCGGATGCAGTGGATCTGGACAGGGCAGCGTCCGCAATCGGTGGTGGAGAACTTGATCTTGATGACCTCGTTCTTCCGATTGTCGATCGCAGGAGTCCAACTGATACTGTGCTGTCCCTGGGGGCAGATGGCCTGGTGGTGCTCCCAATCAATGCGGAACTGGCTGGCATCAATGCCCTGCTCCGTGTTGGCTTGCCACTTGACATCGCCACGCGCAGGACCAATCACTTCGATCCCGTAGTGCTGCTGGCTGCTGACGAGAATGGGAGCCGTGATATAGCCTGAATCGAGCAGGTGTTGGCATGGAGTCAGTTCGGTCTGCTGAAGTTCCGCATGGATCGTTTCAGTCAGGGCCTCATCGGTGGTGGTCGCAGCACTGGTAGCGACATGCGTGATGAGCGTCTCAGTGACATGTATCTTGTAGCCCGTCCAGCGCGTCTCGCGCTTTTTGCCAGAGCGAGCTTCTTGATCGTAAGGTGAGTTGATGAACTGTTTGCCTGGAGGAAGCTCCTCATTGCCGCGCCAGCGGAGGTGGCCCTGGACCCAGACGTAGTTTTGGAGCCAGATGCGGCGCAGGGTCTGGACAGCTGGGACCTCACGCAAAAAGGCGGGAGCTTCTGCCGCATAGATCGCCGTGAGCAACTTCGAACTGTCTTGACCAATCTGTTCAGCGAAGAGTTGACGCTCCTCCTGGCTGCGGGGAAGGCGAGACTCTTCCATTCGATGACCATAGCGGTCCACCCACTCGGGATCGCTCTGAGCTAGCAGCCACTCTCCAGCAACGATGGCTAGACTATTGAGGGCGAAGCGCATGGCTTCGCCGACGCACAGGAGCCGATTAATCGTCCGCACTTTCGCCAGCACATGGGTCGAGTCGGTTCGTTGGCGCTGGCGTTGCTTGAGCCAGCCCTGCTCTTTAAATAAGGCCAGCATCGCATCTAATAACAACTGTTCGGCTCCTCCTTCCAGCAGACGCTTACGAAAATCGGACAAAATGCTAAAGTCGAAACCAGGATCGCTCAGCTCTAAGCCCAGGGCGTACTTCAGATCGATCCGCCCGCGCACCGCATCGGCAGCTTGTCGATCGGGAAGTCCCTCCAGGAACTGCACCACGGTCATGAACGCGAGCCGCCACGGCGCCTCCGCCGGACCTCCATTCGGTGGAAATAAATGAGCAAAGGACTCGTCCTGGTAGATGGGTCCTAACGTATCACGCATTTTCATGTAGAGATTGCCTTTAGGATAGGCTGCACGAGCTACACGGACCGTTTCTTCCGGGATGGAGAACTCATTTTGGGAGTGTAATGTCATCTTCCTTCTCCTGCTTGCATGTGTCTGTTCGGATTCCTTCTTGGTTTCATATCCTAGCACATGCTATGGAGACTTTAGAGTTTCCCAACAGTGTCCTTCTTGCTGCTAGTGTACGCTGTGCTTGCTAAGGCGTCAAGTGAGATTCCCATGCATCCCTGTGCCCTTGCTCAGAGAGATCCTCGCTCAACATTGAGAGGGGAGCAACAGGTGAACATGTTTGCCTGTCGCTGCTCTCTTGGCGAGGCTTTTCATCCTCCGGCATAGCATCCCTCCGGGCAGCAGAGCCAGCAGCGAGGTGCAATCCTGTTACCCCAGCACTTCTGGCAACAGCCCTACATCGCCTCCGGTTTGCAGATACCGCAGCGCAAAGCTCTTGCGCAAGAGGGAGGCCGTCATGTCCGATCTGGTGATTCCCGCCCGTTGCCGCAGCCGGCCAAATAACAGCGTCACCGCCTCCTGGGTGAGCGGACGCCCAGCCTCCGAGAGAAAGAGCGGTTCCGTCGGTGCCGGCCTGCCTCCACCCCTGGCTTTCGCCCTTAACCGATAGGTCTCCAGATACAGGAGCACATGACGCCACCCTTCGGACCCCAGGGTGAAGCGCCGTCCCTTTGAACCTTTGCTTCGGACCAGCAAGACTCTCTGGTCGCAGTCCACATCACCCAGACGTAGCTGGCGCATCTCCGTCACCTGCATCCCCGTCTCAAAGAGCACCCACAGGATAGCCCGGTTGCGGGCCGCCGCCTCTTCGGCGAGGACCCCCGTTTCTTTGGGCGCATGACAGGCCATCAGGAGCCGTTCCCATTCCTCGGCTTGCAGCCCCTGCACCACACGAGGGTATGCCCATGGCAAGGGCAGATGTGCAAAGGGCGTGGCATCCAGATACCTGTGCTGCACCGCCCACTGACAAAAGGCGCGGGCCGAACGCGCATACGAGACAATGGTGCTCTCTGACCGCCATGTACCGGTCACACCGGGCGATTGACGTAAAAAGGCGAACCAGCCTCTTACCTGCGCTTCCGTCATCTCTTCAAGCAGGAGGCAGTGGTGTTCTCTCCGTAGATAGCGCTCGAAGGACCCCAGAGCCATCTGGTGCCACTCCAGGGTCTTTGGACGGCGATGGCGCCTTCTTTGATCCTCCAGATACTCATGGATCGTCTGTGCAACGGAAAGCGTCGAGGAGTGATGACGAGAACGTTGGTGCCTCACAAGCGCCTTCATCTTCGGCAGGCCACTGGGGGACACGGTGGCCTCCTGGGTGACGACCTGGTTCGGCGTTGCGGGTCGGTGTGTTGCTGCTTCCTGCACAGTCACGGGAGCAGGGAACGCGCTGTCTTCCACCAGGGGCTGGGAAGAGGCAACCGGAAAGGAACAAGCAGACGGGTCTGGATCAGCGACACGTGCCTGGATCATCTCCTCCCGACAGGCGCTCTCCACGCTCTGGGTGTCCACTCCGATGCACTGCTGGACCCAAAACGGCAAGATCACCCCAGAAGCGGCCCCCATTCCCTCTGAGGAGATGCGCATTGTAGAATGCAAGAGGGCTTGCTGCAAGGCTTGCAGGTGCGCAAAGAGGCGCAGTGGGTCTAATACCTGGACTACTCGCTGCAATTTCCTGCTCCTTGGAGGCAGGCAGCACCCCTGCGAGCAAGAGCCGCTGCAACGGCGTCTTGACCCCATCATAGATCCGGCGCACCTTTCTGCCATCGTCGTGTTTGGCCTGCAACTTCATCGAAGGTTGAAACCCATTGATGTAGAGACGCAGAGCCTGGTACACCTCCCTCAGTTGCTGGTAAGCGCGTTCTCCTTCCAGGCGCGCATAACCGATGACTTGACGCACGATGGCCCCATTCTTCTGTTCGACATGACACTGATCATTCTTGAGATACGGGCCGTCCCCGCGTGAAGGTGATCCGTTCTTGCTCACAATAGGGGAGAAGTTGCTCATTGATGAACTCGCAGCCATTATCGGCATCCAGGCCCAGAATCGGAAACGGCAAGCACGCGCGCGCATGCTGCAAAGCGGAGAGGACCGCCTCGGCGCTTTTGGCGCGCAGGGGGAAGCATTCTGTGCAGCCGGTGGCAATATCCGTCAGGGTCAAGGTGGAGAGAAAGCTACCTTCAAGCTGCGAGCCACAATGGGCCACCAGATCGGCTTCCAGAAAGCCAGGCTGCATGTCATTCCACTGCTGGAAGGTGCGAATGGGGATCTGCTGTTTGAGCAGGGTCCCAGCCTGCGTCGCCGAGAAACCATACCCTCCCTGCACGCGATGCCCATGCAGCAGGCGGTCCGCCGTGGCCGCGCTCATCGAGAGCAGGTGGCGGCGGCTCTCCTCGGAAAGACGCAGATACCCATGCCGCTCCAGCGCCTCGATGAGCGTCGGCAGAAACGGGATGAGGCGTTTGGCGCAGATGCGATTGGCCGCATTCCAGGCCAGGAACAGAGCATGTTGGACTTCTGGCCCAAACCTTGATGGCCGCCGAGCGGGATGGTCCACTTCCGGTGGGTGATTGAGCAGCCACATGGCATAGCGACGCGCGTAGCCGGTCCTGGGGCCGCAATCTCGTCAAGCAACGCCCCTTTTTCTGATGGGGGCGCCTCACGATAGCAGGGTCCCATCTGCTGGATCAACTCATGCCTGGCTTGCCTCCTCAACGTCACTCCCACGGTTCTCACCCCTCCAATAGAAACGGCAGAGGAAATATCTCTGCAAGCACCCGCCCGGCTTGCCTCACGCAAGATCTGCCTGTGCTCTGGCAACGAACGTCCACATCTTTCGGTTCCCACCAGGGAGAAAAAGCCCATCGGGCCGGCTTGGCGACCGCCACCATCTTTGGCAAAGAGTGCAGTGGGAACCGCTGGGGGAGGCAGATCTGAAATGAGGCAATGTGCTCGATATGCAGGTGAACATACAATCGCGTGTAATTGCATGTTCACCAGGTGCAGGGAGGACAAGCGCCCTGGGCATCTGTATGCAGGCCAGCGCGGAGTCAGGTGGGATCACTCTGCCCGGCCAACAGCCTGCTTGCGCTGGGCACGTTGGGCTTTCCATATCTCGACCTCTGAGCGCAAGAAGCGCGTTTCGCCGTAGACGGAAATCAGGCGCAATTTACCCGACTTCACGCGATCATAGCGTGTCTGGCGAGCGATGCCCAGGTCGTGATAGACCTGAGCCGGCGTCAGCAGATTCTCGCATCCATAGCGTTTCACATAGGCCTGGTGGAACAGTTGCCCCAGGTCGCTGCGATGGAAGTGTAGGGAACGCTATATCCATCCCCGAGGCCATCGCTAAAGAGCACGCGATAGACCCGTTCCATTGCCTCTTCCACTCCAGTATCTCGTGCCTGTTCGTCTTCGACAAAGCTAACCACCAGAAGCAGATCCTGGCCCAGCCGACTGCGGCGCAGATACTCGACGGGGATCATGTGGGTCATGCCATCCCCGCAAGGGACCACAGCCCGTTCCAGTTCCCGCAGCCAACCGGCCACGATCAGCAGAACCCCATCGATAACCGCCAGGTGAGCCTGGCTCAGCGTGCTTGTCAGGATCATGTGGTCGAAGTTCCTCTCCATCTGGGTATTCCCTCCATGAAACGGTATCGTGATCATACCATTGGTCGCTTTGTCGGCTTCCACACGCGCAAGCCTTTGCGCCAGGGGCAGACTGTCTGTCGTGTTGACTCTCTTCCAGGCGCAGTTCTGACAAAATTTATATGTTTCCCTCAGATACGCTCATTGCACGCTGTCCTGCTTTTCACGACTGGCAACAAGCAGTCTGACTTTATGCCGATGGGTTGGGAGATGCCCTTTCACTTTCCATAGCCGCAGCCAGGCTCACTCCAATCCCCAACAGCTCTAAATCCTCCCCAATCGCGTTCTCGAACAACAGGCTTTGCTCTTCCTCTGGCTCGGGCGCCGCAGAGACTTCCGGGTCTATCGGCATCGGCCTTTGCTCCGGCTCTGCCCTCGTATCTAACCCTCTCGCCTCGTGGTAGGGCAGTTCTCCATACTCGATGAGCAGATCAATCGCCGAGCCGAGGTGCCTGCGCAGCGCTCTGGCAAGCGAAGCAGGATCTTTGCCGCCAAGCGTTCCATCGGGCGCCGGCGCAAATCTGGTCGCCTCCACCAGCAGGCCACTGACGAGCGCCTGACGCAGCAGATCAGCCAGCGAGAGGTTCGTTTGCTGGCACAGGCAGTCGGCCATATGCAGCGCCGCAGGCGGAATATGGCGCAGCGAGATCGGGTCCCTCATCCCTCTCACCTCGCCGATTCTTTGTCGGCCTGCACGTATTTCTGGGCGGTGGCCTGAGCCAACACATAGCCTCCTATCGCATTGAGCACCGAAGCCAACTCCTTTGGCACAAACAGAACACTGTGCTGGCTGCGCCTGGCGCTGACCAGCGCGTGCAGGCTCTTTTCTAGCAGGATCGAGCCACCCCCGGTAAACATCAGGAAGGTTTGATCTTCCTGGAGCAGGTGCCGCAGGTGGGTGAGAACCCGCTGGGAGCGGGCAGCGATGATGGGGGCGATCAGATCCTGGACGCTGGTGCGCCTG
>Ga0209810_1004369_pt1 | contig 13707 bp, 8 predicted proteins | sample Coa_R1_7_FD_187159 | JGI IMG/M metagenome (GOLD analysis project Ga0209810, IMG submission 187159) | Surface soil microbial communities from Centralia Pennsylvania, which are recovering from an underground coalmine fire - Coalmine... | ecosystem: Environmental > Terrestrial > Soil > Unclassified ...
CAGCTCATGCAGCCGGCGCTCTTGGCCGCCGCCGCCGCGAGGGTCTGCTGCATCGGCGCCGGCGGGAACGGCGCCGGCTGCGGCGCGTCCGCCGCCCAGGCGCGCGGCGCCACTGCCAGCAGGAGCAGCAGAGCCGTCCCCCGTATGATCCCCCCCAGCGTCATCGGCTCAGTATTTGATGATCACGTTGGCCAGCACGGAATAGAGGAATTTGTCGCCGTTGAATACGCCTCCGACGCTACCGTCGGTCGCGAATAATGCGCGCAGGCCCGAGCCGGGCAGCAGCACCGCGCCCGACAGGCGGAGCACGACGTTCTGGGAGAACAGCGGCCGGTAGGTGAACGCCGCCGACAGATCGTAGCCGATGTCGGCGGGGATGCGCGCCTGCTGCCGCAGGTAGGACAGCGGCGCCGTGTTATCGAAGCGCAGGTAGTTGAAATTGGTCGCCAGCCGCAGCTCGGGCAGGATGTCGAAATCCGCGCCGACGCCGGCCAGGATGACGCCGGGGTTGATGAAGTTGGATTGGCCCTCGCCCTTGGAGGCGCGGAGGTCGGCGAGCACGCCGTTGGCCGTGTTGAGCGCGACGCCGCCGCCGGCGATCAGTGGGATCGACTGGCGGATCCAATAGCTCGTGTCGGCGCCGGCGAATTGCGGGTTCTCGTTGATCGCGTCGAACCCGGTGGCGTGGCCGTTCTGCGGGTTCGAATCGCCGCTGGCGTAGAGGCCGGACAGGCGGACGCGGATCCAGTCGAAATCCATCGAGGGCTCGGCCGCGGCAAAGAAGGCGTTGATGTTGGCGCCCTTGTTCTGCGGGTTGGCGGAGAACTGGTTGTGGCTGAGGTGCCCCGCCGCCCAATAGCTCGACACGGTCAGGTTCAACCGCCCGAAATGTCCGTCGCCGTTAAGCCCGAGATAGTTGACGTCGTAGTCGTAGCCGCGGTCGTCGCCGATTTGCAGCGGCCGCACCAGGAAGCCGTTGTTGTCGTAGTGGAAGTCGTTGCCTTCGCGGTTGCGGTTGAAGACGTCGGTGACCTGCGTGGTAAATCCGGTGACCGGAAAATCCTGGCGGTAGAGGTTGGCGACGAAGACGTCGTCCTTGCGCGGATCGTTGCGGACGTCGTTGAGGCCGCTGTTGGTGTCCTTTTCGAGGCGGCGGAAATAGGCGAGGTTGTACTGCCATCGGTTGGCGTCGCGGTCGCCGAAGAAGCGGATGCCGAGCTGGTCGTCCTGGAACAGGAAGCCGCGGAAATCGGAGTTGAACGGCTGTATGCCGACCCGCACCGAATCGAAGTCGAAATATTCGGAGACGGTGCGCAGCCGGTACTCGGCGAAGGCTTCCTGCAGGGCGACCATCTGGTCGTCGCGCACCGTGCCCTTGGCCGGATTGATGTTGATGACGCCGCGCTCGGCGACGTCGGTATGGTTGAAGTTGAAGACCGGCGTCAGGCGGATCTGGAAATCCGGCGGCTTGAACGCGGTGTCGCCCTTGAACAGCTCGATTTCGACGATGTCCGTTTCGTTGAACACGCCGCGGTTGTAGCGGCCGAACGTGTTGTCCTCGGGTCTCCGCACGCCGAGGATGCCGACCCCGGTCGGCACGCGCATCGGCTCGTAGATCGTGTCGGCGATGGCGTTGACGTTGAGGAACCAGTCCTTGGTCCCCCAGATCGGCTTGTCGCCCTTGAGCGTGTTGGTGTTGTACGGGTCGAGCAGGTCCTCCGGCCGGCCGAGCGCGTCGAGAATCCGCCAGCGGTCCGGCACCGGCAATGTGCCGCCGGTGAAGAACGGCTGCGGCGGCCCGACCGAGTTCGGGTTCTCGATCGGCGGGATTGCCGTCGTCAGCGCCGGCTTGCCCGGAATGCGGCGGCCGGCGATGTCGGTCTCCTCGCCGCCCGGCACCGGCGCGCCCATGCCTTGCAGGTAGCGCGCCCAGTATTCCGATTCGTTGCGCGCCTGCGCCGCCATCGCCTTCAGCGTGTCATCCGGCAGCGGCTTCTTGAAGACGCGTTCCAGTTCCTTGCGCACGCCGGGGTTTTCGAGCGCCCGCTCGAAGGTGCGCGCGTCGCTGCTGGTGGCGCGGTAGAGCTCATCGGCCATGCGGCGGTAGCGGCGCAGATCGCCCGGCGGCAGCGGGACGAACGGCGTCGCCAACTCGACCGAACTCTCGCTGACGGCGGGCGCAGCGCCCGGCGGCGGCGAGCCAGGGATGAAGGGCACCGATGTCGGCGGGGGCGCGGCGGCGGGCGGCGGCGGTGCGCGCGCCGGCGCCGGGCCGGCAACGAAGGGCAGCGCGTCGGGCGCCGACGCCGACGCCGGTGGCGGTCCAGCGAAGGGCGGCGCCGCGGCCGGGGCGGGCGCCGCCGCCGGCGGCGGAGGGGGCGCCAGCGGGGTCGGCGGCGGCAATGGCGGTGGCTGCTCGCCGGGCCCGGCGACGAAGGGGGTCGGCGGCGGCGGTGGCGGCTCGGCGGGAGCGGCCAGCGGCGCCGCGATGGAACCGGTGTCGCGGGCGGGACCGGTCAGCGAGGTCGGCGGTTCGAGCGCGGCCTGCTGCACCCGCCGCGATTGTGCCGTCATTGCCGGCGAATGGCGCGCCGTCTCGCGCGCCGGGTGCGGGGGCCGGCTCGATTTGCGCGGCGTGCCCTCCTCGACAAACGGCGTCGCCCGCGGCGACGCGCGGCGCGGCGCGGCCGACATGCCGCCGACGAAGGGCGTGGAGATGCCGGCCGCCGACGATCCATCCGCCGGCCCGCCCCCCACGAACGGCGTCGTCGTCGCCAGCGACGCCGTCCGCCGCACGTCGCCGGGCGCGCCCGAGACGAACGGCGTCTGCGCCGCCGCAACAGCCGGCGGCAGCGACAGCAGCGGCGCCAGCATCAGCGCGAGCTTGCGCCGGCGCGCCCGCCGCGCCTGCCGCGTCATCGGTGGAGACGCGCCGATCAGCATGGATTCTGCACGTCCGAATTCAGGAACGGCGCGGCGGGGCAGTTGACGTAGCGCAGATTGCCGGCGCCCTGCGGGTTGAGCTGGTCGTTACGGATGGCCGGCGGGGCGTTGTTGAGGGTCGAGGGCCCGTACTGGATGCCGAGGAACGAGACGAGGCTGTCCTGCTGGATGCCGTCGCCGGAGACGCCGACGGCGCCGACCAGCACGTTGCCGCGGTAGACGGGTGTGCCGCCGGAGAAGATCTGCATGCCGTTCGCGAGCTGGGTCTTGCCGCCCGAAACCGGCGGCAGGCCGTTGCCGTTGAGGCCGGCGCAGCCCTGCGGCGGCGGCGGTGCGCCGGTGGTGCCGGCGACGATGTCGTTCTTGACGAGGTCGAGCTGGATGCCGGTCGAGAACACGCTCCAGCGCGAGATCGGCAGGCTCAGCGATCCGGGCGGGTTGCCGTCGATGCCGTCCGGGTAGAACGGCCGGGCGATGAGGCCGACCGCGACCTCCGACCACGCGATGCCGTCGGAGAAGACGGTCGGATCGCCCGTCAGAGTCCGCGAGTCCGTGATGTACTGGGCGAACGTTCCGCTGGTCGTGCTGGCCGGGCCGGTCAGCGCGCTGATCTTGGCGGCGGTGTCCGGGCGAGAGAAGAATACCGCTGTCCGCGCCTTCTGCCGCGACACGTCGGCGCCGAACACCGGCGCGTCGGGCGTGCGCGCCTGCGCCAGGACGTTGCCGTCGAGATCGACGACCGTCACCGTCACCTGCACAAAGCTGTTTGTCGGGATGCGGATCTGCGCCCGCGTCTGCATCGCGATGTTGAGCGCGCTGGTCTCCAGCGCCTGCGCCTCGGCCGCGGTGATCGCCAGTCCGCCCGCCGGCGCGAGCCCCGCGGTCGGCTTGTAGAGCACGTTGCCGTTGCCGTCGGTGAAGACGTAGAACGGGCTGCTCGCGCCGGGATAGATCACCGGACCGATCGTGCCGTCCGGCACGATGCCGGACGCCGCGGTGCCGTAGGTGGTGCCGGCGATGGCGGTGTGCCCGGGAGCCGGCCCGGGATAGTAGCCGGGCACCGGCACCGGCGTAAACGTGCCGGTCGCCTTCACCGGCGCCGCCAGGTTCGCCGCGGTGGCATCCGTATAGCGCAGGCTCAGCCCGTTAACCGTGATGTTCGGCGCCAGGATCTGGTCGGGCGGCGTATAGTTGGTGCCGCCGGCAATCGCGATGACCTCGTCGTCATCGATGTCGATGTCGAAGATGTTGGCGTCGAGCGAATAAATCGTCTTGGTCATGACGCCGATGCCGCCCGCCAGCACGCCGTTCTTGTAGAGCGGCAGCCCGCCGGAATCGGCGGAGAAGCCGAGCGGCGAGCGGTGCGGCCCGGCGTTGACGGCACCCGCCGCGGTCGGCGCGACCGTATTGAAGTCCGAGCACGCGAGCTGGCTGAACTGCACCCCGAACAGCGGGCCGCTCGGGCTGTCCTTGACGCCCGGATTGAAGTGCTCCTGGATGATCTGGTTGGCAGTGCGCGTCGTGAACGCGTTGCCGTTCGAGGACAGGTAGGCGCCGGTCAGCGCCTTCGAGATCGCCGCCAGCGTGCTCGGGACCGCGACGCCTTCAAGCCCGCTGTTGGTGATGCCGCGCTGCGAGGTGACGGTGGCGGTGGTCGGCGCGCCCGTCATCTGCGTCACCGCCAGCACGTTGCCGACCCGGTCGACGACGGCGATCGTCGCCGGCTTGCCTCGCGCCGTCGCCTCGTTGATGGCCTGCAGGACGATCGTGTTGACGTCCGCCTCTGTCAGGTTCGGGTTGGTGTCGGTCGTCGTCGTGCCGGTCGGGTTGGACGGGGTCGGCACGGTCGGCGGCGTGCTGCTCTGACCGCCGCCGCTGCCGCCGCACCCGCCCGGCGCAGCGCAAAGCACCGACAGGACGGCCATGGCGGCCTTGAAGGCCGGGTGGCCCAGCAGGCTTGGCACGCGCATCGAACTCCCCCCTCATTTGGCCGACGCGGTGGTACGCATCGGGCCGAATTCGCCGCGATGAAAATCATGACAGGTGGTGCACGTCGAGGCCGCCTTCAGCGAGGCGTTCTGCGACCCGTGGCACTTGACGCAATTCTCGATCCCCGGAATCAGCACCTGACTGCTGGTTTCCGCCGTGCGGGCGTCGTGGCAGTCGTCGCAGCCCAGCGGGGCATGCTTCGAATGGTCGAACTGCGCATGCGGCAGGAAGCGGGTGCGCAGCACAACCGGCTCGACCTTGATGGTGTCGTCGGTGCGCTGCACCGTGTGGCAATAGGCGCAGCCCTGCTTCGGGTTGAAGAATACGAGGTCGAGGGCCGCCTGCGTCTTCTGCTTGACCCAGGCGAGCGGATCCTGGTTCTGCGGCGCCGCCGTCGGGGCCGGCACGCCGGCGGCGCGCCGCTGCGTTTCCGGCGCGGGCGGCGCCGGCACGCCGTGCTGAAGCGCCTGGCCGGCGTAGAAGTCGGAGACGGCCTGCACCACCCCGGCGGCGTCGCCATGCGGCACCGTCTTCCACGGCAGGTCGACATCGAAATTGAGCTCGTGGCAGCGCTGGCACTGACCCTTGTAGGTGATCGGCAGGAAACCCTGCCCGGCCGCATCCGGCACGTGGCAATCGGCGCAGGCCATCGGCTTGTAGCCGAGCACCGGGAAGCCTTGCGGCACGAGATGCGCGGCGTGCGAGAAGGTGAGGCCGGGATGATCCGTCGGCTTGGTCGCGCCCCCGAGCTGCACCCGCTCCATCTTGCCGTTCGCCGGATCGGCGACGAGGGTGACGCGGAATTGCGGATGGCCCTGCGGGAAGCTGCGAACATCGCGCACGTCCGCCTGCGGCGCCTGCTGCGCCAGCGAGCGGTGGCAGTCGGTGCACAATGATGCCGCCTGGATCACGAGGCCGCGCATGCCGCGATGCTCGACATGGCAGTCGGTGCAACCGGTCTCCTCCAGCCGCTGCTCGAACGGCCCGATCTGCTTGGCGGACGCCTTCTCGACATGGCTCGCGACGCCGGCATGGCAGGCGAGGCAGGCGGAATCGGACACCGCGGTAAAGGGGGCCTGGTGGCAGGTGGCGCAATCCTGCGCGAAAAAGCGGTGGGTATTGCTGAGTTCGCCGGGGTTCCACGACAGGTTGGCGATGTCGATGGCGCCCTGGTGCTGCGGCGTGCTGCGCACGGTCGCGACCTTGCCCACCGAATAGGCGGCGATCGGCGCACCGAGGCAGAACAGCGCGAACAGAACGAACAGAACCCACGAGGCCACGCGCTTGTTGAGCGCGGTCTGCTGCAGGCCGATGCGGCTGCCGGTCAACAGCCGCTGCATCGCGTCGCCCATCGGCTGGACCAGCTCGACCGACAGGGCCGCGTCGCAGTTCGCCGGCGGTTCGGTGATCGTGATGCGGTAGGGACCGATCAGGATCTCGTCGCCCGGCCGCACCTCCGCCGCATTGCTTTCCTGCCCGCGCACCCGCAGCGGCGCGGTGCCGAGCCGCTCGACGAACAGCGCGCCGTCGCGCTGCGACAGCGCGGCCGCCTGCAACTCGACCCGGATGTCGGGCAGCGGCACCTCGTTGCCGGTGCCTCGTCCGAAGCGCAGCCGGTCGGCGGTCACCACGTTCGACCGCCGCATCACGGCGGCGCCGCGGTGGGTCAGGACGGTTACCTCAACCTGCATTCATCCGGCCGCGCTGAAGGTTCGGAACGACCCGAGGGTCACCAGAGGAAAAAGACGGACACGACATGAGCCAGAAGCGTCGCCAGCAGCGCGAAGGACAGCGGCACGTGGACGTAGAGCCAGACGTCAATGATCGCCTTGTAGCTCACGTCGCGCCGCGCCTGCGCCAGCAGCGCCGCCTTCTGGTTGAGGAGCACGCGCACCTGGCGCATCGTCGCCTGCATCTCCGGCGCCGTCCCCACCGTCATGCGCTCGGTCTCGGTCAACGCCCTGGCCGTGGCGCAGTGGGGGTAGCGGCCGGACAGCTGGCGCCAGAACGACCCGCCGATCTCGGTCGATTCGACCGCGTCGCGAATCAGCGCGGCAGTGCGGTCGTCGAGGCGCGAGGTGACGCCGATGCGGAGCAGCTCCTCGTTCAGCGTCGCGATGCGGCCGAGCATTTCGAGCATCGTCATGCTGTGCCGGTTCTCGGTCATCAGCCGCGGGTAGCGCGAATAGGTGACGACGCCGAAGATGCCGCTGGCGATGACAATGCACATCAGCGCATAGGCGAGGGTGTGGATGTTCCAGCCGAAATGGAACCCGGTGTGCAAGGTCGCGACGACGATCAGCGCGACGCCGCCGAGATAGACGTGCGCCGATAGCCTGGCCGCGAGATCGCCGGTGTTCACGGTGTAGGTGCGCTTGCGGTAGCCGAACCAGGTCAGCCACAGGATCAGGAGCGCACCGACCGTGCCGAGCGTGTAACCGGCCCAGGTGCCGCCGTAGCGCGAGCCGTAGGGGGCGTCGATCACATAGATGACGATCCCGATCAGGCTCACCAGCCCCGCGAGCTTCAGGTAGCGGAAGCCGTGGTAGGCGAGGAAAGACTGATGCTGGCTCGGCCTTTCCTCGGCTGCGGTGGCGGCGATCGGGCCGGTAACGCTCATTGCTGGGCCTGTCGCATGATGTCGATGAAGCGCGACGGCTCGACGCGGATCGCCGCGCCGGTCGGGCACGAGCGCACGCAGGCCGGCCCGCCGGAGATGCCCTTGCACATGTCGCACTTGACCGCGTGCTTGCCACCGGTGCGCTTCGCCATGCCTTCCGGCGAGCGGTCCTCGCCCGGGCCGCTGCCGCGCCCGAAGAACAGCCAGCTCAGCAGCCCCGGCTTCGGCGCCGGCACCGCCGCCATCTGGATGACCCCGTAGGGGCAGTTGCGCTCGCAGTTGCCGCAGCCGATGCAGGTCTCGTCGATGAACACCTCGCCGTTGGGGGCGCGGTGGATCGCGTCGGGCGGGCACTCCTTCATGCAGTGCGGGTGCTCGCAGTGCCGGCACGAGGTCGGCACATGCAGCGAGGCGTAGGTCGGCCCGGCCTCGCGGTTGAGGCGGCTGACCCCATGATGCGTCTCGGCGCAGGCCTTCTCGCAATTGTCGCAGCGCACGCACAGCGACTCGTCGATGAGCAGGACGTTGGTCGCCTCGCCGATTCCCTGGCGGGTCAGGAACTCGATCAAGGCGCCGCTGCGCGCGTAGGACTGCAGCTGCTGCTGCTCGTGCAGGTGAAGTTCGAGCTTCTGCTCGATCTTGCTGTGCAGTTCCGGGTCGCGTTCGAGCAGCGCGCGGAACGACGCGCTGTCGATCTTGATCGCCTCGGTCGCGACCGCCGCCTTGACCGAGGCGGTGCGCCGGCGCTGCATCAAGAGCGCCATCTCGCCGACGTAATTGCCGGCCGGGACGTAGGCCAGCACGATGTCCTTGCCGGCGACGCGGATCGAAACCGTCACCGAGCCCTTGCGGATCAGGTAGACGGCGTCGTCCTCGCCGCCCTCCTCGATCAGCACCTCGTCGGGCTTGAACTCGACGATCGAGGATTTGGCGACGACGTCCGCCAGCATCGCATCCTCGACCTGCGGCGCGAGGTAGGTCTTGATCTGGCGGATCACGGCCGCGTCGTCGATCGCCTGCTTGATCTTGGGTTCCGAGCGCAGCAGCCGGATCATCGTGTTGCGGTCGACCTCGATCAGGATCGAAGGCGCGGTCGCCACGACGGCGGCGCTGCGGCGCCGGCCCGCGATCAGCGCGATCTCGCCGAAGAACTCGCCCGTGTTGAGCCGCACCAGCTCGCTCGGGTCGTTCGGGTTGACCTGGATGCCGACCTGCCCCTCCAGGATCGCGTAGAGCGAATTGGCGTACTCGTTGCGCGCGAAGACGACGTCGCCCGCCTTCGGGTGATGGATCTCGGAGTGGATCAGGAATTCGCGGATCTGGATCGGCGTCAGCGACGCGAACAGCGGCACCTTCTCGCGGATCGCGTTGACGAGGTCGGTGACGCTCATCGCCACCTTGGCCTTGTCGAGCTTGGCCTGGAGCAGCGGCTCGTCGGCCGGCGCGATCTGGTTGCCGGTGATGTACTCGACGACCTCGTAACCCTGGTTGAGGCAGTGCTTGATCAGCGGATAGCCCGCCAGCGCGCCGATGATGTAGAGGCCGGGCACCTCCGATTCGTAGGTCTCCGACACGTGCGGAAAGGCGGTGGGGCTGTCGTCGGCGAAATGGATGCCGCAGGATTCGACGAAGCGCCGCGGCGGCAGCGCGCCGATGCGGGCGATGACCCGGTCGCACTTGACGTGGGCGACGCCGTCCGCGGTCGGGAGGTTGAGGATGCCCGGCTCGATCGTCATCTGCCGGGTGTTGACGTTGGTCATGTGCTGGACGTCGCCGCGCTTGATGGCGGCGTCGATCAGCGCGACGTTGCCGGCTTTGGCGCGCGGGAAATCGGCGCCGGTGTTGATGACCGTGACGTTGTTGTTGGTCGCCAGCGCGAGCGCGTTTTCGAGCCCGGCGTCGCCGACGCCGATGACCGCGATCTCCTCTCCCTTGTATTCGTCCGGGTCATCGAGCTGGTACTGCACGAACGGCAGCTCGGCGCCGGGCACCGTCAGCTTGTTCAGGTTGCCCTGCAGCCCGATGGCGAGGACGACGTTCTCGCCGGTCAAGGTCTCGCCGTTGGCGAGGCCGACCTCGAAGGCGCCGCGCTGGCCCTTGATCGACTTGACCTCGGTGTCGAGCCGCAGGTTGATCTTTGCCTCGTCGCAATCCTTGGTCCAGCGTTCGATCAGCTCCTCGCGCGATTCCTCCTTGAAGCCGACATCGCTGCGCAGCGGCAGGATCTCCGGCGTCGCCATGACGTGCTTGCGCTTCTGGTACTTGAAGATCGTATCGTTGGGATGCGGCGCCCGCTCGAGAACGATATGCGTTATCCCCTTCTTTGCGGCGTGCGCCGCGGTGCTCAACCCTGCCGGCCCCGACCCGACGATGATAATCTTGTAATCCACGGCCACGTGGCGCTCCGATCCTACTAGCGATGTCAGGCGTGTGCCCCGGACGAAGCCGCCTCATCCGGCTTCGGGGCACCTTGTTAATCTACCATGGCGGCGTCCACAGGGTAGGCTCATTTGGTCGCGAAGCACGGTTAAGTTATCCAGTTAATATCAATTGGTCACGACACATTTTACGGTAGCGCGCACGAATAACCGAAGGCTTCACAACCGGCTGCCGCGGCGCGAGACTGCGGCGTTTCGGTCGGAGTCGGGGATGAGGAAGCGGTTGCCGGTCGTCGAAACGCAAGACTAGACTGGCGCACCATGAACAGCCCCGGTTGCTTTCGGGGCCTTGCCGCAGCAACCATGCAGTCTTCGCGCCGCCGCTAGCGATGATCGACGAAATCGGGCATTTCGCACTGGTGCTCGCGCTCTGTGTCGCGGCGCTGCAATCATCGCTGCCGCTGCTCGGGGCGGCACGGCGGGAGCCGGCGCTGGTGGCGCTGGCGCGGCCGGCGGCGCTGGCGCAGTTCCTGTTCGTCGCAACGGCGTTCTTCGCGCTGATGCACGCCTACGCCGTCTCCGACTTCTCGCTCGTCAACGTCGCCGCCAATTCGAGCAGTACCAAGCCGCTGCTCTACAAGCTGACCGGCGTATGGAGCAACCACGAAGGCTCGATGCTGCTGTGGGTGTTCATCCTGGCTCTGTTCGGCGCCGCGGTGGCGTTGTTCGGCCGCAACCTGCCGCCGACCTTGAGGGCGCGCGTGCTGTCGGTGCAGGCGATGATCGGGGTCGGCTTCCTGCTGTTCATCCTGCTGACGTCGAACCCGTTTCTGCGCCTCGTGCCGGCGCCGCTCGACGGCAACGGCCTCAACCCGATCCTCGAAGACCGCGGCCTCGCCTTCCACCCGCCCTGCCTCTATCTCGGCTATGTCGGGTTCTCGATCTCGTTCTGCTTCGCGATCGCGGCGCTGATCGAGGGGCGGGTCGATCCGGCCTGGGCGCGCTGGGTGCGGCCGTGGACGCTGGCGGCGTGGTGCGCCCTGACCATCGGCATCGCGATGGGCAGCTGGTGGTCGTACTACACGCTCGGCTGGGGCGGCTGGTGGTACTGGGACCCGGTCGAGAACGCCTCGTTCATGCCGTGGCTGATCGGCACGGCGCTGCTCCATTCGGCGATCGTCGTCGAGAAGCGCGACGCGCTGAAGACTTGGACGATTCTGCTCGCGATCGTCACCTTCTCGCTTTCGCTGATCGGCACTTTCCTGGTCCGCTCGGGCGTCTTGACCTCGGTGCACGCCTTCGCCTCCGACCCTATGCGCGGCGTCTTCATCCTGCTTCTGATCGGCATCGCTACCGGCGGGGCGCTGCTGCTGTTCGCGGTGCGGGCGCCGAGCTTGCAAGGCGGCGGCCTGTTCGCGCCGATCTCGCGCGAAGGCGGCCTCCTGCTCAACAACCTGCTGCTGTCGGCCGCCGCGGCGACCGTATTGCTCGGCACCCTCTACCCGCTGTTCCTGGACGTGGTGGCGCACAAGAAGGTGTCGGTCGGCCCGCCCTTCTTCAATTCGACTTTCGTCCCGATCATGATTCCGCTGCTGATCGCGATGGCGGTGGGACCGCTATTGGCGTGGAAGCGAGGCGACCTGCTCGCGGCCTTGCAGCGGCTCAAACTGGCGTTTCTGCTGATGGCGGCGGCGGCGGTCGTCACCCTGGCGATCATGGGGGTGCGTTCGCTTGGCGCCGCCTGCGGCCTCGGCCTCGCCGCCTGGCTCCTCGCCGCAACCATTACCGAATGGGTGGAGCGCATGCGGCTGTTCTCCGAGCCGCTCGGCAGCAGCTTCCGCCGCGCCCTGCGGCTGCCGCGCGCCGCCTGGGGCATGACCTTCGCGCACGCCGGCATGGCGGTCGTCGTGGCCGGCATCACCGGTTCCAGCGCCTGGACAGTCGAGCGCATCGAGAATGTGCAGCCGGGGCAGTCGGTCGATATCGCCGGCTACACCGTCGCGCTCGACGGCGTGCACGAGGTCCAGGCCAGCGACCACACCGCCTTGCGCGCCGACATGCGCCTCCTGCGCGACGGCCATCAAATCGCCGCGATGCATCCGGAGAAGCGGTTCTATCCGGTCGAGAACGGCACCCAGACCGATGTCGCGATCCGCACCAACCTCGTGTCCGACGTCTACGCGGTTATCGGCGACGCCGACGGCAAGGGCGGCTATGTCTTGCGCCTCTATTACAACCCGCTGGTGCCATGGATCTGGCTAGGGGCGGCGGCGATGGCGCTAGGCGGGCTGGTGTCGCTGAGCGACCGCCGCCACCGCGTCGGGGCGCCGGCGCGGCGGGCGCGGCTGGCGGCGGCGGCGCAGCCGGCCGAATAGGCATGCGCCGCTGGCTGTTCGTTCTGCCCGTCGTCCTGTTCGGGTTGCTGACCGCGGGGTTCTACGTCGGCCTCTACACCGACGCCAACGTGTTGCCGTCGGCCCTGATCGACGAGCCGGCGCCGCAATTCGACCTGCCGCCGCTACCCGGCGAGGCGCGCGGCTTCTCCACCGCCGACCTCAAGGGTCATGTCAGCCTCGTCAATGCCTTCGCCTCGTGGTGCCTGCCGTGCCGCGAGGAGCACGCGGTGCTGAACGCGCTCGCCCGCACCAAGCGGGTGCCGATCTACGGCATCGACTACAAGGACAAGGAACCCGCGATCTCGGCCTGGCTGAAGGAGCTCGGCAACCCCTACGACCGCATCGGCGCCGACAGCGGCCGCGTCGGCATCGATTGGGGCGTCTACGGCGTGCCCGAGACCTTCATCGTCGATCGCAGCGGCCGCATCCGCTACAAGCACGTCGGGCCGCTGACCCAGGACGACGTGGAACGCAAAATCCTGCCCCTCGTCGCGAAGCTCGACAAATGACGACCGAATCGCGGCGGCAGCCCCCACCCTACCCTCCCCCGCACGCGGGGGAGGGTAAACACGACAACCCCCCGCAGGCGCGAGAGGGCGATGCCGCGCGCCCCCTCCCCCGCAGGCGGGGGAGGGTCGGGGTGGGGGCCGCCGCTCGCTATGTCCTCTACGTGATTGTGATCGCCGCAGCGTTCTTTGGACCAGCCAATTCGGCGCGGGCGGTGCGGCCGGACGAGATGCTGCCGGACCCGGCGCTGGAGGCGCGCGCCCGCGACATCGGCAAGGAATTGCGCTGCCTCGTCTGCCGCAACCAGTCGATCGACGATTCCGACGCCGACCTCGCGCACGATCTACGGGTCGTGATCCGAGACCGGCTCAAGGCCGGCGACAGCGACGACCAGGTCGTCGCCTACGTCCGCGCCCGCTACGGCGACTACGTGCTGCTGCGGCCGCCATTCCAGGAAGATACCTGGTTGCTGTGGGGCGGCCCGCTGTTGATCCTCGCGCTCGGCGGGTTCGGCGCCTGGCAATATCTGCGCCGCCGGCGCGCGGCGCCGGCGGTGCCGCCGCTCGACGCCGAGGAACGGCAGCGCCTGGCGCAGCTGCTCGACGAAGGAGCCCAAACATGAGCGCCGCGTCATGAACATGGGCCTGCTCGTCGCGCTGGTCGGCATGACCTCGGTTGCTGTCGCGGCGCTGCTCGTGCCGCTGCTGCTGCGCCAGCGCCGCGCCGAGGCGCGCGAGGCCTACAACCTGGCGGTCTACCGCGACCAGCTCGCGGAAGTCGAGCGCGATGTCGAGCGCGGCATCCTGGCGCGCGACCAGGCCGAGGCGGCGCGCGCCGAGATCGCCCGCCGCATGCTGGCGCTGACCCCGTCGGG
>Ga0209810_1004370_pt1 | contig 13704 bp, 11 predicted proteins | sample Coa_R1_7_FD_187159 | JGI IMG/M metagenome (GOLD analysis project Ga0209810, IMG submission 187159) | Surface soil microbial communities from Centralia Pennsylvania, which are recovering from an underground coalmine fire - Coalmine... | ecosystem: Environmental > Terrestrial > Soil > Unclassified...
CGCCGCCAGCGCTTGCCGCCGCGACCGTTACGAGCAAGGCCAACTGCGCCCATGCGGCGAGCCGCCAATACGGGAAGACCAGCCGCCCGCGCCGCATCCCTGTTCGCGACATGCCAGTATCCTGCTCACTGCAGATGCGCTCGGCGGGAACCCGCCGGCGCTTTGTCGGAGCGCGGCCATCTGGTAGAGATTGCGATGAACCGCCTTCCCTCCCGCAGTCTCGGTGAGCGCGGTTAATGAGACCTGAACGGCCCACGCACTGATGGCGGGAGGGCACAACGGGTGGATGGCGTGGCTCGCAGCTGCGGGCCGGCTTGCGAAAAGAGGCAGCGCATGACGTCCGGCAAGAAGCCGCTGGTTATAGTTACCCGTAGGCTGCCGGACAGCGTCGAAATGCGCATGCGCGAACTGTTCGATGCTCGTCTCAATCCCGACGACAAGTCGATGACGCAGGCCGAGTTGATCGCGGCGGTGAAAGCGGCCGATGTCCTTGTTCCCACGGTCACCGATCACATCGACCGCGCCGTGCTCAGCCATTCCGGGGATCGTCTGAAACTGATCGCGAATTTCGGCAACGGCGTCGACAACATCGACGTCGCGACCGCGGTGCAGCGCGGCATCACCGTGACGAATACACCGGGTGTGCTCACTGAAGATACCGCCGACATGACTATGGCGCTGATTCTTGCGGTGCCGCGCCGCCTCGCCGAAGGCGCCCAGGTCCTCATTGGAAATCAGGAATGGGGCGGCTGGAGCCCGACATGGATGCTCGGCCACCGCATCTGGGGCAAGCGGCTCGGCATCGTCGGCATGGGCCGCATCGGACAGGCGGTCGCGCGGCGGGCCCATGCCTTCGGCCTGAAAATTCATTACCACGACCGCCGCCGCATGGCCCAGCATGCCGAGGAGGAACTGCATGCGACGTACTGGGAAAGCCTCGATCAGATGCTGGCCCGCATGGATATCATCTCAATCCATTGCCCCCACACGCCTGCCACTTATCACCTGTTGTCGGCCCGCCGCCTGAAGTTGATCCGGTCCGAGGCCTACATCGTCAACACTGCTCGTGGCGAAGTCATCGACGAGAACGCGCTGGCGCGCCTGATCGAGGCCGGCGAGATTGCCGGTGCCGGACTCGATGTCTTCGAGCACGAGCCGGCCGTGAATCCAAAGTTGATCAAGCTCGCGCGCTCCGGCAAGGTCGTGCTGTTGCCGCATCTCGCCTCGGCGACGCTGGAGGGCCGCATCGACATGGGTGAAAAGGTCATTATCAACATCAAGACCTTTATGGATGGCCATCGGCCGCCGGATCGCGTCCTGCCCTCGATGTTGTAAGTCTCGCGAGACAATCCTGGCGATGCTCAATCGAGATCGAGGCTGGCTCGTGCGCGTCATCGCGCTGACCGCCGCGTTGGCCTTGCCGCTGTCGGCTTTAGCCCAAAGCGGCGCATCCGATGAACCGATCGGGCACGCGCATGGCGTGTTCGCCCACAACGGCATGGTGGTGACGCAGGATGCGCTCGCGACGCGGATCGGCGTCGATATCCTGCAGCGCGGCGGCAATGCGGTGGACGCGGCGGTGGCAGTCGGTTTCGCGCTGGCGGTGAGCTATCCACGGGCGGGCAATATCGGCGGCGGCGGCTTCATGTTGATTCATCGCGCCGGCGGCGAGGATACCGCGATCGACTATCGCGAGACCGCGCCACAGGCGATTACGAACCGCTCCTTTCTCAATGCGCAAGGCAATGCGGACCCGCAGAAGTCGCGCTATTCCGCACTTGCCATTGGCGTTCCGGGCACCGTCGCCGGACTGGCGCTTGCCGAACAAAAATACGGCTCCGGCCGCTTTACCTTCGGCGAACTGATGGCGCCGGCAATTGCACTGGCGCGCGACGGCTTTGCGGTCGGCGAGTCGCTGTCGATGCTGTCGCCCAACGAACTGAGCCGGCTGGCGCGCTGGCCATCGTCGGCCGCGATTTTTCTGAAGTCCGGCGGGACACCGCTTTCCCCGGGCGATCACCTGGTGCAGAGCGATCTCGCCGGCACGCTTGAGGCGATCGCGCGCGACGGCCCGCAAGCGTTCTATCGGGGTCCTGTTGCGGAGAAGATCGTCGCTGCCGTGCAGGCGGCGGGCGGTGTGCTGACGGCCGACGATTTGAAGAATTATGGCGCTGTCGAGCGCAATCCGGTTCGTGGCACGTACCGGGGTTATGACATCGTATCCATGCCGCCGCCTTCCTCCGGCGGAGTTGAGCTCATCGAAATGCTCAACATCCTCGAAGGCTTCGATCTCGCGCGTGCCGATGACTCGCAGGTGCTCTTTCTGCTCGTTGAAGCAATGAAACGAGCTTATGCGGATCGCGCGCTGTTCTTGGGCGATCCCGATGCGGTGAAGGTCCCGGTAGCCCGCCTGATTGCCAAGGACTACGCCGCAAAGTGGCGTGCGACCATTGATCCGGAGCGAGCCACGCCGGCGAGCGACATTAGGCCGGGGGATGCGGCGCCGTCACCGGAGGGCCGCAACACCACGCATTTTTCGATCGTCGATAGGTTCGGCAATGCGGTGTCCAACACTTACACGCTCAACTTCAGCTACGGCGTCGGCTTGGTGGCGGATGGCACGGGCATCCTGCTCAACAACGAATTGGATGACTTCGCCGCCAAGCCGCTCGCACCGAACGCCTATGGTCTGGTCGGCTTTGATGCCAATGCCCCCGGACCGGGCAAGCGGCCCGTATCGTCGATGACACCCACGATCGTGCTTAGGGACGGCAGACCGTTTTTCGTCACCGGCTCGCCCGGCGGCAGCCGCATTACCACGGCGGTCCTCCAGGTGGTGGTCAACGTTATCGATCGCGCCATGAATGTTGCGGACGCGGTGTCGGCTCCGAGGGTGCACAACCAGTGGCTGCCGGACGAGGTCTTTGCGGAGCCCGGTGTGCCCGAAGACGCACTGGCCGTTTTGGCGGCGCGCGGCGACAAAGTCGTTGCGACCCGGCCGTTTACCTCCGCCAGCTCAATTGCGATCACCCCCGACGGGCTGACCGGCGCCGCCGATCCGCGCACGTTCGGGGGACTTGCAGCCGGGTATTGAGGCTGGATTCGCGAAACGTCAGTGTGATTTGGCGATGTCACGCCGCCTTCGCGGCGGCCTGTCTGACGGTCGAGGCCAACGCCACGATGATCAATCCGCACACCGCGATAGGCGCGAGACCGGCCACCGGCGCGTGCGTTACGTCCCAGAGCCAGCCGCCAAGCACCGCGAATGCCATGGCGCAACCGTAGCTGATGGTGAACATGCCGGCGGAGGTGCGAGGCACGTCCTCCGGCTCGCTAAGGACCGACGGCAGGGCCAAGGCCAGAATCAGCGTCGCCGCGCCGGTGAAGCCGAGAATGGCGCCCCAGAACACGATCCAAGCGCCACTCATGGCGAGCATGCCGACAAGACAGATCAGCGACAAAATCCCGGTCAGCGCATAGGCCCACGGCTGCGTCACCAGACGCCCGGCGATACCGAGCATTAGGAACGCCGCAGGCAATTGCCCGAGATTGACCGCCGTCAGCACCGCGCTGATGAGATCGGACCGGCCAGTCGCAATCAAATAGTCGGGCAGGAAGGCATTGGCGACAAAATACGTCGCATTGACGCTGCCGAGAATGAGGCCGAGCTTCCAGATCAGCGGCTGTCGCCAATCGGGCCACCACAGTCGCGCGCCGCTCGGGACAGCGCGGCGCGCCCCACCAGTACGCGGTGCGCACGTGGTCACGATTGCCGCAGTCACGATCACGGGAATGGACCAGATCAGAAAGCTCAAGCGCCAACTGCCATGGACGAGCGGCAGTACCACTGGGATGCTCAGCGAGGCGGCGAGAATTTCGCCGACCAATAAGCCATTGGTGTAAATCGCGGTCGCAAAGCCGATGCGATCGGGAAACCACGCGCGCACCAGCGGTGGCAGGCTCGGTTGCATGATCGAGACGCCGGCTGCCATTACGATGCTGGAGACATAAAGAACCACAGGGTCGGCAACAGCTCCGCGCGCGGCGCCGCCGAGAGCGTTGAGCAAAAGGCCCACCAGCAACGCCGGAATAAGTCCGAAGCGGGCGATCAGCAGCGAACCCGGTACGGCCGCGACCGCGAAGAGCATTGGCGGCACGCTTGAGAGCCAGCCGATCGCCGTTTCGGACAAGTGCAGATCGGCGTGCAGCAGCGGAATGACCGGCGGGATCGCCAGCACGGTGACGCGCAGGCATGCGCCGGAAAGCCAAAGCACGGCGAGCGGGATCACACGCTGGGGAATATTTACTCCCGGGTTGGAGTCGCGACACGTGGCAGCTTACCGTTAGGTCGCCCAACTTACATGACTCACAGCTACGGTTGATCTGCGAAAATCGCTGGACCCGAGAGACGAAGGCGCTGGTCGCAGATGCGGCACTACCGCATGGAATGGCAATAGCTGCGGACGGGGTCACCTGCCGCCCTGAGCGGATGATGCGCTTCGCCACGCAAAGGCGCGGCTCTCCAGTCGAGCAAAAACCAAGTGTTCCAGGGCAAGCATCAGGATGACGAACATCATGACCCAGGCCAGGGTCTGAGCAATGTTGAATTGCTGGAACCAGAAGAAGAACATGTAGCCAATGCCGAATTTCAGGCCGAAAGTCTCCGCCAAGGCCACGATCTTCCACGTCTGCCCGAAGGCGTAGCGGAAAGCTGAGAAGATGTACGGCATCAGCTGTGGCAAGTAGATCTTGCGCAGCAGCAAAGACCGCGATGCCCTGAAGGTCGTCCCCATCTGTGCCAGCGATTTGTCCATGGCGCGGGTGCCTTCGAACATGTTCACCGCGACAAACGGCGTCACCACCGCCATTACCGCAACCAGTGCGCCGGCCTGGCTGTAACCAAACCACATGATGGCGAGGAACACCATCAGTATGGTCGGCATGGTGAGCATCAAAGGAATCACTGCGAGCAGCGCGCGCTCGCAAGCTCGGTTCAGTCCCATCGCCAGGCCGATCCCGATGCCGGCGACCATGGACGCGGCAAAAGCGATGAAAATGCGCGCAAGCGTGATTCCAATATCGAAAAAGGCGGATTCGCCTTCCGGGCCCGGGGTCCCGAAATCCTGCACGATGGTCTGCGCGACCGCCCACGGTCCGGGCAGCACCTGGGAATCATTTATCGCCGCGGCCGCAGCCCACCAGAAGAGGAGCAGGACGGCGATCGACGCCACGCGCAATGCGATGTCTTCGAGACGGCCGGCCATCACCCGCTGGCCTCAACCACGCTGAAAAAGTCGCGCGTCAGAGTCTTTTCCAAGTCGAATATCTCCGAATCTTCGGGCCGCCGCGGTCGCGGAATATCAATGGCCACGCGCTTGAATATCCGCGCCGGCTTGGTGCTCATCATGTAGATGCTGTCGGACAGGAACACCGCCTCGGAAAGATCGTGAGTCACGAACAGGATCGTCGGCTTCGCCCGCTGCAGTATCTCCATAAGGTCGAAGCGCAGCTTTCGCGCAGTGATGGCATCCAAATGGCTGAATGGCTCGTCCATCAACAGAATATCAGGCTCGATGGCGAGCGCGCGGGCAATTGCGACCCGTTGTTGCATGCCGCCCGAGAGATTGAGCGGATAGTTCCGTTCCTGCCCGGCCAGCCCGACCATTTCGAGGTTCTTTGCGACAAGATCGCGCCACCTCGACCGCGGCACGTTTTGAGCCTCGAGAACGAAATGGATGTTGTTCTCGACGGTGAGCCAGTTCAGCAAACGCGGGCTTTGAAATACATATCCGATGCGCGGCTCGCGCGCGGCGCGATCGGATCTGGGGTGAACGGCGACCGCGCCGCTGTCATAACGCTCGATGCCGGCAATGACGTTCAGGAGCGTCGATTTCCCGCAACCGGACGGTCCGACAATGCTGACGAACTTTCCTTCGTCAACGCTAAGGCTGATCTCGTGAAGAACCACAAAATCCTGCTCCGCTCCCGGAGCGGGAAATTTCTTGGTCAGCCCCTCGATGGTGATGGCCGACGCCCCTGCTGCCCCGCCAGCACGCACGTCTCGTCCTGCAATGATCGGCGCCGTTGCACTGCGCTGAGCATTATAGGCATGTTGCGCGGTCATGGGCGGGGACCTCTCAGGTTAACGTGCACAATTCAAATAACGCCCGAACGGCGGCAGGAAAATCGGCAGTTTCTTCAATCGCCAACAGACTTGGCTCCCTTCAGACCGCGACTTCAGGCCTCCAGGCGAAGGTGCGCCGCGCCCAGGTGCGAAACACCAGAAGATCGATCAAGACCATGACGATCATGAAGCTCACCCCCCAGGCGAGCATCATGTCGACGCGGGTCTCCTGGAACCAGTAGGTCAGTTGCTGGCCGACCCCGCTGCCGACGCCGAACGCCTCGGCGACAAGCGCGATCTTCCACGACAGCGACAGCGCGATCCGCAGCGACGAAAAAATGTAAGGCATGAGTTGCGGGATGAGCACCTTGCGCAGCATCAACGCGCGGTCGGCCTTGTAGACCTGCCCCATCTCCACCAGGTCGCGTTGTATGGCCTTGGTGCCGGCCCATATGTTCATGCTGACATAGGGAAAAACGATCAGCACAATGGTGAGGATCGGGGCGGTCTCGGAGATGCCGAACCACAGCACTGAAAGAAACGCCCAACAGATCGACGGCACCGTTAGAAGGACCATGATCCAGCTGTCGAAGAAAGCCTCCACGCTACGCTTAAGCCCCATCACAAGGCCGAGCGCGGTTCCGAGCAGCATGGAAATCACGAAGCCTTCGAATATGCGCGCTAGTGTCTGGCCAAAAATCGCGTACGAGCCGGGATTGCCGTAAACCTCGGCCATGCGCTCCAAGAGCACCGCAGGCCCGGGAAAGAACACCGGGTAGAAGAACAGCGATATCGCTTTCCAGGCGACGATGGCGGCTACGAACGTCAACGCGCCTGGCAAAGCGCGCGCGAGCCAAGAAGGCAGTGCCCTGACCTTTGGCTTTTCCCTGATGCGCGCCGCGCTCAGGTTGCGACGAACAGGGCGTATTTATCCTGTGGCGGGACCTTGGTGAGGATTCCCGTCTTTTGCGCCACCTCGAGAAATTGCCACTGGGCAGCCACGGATTTGCTGTCCCACGTGGTCATGAACATGTCCTTCGACTGCAGCCACTCTTTGTACTCGACGATATCCGCCGGCGTCGTGACGCCCGCCAGCGCACCGTGGTTCTTGACCGCGGTCTCCAGGTTTTGCGGTTGCTCCAGCCAGCGGAAGGACGCCATGACCGCGGCGGCAAAGTTCTTCGCTCGCGTCTGGTCTTCGTTGACCCAACTCTTCCAGGCGACAAGCGGTGCCGCCCACACGATCGGGTAGCCGGTCTTCTGCTTCCAATACTGATTGGGGGAAAACAGCACACGGAATTTGTCCGGCTGCGCCTCCGCAGCGAGATTGAGCGAGCTGATGTTGATCATGGCGTCGAGCTGGCCGCTCTCCAGAAGCTTGGTCAATGCCGGCCCCGCGACCTGCTGCAACTGCGTATCTTTCACGACATCGATGTTGTAGGCGTCGATCATCGCCGCGCGCGACGCCTTGAAGGAGCCGGCGCCCGTCGAGAACGTGCCAAACTTCTTGCCGCGCAGATCGGCGGGCGATTTGAACGGCGCGTCCTTGCGCACGATCACATCCTGAACGACGGTGAGGCCGCCGCCGATGATTGCCCAGTCGAGGCCCTGGTTGATCTTCTCAATGGCGTCCATGCCCGAATAGGTGTCGGCCATGCATTGCTGACTCGGCAGGCCAGCGAGAAATCCGGCAAACGGACGTGGATCGACGCTCAAATCGATGCCGTGCTGCGCAAACACGCCGGCATCCTTGGCGCCCAAATAGTTCAAGACGAACACGCTCTCGGCCGGGATGACAATTTTGACCGGCTGCAGCGCCGGCGCGGCGCGGACTGGCACGGTTTCGGGAATAATGGTGGCGGAGATTGAGCCCAAACCGGCAAGCAGGAATGACCGTCTGGTGGTCATCAGAATCCTCCCAGATTAAGCGACCTCCCCAAGGCCGGCCCATATAATGAACTTCGCCCGCGCCCGAATGAATGCTGCCCAAAGGCATAGTTTGTGCGTGATTTCGTCGCGCGGATGCGAGGCTTGACACATTGGTCCGTCCGCTTCGGGCGGCGACGATGCGATCGTGCGCGCTGTCACGGGAAGCGTTTTCATCGGTTGTCGTGTCCTGCGCATTGTCCCTCATCCTGAAAGTCCCCTCCCGCTCCGCTTCCCGTCGCGGGGCGGATGGGCGCGCCCAGGCTTTGCGCTGACCAAGCGTCTTCGTTCTCGCACGGCGGTCGCATGCGAGTGGGCCGGTCGCCGCAGGGGCACGCCGTATGGTTTTTGCGCCGGTCCCGACCGTCGTCGGATTAAGTCCGGTGGTGGATGTCCGGACCTCATCACAATCGGGTTGGGCGCGTCGCCGGGATGGAGCGAAGCGGTAGCCTGGATGAAGCGCAGCTAATCCAGGTCATCCGTTGGATTTCATCTTCGCTCCCGGATGTCGCGGGTCGCTCCATCCGGGCCACGCACCACGCACCACGACCACCGACGAACCGCGAAAAATAAGGAAGCGGAACGCCGAAAGACGCAGACCAGAGCCACCGCACCGCGACGGTGCGGCGCTGCTCCGCTTTAGACCAAGCGGCGCAGCTCGCCTTCCGGCGTTCCACCAGGCGGACTCGCTGCCGCGAGCTAACGCCGCAGCTCAGCTCCAGACGCGCTTCCTGGGACCCGACCAGGCGCGGGCGTTACCCGCCCCAGCCTGTCCCAGTCCAGCGAGCTCCTCGCAGACCGGTCATCGTGCCGGCCGGGCGTTACCGGAGCCGCCCGGGAGCGCGGCGACGAACCGCCGCCCGCGGGCACCGCACTCGCTCGCTTTTCGGCGGGGGTGACCCGCCGACGTCCTTGCCGAGCGAGATTCGTTCCGTCATGTAATCGAAATCGAGACGGTTGTCAAGAGTTATGTCTCTCTTTAAGAGACGATGCTCGGCTTGCGTTACCGGCGCCATTGCGGGGTAATTGGTGGAGGGGGCTCTGAGGTGGACCGTCCATGAGAGCGCCAAAGATCACGATCCACAATGCGCGCCGCCTCCGCCGTGCGCTCGCGATGCCCGAGGTCCGGTTGTGGAACCGATTGCGCAAGCGCATTCCAGGTCACCCGGTTTTCCGCCGACAGCATCCGATTGGACCGTACGTTCTCGACTTCTACTGCACCACGGCACGCCTTGCCGTCGAGATCGACGGCATCAGCCATGACATGGCGGATCGTCCGCACCGTGATATTCGCCGCGATGCCTGGCTTGGCGCACGCGGCATAACGGTGATGCGGATCGCCGCATGCGAATTGGTCCGTAACATCGATGATGTAGCGGATGCGATCGTTCAAATGGCGACGCGGCGGTTGAAGCCGAAAAGCCCCCTCCACCGCGCTACGCGCGGTCCCCCTCCCCCGCTGCGCGGGGGCGGAGTGTGAACGCGCTTCGCGCGTTGGATGAAGCGCAGCGTAATCTAGGATAGACCTTCATCGTCGCTCCCGGATTGCGCGTTCCGCTCCATTCGGGCTACGGCGTTACTGCACCGCCTTGCCTTCGCGGTAGGCCTGCTCGAGGAGCTGCAGGTTGGCGCGGATGTAGGGATTTGATGGATCGCGGGCCTGCGCCTCGTCGAGCTTCTTGTGGGCGCGCGCGTAATCGCCGCGCAGCATGTAGGAGAAGCCCTGGTTGTTGAGGATTTCGGCGGTGGGGCCGACCAGCCGGATGGCCTGCGCATAGGCGCGGTCGGCAAGGTCGAAGCGGCGCAGCCGATCATACGAGGCCGCCAGCCCGACCCAGGCCTCGGCATCGTTGGGATGCCGCTCCACGGCGCTGCGGAAGCTGTGCTCGGCGAGGCCGAAATTGTTGGCGCGGAAATAGCGCTTGCCGCGCTGCACGTCGTCATTGGGATCGTCGCCGAGGAGGCCCGGCTTGGACAGCGGCGCCACCGGCTCGCCGCTCGGCCCGGGTTCGGCCGGCTGGGTGAGAACGGTGCCGGTGGTGTCGCCGGGGTCGGCGGCGGCCTGCGGCGGCGTCGCGGCGGCGCCGGGCTTGTCGAAAATGTTTTTGAGCTGCTGCCACGGCGACGGCGCGCTCGCCGGCGGCTGGCCGGCGAGCCGGTCGAGGCTCGCCTTCTCGGCCGCATCGGGATCGGGCTTTTGAAACAGGCTGCTGAGCCGCCACGGCTCGGGCGGCTTGGTTGCGGCGGCGTCCGCAGTGGCGGAATCATTGAGGCTCGGCGCTGTCGAGCAGGCCGCCAGCCCGATGAGGCCGGTCAGGCATGCCAGCACCGGCAGAATGCGCCCCCCTCGGATACTCATCACGCGCTCCGGACCGCGACGTGCCCGGCTGTGGCCGGACCACGGCAGCGCCGGGCCGTCCCGCCCCAGCCGGACAGCACCGGATGCGCCAAGCTAGGCGAGGTTGGTTAAGGAATTGCTGGGATGCGCGCGGTTGCCGTCACCAGTTGCCGGTGGCGAGCCGCACGATAACCGGGCAGAGAATGACGACGAACAGCACCGGAAAGATGCACACCATCATCGGCACGGCGAGCTTGGCGGGCAGGCTGTAGGCCTTCTCCTCGGCGCGCGACAGCCGCTTGTGGCGCATGTCGTCCGAGTAGACGCGAAGCGCATCGCTGATCGAAGAGCCGAGCTCGTCCGATTGCTGAATGAGGGTGGCGAACGAGCGCGCCTCTTCGAGCCCGAGGCGATCGCCGAAATGCTCGAGCGTTTCGCTGATGGTGCGGCCGGCGCGGATTTCGAGATTAGCCATGTGGATGTTGGCGGCAAGCGACGGATAGGAATCGCCGAGCTCGCGGCCGACGCGGTCGAGCGACGCCTCCATGCTCAAGCCGGCGTCGGCGCACACCACCATCAGATCCATGAAATCGGGAAAGCCGGACTGATGCTCGAGCCGCTTTTTCTTGATCAGCTTGTCGAGATAAAAGCTCGGACCGAGATAGCCGATAAGTCCGCCGCCCATGACACCGAGCCAGAACAGCGACGGCTTGTTGCCGAAGCCGAGCATCGGCAGGACGAACATCGCCGCCAACGCCAGCCCCACCGCCAGCACGATGCGGGCGAGGAAAAAGTAGGCGGCGGCGTGCGGATCGTAGATGCCGGCCTGGATCAGCCGGCGCCGCAGCATTTTCACGTCATCGCGGTCGACCGCCGAATAATGTTTGCTGGTGTAGTCGATGAGCTTCTGCGCGGCGCGCAGGCCGGACGAGCGCAGCGACCTGCGGCCGCCCGCGGCGCCATCGTCGAGACGCACGCCCGCCGCGCGCCGCCGCACCGCCTCGCGCGCCCGCACGCCGAGCATCACCGCGAAGGCGAGCGTGCCGGCGGCCAGAAACACCAGCAGGCTCAGCATGGCGGTGGCGCCGTCGCCGAACAGGCTGAAGGGATTCGCGCTCATGGACTCGATCTGTTGTCATGGCGAGCGCAAGCGCAGCAATCCCGATCTGGGCTGCTTCGTCGCTCCGCTCCTCGCACCGACCGATGCGTCGTTTTGTTGCCGCTTCGCATCGGCTAAATCTTGAAGTTCACCATCTTGAACATGATCAGGTTGCCGATGCACATCCAGCCGCCGGCGCAGAGCAACAGCACCTTGGTGAGCGACTCGTGCCAGACCGCGCCGTAGAACTCCGGCGCGACGAACTGAATCACCAGGAACATGCCGATCGGCAGCGCCGAGAGAATCATGGCCGAGGCGCGGCCCTCCGACGCCAAGGCGCGAATTTTGCGGCGCATCTTGAAGCGCTGGCGGATGACGGCCGACAGGTTTTCCAAAATCTCGCCGAGATTGCCACCGGTCGAGCCTTGAATGGCCACCGCCGTGACGAACAACGGCAGGTCGTCGGAGCCGATGCGGCAATACAAGTTGCGCATGGCGGTCTCGAGGTCGGCGCCGTAGGTCACCTCGTCCGACACGATGCCGAACTCGCTGCCGATCGGGTCCGGCATTTCGCGCGCCACCATGGAGATCGCGATCGGCACCGGATGACCGGCGCGCAAGCTGCGCACCACCACGTCGAGCGCATCCGGAAACTGCGCGCCGAACTTCTTTTGCCGGCGCGCGCGCAGCATGCGCAGCACCAAATACGGCAGCGCGGTCGCGCTCACCAGCGCCGCCAGCGCCGCCTCGACGATGCTGCCGCGCAGAAGCATCACCGCGGCGAACGCCACCAGGCTGACGATGCCGACGATGAACAGCAGTCGCGAAAAGCCAACAGTGAGGCCGGACTGCAGAATGAGCCGGTTGAGGGCGACCAGGCTGAGCCGATAGTCGCCGCTACTGGTCAGGCCGCGCTCGCGGCGCAGCTCGATCAGCACGCTCTCGCGATCGGTGCGGTCCTTCGTCAGCATCAGCCGGCGATTGATGCGGCTGCGATAGGACGAAGCGGAGAAGCACAGCAGATAGACCGCCTCGAAAGCGAGCCCGGCCGATACCGCAACGAACAGCCAGACCAGATAAATCGGGTTGTTCAGCAGATTATCGAGCATTGCGGCTATTCTTCGTCATTGCGAGCCAACGGACCCGCGCGAAGTCGCGCGCTCCAATGACAGGCTCCGCGAAGCAATCTGGTTTTCCGTTGCTGACATTTCATCCACATCGCTGTCATTCCGGGGCGCCGCGAAGCGGCGAACTCGGAATCATAGTCCCTGCGCTGGGGTTATGGATTCTGGGTTCCTCGCTACGCTCGGCCCCCGGAATGACGATACGCAATGACGGCTTCATGGCTACCGTTCTACAGCGGCTGCGAAGGATCGAAATACGATCCCGGAATCTTGATGCCCATGGCGGCGAGATCGGCGAGGAAGCGCGGCCGAACGCCGGTGGCCTGGAAATGGCCCTGCACGCTGCCGTCCGGCGCCGTGCCGGTGCGCACATATTTGTAGATTTCCTGCATCTGGATGATGTCGCCTTCGAGCCCGGTGATCTCGGCGATGCTCATCACCCGCCGCTTGCCGTCGGACAGCCGCGACAATTGCACGATGATGCGGATCGCCGAGGCGATCTGGCCGCGGATGGAGGCGATCGTCATCGGCATGCCGGCCATGCCGATCATCTGCTCCAGGCGCGAAATGGCGTCGCGCGGCGTGTTGGCATGAATGGTCGCCATCGAACCCTCGTGGCCGGTGTTCATGGCTTGCAGCATGTCGAAGGCTTCCTCGCCGCGGCACTCGCCGAGGATGACGCGGTCCGGCCGCATGCGCAGCGCGTTCTTCACCAGATCGCGCTGGCGAATTTCGCCCTTGCCCTCGATCGACGGCGGCCGCGTCTCCATGCGGCCGACATGCGGCTGCTGCAGCTGCAGTTCGGCGGCGTCCTCAATGGTGAGGAGCCGCTCCTTTTCCGAGATGAAGGCCGACAGCGCGTTGAGCATCGTCGTCTTGCCGGAGCCGGTGCCGCCGGAAATGATCAGCGTCACGCGCGCCCGCACCGCCGCCGCCAACAGCTCCGCCATCTGCGGCCGCAAGGCGCCGACCTCGACCAGCTTGTTGAGGTTGAACGGCTTCTTGGAGAATTTGCGGATCGACACCAGCGGGCCGTCGATGGCGACCGGCCGCACCGCGACGTTGACGCGCGAGCCGTCGAGCAGGCGCGCGT
>Ga0209810_1004375_pt1 | contig 13685 bp, 14 predicted proteins | sample Coa_R1_7_FD_187159 | JGI IMG/M metagenome (GOLD analysis project Ga0209810, IMG submission 187159) | Surface soil microbial communities from Centralia Pennsylvania, which are recovering from an underground coalmine fire - Coalmine... | ecosystem: Environmental > Terrestrial > Soil > Unclassified...
AAAGGGGAAGGCGCAACCTTCAGTTTTTGCCTGCCCCTTTACCAGTAACCGTGTATACGTTCCATAGGCGCACAATCAATTGAGCGCCTGCGGAAAAGGGGCTGGTGAGTTATGCGAGGGAGACGCGGGCGACGACTGCCGTGATGTTGTCGGTGCCGCCCTGCTCGTTGGCGCGCTCCACCAGCCGTTTGACGCTCTCCTGCGGGTTATACTGTTCCACAATTTCGGCGATCTCCGCATCGGTCACCAGGCTGGAAAGGCCGTCGGTGCAGAGGACGAGCGCGTCTCCGTCCTGTACCGTCTCCGTGAAGAGGTCTATTTCGACTTCGGGCTTGATGCCCAGGCAGCGATAGATCTGGTTGCGTTTCTCGTGTGTGCGCGCTTGCTCTTCCGTCAGCGCGCCCAGCCGCACCTGATCGGCCACCCAGGAATGATCGTGGGTGATCTGCTGGATATGCCCGGCGCGCACGATGTAGGCCCGACTGTCGCCCACGTTGGCAACGTAGACCGTGTCGCCCCGCAGCACCGCCGTGACGCAGGTTGTCCCCGTCGCCTTCTCTTCCGCGTGTTCCTGTTGCGTTGATAGATCGCAGACGACCGTGTTGGCCGCACGCACCGCCTGCGCCAGCGCGTCGCCGGTATCTTCAACTGGGCTGTTATAGTAGACATCGCTGATCGTGTTGACGGCCAGGCGGCTGGCTTCCTCTCCGCGATCATGGCCGCCGAGGCCGTCAGCGACGACGAACAGCGCCCCCTTTTGCGCCAGCGCCTGCCGATCCGTGGGGACAACAGAGGTCATGTTATCTTCGTTTCGCGCGCGTTTACGCCCGATGTCGGTCAGTTGCGCGACATCGAGATGAAACGGTACAGTAATCATATGCAACTCCTTTTCCAGGCCGGAGAGACGCTTGAAGAGCGCAATCCATGCCCGTATATGTTCAATAACGGCGCTTGTCATCAGGTCGTAGCAGACGCTGCCCCAGAGCCGCAGCAGGCCCGCTGTTCCGCTCTCACGCACGGCGGCGCGGCAGCAGGCACGAAACGTTTGTGCCATCTCTGCGCCGAATGCGCGGCGGAACGTCAGGGGATAGACAAGCAGCAGGCGGCGATAGAGCCGTTCGGAAAGCTGAAGCCAGCGATCTGACGGGGCGGGAGCAGTGGAAGATGGCATTACGCGCCTCCTATCTCTGTGCCGGGCTGCGGCAGCACGTGTTTGGCCTGCGCGATCCGCAGCAGCCGATCAAGCCGCAGCGCCTCGGCTCTCAACACGCGCTGGCCCAGTTCGGTCAGGCGGTAATAGCGGCGGCGCTCATCATCCAGTTCAGGGTCGGGCCGCTGGCCCGATTCCTCGATCAGCCCATCGGCCAGCATGCGCTTGATTGAGCCATACAACGTCCCCGGCCCCATGCGCATCGTGCCGCCGGTACGCGCCGCGATCTCCTGCATGATGCCGTAGCCATGCCGCTCGCGATCGGCCAGCGCCAGCAGGATATGGAACACGGCAGGCGTCAGCGGCAGAAACGCCTCCGGCTCGCGCTCCTTTCGTGTCATACGCTTTTCTCCAATTTCTCCATGTATATCATCGTCGGATATATCCGTTGATGATATAATACCTGAGAAAATCGGGAATGTCAAGGGGGTAAACAGCATGCCATTGTCCAATGGTATGATGATCTAACCTTATCTTTTCAATTGCCGACCACAGGTGATACTATACTAGAGGCAGGCCTTTTTTAGCGGAATTTCGTATTCAGGAAGAGGGACAGCGATGACGGAATCACGTTTTGAGCGCGGCATGCAGGTACGCAGGGAGGTGCTGGGCAGCGAGCATGTGGAGCGGGCTATGGGGCGCGCCACCAGCTTCGATGCCGATTTCCAGCAGTTTATTACGGAGATGGCCTGGGGGTCGGTCTGGGCGAGGCCGGGGCTGGATCGGCGCACGCGCAGCCTGATTACGCTTGCCATTCTGGCGGCGCTGGGACGCGAGGAACTGGCGCTGCACCTGCGCGCCAGCCAGAATATCGGCGTTGACCCGCAGGAGATCGCGGAAGCCTTCCTGCACGTGGCCGTGTACGCGGGCGTCCCGGCAGCCAATACGGCTTTTGCGACGGCCAGAAAAGTATTTGAACAGCTTGCGCAGGCCGCAGAATCGCAATCACAGGAGGAAGAGGCGAATTCACCTTCGACAGCTCAGGAGGAGGCATGAACCACATCCATACCACCATTGGAGAAATTATTCGTGGGGATCGGGAGGTCTTCCCGCCCTATCTGTACGAGGCGTATCAATCCACGCGGCAGCGCGCGCCCTCGCTGCCCCTCATCGACGTGCCGCTGACCATCTCGGAGTTGACCGGCCCCGGTCCGGCTATCAGCGCCGTCACGCCGGAAGATGCCGACCTGACGCGCAATGCGGGTACAGGGGGCGAGGCCATTGGCCAGCGCATTATTGTTACCGGGCGCGTGCTTGACGAGCGGGGCAATCCGGTGCCGAACACGCTGCTGGAGATCTGGCAGGCCAACGCGGCGGGGCGTTACCTGCACAAACGCGATCAATGGCCCGGCCCGCTCGACCCCAACTTCCTGGGCATGGGCCGCTGCCTGACCGACGAAGAGGGCGTCTATCGCTTCCTGACCATTCGCCCCGGCGCGTACCCCTGGAAGAATCATCCCAACGCCTGGCGTCCGGCGCACATCCATTTCTCGCTCTTCGGCCCATCCATGCTCTCGCGCCTGGTCACGCAGATGTACTTTCCCGACGACCCGCTGCACAACATCGACCCCATCCTGCAATCGGTGCCGACGGAGGAGGCGCGCCAGCGTCTGATCTCCACCTATGACCACAGCGTGACCGAGCCAGAGTGGGCGCTGGGCTACCGCTGGGATATCGTGCTGCGCGGGCCATACGCCACGCCGTTTGAATAGCGTCAGGGAAATGGAGACAGGAACATGACAGAATTGCTGCTGACCGCCTCGCAAACAGTCGGCCCATTCTTTGCCCCGGCGCTCCTGCGCGAGGACGCGCGCCGTCACGTGCTGGCGCAACCGGAGACCGTCGGCGAGCGCATCCGTATCGAGGGCCGCGTGCTGGATGGCGACGGGGAGCCGGTGCCGGACGCGCTGGTCGAAATCTGGCAGGCCAACGCGCACGGTCGCTACAACCACCCCGCCGATCAAGGGCCAGCCGCGCTCGACCCGTCCTTCACCGGCTTTGGCCGCTCCGGCACCGACGAGGAGGGCCGCTACTGGTTCGAGACGGTCAAGCCGGGGCGCGTCGCCTTCGATGAGAAGCAGATGCAGGCCCCGCACATCTGCGTCACCGTCTTTTCGCGCGGCCTGCTCAACCACGCCGTCACGCGCCTCTACTTTGAAGACGAGCCGTCCAACGCCGAAGATCCGGTGCTGCAATGCGTTCCCGCCGAACGGCGCGCTACCCTGCTGGCTCGCCGCGAGTCCGATGGCACAACGACCGTCTACCGCTTCGATATCGTCTTGCAGGGCGCGAACGAGACCGCGTTCTTCAATGTCTGAGGGGTAATCTGCCTATGCCGGAGCCGCTTGAGGCGTTGTTCAGCACGCCGCAGATGTCTGCCGCCTTCTCGTCCGAGGCGCATGTGCAGGGCATGCTCGCTTTTGAGGCCGCGCTGGCCCGTGCAGAGGCGCATGCTGGCGTCATCCCGGCGGCGGCGGCGGAGGCCATCGCGGCCAGTTGCAGGGTGGAATTGTTCGATGTCGCGGCCATCTATCGCGAAGCGGCGCGGGCAGGCACTCCGGCCATTCCCCTCGTGCGCATGCTGACGGCGCAGGTTGGCGGCGAGGCAGCCAGGTTCGTTCACCTGGGCGCCACCAGTCAGGACGCCATCGACACTGCGCTCATGCAGCAAATGCGCACCGGGCTTGATCTGCTCATCACTGACCTGCTCGCCCTCTGTACAGCCTGCGCCGCGCTCACCGAACAGCATCGTCACACGCTGATGGCCGGGCGCACCCTGCTGCAACAGGCATTGCCCATCACTTTTGGCCTCAAGGCAGCCCGCTGGCTCGCGCTCGCCCTGCGCCAGCGAGACGCGCTGCGCGAACGGCGTGAACGCTCGCTGGCCCTGCAACTCGGCGGCGCCGCCGGGACGCTGGCCGCGCTCGGTGACAACGGCCCCCAGGTGGTACTATTCGTCGCCGACGAGCTGGGCCTGCCCGCTCCTGATCTGCCCTGGCACACCGAACGCGACCGCGTAGCCGAGATTGCCGCCGCGCTCGCCGTTGTGGCCGGGGCGATGGCGAAGATCGCGGGCGATGTGGCACTGCTGGCGCAGACCGAGGTTGGCGAGGTCTCCGAGGGGGCCGCGCCCGGCAAGGGCGGCTCATCCGCCATGCCCCAGAAGCACAACCCGGTCGACGCCACCACCGCCATCGCCGCCTCGCGCCTCGCCCTCGGCGTGGCGCCGACCATCCTTTCAGCGATGGCCCAGGAACACGAGCGTGCCGTCGGCGGCTGGCAGGCGGAATGGGCCGCCATCCCCAACCTTTTTCGCTACACCGCCGCCGCCGTTGCCCATACCCGCAGCGCCCTCGCCGACCTGCATATTGACTCCACCCGCATGAACGCGAACCTCAACCTCACCAACGGCCTCATCATGGCCGAATCCCTCTCCATGACCCTCACGCCCCACCTCGGCAGGCCCGCAGCTCAGCGCCTCGTCAAGACCCTCTGCGATCATGCCATCACATCCGGCATCAGCCTGCATCAGGCAGCTTTAGAGAGCGAACAGGTACAGGCCATCCTCACCCCCGAAGCCATCGACCACGCACTTGACCCACGCAACTACCTGGGCAACACGGATAGCTTTATTGACAGGGCGCTGGAAATGTATCGGAAAGCGTTTTGACATTCTGTTCTAATTGCGATATAGTATGGCGCAGAATGAACTATGCCGGGCCATCCCGTAGGCCCCGATTTATCGTGGACACCGCCGATTTATCGGCCAAAAGACTATACGGATGGCGCAGATCGATAGAATATGAGCGGATGGGTGCATGATCGAGCGAGACAGGAAGGTTGCTAGCGCGAATATGAATGTGAGCGCGACGCTGGGCGTGCTGGCGGAGAGCGAGGTGCTGCTGGCCGATGTGGTGCAGGGGAGGCGCGTGCCGCGCTCGATTCCGCTTTCAGCCAGCGGGAGCCACGCGGACAGGCTGCTGGAGCAACTCTGGCAGAGCGGGCTGAGTACGCTCTGGGTCATGCCGGGCAGCAACATGGCGCGCGCGCTCACCTGCGCGTGGTTTGAACAGGCGGGTTCGCACTGGCTTGTGGTGGTGCATCCCGATCAGCAAGACCCGGCGCGGCCCCTGTCTGTGCTGCTCTGGCCGAGGGGCGGGGGGCAGCGAGATGGAAGACGACTGACCCTCGTTTTCCCTGAGCATGTCGGCTGGGAGTGGAAGCTCTCCGATGCCATGAGCCTGCTCGCCACCGTCACCTACCTGGATCAGACGCTGGCCAGACCAATTGTTGACGCGCCCGATCTGGTGGCCCACCAGTTGCTGGCAGACCTCTCGCTTGCGCAGCCCGCTTCTGCCCCGCTCGATCTCTACACGTTGACCGGCAGTGATGGAGCGCAGCTTCCCATGATGGGGAGCGCGGGCGAGGTAGCGTGGATGCGACCGCTGACATGGGTGGAGGAGCGGCAGAAGTACCTGCATAAATATACCCATTTCTCGCCGTATATAGAGGCATGCAAGACCGTGCAGCTTGGTGTGGGCGCGGCGCAGTATTCCGCCAACGGGCAGGCGTGCGATGGCCTGCGCCCGGGCATATGGCGCGCGAATATTGAGCCTGCCGGGTCCGTCTTCGATGGCAAACAACTGCCGAGATGCGCTGATGGGGAGTGGCTATGCACGCCGCAGATCAAACGCTGTCGCGAGATAGGCTATCGCGTGCAGGTGAAGGAGGGCTATTACTGGCCCCACTCGCAGGACGCGCTCAAACGCTGGGCGACGACGCTCTGGCTGGCGGGTGAGCGTTTGCACACGCGCTCCCACGTCTACCGGCACGTGCAGGCGCGCGATAACGTCTTGCGCTCCATCAGACAGCTTGCCCGGCTCAGTCTTGCCATCATCGAGCAGGACAGGGCGACAGGGGGCTGGGCGCGCCCGGACTGGCAGGCGCAGATCGCCAGCAGCAGCCGCGCGCACCTCTTCACCCACCTCTCGCGCCTTGTCCGCCAGGGGGTGATGCCCATGCTGCTGTACGGAGATAGCTTCTGGGTTGTGTCAAACGATCCCAACCCGCTCAAGGCCGTTCCCACGCTGGTGCAATCGCGGCAATGGAGAGGCTATAGCGTTGGCTATGAAGCTCCTCTGCCGCTTTCAGATAACGTCAGGGCAATACTCAGGCGGGCAGAATATGCAGGACAGGCCGCCAGCGCGCTGGATGCGCTGGCGGGGGAAGCGAGCTAGCGTCATTGTCTTGTCGGCATGAGAAGGCATTGGGCGTCGATGACGGCGCGTTTGCTTTTCTTGCCCTCGACACTGATCTGCTCGCCCTCGTGCAGGCTTTCGACCAGCAGGGGCGCGAGCTGCTCGCCCTGAGCGTTGAGGACGAGGGTGTGGTCGTCGACGCAGACGGCGGCAGGTTCTATCTTGCCGTCATTTTTCCGCTGGTAGGTGCCTGCGATGATGTAGGCGCCAGGCCGGTGAGGATCAGGGGTAACGCCGCTAACGGTGATGGCGCGTCCCTGTTTTTGCAATTCTTCGGCCTGGCTGGCGAATGTTGGTTGCGTTTGCCCGTTCTGGCCTTCCTGCTGTTGTTCTTGTTGCGCCTGCTGTAAGGCAGCAATTTTCTTCTCTACCTGCTGGCGCTGCTGTGCTGCCTGCTCAAATGGCGCTCTGTGAGATGGCTTTTCAAACATGGAACCATCATAAGTGCAGGGAAAAGCCATGCGCACCGCTGCCGGGACGGCATCGAAGCGGTAACGAACCACCACCTTATCGGCGTCTCCGGCCTGCTCAAGCGCCTTGCGTTCCTTCTTGCGCAGGAAATCCTTGAGTTTGACGACGCTGCCATCCAGTTCCAGTTCGATAGAGGCCGGGACGCTGATGGCGAGACTTTTGCTGCGAAAGTTCTGCATCACGTTATGATCTGCCGTATGCAGGACCAGGAACGAGACAGCTTCCTGTAGCGTCTTGAGCGGGCCGCCTGCGGGAATCACCGTGACATCGAGAATGCCATCATCGATGCAGGCGTCGGGCGAGAGATCAATAGTACCGGCGTAGCGGCGCGTGTTGTTGACGATGAGCTGCCATACCTCGCCCCGCCAGAGAACTTCGGAATTCCCTTTATCGTCGAGGGAGCAGATTTCCGCCGGGAAAGGACGCTGGCGGGGCAGTTCTTTCAGCCCGGCAATGTCGAATGCGAACTTGCCGATGTGATATTTGAGCGGCTTATTGATCCGTGCCATGATGGCGGCGTCGACGCCCAGCCCTGCATGCAGCAGGAAATACTGGCGATGCTTGCCTGCCTTCTTCGGCTTTTGCTGTATCTCCCCGGTTGCTTCTGCCCCTTCTGCCTCTTGCGCTTCCTCATTTTCCGCGTTCTCAGTCGCTGCTTCATGCCCGTTATGCACGGCATGGGCAGGTACGGTCAGACCCTCGACCTCGAAGAAGCCAAGATCAACCTTGCGGGGAATGCTGTTGACGAGGGCGAGCGCGGCCTGTACCGGATCAGGCGGGATAGAGATCTCGCTTGCCCACTCATTGAAGGTGCCGCCGGGGATATCGCCGATGATGCTTTTGCCCCCGGCGTACATGACGCCATTGACGACGGCGTTGAGCGTGCCGTCGCCGCCATAACCAATTACCAGGTCATGTCCATCTTTCGCGGCCTGCTCGGCCAGCTTCAAGGTCTCTCCACTGAATTCTTTCAGACATACATCGGTCTGCCAGCCTGCCGCTTGCAGGACAGCAATCAGATCAGGTACTTTGACAACATTGTCACCCGAACGCAGATCAACGATCAGGCAGGCGCGTTTTCCATGCATAGTATTCACCTCACATTATGAAAAAAGAAACTGTTCTATGAGGCAAACACGAACTGCGATGCAGTAGAGTTTCAACGACCGCCTGCTCTAATGTTTCAGTGACTGCGCGACCGCATCGGGAATGATGAGCGTATCGGCGCCGTAGTGAATCTCCTGCGTGGAGATGTATTGTGGGGCCTGCAAACCCAGATGTTCAAGAATGCCGCCGGTGAGTTCGACGGCAGTGATGCGCAGCTCGTTGGGCGGGTTGGTGGCGATGAGCAGTTGCCCGACGCTACCCACGACGTTGCCTGCGGCGCTCATGATTTTGCGCGAAAGCAGATCTTTGCCCTGCGGCAGCGTGGAGAGACGCGGGTCCTGCGTCTTATCCTGCAACTCGTTCGCCCCTGGCGTGGTAATTGCATCTTTGCCGAGGCCGCTGATGTCGGCGGTGTGCAGCACCTTGCTGGTAAACGGGTCTGTCCGCACAACGAGAGCATAGATGTAAAATGTGGCGGGGTCAAAGTAGAAATCCTCAACTGCTCCCAGCTTCTCCCCGTGCTTCAGGCCCACAACCGGCATTCCTTTAATATCAGACCATTTCTGGATGTTTTCGATATCCTGCATCCCCTGCTCCTTTTCTCTCTCAGGAAACTACCCTTCCTGCCTACTATCTATAAGCAGGCACGATTTGCGCAGGGGAAACGTGCCATTGTCATGCTATCAGACCCATTTCGGGCATGTCACGCCATGACAAACGCCCCCGGACATGTCATACTTCGCTGCCGCTCAGCATCCAGGGTGGACCACGCCGTCCGGTTGGTGAGACCAGATGCTTCGCTGCCGCTCAGCATGACATGTCCGGGGGTCTTTTTTACGGCATGACACGTCACAGACGATTTTCAAATGAGTATATGCGTTTACGCCAGGCGGCGGTAGCGCGCCTCGACAAACGAGTAGATGCCGTAGGCGATGAGGCCGAGAGCGACGACGGCCAGCAGGACAGGGCCGAAGGGCTGGTGAATCAGCAATTGCAAGACCCCGCTCAGCCCCTTAGCCTGACCGGCGTTGTTTTTGACCGCCGCGACCACCAGGAAAATGCCGATGATGCCGTAGACGACACCGAGGGCGGCGTAGCCAGACCTGCCGGAGAAGATGGCCCAGTTTCTCCACTGCGCGCTCAGGCTGCTGAGGTTCAGCCGCTTGCGGAAATCGGCGGCGTAGGCGCGGTAGAGCAGGTAGGCGGCGGTGGCGACGACGATAAGGCCGATAATCACCACCAGAAAGACGCCGAAGGGATGCTGTAAGAGCTTCGCCGTCCAGTCCTGCGTGCTGGCATTAGAACTCTTGCCGCCGTTGCCTGTTCCTGTAACAATACTAATGGCGCCCAGGGCCAGCGAGGCGTAAGCGAGGCCCACGATCACATCACCGATACGGCCCACAATGCCCTTCGCGCTCTTTCCCACTCCGTCGGTATCGAAGAACGCTTCGACAAACTTCCACAGCGCGTAGCCAACGAGGCCGATGGCGACGACGACGAGCAGGAATTTGCCGAACGGTTGCTGACCGATGGCCTGTAACGCGCCCTGCTGGTCGGTCGCTTTGCCGCCATAACCGGTCGCCAGTTTGATTGCCAGACCGCCGATAATCAGGTAGACAATGCCTCTGACGGCATAGCCCAGGCGGGCCAGCCATATAACCGGCTGGCTGGTGGCCGCGCCGCGCGCCGCCGCTTTCGCCTCGTTTGCTCCCCGTTCAATCTGGTCTTTTGTCTGCATAATATATACCTCATTTACCTGTTTATTATCTCCTGCGAGGATTTCCCGCAGTATCAGAACTCCTACGCACGAACACGGATAGCAGAGGTGCAGCGTTTCAAGCTATGGGTGAACAGGCTCTCTCTGTACTTTTACCCCTTGCGCTGATCGCCTGTAGAAGCATACAATCTCTGTACTGAACCCCGTTGTTACAATTCATTGCAGGTCTGGAGGGCAAGATGTTTCATGGAACCGTATCCGCGCGCTCCCGTTTTCGCTTATTTGCTGCCTGTTGTCTGCTGACGCTCCTCTGTCTGACATGGTCGTTCGGTTCGCTGGCAAAGGCGCATGCGGCGGCCAATTTTACGCCGCAGACGCGGCTGGGCTTCCCGGCTGGCGACGACTGGGAACCGGCAATGGCGGCTGATCGCTACGGGCATGTCTACGTGCTGTACAAGCATTATGATGTTTCCGGGCAAACATCGTGTAGCTCATGCGCGCTGCATGTTCTGTTGCAGGTCTCGAATGATCGTGGGCAGACATGGAGCGCGCCGAGGCCAATTGACCCGGAGCCGGTGGTCGGCGGCCAGTACGACTCACAGATCGTCGTTGACCCGGTAGATGGCAAGACGGCCTGGGCCTCGTTCTTGCAGAATAGCAAATCGTCGATAGCGGTGATGAAATCGAGCGATTATGGGCAGACGTGGTCAGGGCCAACTATTGTGGAGAATTTGCAGCGCGCGACCGACAAGGATGAGCTGGCCGTGCGCGGTTCGACGATCGCCGTAGCCTACAACGCGGTGCAGAAGATTTATGCCTCGGTCTCGCATGATGGGGGCAAGACCTGGAATACCTATCTCATCAACAATGGCAGCACGCAGCAGGGCTGGTCGCTTGGTGGCGGCGCGGGCATCGACTCGCAGGGCAATATCTATTTCACCTGGGCGGGCTACACGCAAAACGGGCAGGCCAAAGGCCCTGTCAACCTCTTTGTCACTGAGTCGCGCGATGGCGGCCAGACGTGGACGCTCACACCGATTGGCGTGAGCGGCGCGCCCTATCCCTGCTCCAACTGCGGTTTTGCCTTCCTGGGAGCGCAGATGACGATGGCGATTGGCAGCGATGACAGCGTCTATCTGCTCTACAACTCGACGGTAGATCAGACCGATTACGCGCCAGAGCGTATTTACTTCGTCAAATCGACCGATCATGGCGCGAGCTATTCGACCCGGCAGGACGTTTCGCTGGCCCCACAGGGAGTCGAGCATTGTTTCCCGGCCATTACCGCAGGAGCGAGCAGCGGGGATGTGCGTCTTGGCTGGATGGATACGCGCACGGGTGAGTGGAACCTGTTTTATCGCGCCAGCAGCAACGGCGGCGCGTCCTGGGGCGGGGAGACGCAGGTATCCGGCTACGTCCCCGGCTACGCCTACATCACCTCATCCGGCTTCGGTCTCCCCTACGGCGACTATTTCCAGATGGCGGTCGACAATAGCGGCAGCACGCAGATAGCCTGGGGCGAAGCGAATAGCTACGCTGGCCCCGGCAATATCTGGACAGCCCACAACTGAGCGAATAGCATGCCATGAAAAAGACCCTCTCGCCTGTCATGCTGAGCGACAGCGAAGTATCCGAGGTGGGCCACGCCGCCCGGTTGCTGGCCGCAGATGCTTCGCTGCGCTCAGCATGACACATCAAAGGGCGTTTGTAATGGCATGGCAGTAGAGAGAATCAGGAGTGGAACTGGCGCATATGCTGGCGCACTTTGTCGAGCGCGCCCGGCGGGAAGGGCTTCGCGCCGCCCAGCAGGTCTGCTTCCAGCGTCATCTCCGCCGCCTCTTCCATCGCCACGATCAGCAGCGCGGTCGCCATAGCGTCCCCGGCAAAGGCCAGCAGGCCGTGATTGCCCAGCAGCAGGGCGTTGACGGTCGGGTGCTGCTCAAGCTCTTTGATGATATTGCCCACCGATTCGGGCGAGCCACGCGGCGCCCAGTCGGCGACGGGAATGTCCTCGGTGATACCGAAACGCAGCAGGGCCTCGTAGGCACAGGGCAGCGGCCTGTTCGCCAGCGCGAAACTGGTGACGTGCGGCGAGTGTGTATGGATGACGGAGCCAATCTCCGCTCGCTTCTGGTAAACGCAGGTATGCATGGTGACAATCTCGCGAGTGGTCGGGTCAAGCGAGCCATCCACCACGTCACCCTCAAAGGTGACAATGGCGAACTGCTCCGGTTGCAAATCGGTGATGATGCCATGTGCCGTCAGCAAAATGCGATTCTCCGGCAGGCGCACGCTCATATTGCCATGCCCGCTATGCGACATCACCCCCGCCCGGGCCAGCGCATGGCCGGCCCGTATCAACTGCTCTCGCTCCCTCATATGGCTCAAATTCGGCATGAAATACTCCTCTCTGCTGCAAACAAAAGCGACAACATGCCATTATGATACAACGAAAAGGCTCTGATTGCACAGAAACAATTTCTCCGTTGAGATTGCGGGGGCATAAGTGCTACACTACAGGCAGCGCAAATGTTTATCCACAATCAGGAGGAAGAGCAATGAAGGCTGTGTTATGCAGGGCGTATGGGCCGCCGGAGAGCCTGGTAATTGAGGAGGTTGAGCCGCTGCGAGCAGGCAAGGGGCAGGTGGTGATTGGGGTCAGAGCGTGCGGCGTGAATTTTCCCGATGCTTTGATTATCCAGGGCAAGTACCAGCTTCAGCCGCCGATGCCGTTCTCGCCGGGTAGCGAGATCGCGGGCGTCGTCAAAGAGGTCGGTGAGGGCGTGGATGGCGGGCGCGTGCAGGTGGGCCAGCGTGTGATCGCCTTTACCGGCTCCGGTGGCTTTGCCGAAGAGGTGGTCGTCGACGCGAACCGGCTTATCCCCATACCCGATAGCATGGATTTTGCCACTGCTTCCGCCTTTATTCTGACCTACGGTACCGCCTACCACGCGCTCAAAGACCGGGCGCGACTGGCGGAGGGCGAGAAGCTGCTGGTGCTGGGCGCGGCGGGCGGCGTGGGCCTCGCGGCCATCCAGCTCGGCAAGGCAATGGGCGCGCACGTCATCGCCGCCGCTTCCAGCGATGAGAAGCTCGAGGTGTGCAGGCAGAACGGCGCGGACGAACTCATCAATTACAGCACGCACGACCTCAAAGAGCGCGTGAAGCAGCTTGGCGGCAGCAAGGGAATCGACGTGATCTTTGACCCCGTTGGTGGGCCATACTCAGAGGCGGCGCTGCGCGGCATCGCCTGGAACGGGCGCTTCCTGGTGATCGGCTTCGCGGCGGGCGAGATTCCGCGCATCCCGCTCAACCTGGCGTTGCTCAAAGGCTGCTCCATCGTCGGTGTCTTCTGGGGTTCCTTCACGGAGCGCGAGCCGCAGCACAACCAGGAGAATATCCGGCAATTGCTCGCCCTGTTCCTGGCGGGCAAGATCAGGCCACACATCTCCGCTACCTATCCGCTCGACCGCGCCGCCAACGCCCTCACCGATATGATGCAGCGCCGCGTCACCGGCAAGATCGTTCTGCTGGTGGAACAGTGACGAGACCGGGGATCGGCGAAGGGACGCAGTATCTGGCCTGCATAGCCGAAATAACTGAGGCTGATCTCGGTGATGAGGACGTCGCCTCTCTCGATGACGCGCGTTTGCGATGCAGGCAACTCCACAGGTGCGGCCCCAGGCCACCCGCAAGGGGATGGCCCTACTCTACTGGCCCCAGGCCACCCGCAAGGGGATGGCCCTACTCTACTGGCCCCAGGCCACCCGCAAGGGGTGGCCCTACTCTACTAGCCCCAGGCCACCCGCAAGGGGTGGCCCTACTCTACTAGCCCCAGGCCACCCGCAAGGGGTGGCCCTACTCTACTAGCCCCAGGCCACCCGCAAGGGGTGGCCCTCTTAGGCGTCAACTTAAGGTCGCC
>Ga0209810_1004376_pt1 | contig 13679 bp, 9 predicted proteins | sample Coa_R1_7_FD_187159 | JGI IMG/M metagenome (GOLD analysis project Ga0209810, IMG submission 187159) | Surface soil microbial communities from Centralia Pennsylvania, which are recovering from an underground coalmine fire - Coalmine... | ecosystem: Environmental > Terrestrial > Soil > Unclassified ...
GTTTTAGCGATGCCCCTGTCTTTCAGAGCATCTTCACCGGGCTGATTATTCTCAGCGTGCTGATTACGCTTATCCCCGGCCTGCCCATCATCCAGGTGCTGATTGTATTGCAAGACCTCAATGCCGCCATGCTGCCCATCCTGCTCGTCTTCATCATCCTGCTGGTCAACAATCGCCGCCTGATGGGCCGCTTCGTCAACGGACTCGTCTTCAACATCATCGCCTGGGCTACCGCTATCCTCATTGCTATCCTCATCATTCTCCTGCTGCTCAGCACCATTTTCGGCCTGACGCTGTGAGAAGCGGGGCAACGGAATAAGACAACCCGTCAGCGGTGTTCTGCGTAGTATAGTATGATGTGCTATGATGAGAGCGTGAAATAGAGCATGCCGAGAAGAGAGCAGAACTGAGGCGCTATGTATACTGATCCCGGTGAATACGCTGACTACAGCGAAAACCCCTATGATGTCGATTATGCTCATCCCGCCTATTACCAGCCGGATGCGCCAGTTTCTCGTTCTGCTCAACCGGCGCAACCTCTTGAGCAACCCGACCGTTCTGATCGCTTTAACCCGTATCCAGTCTCTATAAATGGTTCGTCGGGCGGCTATCATGAAGCGGCAATGGCGGAGTATCGCGGGCCGTCGAGTCTGGAAGGCTATACGGTGGATGCCGGGGCGGAACAGCGTGAGGCGGCGCAGCGCGGTCACGCGGAAGACGGCAAGAGCCGTAAAGGGTTGCTGGCGCGCCTGGGCGGCTTCGGAGCCACCATTGTTGCGCTTCTGCTCAAGCTGAAAAGCCTGGCCTTCCTGCTCAAATTTGGCTGGGCGGGTATCACCGCTGTTGCCTCTATCGCCGTCTACGCCTTCTTCTTTGGCTGGCCCTTTGCCATCGGGCTGGTAGCTCTGCTCTTCATTCACGAGATGGGTCACGCGCTGGTCATGAAGCTGAAAGGCATTCCCGTCGGGGGTCTGATCTTCGTGCCGATGCTGGGCGCGGCAGTCTTTATGCGCAACATGCCGAAAAACGCGCGCGACGAGGCCGAAGTGGGCATCGCCGGGCCAATCGCGGGTGCGCTGGCCGCCGGTGTCTGCTTCTTCCTGGCGTTGCAAAGCCCCGGTGTGCAGACCATCTGGGCGCCGCTGGCCTACTTCGGCTTTTTCATCAACCTTTTCAACCTGATCCCGGTGATTCCTTTCGATGGTGGGCGCATTGTGGCCGCGATAGATAAGCGCATCTGGCTGTTTGGTCTGCTGGGGCTGGCTGCCTTCTTCGTCTGGTCCTGGCTCAATGGCGACTTCTCCATCTGGCTGCTCTTCTTCCTGATTATGGCTGCGACACAATACTGGGCGCGCCGCTCTACCCCCGACACGCCAGAGGGCAAAGCGTACTACAATGTCTCCTTCAAAGAACGCGTCTTCATGGGCCTGCTTTACTTTGGCCTTGCCGCCGTCCTCATCCTGGGCATGTCCATCTCACGCGGGTTGATTTTTCCATATGGTGGGCAATAAACCCGGTGGGAGAAGCAGTCACGGTATGCCATGATTCTCGACGAACGCGCGCTCTGGCTTATTTCGTTCGCACCTCTACCCCGGCCAGCCTTTCCAGCACTTTCAAGACCGAGGTGTAGTCTTCGCGGCCAAAGCCTTCGGCGCGGGCCATATCGTACATCTGGCGCGTGAGGGCGGTCATAAGCATGGGAGTGGTGTTTTCTGAGCCGAGTTCGAGCGCGAGACCCAGGTCTTTGTAGAGCAGGTCGGTCATGAAGCCGGGCTGGAAGCTGCCGTTGAAGGCGCGCAGGGGGAACTGATTGGAGAGTTGCCAGCTTGCGCCCGTACTCACGCCGATGATCTTTGCCATTGTCTCCACGTCCGCTCCGGCTTTGACGCCCATTACCAGCGCCTCGGCGGTGGCGGCGGCGATAGCGCCGGTTAAAATATTGTTCGCGATTTTCACGACTTCGCCGGAGCCGCTCGGCCCGACATAGAAAATATTCTCTTTCTTGCCCATGGCCTCCAGTACCGGGCGCGCCTGCTCAAAGGTCTCTTTTTCGCCGCCGACCATGATGGTGAGCGTGCCGTTGATCGCCCCCTGCGAGCCGCCGCTGACCGGGGCGTCGAGGAAGTGGACGCCGCGTGAGGCCGCTTCCTGTGACAGCTTGCGGCTCATCGATGGCGCGATGGTACTCATATCAATGATAATCAGTCCCTTGCGCGCTCCTTCGAGGATGCCCTGCGGGCCGCTCACTACCTCCTCAACCTGCGGCGAGTTGGGCAGCATGGTAATCACCATCTCCGAGGCCATTGCCACCGCGCGCGGCGATGGAGCCTGATGGGCTCCGGTTTGCAACACCTCCTGCACCTCCGGCTTCTCTGGATGACGCGCAAAAATGGTGACCTGGTGTCCCGCTTTCAGCAGATTCAGCGTCATGGGCCGACCCATGACGCCTATGCCGATAAATCCTAGCTGCATTGTATGTTATCCTGACCTTTCTCTCAATTTTTTTGCCGCACTATCTGCTTATTCCATCTCGACGACGACCGCGCCGCCTTTGACGACATCGCCCTCATGATAGTGGACGTGGCGTACTTTGCCCGCGTAGGGCGCAGTAATCGTGTGTTCCATCTTCATGGCGCTGAGAATGACCAGTACCTGTCGCTGCTCCACCGGCTGGCCGTCGCGCACCTGCACCTTCACAATTGTACCGGCCATCGGCGCGGTCAGCGTTTTTTGCATGCTGCCCGCACCGGTGCCGCGAGCGGCTGTTTCCACCTGCGGCGGCTGCCTGCGCTGCAAGCGGTACATCTGTCCGTGCAGGAACACCGTCGTCTCTTCAGGAGTGCGCTGCACATACGCTCGCGCCTGCCGCGCGCCGCGCCGGAGCAAGACCGCATCGTCGTTGCCGAACGCATAAGCAATCGTCTCAGCTGGCTGCCCATCGACCTGTACACTCCATGAGTCTGCCAGATCATGCGTGGATTGGATGGCGACCCGGTGTTCCTCATCCTGATAGCGGTAGGTGGCGTAGACGTTCTCTCCAATCATACGCCAGGGACCCAGCGTTTTCCAGGGGTTGCGCGAGATGGCTTGCGGCGTCGGCAACGCGCCGTTGTGCGCATTTATGGATTGCGCCTCTCCCGCGATATCGCGTATGGCGGCGGCAATCAGCGCGTCGTAGAGGTCTGACCCGGCTTGCTGCGCGTTTTCGTCGAGGAGATGCTGCTCAATCAGAAAGCTGGTGTAGGTCTGGCCCTGCTGGAAGGCGGCGTTTTGCGCGATGGCGTAGAGTAATGAGGCGTTGGTTCTGACACCAGATACGGCGCTCTGTTCCAGCGCGTCGCGCAGGCGCGCGATGGCAGCCGGACGGTTTTCGCCGTAGACGATCAGCTTGGCGATCATCGGGTCATAGAACTGTGTTATCTCGTCGCCGCTCTCGATGCCGGAGTCGACGCGAATGCCCGGCCCTTCCGGCCTGTGGAAAAGCGTGACCGTGCCGGTAGAAGGAAGAAACTGCTGTTCGGGATTCTCCGCGTACAGACGCACCTCGATGGCGTGGCCACGCGGGAAAATCTGCTCCTGCGTCAGACCAAGCGGCTGGCCTGCCGCAATGAGTAGCTGGTGGCGCACGAGATCAAGTCCCGTGACCAGTTCCGTCACCGGATGCTCGACTTGCAGGCGGGTGTTCATCTCCAGAAAGTAGAATTGCCCGTCGGTATCCAGCATGAACTCCAGCGTTCCGGCGTTGACATAGCCCGCCGCCTTCGCGATACGCACGGCAGCTTCGCCCATCTGCGCGCGCAGTTCGGGCGTGAGCGCGACGGATGGACTCTCTTCGACGATCTTCTGGTGGCGGCGCTGAATGGAGCATTCGCGCTCGCCCAGCGAGATAAGATTGCCGTAACGGTCGCCCAGCACCTGTATCTCCACATGGCGCGGCTGTCCGATCAGCTTCTCCAGGAAGACGGTGCTGTCGCCAAAGGACGCTAACGCCTCGCGCCGCGCCCCGGCCAGTTGATCGAGAAAGTCGCTTTCCGCGTATACTTCGCGCATGCCCTTGCCGCCGCCGCCCGCCGAAGCTTTGATGAGAACCGGGAAGCCAACACGCTGTGCCTCGCGCAGCAGCGTCGCATCCTTCTGGCTCTCCCCGTTATAGCCCGGCACCGTCGGCGCGCCCACCGCCTGCGCCAGCTTCTTCGCCTCGATCTTCGATCCCATCAGGCGCATGGCAGCCGCCGGTGGCCCGATGAACACGATGCCTGCCTGCTCACATGCCTCGACGAAGGCCGGATTCTCCGACAGGAACCCATAGCCGGGATGAATGGCCTCCGCCCCGCTCTTTCGCGCCGCCTCAATAATGGCCTCAATACATAGATAGCTCTGCGCCGCCGGGGCGGGGCCGATGTGATACGCCTCGTCGGCCTCGCGCACATGCTTCGCGTTGCGATCGGCCTCCGAGTACACGGCTACCGTGCGAATGCCCATCTGCCTGCACGTCGCCATCACGCGCACGGCAATCTCTCCCCGATTGGCAATCAATACTTTTTTGAACATACCGTGATACCTGATCTCTTCCTTCCAGCAAGACAACATTGTCTTCCCCCATTGTTCACCTTCTGACGCCTCCTGTCAAGCTGAACTGATGGAGCAGGCGGCGATTACAGGAGAGAATGTACTGGTAGTGCTGAAGGCGAACACGCCAGGACATGACAAACGCCCCTTCGCGTGTCATGCTGAGCGCCGCGAAGCATCTGGTGTCACCACTTCTCAGCACGACCACTTCAGATGCTTCGCGGCGCTCAGCTTGCCCTGTCCAGTTCACTTTCAATAGCGCATTATACTTGATCGGGGTCTATTCCCAGTGAGCGTAGTTTCTCCGCTAACGCTTCGGCTCTAAGATCAGCGGCGCGTCTGGCTTCGGCTTCGGCTTGCCGGGCCTGTTCAGCAGCCAGCCTGGCTTCGGCTTCGGCTTGCCGGGCCTGTTCAGCAGCCAGCCTGGCTCGCTCTGCCACCCGCCTGGCTTCGGCCTCGGCGCGTCTGGCAGCGGCTTCAAAGCGTCTGGCGGCTGCTTCGACTCTTCTGGCAGCGGCCTCGGCCTCTCTGGCCTGCGCTTCGGCCTGGGCTTCGGTTAGACGCAGGGACCCTTCGCGATTATAGAGGTGCAATCGGGAGCCGTTGGGAACCAGGTAGCTGTCGAGCAAAGGACTCCACAGGCGGCCATCGGGGCCGGGGAGCATTGGTTGCGCGCCTTTTGCGGAGAGATGCCAGCCGAAGAGCCTGCTTGCTGCGCTACGCAGCAGGGGTGGGCGATGCGGGTCGTAGGCAAAGTATTCTTGCGCTCCCATCTGCGCATAGAGAGTTGGTTTCTCGCGCAGATCTTTCTTCCAGGTCTCCGGGGAGGCAATCTCAAGCACGACGTGAGGCGCCGGGCCGCTCTTGCCTACCCGCCAGCTTCTGATATCTTCCTGATAATCGACTCCTTTGATAACGGCAATATCAGGCGCGAGTGGATACTCTTTGACATCAGGCGTCTGGTAGAAGTTGAGATTCTCATAAACGGCGTAGCGTTGCCCCTTAAAAAGCCAGTTTAACACGGACATCAGGTAGTGGATTAAGGCAGCGTGGGCGGCAGTTTCCCCCATCAAGTCCTCCTCGGTGGGGTGGGAATCGTAGTAGTACGCTACCTCGTCTTCGATTGATTTTGCCATATTGTACTCCTTTCCTGACTGCCGGTCGCTTCCCCTGCTTTCCGAACCCCTCAGCGGTGATGCGTCATTAGCTGGCTTTCTGGCAGGCAAGCCAACATTCTGACTGCCTTTATCATACCATGCATTACCTGGCTCCACAAGGGATTTTGCACGCTAAATTCATCCATATGCATGCGCTATTGCTGTATCCATTTTGCCTTTCGTTTCTCCAGAAAAGCCCGCAATCCCTCCTGCCCTTCCTCGCTCACGCGCAGGGCAGCAATCGTTTCCGCCGTGTAGCGTTGGGCGGCATCGTGATCCATATGACCGACGTTGAGGGCCAGGGTTTTGCAGGCGCGCATGGCCTGGGGACTGCTGGTGAGCAGTTCGTTGACGACGTTTTCCACTGCCGCGTCGAGTTCTTCCGGCGGCGCGACAATATGGACGAGGCCGATTTCGCGTGCGTGGGCGGCGCTGAAACGCTGGCCGGTGACGAAGAGGACGCGGGCGTGTGTCTCGCCGATCTTGCGCACGACATAAGGTGAGATGACGGCAGGGGCGATGCCCAGCTTCACCTCGCTGAAGGCGAAGCGCGCGCTGTCGGCGGCGATGACGATATCGCAGACGGCAACCAGACCGCAGCCGCCGCCCATTGCCGCGCCGTTGATGCGCCCGATCACCGGGCAGGGGAAGCGGTTGATAATGTCGAAGGTTCTGGAGAGGTGCAGCGCGTCATTCAGGTTCTGCTCCTGCGTGAAGTGTACCGCCGCCTGCATCATATTGAGATCGGCTCCCGCGCTGAATGATCTGCCTTCGCCGGTCAGGATGACGCCATGGAGTCGTGTATCGCTGCTCAGGTCGGTGAAAGCGGCTCTCAGATCGGAAATAAGCTGCGCGTTGAGGGCGTTATGCATCTCAGGGCGGCGCATGGTCACGGTGGCGATCCTGTCCTGATGGCTGCGCTCAACGCTGATATGGGTGTACTCAGTCATAGTTGCTCCTTTGGAATTTCTTATAGCCATTGTTTGCGCTTGAAGTACCAGATCTGGGCAATGGTGACGAGGGCCATGAAGGCAAGGATGATCCAGAAGTTGTAACCTTTATCCCAGGCCACCTGAGGCATGAAGCCAAAGTTCTGGCCGAAGACGCCGGTAATGAAGGTGATGGGCAGGAAGATGGTGGCGATGATGGCCAGTTGCTTCATCACCTGATTCAGGCGGTTGGAGATGGTACTGAGGTACACATCCAGCAGGCCGCTCATCAGGTCGCGGTACGAGTCGATGACCTCGAAGCTGCGCACGAGGTGGTCATGCACGTCGGCAAAGTATGGCTCGTACTTTTGTGGGATGAGGTCGCCGGTGCGGTTGACAAGCGAGTTAGCGACCTCAACCTGCGGGCTGATGACGCGGCGCATCTGCACAAGGGCGCGCTTGGTCTGGAAAATGCGCTTCTGCACCTCATTGGTAGCCGCATTGACTGCCGCATCTTCCAGTTCATCGATCTGCTCGTCCAGCGTTTCAAGGACAGGGAAGTAGCTATCGACCAGCGTATCGAGGAGAGTGTAGAGCAGGAATGGCATGCCCCGGCCCATCATGCTCTCCTCGGCTTCACCGGCGTGCATATCTTTGTAGAGCCGGTCAAGCCAGACCAGGGCGACGCGGTGAACGGTGATGAGGAAGTTTTTGCCGAAGACGATATCTAGCTTGGGCGTGCTGGCCTCAGCCGTGTCCAGGTTGTAGCCCAGGCCGTGGACGACGAGGTGAAAGTAGCCGTTGCCCTCGACCAGTTTGGCGCGTTCGTGCTGCTCCTCCACCGTATCAATGGTAATGTGCGAGAGCTTGAAGACGCTGGTAAGCAGCGCCGTCACCTGCTCCGCGTGATCTTCGATTTGCAGATCGAGCCAGACCAGCGCGGCAGGGTCCGGCAAGGCGGCCTGCAGCGCCTGAATGGAAGCATTTGTTTTCAGTTGTCCATGTTGCCATATCAGTATACGTTGTTGCACCCCGCGCCCTCCTTTTTCCTTTGTACTACTTTTTACATACGGAAGACGCCGAAGGGCGTTTCAGGCATGGGGGCGTTGAGCGAGGCGGCGATGCCGAGGCCCAGCACAGTGCGTGTATCGCGCGGGTCGATGATGCCATCGTCCCACAGGCGCGCGGTGCTGTAATAGGGGTTGCCTTCTGCCTCGTATTTCTCAAGAATGGGTCGCTTGAATTCGGCCTCTTCCTCCGGCGTCATGGTTTTGCCGCTGACTGTTGCCAGCACGCTGGCCGCCTGCTCGCCGCCCATGACGGAGATGCGCGCGTTGGGCCACATCCAGAGTTGGCGGGGCGAGTAAGCGCGCCCGCACATGCCGTAGTTGCCCGCGCCAAATGAGCCGCCGATAATCACGGTGAAGCGCGGCACGGGCGCGTTGGCAACAGCCATTACCATCTTCGCGCCGTCTTTGGCGATGCCGCCGTTCTCATATTGTTTGCCCACCATGAAGCCGGTAATATTCTGCAAGAAAATGAGCGGCGTCTGTCGCTGCGCGCACAGTTCGATGAAATGGGTGGCCTTGAGCGCGCTTTCCGAGAACAGAATGCCGTTGTTGGCGATGATGCCCACCGGATAGCCCATCAGGCGGCCAAAGCCGCAGACCAGCGTGGTGCCGTAAAGCTGCTTGAATTCGTGGAACTGGCTGCCATCCACAATCCGGGCGATCACTTCGCGCACGTCGTAGCTCTTGCGGTTGTCGCGGGGGACGATGCCGTACAGTTCGGCGGGGTCGTAGCGCGGCGGCTCCGGCTCGCGAATCTCCCAGGGGATATATTTGCGGCGGTTGAGGTTGGAGACGATGCTGCGCACAATCGCCAGCGCGTGTTCATCGTTGAGGGCGTAGTGATCGGTGACGCCGGAGATGCGCGAATGCACGTCTGCTCCGCCCAGTTCTTCCGCGCTCACCTCCTCGCCCGTCGCGGCTTTCACCAGCGGCGGCCCGCCCAGGAAGATGGTACCGTTGCCGCGTACAATCACCGTCTCATCGCTCATGGCCGGGACATACGCGCCGCCTGCCGTGCAGGAACCCATCACGGCAGCGATCTGCGGGATGCGCTGGCTCGACATGCGGGCCTGGTTGTAGAAGATGCGCCCAAAATGCTCGCGGTCGGGGAAGACATCGGCCTGCAAGGGGAGAAATGCGCCGCCCGAATCCACCAGATAGATGCAGGGCAGGTGGTTCTGCTCGGCGATCTCCTGCGCCCGCAAATGTTTCTTCACCGTCATCGGGTAATACGTGCCGCCCTTGACCGTCGCATCGTTGGCGACAATCATGCATTCCTGCCCTTCGACCAGGCCAATACCCGTCACGATGCCCGCCGAGGGGGCCTCATTCTCATACATATCCCACGCGGCCAGCGGACTCAGTTCCAGAAAGGGCGTATCGGGGTCACAGAGGAGTTGAATGCGTTCGCGGGCCAGCAATTTGTTGCGTTTGCGATGTCTCGCTATTGCCTGCGGGCCGCCGCCTTGCTGCACCTGCTCGATCCGCTGCCGCAGCAAGGCAATCTCTTGCTCAAAGTAGCGCGTATTTTCCTGAAATTCGGGGCTATTGCGGTCTATGTGCGTCTCAATGATGCCCATACTGTGTTGTTCCTCTCGAAAGCTCTGCAAGGCGCGCCATTGCGCCTCCTTTGCTACCATAGCACCGGCTGAGAGGAGCGTCAAGGGTGGAGTATCGTCTTATTTTCAAAACAACGGCGTACCGTTCCCATTCGTCTTCTTCGTATACATGCGTTTCAATAACCCGGCATCGGCACGCTCTCGATAAGCCATTTCCACCTGCTTCTCGATTTCATCGCGCAGGGCATCGATGGCGGCGCGGATGCTTTCGGCCTCGGCGGCCAGATTATCGATGGCCGTCATGAGGCTGCTGACCGCTTCCAGGGTGGCGGGGGCCTGAATACGCTTGCGCGCCTCGGCCCAGGTCCAGCCACGCAGTTCAGGGTGGAGCGAGAGGTAGAGTTCCAGATAGCGCAGGAGTTCCGGCGAAGATGATTCCAGGTATGCCTGGGGCTGGCGGCGCAGCATGAGCCGACCTTCGCGCAGCGCGGGTTTTTCGCCGATGGCGCTCTGCACCTCGCCGGTGAAGCGCAGGATGCCTTGAGCCAGGTAGCCCTGCACGTCGCGGCGGCGGATGGTCGGGTCATTCATGAGCGTCTCAGACGTTGCCAGCGCGCCGAGTTGCCGGTAACGTTCCTGCACGGCGTCTACCAGTTGCGCGATCTGCTGCTGGCGTTCTGGCGCGGCGATTTTTATGGGCAAGCGTTTCCAGACATCGGGGTAGATGCGCCCCTCGCGCGTCCCCTCAAGCATGTTCGCCGCTATATAGCGGCGAATGAAGCGGCTGTTGATGATGCCGAGCAGGTAGCGCAGGTCAAACAATGCGGCGATCTCGCTCAGGTTTGTCTCCTCGGCTATGCCTGCCAGTTGCCGCGACTCGCGCAGCACCGTCTTGATGCCCTTCTCCTCAATTGCTCCGGCCTGCTCCAACGCTTTCCAGGAGACGACGACCTGCACGCTGTGGTTGGCGAACAGGCCACTGCGATCATAATAGCCGCCCGAAGTCTCACCTAACAACAATTTCTCCTCCGTTTTGAAAAGCGCGAGGCTGCGCGGACGATACATCTGTGGCCGGTATTTTTCATAGGCCACGTAGCGTTTGCGGCGCAGGAAATAGTAATCGACATCATCGCCGAGTACGCCATCGTCGGGATAGTCCGCCGGGCGTTTTGCTACCGTGTCCGGTGCAAGAAAGACGTTATCGACGGTAAAGAGCTTCTGTCGTTTGCCATCAATGATCGGGTCAAATTCCTCTTTGCTCTGCGCTACCAGACCTGTACCGATATAGACGATGGCGCAGAGCAGAATTGTTCCTTCAGAGAGGCTTTGATCGAGGATGGGGTCGTAGCGCCAGCGGAAGATCTGGCCGTTGAGGGCGGATTGGAGCGCGGGCGGCAGCGTCTCATAGTGGCGACAATCGGTGTGCAGGTGGCGGCGGCGGATGACCTCGTGTTCCTCGTCTGGCGGCTGATTTTCCAGGATGACGACGGTGTTTTCGATGGCGGCATCCTGGAAGAGGCGCAGGCCGGGGAAGAAGTCGATGTGCAGCAGGCGATAGTCGCGGCTAAGCGCCTGGCGCAGGCGTTCGGCGTAGCCCTCCGTCTCGATGCCGTTGGAGACGATCAGGGCGAGCCGTCCCGTGCGGGGGCGCAGGAAGTGCAGGTTGCGCTCGAAGAAGGGGACGAAGAGATCCCAACGCTGGTAGAGCAGGTGATAGATGCCGAAGTTCCAGACCTCGTTGCGGTAGCGCAGGTTTTCGGCGCTCTCGCCCGCACTGACGTAGGGCGGGTTGCCAAGCAGATAGTCGATGCCCTGGCCGCCGCTGTGAAGCTGCACCAGTTCGGCGGGCAGTCCCTTTGCCTCTTTGATGCTGATGATGTGTTGTTCGTCTGTGGTGAGGGGCTGATTGCGCGGGCGGCGCGGGCGAAAGACCAGGCGGTCGGTCGCGGTGCCGTCGAAGTAGGCGCGGGCCTGCTCTGCCGGAGTGGGTTCGAGCGAATCGGCACAGTAGATGTGGAAGCGGTCAACGCTGCGGCAGAGCTGCCCTTTCTCGTCGAGCAGGAAGGGCAGGCACTGAATGAGCAGGTTCATCTCGGCCAGGTAGCAGGCAAAAGGGTTGAGATCGAAGCCCAGAAAGGTATCGGTCAGCACCTGCAAGGCATAGTCGGGATCGACCTCGCGGGCGGCGACGAGACGGCGCAGGATGGCGCTTTTGCGCGCGGCTGCCGCGACCAGAAAGGTGCCGCTGCCGCAGGAGAGGTCGCCGACGCTCTTTTCCAGAAACGCCCGCGCCTTCCCCTCGTCCGGCTCGTCGCTGCCGGGAATGCCGATCGCGTCGAGCATGTAATCGACGACCTGCGGCGGCGTATAGAATTGTCCCTTCTCGCTGCGCTCTTTGGTTTCGATATAGCCCTCATTATAGACGCGGCCCAGCACGTCGGTGCTGATGCCCTGAAAATCGTAGCCGTTAAGCAGATCGAAGAGGGCCAGGATGGTGTACTCGTCGAGCAGGAACCAGTCGTAGAATTGCTGATGGCCGAAAAAGTTGTGGTAGACGGAACGGGCGCGCTGGTACGTCTCTTCAAGCAGGCGCAGGTAGGTATCCTTGAGGCCGGTCAGCAGTTCCGTGCGGTACTCTTCATAGCGCGCGAAGGGGCCGTCGGAGATGCGGCGCGGGATCAGGTTGTGATCTTCGCAGACGCGCACGAAAAAGAGACGCACGAAATGAATGTAGGAGGTTTGCAGGCAAAACTCGTCCTGTGGATTGCCGAACACGCCGCGCACGCTTGCCAGCCACGCCTGATAAGCGTCCATCGTCTTCTTGCTCAGCGCGTAATCTTCGTGCAGAGATTGCAGGTAGAGATAATGCGTTTGCAGCAATGCCTTCAACTCATCCAGCCCCTCGCGCGGCGGCGGCGAGAGGCGTACAGCTTTGCCTTTTTTCTCGATCAACGATGCCTGACTGATCTGGTGCTTGCCGAAGATATCGGAGGCGCGCCGCAGATACTCGCTTTCAAAGCTGGAGATATCGCCATCGATCAGGTACTGTTCGGAGAGTTCCAGCAGCAAATTGACGATGTCATTGCGCAGTTGCCCATCCAGGTCTATGCGGAAGGCGGTGCCAAATTGCACAACGCGATCGATGGCTGCCTGCCGCGTTTCGTTGAAGGGGCGCCTATCGCTGGCGCCGGTGAAGCTGCTTTCATGCTGGTATTCGGCGTAGCGTTGTTGCAGCAAGGCGAACTGGGCGCGAATCGTCTCGCGCAGCGTGCCAAGTACCTGCTTGATCTGCTCCACCAGCGTCTCCACAATGGCGGGGTCGCGCAGGGAGGCGACGCGGTGATATGTTCTGTCGGCCAGGCGCTGGCGAAAGACATCCGTATGCTCCCAGCGTTGGGCGTCGAGATAGTACAGGTTGATAGCCAGCGCCTGTTGCAGCAATGGCTGACTTGCCAGCCGCTCCTCGACCGTTTCTATGGTAGTTGCGCCCTGCAGGAGCCGCGCCAGCGCGAGCAGGCTGAAGGAGGCCAGCGGCTCGTTGCCGACGGCGAAGTCGAACAGGTGCCATTCATCGCCGTTGGTGAGGACGCCAAGATAGAGACCGGCCTGGGTCAGATAGCGTTCAAGTTGTTCCACCGGCGTTTCTCGCCCGCGCCGCATGACGGCCAGATTGTGGGAGGATGAGCTTTTGGTTTCGATAATGGCAATGCGCTTCCTGGCCTGAGGATTGCGATTCCATAAGGTGAGATCGTAGCGTTGCTGGCTTTCATATTCAATCTGCTCAGGCGTGTAGTGAAAGACGGGCAGGATGCGTTCCCGTATCAGGCTGGCGCGCAGGCTGTGTTCATCGCCGCTGTGTGTGGAGGAAGAGGCGAAATAGGCAAAGATGTCTTCATCTGACCCCGGAGCATGCCAGCCAGCATACGCCTGCGAGAGACGAAGGGCAAATTCAGGCAGGCTGCTAAAGCGGGGTTGCTCAATGAAAAGGCCGGGTTGTTGCATAGCTTCTCAACCTCTCTATCTCCAGGATGTTTTTGCGCCTCTTGAGTATAGAGGTTTGAGGCTCTCCGGTCAAGCAGAATAGCGATAAATCGGAGCGGGGTCTGCTTGACAGAGATGGACTTCCTTCGGTATACTGAAGATAAGCTCAAACAGCGACAACTGAATACAGACGATGTTCTGGCCTTGAGAGAGGCCAGGCGAACTCATCCAGAGAGGTGGAGGGAAACGGCCCGATGAAACCCGGCAACCCACCGGCAACGCGCGTCACACGCTTGCAGGAGAGGGTGCCAACTCCGGCGGAAAGATCCGCAAGATGAGGGGAATCAGCTTGAAACCCCTGCAATCCAGGGGTTTTTGTTTATGCTGTTTACCGAAGGTGACTCCACACACGAT
>Ga0209810_1004379_pt1 | contig 13671 bp, 8 predicted proteins | sample Coa_R1_7_FD_187159 | JGI IMG/M metagenome (GOLD analysis project Ga0209810, IMG submission 187159) | Surface soil microbial communities from Centralia Pennsylvania, which are recovering from an underground coalmine fire - Coalmine... | ecosystem: Environmental > Terrestrial > Soil > Unclassified ...
GTGAGCAGCCAGCCAAGTCCATAGTTCCAGTGGAAGGTCTCCCTGTACCGCTCGAAGAGCGTCGGCAGCGGCGGGCAGGCCATCTGAGGAGCGATGAGCTGGTCGAACTGCGCCTCAGAAACGAGTCGCTGCCCCTCATTCCCATATGCACCCCTGTTCAAGAAGCAGGATATCCACTTCGCCATCGAGAGGACATCGGCATTGATCGACCCGGCGGGACCAACAGCCTGAAAGCGATCATAAAATGCTATCGGCTGCACCTTGCCCTCGACCTCTTTATAGGGGAGTGCATAATCGCCTGTTCGCTGCGAATCATGCACCGAAAAGTTCGCGTTCGTCATGCCCAGGGGATCAAAAAATCGCTGCCGCACGAAGTCTTCCCAGCTCTGCCCGGTAATAACTTCAACGAGGTAGCCCGCCGCCATATACATCATGTTCTGGTATTGCCAGGTCGTGCGCAGGTCATGCGTTGGCTCAAAATACTGTAAACGGTCAAACAGGTCCTTACGGGAGATCGTCGATTGATACCATGCCAGGTCGTGGCGCGGCAGCCCGGAACTGTGGATGAGGAGATCGCGGGGAGTCAGGCGCTCGCTAGCAACAGGATCGAAAAGCTTGAAAGATGGAATGTAGCGCCTGACCGGCGTCTCCCAATCGAGCTTCCCCTCATCGACCAGCACGGCCAGAGCCATCGCCGTGAACGCTTTGGAGGACGAGCCAATCGCGAAGAGGGTCTGCGGGGTGACAGCCAGATCTCCGGCTGCGTTGCGCTTACCATAGCCACGGGCCAGCAGCACCTCGCCATCTTTAACGACGGCCAGCGCCAGCCCTGGCACCTTGATGTCTTGCATAACGGATTGAATAAAGTCATCGATACCTTCGAGCTGCTTGCCTGCGCGCTCCTGCACGGTCATACCATTCTCCTTTGGTGGGAATAATTCTTTCTGCGTACACAGTGTACCCCTCAGCTTAGCGGGGAGCATCTATCAAAGGTTAAATGAGGGGATAAATCTTTGCTAAATTAAGAGAGTATCCAGCCCTCAGCATCCCCGCTCTCTCACCGGGCGTTCGCGCGGCGCTGTCGTGCAAGAGATCGAGAGTATGTTATGGGAAACTGCGCTTCGCGCAGTTTCCCATAACATACTCTCTAAAATAAAAGCGAGGGCCGTAGGCGCGAAGAAGCGAGTATATCTCATTTCCGACAGACACGTTCTGAGAGAAAACATCAGAGCAGATGCAGCGCTCGGGCGCGGGTAAGGGCCTGGACACGACTGTTGACCGACAGTTTGCGATAAATACTGTTGATATGGGCCTTGACGGTGCCCGTAACCACCACCAGTTCTTTTGCGATCTCCTCGTTCTTACGCCCGGTAGCCATCAGGCGCAGCACTTCGCGCTCACGCCAGCTCAACGGTTCTACCAGAGGGCCTTCCTCGCTTGCGGCTGGCGCCTGTATCGCAGGAACGGGCTGCGTAAAAGCTGTGAGTATCCGGCGCACGTAGGCAAGATTGATCGGGCGCTCTTGCGGCTTGCAGGCTTTGTAACGATCCCGTAGAAGTCGCAGGAGCTTCGCCATCGCATCACCCTTGTCCACAAAGACGCGGATATATCTACCCGGCTCGGCCAGCGCAAGCGCTCGCTCCAGCGCAGCCAGCGCGCCCTCTGTATCCTCCTGAAAAGAAAGCACCAGAGCCTCATATGTCAGTACCCGTATCAGCGTTTTCGTCCGGCCGATGGTCTCGGCATGCTCGCGCAGGTGCTCTAACAAGGTCATCGCCTGGCGCAAATAAGAGCCGCGCGTATACACCCTGCCGGCAGCGATGAGTACACGCACCTGGACGAAATATTCGATTTCATGGCGCGGTGAGATGGCCTCTTCGCAGCCAGGCATATGTCTCTGCATCCACAGGAGCGCATCGTCCAGGCGACCCTGCTCCAGCGAAAGGCGAGCACGCAGCGCCCAGACAATGCTGAGAACTTTATAGGTTCCTGCCTCCTGGAGAAACCTTTCCCATTGCTGCAACCAGTAATCCGCCTCGCCAGTATTCCCCTGCGCCAGCTCTACCTGGGCCATACACAGGGCCGTTTCGGAAATCACATTGTTGTTATTTGCCTGCATCCCTACGTCCCAGGCCAGCCGCAAATACTGCCGGGCAGTTTCTACATCCTGCCATTCCCAGAAGAGATAACCCAGAGCCGCATAAGCAATGCCCGTTGGATGCCCTACGCGCCCGTTCGTCAGTTTGAGAACCTGGTAGTACAGCCTCATCGCTTCAAAGGGATGGCCTTGAAGCTCGTACAATTCCGCCTGGGCGATCATCACATAGGGCAGCAGCAGGCCATGACCTATTGCCCGGCTGCTGCTACTTGCTTCGGCGAGCGCCTGTGACGCGGCTGCAACATTGACGCCTCGCTGATAGGCCAGCCCGAGCATGAGCAGGACGAGACTGCGAGCATAATGGTTATCGGGCGGAAGAGAGGCGAGGACCTGGTTACAGGTAGAGACGGCACGACTGACATCGCTAAGATACAACTTGTTCGCCGCTCGCAGGGCCACGATTTCCCCGTACAAAGCGGCGGCGGCTGCCGGCGAAATGTTGTGCTCACAGGCATGCAGCGCCTCTTCGGCGGTATCCAGCCAGAAGACGAACGAGTGCGCCTGGGTGGTAAGGAAAATCAACCAGGCAGAGATAACGCAGAGCTGCGGACTGGCCCGAATCACATTCAGCGGTAATGCATCAAGCCATCGTTGCAGCGCGGCAACCTCCTCCCTGGCTATAAGCGAGTAGGCAATTTTCTCAATGAGCGCGGCTGCGCGTTCGACATCCTGCGCAGCCAGGCTATGATTGATAGCCTCATCCAGCACGCCCTGCTCTTCAAACCACTGGCTGGCACGCCGGTGCAGTACGGGCAGCAATGCTGGCTGCGTACATTCCAGGTAGCGACATAGCGCTTTCGTGAACAGGTTGTGATAGCGAAACCAGTCCCGCTGTTCATCGAGCGGGAAAAGGAAAAGCTGCTCTCGCTCCAGTTGCTCTAATATCTCCTGGGCATTGGCTAGCCCGCTTACGGCGCCACCGAGCGCAGCATTGAAACGATCAAGGAAGGCGCTGTGCAAGAGGAACGCCTGGATCTCTGTGGGCTGGCAATCGAGAACCTCTTCGATCAGGTAGCGCTGAAGATAGTGATTGCGCGCGGCGAAGGAAGTGATATCATCAGCGGCATGGCGGTTCTCTTGCAGCGTAAGCAGCGCCAGGCGCAGCCCGGCAGGCCAGCCTTCCGCGCACTCTTCCAGTGCGGCAATCTCATCGGAGGTAATTTCTGGCGCCAGCGCAGCAAGTAGCGAGCGCGTCTCCTGTGAAGTGAAACGCAGCGTATCCGCGCGCAGTTCTGTGACCTGCCCATTCATGTAGTGTCGCGCCAGCGAGAAGGGAAGAGCGCTACGCGTGGCAATCACCAGGTGCACATGCGGCGGCAGGTGATCGAGCAAGAAGTTGACGGCATCATGAATAGCCTGGTTACTGATGACATGGTAGTTATCAAGGACGATCGTCACATCCCGCTTGAGAGCGGCAAGACGGTTGATTAACTCTGCCAGAACATCCTGCAACCTGGTCTGTCGCGGACTTTGCGACAGAGGAGGTTCCTGGATGCCGGGATGCTGGAGCCGCAGCGCTTCGAGCAGGTACGCCCAGAAATTAGCGGGATCATTCTCTTCCATGTGCAAGGAGATCCAGGCCGCTGGCAATTTTTTCTCTATAACCCATTCGCTCAGCAGCGTCGTCTTGCCCCATCCCGCCGGGGCGCAGAGCAGCGTAAGTAAACGCAACGTGCCGCCGGGCTGCAACGCTTGCAGCAAACGTGGGCGAGCAACGAGGTGTTCCGGCGTTGGCGGGACGGCCAGCCTGGTCCTGAGCAGTGGCGGGGCGGATTGCGCAGCGCTGATCTCTTCTTTGCCTGGCGGATTGCCCGCGTGGCTTCGCGGCCCGGCCAGCTTCCTCGCCGCCTCATCGAGCCGCCGGGGCGTCAATTCCTGCGCCTTGCCAAGATAGACCTTACGCATCCTGGCCCCGTGAAGTCGGTAGCCATACCAGTACCAGCCTCCATGCCGCTCCTCGCGCCGCGCGGTCATCGCGCAATGAGCAGCGCGATAGGCGAACGAACACGCATCCCGCGTGTTGAGCCATTCATACCAATCGCTGGCGCCAACGGTAATGGGTGGCAGCTCACCTCCCTCGGGATCGAGACGCCACAATTGATTGTCAACAACCTGCGCGATAGCACGACGAGCCATATAAAGGATCCCCTGGCGCGTGTGGGTAATATTTTTACCCAATGGCATTACCCATTCAAGCAAACATGCCTCATTCAGTAGCATATCCTGACCTGAGAGTTATCGTCAACCCGACAGTTGCAGAGGGCGTATCACTTTTTGGCACTCGTCGCCATCTTCCTTCCCTCCTGGGCGAAACGCCTGCGGCGCCGAGGTGTCCGGGGAAGAGACAGCGCTACAGAAAAGTGACGCGTATCCAATGCAGGGAGGAGAGCAATGGGAGGGGCTGTCCTTTTGTACAGCCTGCGAACTGTCCTCTCGCGCGATGCGCCCGGACCCTCTTTTTTGTATGGTAAAGCCAGAAAGATAACAGCTATTCTGGTTGGCTGAAAGGAAGATAGCACTATGACACATCCACACGATCACAGCGCCTCCACCGCATTCATCAGCGGGGCGTCACGCGGGCTTGGTCTCGCGCTTGCGCGCCGTCTTGCGCGCGAGGGCTGGAACTTGATTATAGATGCGCGCGGAGCGGAGGCGCTTGAGGCGGCGCGGGCGGAACTGGCGCAATTGACCAACGTTATTGCTATTGCTGGAGACGTGAACGATCCCGCGCACCGCGCGGCGCTCGTCGAGGCGGCGCAGCCTTTCGGCACGCTGGACCTGCTGGTCAACAACGCCAGCATCCTCGGTCCCAGCCCGCAGCCATTCCTGCTCGACTACCCGCTCGACGTGCTGGAGCAGGTCTATCGCACAAACGTCATCGCGCCGCTCGCTCTCATCCAGGCATTCAGGCGTATGCTGGCGCCCGGTGCGCGCATTATCAACATTACCAGCGACGCCGGCGTCGAAGATTACGCCGGATGGGGCGGCTACGGATCGAGCAAGGCAGCACTGGAGCAACTTTCGCACATTCTGGCCGCCGAGAACCCTGATCTGCGCGTCTACCGGGTCGATCCTGGCGATATGCGCACCCGAATGCACCAGGAGGCATTTCCGGGCGAGGATATCAGTGACCGGCCCCCTCCAGAAGAGAGCGTGCCGGGCCTTCTCGAACTCATCGGCGGTGATTATCCCAGCGGACGCTACGCCGCGCGCGCTTTGACAACGAAGGACACAGCACAATGACGCTGCCATATATTACGCCATCTCATCTCATCAATGCGCCGCTGGCCGGGGCCGGACCGCTGGATTTCGTCCTGCCGCCAGAACTCGAAGCCACGGCGCCGCCGGAAGCGCGCGGGCTGTCGCGCGACGGCGTAAGGCTGATGGTCTCGTATCGCTCGGATGACCGCATCGTGCATACTCAGTTTCGCCAGATCGGCGATTTTCTGGAAGCCGGCGATCTCCTGGTCATCAACACCAGCGGTACCATGAAGGCCGCGCTCAATGCCCGGCGCTCCGATGGCACGCCGCTCGAACTGCACCTCTCAACCCATCTTCCGGCAGACCTGTGGGTTGTGGAGGCGCGCATAACTCAGGACGAGAAGCCGAGCATGCCTTTTTACGATCTGGAGGCCGGCGAGAGGCTGCGCCTGCCCGGCGGAGCCGAAGCGAGGCTGCACGTACCGCACTCGCGCCGCGATCAGAGCGGACCCGGAGCGCGCCACCGCCTCTGGATTGCCACGCTTACCCTGCCGGCACCACTGCGGGACTACCTGGAGCAGTACGGCTTCCCCATTCGCTATAGCTATGTGCCGGAGCCGTGGCCGATTGAATACTACCAGCTCGTCTACGCTACCGAAACAGGCAGCGCGGAGATGCCTTCCGCCGGGCGCGCCTTTACGCCAGAGCTGATTACCGCGCTGGTGGCAAAGGGCGTGCAGATCGCGCCGCTGATCCTGCATACCGGCGTTGCCAGCCCCGAAGCCAACGAACCGCCCTACGAGGAGTTCTACCGCGTCCCGGCCGCTACGGCTGCACTGGTCAATATGGCGCATGCGAGCGGCAGGCGGGTGATAGCCGTCGGCACGACGGTGATCCGCGCGCTGGAAACCGTCACCGACGAGCGAGGGATGACGCACGCAGGCGAGGGCTGGACCAGCGTCGTGATTACGCCCAAACGCGGCATCCATGCTGTGAATGCGCTGCTGACCGGCCTGCACGAGCCGCAGGCCACACATCTATGGATGCTCGCGGCCCTGGCAACAACCGAACACCTCAAGCTGGCCTACCGCGCGGCGCTGCAAGAGGGCTACCTCTGGCACGAATTCGGCGACCTGCACCTGATCCTGCCATGAGATGCCTGGCAGTGCCGGGCTGATATCTCGTCATACCATTCCGATACGTGGCCGGTATTGAATGGCTTCAGCAACGTGGTTTGCCAGAATATCGTCGCTCGCGGCCAGATCGGCAATCGTGCGCGCGAGCTTCAACACGCGGTGAAAGGCCCGCGCGGAGAGATGCAACTGCTGCATCGCCGCCTTCAATAGCTTCTCCGCCGACTGCTCGACGTTACAGAAGGCGCGTACCTCCGTTGGCCCCATCTCCGCATTGCAGGTCAGATCCGTCCCGGCAAAACGGAGGAGCTGTCGTTCTCGTGCCTCCTGCACGCGCGCCCGGATCGTGGCCGAGGTCTCGGCGTTACGCTTATCGGCCAGCTTATCGTAATCGACGCGCGGCACCTCGACGTGAATATCGATGCGATCCAGCAGAGGGCCGCTAATGCGCTTCTGATAGCGCGCAATCGCCATCGCCGAGCAGGTACAATCCCTCACAGGATCGCCATAGAAGCCGCACGGGCAGGGATTCATCGCGGCGATCAGCATAAAGTTAGCCGGATAGGTAATCGTCCCCTGCGCCCGCGAGATCGTCACCACCTTGTCCTCCAGCGGCTGGCGCAGGACTTCCAGCACATTCGGCCCAAATTCTGGCAATTCATCCAGGAAGAGGACGCCGCGATGCGCCAGGCTGATCTCCCCGGGGCGCGGCAGACGCCCACCGCCGACCAGTCCCGCATGGCTGATCGTGTGATGCGGAGCACGGAAAGGCCGCTGCACAACGAGCGGCAGATCTGAGGGGAGCATGCCACTCACGCTGTAAATCCTGGTGACATCAAGCGCTTCCTCGATGACCATACGTGGCAGAATAGAGGGCATAGCCCGCGCCAGCAGCGTTTTTCCCGATCCCGGCGGCCCGCTCATCAGAATATTATGCCCGCCGCTGGCAGCTACTTCCAGCGCGCGCTTCACATGCTCCTGCCCGCGCACCGCCGCCATATCCTGCGCATAGACGGCCTCCCTTGCATTGTCGAGAATGGCAGGATCGCGCGTGAAAGGTTCGATCTGGCGCTCACCATTGAGGTGAGCCACCAGTTGCCCAAGCGTCTCGACGGGGTAGACATTCACTCCATCGACCAGCGTCGCCTCCATCGCATCGACGGCGGGCACAAATACCGTTTTGACGCGTTTCTCACGCGCCAGCGCGACCATCGGCAAAATGCCGTTGGTATGGCGCACGCTGCCATCGAGCGATAGCTCGCCGAGAAAGAGCGGATCGTCCTGCATTGGCCCATCGGGTCTGATATCGCCATTAGCCAGTAATATTCCTATGGCTATAGGAAGGTCGTATGCCGGCCCCTCTTTACGCAGGTCAGCCGGGGCCAGATTGACAACGAGGCGTTTGTATGGAAAGTAGCAGCCGCTATTCTTAATCGCCGCCCGCACACGTTCTCGCGCTTCATTCACAGCGGCATCGGGAAGCCCGACGATGGTAAACGCGATAAGTCCATTGGAGATATCCACCTCCACTTCGACCAGAGCGCCCTCCAGCCCCACAATTGCGCAACTTCGTACCGTCGCCAACATAGCCCTTATCTCCTCTCCAGATTTGCCGTCTATTATGCCTGATTCGCGGCAAAAATGCAAGAGTTTAAATTTATCTTTTACTTTCTTGCTATGTACAGCTATCTGTTACACAAGTCACAATTGCTCGTATTGCTGGGCACATCGCGACTGCGCCGCACAGAAGCTCGCAAGCGAGCTTCTGTGCGGCCGGTCAGAGCGGGCGTGGCTATGTGGTTTCGCGCATGGCGCCCAGGCGGCGCATCTCGGGCCAGATCCAGGCAACGAGGATCACTACCAGAATCGTGCCGAGACCGCCAGTGACTACTGCCAGCACAGGCCCGATCAGTTGCGCGACCAGCCCCGACTCAAAGCCGCCTAACTGGTTAGAGGTGCCGATAAAGAGCGAACTCACGGAGCCTACACGCCCGCGCATCTCGTCGGGCGTGCGCACCAGCAGCAGCGTCGAGCGAATGACGACGCTGACATTATCCAATGCGCCGAGCAGAAAGAGCATGAGGAACGAGAGCCAGAACCAGCGCGATATGCCGAAGATGACGGTAGCAAGGCCGAAGCCCGACACCGCCAGCAGCAGGGCACGGCCAGCCCTGGCGAATGGCGGGCGATGCGCCAGCAGGAGCGCCATAGCGACTGCCCCTATCGAACTGGCGGCCTGTAGCCAGCCCAGGCCAATCGGGCCGACATGCAGAATGCTTTCCGCGTAAATGGGCAGGAGCGTCACTGCGCCACCCAGCAGCACAGCGAAAAGGTCCAGCGTAATCGCCGCCAGCAGAACCGGCGTCTTTCCCAGAAACCGCAGGCCCTCCATCAGCGAGCCGAGCGTTTTTCGTTCGCCTGCTGCACTGCTCGCCCGGCGCACCTGCGGACCAGCACGCATCATCACAAGCAGCAGCACAAACACGAGCGAGGCCGCGCCGCTCAGGACGTATACAAGTGTGGCCCCGTTGAAGAGACCGATGAGAAAGCCGCCCGACGCGGGACCGATCACCGCCGACAACTGCGAGATGCTGCTCCTCCAGGTCATGGCATTCTCGTATGCCTGCTCGGGCACAAGCTGCGAGACAATCGCCGAACTTGCCGGGGCGCTGAACGATTGCGCCCCGCCCATTGCTACCAGGCAGCCATAGATCAGCAATAACGATCCCCGTTGATAGGAGAGGATAGCCAGGCTCAGCGCCGCGAGCGCGAATACGATCTGGGAGGCGATGATGACATATTTGCGGCTGTAGCGGTCCGAGATATAGCCTGCGGGGAGAAAGAGGAAGATGAGCGGGATCACCTGCGCCAGACCGATACCGCCAAGAATGAGCGCGGAGCCCGTGCGCAGGTACAATTCCCAGCCCAGGGCAACGGAAATCATCTGGCGGGCAAACATCGTCAGGAAGACGCCGATGAGCAGGAGACGAAAATCGCGGGAGCGCAGCGAGCGATAAGAATCACCGGTAGCGTTATGTCGAGAAATAGAGTCCGTTACTGTATCTCTTTGTGGCTCGGCCTGCATTCTGTATCCAGGAATCGCTTTGGGAAGTCAGTAGCACATCCACAGTATATCACGTGATTACTTACCAGATGTAGAGACGGGGGCAAGCCCCGTCTCTACATCTGGTAAGGCCCCGTCTGCTCTTCACCGGCGTTACACGCCAAAGGTAGCCGGGAGCACGATGACCTCCTGACCAGGCTCCAACGGCGTCTCCAGCCCTTGCGTCCCGCTAATCACTTCATTGTTGACAAAGATCTTGACGTGCTCACGCACATGTCCCTCCGCGGTACAGAGTCGTTCCCATACCTGCGGATGCTGCTGCGCCAGGCAGGCCAGCAGTTGTTCAACCGTGTTCGCTCTCAACGTGATCTGACTTTTGCCACCGCTATATGCGCTGAGCGTCGAAGGCAGGCGCAAAGTTACTGCCGCTTTCTCCTCATCATTCATGCTGCGGATATATCCTTCGCATCGTCTCGCCGGTATTCAATTTCTCTGCCCATATGATATGAGCAAGTTGCGATGTTTGCAAGTACACAAGAGAGCCTGACGCAATTGGCAATAATGAACGGGCGCCACTGGCGCCCGTTCATTATTGCCAATTGTGTCAGGCTCTCTTATTTCTCTATCGGCGCGCCGATCAGGCTGCCCCACTCGGTCCAGGAGCCATCATAGTTGCGCACCTTATCATAGCCCAGCAGGTAGCGCAGCACGAACCAGGTATGGCTGCTGCGCTCGCCGATGCGGCAATAGGCAATCACTTCCTTGTCGGGGGTAACGCCTTTACCAGCATAGAGCGGGCGTAACTCTTCCGCCGACTTAAAGGTTCCATCCTCGCGCACGGCTGTAGACCAGGGAATGTTCGCCGCGCCCGGAATATGCCCGCCGCGCTGCGCTCCCTCCTGTGGCAGGTTGGCAGGAGCGAGCAATTCGCCGCTATACTCGCCGGGCGAGCGAACATCGACCAGGGCCACGTTGCTGCGTCCGAGCATGGCATGAACCTGGTCGCGAAATGCGCGCAGGTCGTTATTCGGCTCCTGGGCATGATAGTTTGTGCGCGGATACGAAGGCACCTCCGTGGTGAGTTCACGCTTGTCCGCCAGCCATTTTACCCGCCCGCCATCGAGCAGGCGCACATCCTTGTGCCCGTAGTACTTGAGAATCCAGAGCGCCCAGGCCGCGAACCAGTTGTTGTTGTCGCCATAGAGTACGATGGTGGTGTCGTTGCTGACGCCTGCGCGGCTGAGCAGCTCCTCCAGTTGCTCTTTGCTGACCGGCGCTCTTACAACCTGGTCCTGTAGCTCTTTCTGCCAGTTGAAGCCAAGCGCGCCGGGGATATGCCCCTGCTCATAAGCGCGCGTATCTACGTCCACCTCGATAAGACGTACATTGGGATCGTTCAGGTGCGCCTGCACCCAATCAGCGTCTACCAGCACCTCTGGATGCACGTATCCTTTGTTCTCCGACATTCTTGCCCTCCTGATTGTAGACAACAAAATAGTCTTAGAGTATACTTGTTCTGAGACTTCCCGCCTTTAAAGAAAGCGGTTGCTTTCGCCTTTGGTGTGCAAACGGTTCACGGCTTGCGGCCATCTCAGGTGATCCGTTCCCGGGCCGAGCGGGTTGCTCCCGGGGCTTGCGCTTCATCAAACAAGCACAACACTAACGATAGCACATTTAATCCATTCTTTCAAGCTATTTAATTCATAACTAGAAGTTATTATTCTAAGGATTCATTAGAAGGTCACGCTGTGCGCTTGAACGATCTCCAGTACAGCCCCCACGGACTCAACCACCAGCGCGCCCGCTTGCAGCAGTTTTCCCATCAATTGCACTCCGGAGCCGCCGGTATAATCGCGGGCGGCCATTGCGCTCTGCTGCGTAGCACCATCATCGGTCTCAATGGCCTCGCCGGGCTGGCCGGGCGAGAGCAGGACAACGGGCAGCCCGCGCTGCGCCGCCGCCACAGCTTCTTGCAGCAGTACGAGGTTGCCGGGGCCGATGGGCACCGGGCAAATAATCAGCAGTTTCACGCGGGCAAGGCTCGCACGCACGCGCGCGATGGCTTCCGGGGAGATGGGAGCGTAGGGCTGTTCGGTAATCACATCTTCGGCCAGGCGCAGCGCCAGCGCGTGATCGCTGTCGCCGATGTTCAGCGCCCCCGCCACAAACGGCACATGCGCATCGGCGAGCGCCCGCATCAGCACTGCGCCTGAGCCGCCACCTGCCATGACATGCACCGCTGGCTGCGCTTGCTGCCATGCTTCGCCCTCGCTCTCCTCATCGCCGGGCGGCAGGACGCTGAGATGCGCAGCGCCGCGCATAATGCCCACCTGCACATTGACGCCGTAGACGCGGCTGAGCAGCCCCGGCTCCAGCACCTGCGCCGGCCCGGCGTCGGCCACAACGGCGCGCTGGAAAAGGATCAGGCGCGGGAAGTAGCGCGCGGCCAGATTCAGATCGTGCATGGCCGCGATGACCGTTACGCCGCGCTCGCGGTTCAGCCTTCGCACAAGTTCAAGCGTCTCAACCTGATATTTGATATCGAGATGGGATGTTGGCTCATCCAGCAGCAGCGCGGCAGGCTCCTGCGCCAGCGCCATCGCAATCATCACGCGCTGGCGCTCGCCGCCGCTCAGCTCGTTAAAGATACGCCCGGCCAGCGCCGTGACTCCGGTAGCCTCCATAGCGTCGCGCACAACGAGTTGATCGTTCCGGCTGAACGATCCCAGGAATGATCTGACAAATGGCGTGCGCCCCAGGCTAACCATATGCTCAACGGTGAAGGCGAAGGGCATATGTAGCTCCTGGGGCACGACGGCGATACGCTGAGCGAGGCCGCGCCGTCCCCAATGCCGCACATCGCGCCCCTCCAGTAAGACCTCGCCCGCCTGCGGCTGCAAGACGCCGCTCAGGAGGCGCAGCAGCGTTGTCTTGCCAGAACCATTAGGCCCCAGCAACCCGACCATCTCGCCGCTATCGACGCTCAGGGAGATATCGTAAAGCAGCGGCTGGCGCTCATAGCCGAAGGTCACGCCGCGCATCTGGAGCAAGGATACTCCTTTTTCACCACTCGTTACCATCGGTAATTCCGCCTGCTATTGCGCAACAACAATAAGAAGAATGGCGCACCCACCAGCGCCGTGAAAACGCCCACCGGGAGGACGGCCGGGGCGATCACTACGCGCGCCAGCAGGTCGGCCAGCGTCAAAAAGATGGCCCCGCCGAGAGCGGAGGCTGGCAGCAGCGCACGATGCTTCGGCCCCAGCATCAGGCGCATCATGTGCGGAGTCACCAGGCCCACAAAACCTATCAGCCCGCTGATCGAGACGGCAGCCGCCGTGATGAGCGAGGCGACAATGACGATCACGAACTTGTAGCGCTCAACATGCAGCCCCAGGTGCTCCGCTCCCTCCTCACCCAGAGCAAAAGTATCGAGCACACCGGCAAAGCCCAGCGAGATGATGATGCCGGCGATGATGATAATACCGACGATGAGCACAGGAGGCCAGCTTGTGACTGCTATACCGCCGGAGAGCCAGGTGAAGAGGGCCTGGATGCCAAAATGAGCGTTGGGGCTGAGCGTCAAAATGAGCGTCTGGAAAGCTACGAGCACGGCGTTGACGACCACGCCGGCCAGCAGCAGGGTGACGACGGGCGTATGACCGCCGCTGCGCGCAATATTGTACACGAGCAGCACCGTCACCATCGCCCCCAGGAAGGCCAGCACTGGAGTGAGCGGAAAGAACGCGCCATAGAGCGTATCGAAGGGCAGAACGAAGGCGATGGCCGCCCCCAGCGCTGCTCCTGATGAGGTGCCGATCAGAAAGGGATCGGCCAGCGGGTTGCGCAGCATGCCCTGAAAGAGCGCCCCGGCAACCGCCAGGGCTGCCCCCACCAGCGCCGCACCGATCACGCCGGGCATACGCACCTGCCACACGATGATTGCGGTTGCCGTATCCCAGCGCTGCGTGAAATGAAAAAGCCCCGTTCCATTGAGCATGATCTGCATAATGGTGCCAAAGGGAATAGAGACGGAGCCGAAGCTCAGCGCCAGGATAATAACGCCGAACAGCAGCAGGCACAGGGCCAGCAGGACCAGCGGAAACATACGGGCC
>Ga0209810_1004380_pt1 | contig 13668 bp, 13 predicted proteins | sample Coa_R1_7_FD_187159 | JGI IMG/M metagenome (GOLD analysis project Ga0209810, IMG submission 187159) | Surface soil microbial communities from Centralia Pennsylvania, which are recovering from an underground coalmine fire - Coalmine... | ecosystem: Environmental > Terrestrial > Soil > Unclassified...
CGTGCCCCTGCTCCAGGCGGCGCTCCGCACCCCGGCCGCCTACATCGGGGCCATGGGCAGCCGCCGGACCGATCTGGACCGGACCCGTCGGCTGCGCGAGCTCGGGCTCTCCGAGGCCGAGCTGGCCCGCATCCGCGGCCCGATCGGGCTCGACATCGGCGCCCGGACCCCCGAGGAGGTCGCCGTGGCCATCGCCGGCGAGATCATCGCGCTGCGCCACTGCCATCCAGGGGGCTTCCTGCGCGACCGCACCGGCCCCGTCCACGGTCTCCATCCGGAGGAGGCGGAGCCGACGGCCGGGATCGCCTCCTCCCGGCTCTGAGCCCGCCGAGGCGCGGCGGCGCGGCGGCTCCCGCCCGAGGCCGGCCTCGGAGCGCCGGCGTCGCGGTCAGCGGACGCTGACCGTCGGCAGCTCGCGATCCGCCAGCACCGCCCGGCGTCGGCACGACCACGCCGCCCCGGGCCGGCCGCCGACCGCGGGCTCGCCGCCCGAGCAGACCGCCGACGATCGGCGGCGACGATGGCGGCCATCGGTTGTCGCCCATTGCCGGCCGCGGCCGCTGGACCTACCATGAGGGCAGCCGGTGGGTGGCGGCGCCGGTGCGTGGAGAGCTGGGGGGACCGACGAGCGTGAGGAAGGCAGGGAGCGAGACGAGGCGACACGATCGGCCGGCGCCCAGCCACCCCGGCGACGACCGTCGGGCCGACGACACCTGAGCGTCAGCCGGGGATGAGGCCGGTCACCATCGAGGATCTGCGCCGGATCGCCCGCCGGCGTCTCCCGCGCATGGTCTTCGACTACGTCGACGGCGGCGCCTACGACGAGCTCACGTTGCGCGCCAACCGGGCCGACTTCGAGCGACTGCGCTTTCGGCCACGGGCCCTGGTCGATGTCTCGGAGCGGGACCTGAGCGCGGTCCTCTTTGGCACCCGGCTGGCCCTGCCGCTGGTGCTGGCCCCGATCGGCCTGGCCGGCCTCGTCGCCCGGCGGGGGGAGGTGCAGGCGGCCCGGGCGGCGGAGGCGGCGGGCATCCCCTTCTGCCTGTCGACCGCGTCGGTGTGCTCCATCGAGGAGGTCCGGGCGGCGACGGTGAAGCCCTTCTGGTTCCAGCTCTACATGGGCAAGGACCGGGAGCTGGCCCGCTCCCTGATCGACCGTGCCCGCGCCGCCGGCTGCTCGGCGCTCGCCTTCACGGTGGACGTGCCCGTCGCCGGTCAGCGCGAGCGCGACCTGCGCAACGGCTTCACCGTGCCGCCCAGGATCACCCCGGCCAACGCCCTGGACACGGCCCGCCGCTGGCGGTGGATGCGAGACGTGCTGCTGGGCTCCCGGCTCACCCTGGGCAACGTGCCCCACTCCCGCAGCGAGGGCTTCCTGCCCTTGGCCAGGCTGATGCTGCGCAACCACGACGCCTCCAAGACCTGGCGCGAGTTCGAGTGGGTGCGCTCGCTCTGGCCGGGTCCCCTGCTGGTGAAGGGCGTGCTCACGCCCGAGGACGCTCGGCTGGCGGTGGCGCACGGTGCCGACGGGGTGGTGGTGTCGAACCACGGTGGACGCCAGCTGGACGGGGCTCCCTCCAGCATCTCCGTGCTCCCCTCGATCGTGGAGGCGGTGGCCGGGCAGGCCACCATCCTCCTCGACGGCGGCATCCGACGCGGGCAGGACGTGCTCAAGGCCCTGGCCCTGGGCGCCCATGCCTGCCTCATCGGCCGGGCTTTCGTGTACGGCCTGGCCGCCGGTGGCGAGGCCGGGGTCCGGCGGGCAATCGAGATCCTGGCCGGGGAGATGGACACCACCCTCGCCCTCCTGGGCCGCCGCAGCCTGGCCGAGCTGGATGGCTCGGCGCTGGAGCCGGTCGAGCGGCCGGTGCCGACCGGCGCCGGCCGATGAGCCGCGACCGCCCGGCACCGGAGGGGGACCGCTACCTCTTCTCCCGGGAGCCGCGGGAGTTCGACCGGCTGGACGTGCAGCACGACGCGCTGCTGGAGGCGCTGGGGGCCAACTCCCTCGCCCCTCTCCGGCACCCCACCTCCATCCTGGACGTGGGCAGCGGCACCGGCCGCTGGGCCTGCGATCTCTGCCTGGAGTTCCCCGAGGCCCTGGTGGTGGGCTTCGACCTGGTGCCGGGCAGGGACGACCGGCCGGTCAACTACCGCTTCGTCCGCGGCAACCTGCTCCACGGCCTCCCCTTCCCGAGGCGAGCCTCGACTTCGTGCACCAGCGGTTGATGGCCGCCTCCGGGATCCCACTGGCCTCGTGGTCGGGGGTGGTCGGGGAGCTGGTCCGCGTCACCCGTCCCGGGGGCTGGGTGGAGCCGGTCGAGATCGATCCCTGGCCGGAGCCCGCCGGCCCGGCCAGCCGGCGGCTGTTCGAGCTGGCCTGAAGCTGGGCCGGTCGCGCGCCATCGACATGGGAGGGACGATCTTCCGCTCCCTCGACCTCTACCTGCGCCGCGCGGGGCTGGTGGACGTGGTCCGCCGCGAGGTCCGCATCCCGGTCGGAGAGTGGGGCAGCCGGATCGGATCGCTGATGGGAAGCAACCTCCGGGCCCTGTTCGCCGGCCTCTGCACCCCCTTCCAGGAGCGCTTCGGGCTCGCCCCGGCGGAGTGCTGCCAGCTGCTGACGGCCATGCAACGGGAGTGGGAGGAGCTGCACAGCGCTGGCCCCTTCGCCGCCGCTTACGGCCGCCGGCCCGGCTGAGCCGCATCGGGGGCGGCATCGGAGGTCGACCTCAGGCGGCGGCCCCGGTCTCCCCATCCGAGGTGGAGAGGGGGAGGCGCAGGGTGAACGTGCTCCCCCGCCCCGGCGTCGACCGGACTCGGATGTCGCCGCCGTGACGGCGGGCCAGATCGCGGGCCAGGTAGAGGCCCAGACCGGTTCCCGGGATGTGCTTGGTCTCCGGGGTCACGATGCGGCCGAACCTGGTGAAGAGCCGCGGACGGTCACGCCGGGCGATGCCCACGCCCCGATCGCTGACCGCCACCGCGGCGGTGCGGGCCCCGAGGCGGCAGTCGACTCGGATCTCGCCGCCCTCCGGCGAGTACTTGATGGCGTTGTGGATCAGCGCCGTGAGGATCATGGCCAGCCGGGAGTGATCGCCCTTGACCGGCACCCTCTGCCTGGGCATCCGTAGTCGCAGGGGATGATCCGGACCCGCCAGCGGCTCGAGAGTGCGCACGGCCGTGGTCACCACCTCGCGCAGATCCACCGGCTGGACGGACAGCGCCATGGCGCTGTCCTCGAGCCGCGCCGCCTCCACGATCTCGTCGATCAGATGGCCCATCTCCTCGACCCGGGCCTGCAGGAGCGAGAGCACCGAGGGCAGGTCGCGCGGCCGCAGCGAGCCGTCCTCGATCATGGAGAGATAGCCGCGGAGCACGGTGAGCGGGGTGCGCAGCTCATGCGAGACGAGCCGCAGGAGGTTGGTCTTCATCTGCTCGAGCTGGATCGACCGCTCGACCTGGCGTCGGAGGCGCTCCGCCTCGCGGTCGCGGGCGGCGGTCAGGGCGTCATCCGCCTGCCGGTGCTCCACCACCAGGGCGGCCGCCGCGGCCGCGGCCTGGAGCGTCCAGGCGTCCTCTTCGGTGAAACCGCCCGGCCGGCGAGCGTCGCACGCGACCACCAGGCCGAGCCGGCGGTCGCCTGCCTTCCAGGGCGCCACCACGGCATCCCGGGCGCCCAGCGCCTCGAGCAGCCATCCCGGCGCCGACGCGCGGGCGCTGCCCGGATCGGCCCGGCTCCAGACCACGGCCTCCTCGGGGGCCACCCGGCCGCCGGCGTCGAGGGGAGCGGAGATCAGCCGCGGCACCCGGCCGGGGGGGAACCCGCAGGGCTCGGGCTCCAGCGACAGGAGGCGACGTTCCGGGTCGTAGCGCCAGAACGCCACCCCGGACGCCCCCACCAGCTCGGCCAGGGCACGGGAGAGCCGACCCAGGAACGATCCCATCCCCCGCCCGTCGCCGAGGTGCCCGCCCACCAGGCCCAGCGCCCGCAGGATCGCCCCCTGCCGGTTGCGCCCGTCCGTCCGGCGAACGGGCGGCTCCCACAGGCCGAGCACGTGGGTCACGGTCGTGGAGCCCCACCGCAGGGGGAACAGCTCCACCTCCCCCCGCTCCGGGGTGGCGGGGAGGCGGGTCGGGAGCCCGGTGCGCACCACCTTCCGGTGGGCGTCCCGGAGCACGCGGCGGTGTCGCGCCTCGAGGAACCGGCTCAGGGGCTCGCCGGCCACCCCGTCGGGGACGGCCCAGGACGAGCGTCGGAAGCCCTCGTTGGAGTGGAGGAGCGGGAAACTCGGGTGGGCTCCGACCAGCGTGATCCCCAGGCCCGTCTGCCGCAGGAGGTCGGAGTCGGAGATGGTACGGAGCAGCGCCGCCGGTGTGCTCCACCGCTCCGGCGACGCCGGAGCCGTCTCCACGCAGGTGCTGCTCTCGTCCCCCAAGTTACCTCATTCATTATAGTAATGACTAACCAAAATACGAGCGTATATCTAACATGTAGATTGTCACCTCAGGTTGGGAGAGGCGCCCGTCGGCGGTGAGCGCCCGGAGCCACCCGCCGGCCCGGCGGCGATCCGCCGGTCGAGGCCGGCGCCGACCGCCGGCTCACGGGTGATCGGGCGGATCGAGCGCGATGCCCAGGCCGTCCCGGACGTTCGTCCAGCAGATGCGCTCCAGCTCGCCGGGGTCGAACCCGGCGTGGTCCAGGCTGGCGATGACCCGGGCCGGGTCGCCGATCACGTGCGGGTAGTCGGTGCCGAGCACCATCTGCCCCACCCCGAACGACTCGGCCAGGAGACGCAGCGCCGGTGGATGGTAGCTGACGGTGTCGTAGAAGAGCCGGCCCAGGTACCAGCCCGGCCGGTGCTCCACCTGCCGGCACTCCGCGTAGGCGTCCGCCCCGATCTCCAGACGGCCGACCAGGTAGGGGAGTGCTCCGCCGGCGTGCAACACCACCAGGCGGAGGTTGGGGTGGCGATCGAGGAAGCCGGTCCAGATCAGACGGGCAACGCAGAGGGTGGTGTCGAAGGGAAAGCCGACCATCGGCACCAGAGCGTGATCCTCCATGCCGTGGCTCCCGACCAGCGGCGTCATGGGATGGATCAGGACCGGGCAGCGAAGCTCGTCGGCCCGCCGCCAGAACGCCTCGAACTCGGGGTCCTCGAGCGGGCGCCCGGCCACGTTGGTGCCCACCACGACGCCGTCCAGCCCCAGCTGGAGGATGGCCCGGTCCAGCTCCTCCACCTCGGCCCCGGTGCCCAGGGGGACGCTGGCCAGACAGCGCAGGCGCCGGGCGTGGAGGGCGCGGAGGCGCGCGTATTCGTCGTTGACCAGCCGCGCCGCGGCGACCGCATCGCCGGCGTCGAAGGCGTAGACGTTGGGGGCGGTGAGCGAGAGCACCTGCAGGTCGATGCCGACCGCCTCCATCATGGCGAAGCGCCGCTCCAGATCCGTCATCGGCGGCGTCAGGGTGGCCAGCCGGGTGCCGGCCTCCTCCAGGTAGCGCCGGCCTTGGTGATCGGTGCGGATGCGGACCCCGCGGCCGCGCTCCTCGAGCAGCGCCAGATAGGCGGGGGGATAGAAGTGGTTGTGGACGTCGACGCGCATGCCCCCATCATCGCCCCCCGGGGTCCCGGGGGCCGACCCGGGGGCTCCCCGACCGGGCCGCCCACCGGCGGCGCTCGGTCGGGGAAGGGACCGGGCTAGACCGCCGGACCGGTGGCCAGGGTCACGGTCGTGTCGTGGCTGCCGCTCTGATCGACCCAGGAGACCTGCACCCGCTGGCCTGGCTTGTCCTGATGGAGGATCTGCCCCAGGGTGTCCGCCGAGTCGACGGGGTGACCGCCGACAGCGGTGATCACCGCGTAGCGGGAGATGCCCGCCCGGTCGGCCGGGCTGCCCGGGATCACGCCCAGGACGAGCGCGCCCGAGTTCACGTTCAGGCCCAGCTCGGCCGCGGTGGTCGGGTTCAGGTTGGCCACCTCCACCCCCAGGTACCCGGGCTGGCCGATGATGACGTTGGAGCTCGCCCGCCCGGCCCGGATCTGGTTCACGACGTTGATGGCGGTGTTGACCGGGATGGCGTACCCGACCTCCGTCACCTCCTGCCCCGGGCCGCTGGTGGCGCCGGCGGTGATCATGCCCACCACCTGGCCGGCGGCGTTGACCAGCGGACCGCCGGAGTCGCCCTGGCTGATGGGGGCGTCGGTCTGGATGAGGTTGCTCAGGTGCTCGGTCCCACCGCTGTCGTTGCCGACCGTGATCGAGCGGTTGAGGGCCGTGATCGTCCCCTCGGTGACGGTCGGGGAGCCGCCCTGCCCGAGCGCGTTGCCGATCGCCACCACCGGCTGACCGATGGTCAGGGTGGAGGAGTCGGCCAGGGTGACGGTGGGCAGGCCGGAGACGCCGCCGACCTGGAGCAGGGCCACGTCGTCGGTGGGGTCGGCGCCCAGCACCCGGGCCGAGTGATCACCGTGGCCCGGGATCGTGACCTCGATGCTGGTCGCGCCCTGGATCACGTGGTTGTTGGTGAGCACCTCCCCGGAGGAGGACACGATCATGCCCGTCCCCGCCGCTTGGGCCGCGCGCCGTCCCCCGACCGTGGCCAGCACGGTGTTGATGTCCACCACCGCCGGCTCCACCTTGTTGGCGACGGCCTGCACGTTCAGGGACCGGCCGGACTGACCGCCCTGCTGGGGCACCGTGTGGATGGGCGGTTGGGCGGCTGGGGAGAGGCTGCTGACGCCGGTTCGCCCCAGGCTCCAGCCCACGCCCAGGCCGGCGCCGAGCAGCACCAGCCCCCCCAGCACCGCGGCCAGCGCGACCCACGCCCGCCGGGGGGAGGGCCCGGGCCCTCCCCCCGCCGCCGGCCAGCCGCCGGGAGGGATGCCTCCCGTCCCCTGGCCCCAGCCCGGGTAGGCCGATCCCCCGGCTGGCCCCGGGGAAGGGTCGGGCGGGGGCGGCGGGGGCGAGCCCGGCGGCCGCCAGCCGCCGCCGGAGGTCGGCGGGGGCGGGCCGGCCGGCTGCCAGCTCGCGGGGGGCGGCGGCGAGGGCAGGGCCGGGCCGCCGCCCCGATCCCCTTCGGTGTCGCGGTCGCCGTCGGACATCGTCACTACTCCTCGCGCGCGGCGCCGCCCGGGTGCCGGGCGGCGCCAGCGGGATCAATCCGAACCATCACTATGGCAATGCTGCCCCGGAGATCTGAGAGCAACATGAGAGACGCCTTACGTTTCCATCAACACCCGCCGCCCGGCCGGCGGCTCCCTCCCCGCTCGGGCCGCGGAGCTGGCCCACCTGCCGCCGAAGGCTCTGTCGGCGGTTGAGGTCGGTCCTTCCTCCATATAGGATCGTGGCCATGTACGGGTCCCCGACGCCCGCGTCGAGGCCGACATCCGGTGAGGTCGCCGTTCCGAGCTCCGGTCTCGCCAACCCCAAGGGCGTCGCTCGTCGGTGGCCGTGAGCCCTCGACCACATCCGACCCCTGCCCTTTTCCGGCACCTACGCGCCCTGGCCCCGCCGGCGATGGGCCTGGCCGCGATCCTCGGCTTCCTGGAGGCGCTCTCCAGGCTCGGCGTCGTCGACCCTCGCAGTTTCCCCCCGATCTCGGAGGACGTCGGCGCCCTCGTCCTCCAGCTGCCCGACCTCGCCTTCTGGGAGGCGGTGGCTGCCACGCTGGAGGGTTGGGCCCTGGGCCTGGGGGTAGCGGTCGCGCTGGCGGTGCCCCTGGGAATCCTGCTCGGCAGCCTGCCGCCCGCCGATCACGCGCTTCGAGCGGTGATCGAGTTCCTGCGCCCCATCCCCTCCGTGGCCCTGATCCCCCTGGCCATCCTGCTCTACGGGCTCGGGGTGACCAGCGAGGTCTTCCTGGTGGCCTTCGCCTCCTTCTGGCCCCTGCTGATCCAGACCCTCTACGGGGTGCGAGACGTGGACCCAGTGGCGCTGGAGACCAGCCGCGCCTTCGGCGACAGCTGGCCGAGGCGCGCTGGCCGCATCGTGCTCCCCAGCGCCCTGCCCTACCTGGCCACCGGGCTGCGCATCGCCTCGGCGACCGCTCTCATCCTGGCGGTCACGGCCGAGCTGATCATCGGTTCCCCCGGCCTGGGCCGTGAGATCGAGGTCGCCCGCTCGGCCGGCGCCTACTCGCTCATGTACGGCCTGATCATCGCCACCGGGGTGCTGGGCTGGGGCCTGGACACGGTGCTGGATCGCACCGAGCGCCAGGTCCTGCACTGGCATCCCCTGCACCGCGGCGCGGAGGCGGCATCGTGAGCGACCACGACCTCGGGACCTCGGGCCGGGCCCGATGGGCCGCTCGGGGGACCTGGATCGCAGTGGAGGCCCTGATCCCCCTCCTGCTCCTGGTCGCCTGGGGCGCCTGGTCCGCCACCGCCAACAGTTTCTACTTCCCGCCCTTGACCGACATCCTGAGCAGCTTTCGCACCACCTGGCTGTTCGCTCGCTTCGGCAGCGACGTCGTCCCGAGCCTCCTTCGCCTCTTCGCTGGCTACGCGGCGGCGGTGGTGGTGGGGATACCTCTGGGCGCCCTGCTCGGCCTGTCGCCGCTCGCCCTGCGCACGACCCGACCCGTGATCGAGTTCGTGCGCTCCATCCCGCCCTCGGCGCTCATCCCCTTCGGGATCGTGGTCCTGGGGCTGGGCAACGCGATGAAGGTCTTCGTGATCGCCCTGGCCTGTCTGTTCCCCGTCCTGCTCAACACCGTCGACGGCGTCCGCGGCATCGACCCCGTCGCTCGCGAGACCAGCCGCATGTACGGGATCGGGGCGGTCGATCACGTCCGGGGCGTGGTGCTCCCAGCGGCGACGCCGCGCATCGCCGCCGGGCTGCGGACCAGCCTGGCCCTGGCCCTGACCCTGACCGTGATCACGGAGATGGCCGCCAGCACCAACGGCATCGGTTACTTCATCCTCCAGGCCCAGCGTTCGTTCCCCATCCCGGAGATGTGGTCGGGCATGCTCCTGCTGGGCCTCCTGGGCTACCTCCTCAACGCCGGCTTCGCACTCCTGGAGCGGCGCCTGCTGGCCTGGCACCGCGGTGCGCGCGGCACCGGATGACCCGCCGTGAGCGTCCCCCTGCTGGAGGTGGTTCGGCTGAGCAAGACCTACGACGCCGGGGCCCGAACCACGACCGCGCTGGGCGAGGTGTCGTTCTGGGTGGATCGGGGTGAGTTCCTGTGCATCGTCGGTCCCTCCGGGTGCGGAAAGACGACCTTGCTCAAATGCATGGCGGGCCTCCTACGGCCCTCCGCCGGGCAGGTGCGCCTGGGCCAGCGCGAGGTCGTCAGGCCCCCTCGAGAGATGGCGCTGGTCTTCCAGCAGTACGAGCGTTCCCTCTACCCCTGGATGACGGTGCGGCGGAACGTCCGTTTCCCCCTCAAGCACCGACGGCTGCCCCGCGTGGAGGCCGGGCGGCTGGTCGAGGAGGCGGTGGAGGCGGTGGGCCTGACCGAGTTCATCGACCATTACCCGTGGCAGCTGTCCGGAGGGATGCAGCAGCGGGTCGCCCTCGCCCGCGCCCTGGCCTACCGGCCCGAGATCCTGCTCATGGACGAGCCCTTCGCCTCGGTCGACGCGCAGACCAGGGCGGAGTTGGAGGACCTCGCCCTGCGCATCCGACGCGATTTCGGGATCACGGTGGTGTTCGTCACCCACGACATCGACGAGGCGATCTACCTGGGCGATCGGGTGATCGTCCTCACCCCCTCACCGGCGAGGGTGCACGAAATCGTGACCATCGACCTCCCCGAACCCCGCGACCAGCTGACCACCAAGGGCGCGCCGCGATTCATCGACCTGCGCGCCCGGCTGTACACGGCCATCGCCCGGTGGCGCCGGCCGGCCACGTCGGCGACGCCGGGGTGACATGATGAGCACGAGCCGACATCTCGCCGGAGGCGATCGAGTGAAGGGAGGACAAGGCGTGCGCTCGAGGACGCTGGGACTGCTGGCGGCCGCCCTGATGATGGCCACCGCTTGCGGCTCGGGAGGTACGTCGACGGGTGGCCTCACCACCGTCAACGTAGGCGTGATCGCGATCGTGGACTGTGCCCCGCTCTACCTCGGGATCCAGCAACACTTCTTCCAGGACCAGGGCCTCCGACTGAAGCCGCAGCTCATCCAGGGAGGCGCCGCCATCACCGCCGCCGTGCTCTCGGGCAACCTGCAGGTTGGCTTCTCCAACAACGTCTCGCTGATCATCGCCAGCTCGAAGCACCTGCCGGTGCGGATCGTCGCGGCCGGCGTACAGGCCGGCCCGAGGCCGGATCACGACTACGTGGAGCTGGTCGTGCCCTCCTCGAGCCCCATCCACAGCCTGGCCGACCTGGAGGGCAAGACGGTAGCGGTCAACAACCTGGACAACATCGGCCCGCTCTCGGTGAACGCGGCTCTGCAGAAGGCCGGCGTGGACATCGCCAAGGTCAGGTACATCGAGGTCTCGTTCCCCGACATGCAGGCGGCGCTGGAGGGGCACCGCGTGGACGCTGCCTGGGTGGTGGAGCCCTTCCTGAGCGCTCTGGAGAGCGCACCCGGGGGCGTCCGCGTGCTCTCGGTCACGCCCGCCGTCGTCGCCCCCTACTTCCCCATCTCCTCCTACTTCGTGACCCTGCCCTACCTCCAGTCTCACCGCGACCTGGTCGACCGCTTCGTCCGGGCCATGAACCACTCGCTGCAGTACGCGCAGACCCACCCCGAGGCGGTGCGCGCCGTCGTCCCCACCTACACCAAGATCCCGGCCGAGGTGGCGCAACGGATGACCCTTCCCCAATGGCGAACGGACATCGGCGCCTCTCTGATCAGGTACCAGGCGCAGCTGGCCAGGCAATATGGGTACATCCGGCAGATGCCCGACTGGAAGACGCTGTTGGGCTGACGGTGCGCGAGATGACCATGTCCCCCCGGCCCGGGGAGCCACGCCCGCGTGGCGCCCACCTGGTGGGGAGCGTGCCGCTGTCGAACTCGACCGAGGTCTTCCGGACCGTCGGCTCGATCCTGGGCCATCACCTGCGCCGGATGCCGGACGGCGAGACCGGGAGACGTCTGCGCTGGAACAGCTGGACCGCCCCCAGCTACGAGCGCGCGCCGGGGCTGGAGCTGGTCGAGCCGCCGCCCGGCAACTACACGCCCTGGAAACAGGTCCGTCTGACCATCGATCCGGACCGCCTGGTGCTGCCCCGGCTCGGCTTTGCCGACGCGGCCGTCGCCTCCTACGCCGAGTTCGCGCGGCTGAGGACGACGGGCGTCGTGCCCGAGTGGTGCCGCTTCCAGGTCTGCCTCCCCTCCCCGGTCGCCCCCATGATCGTTCTGGTCGAGGAGGGGTCGCGGGCGGCGGTGGAGCCGGCCCACCTGCGGCGGCTGTTCACCGAGCTGGACGAGATCCTGAGCGTCATCCCGCACGACCAGCTCGCCGTCCAGTGGGACGTGTGCCAGGACGTGGGGATTTGGGAGGGATACTATCCGGCCTACTTCGACGATCCCCGCGAGGGGGTGATCGAGCGGCTCGCGGCCTGCGCCGCCCGGGTGCCCGAGCCGGTGGAGTTGGGTTTCCATCTGTGCTACGGCGACTACGGCCACCGCCACTTCATGGCCCCGCGCGACCTCGCCGTGGTCACCGAGATGGCCAACCGACTCCGGGCGGCCATCGCCAGACGCATCGACTGGGTGCACGTCCCGGTCCCCGCCGACCGCGACGACGAGGCCTACTTCCGTCCCCTGGAGGGCCTGGGGCTCGACCCCGAGACCGAGCTCTACCTGGGCCTGCTCCACGAGGAGGACGGGGTCGAGGGAGCATGGCGGCGCATCCGGGCCGCCCGTGGCTTCGTCCGGGACTTCGGGGTGGCCACGGAGTGCGGGCTGGGCCGACGGCCGAGGGAGGTGGTCGAGCCCCTGCTCCACCTGCACGCGCAGGTCGCGGACCCGGTGGCCTGAGCCCATGGGTATCGCTCACCGGCCCAACCTCCACCTGACCCTGGCCGTCAACGCCTACGACCACGTGCGCGACCTGGTCTCGGGCGTGGTCCCGGTAGAGGGGGTGGACCTCACCTGTCTCCACTTCCCGGTGGAGGAGATCTTCTACCGGTTCGCCCGGTACCGCGAGTGGGACGTCTCCGAGTTCTCGCTGGCCAAGTACGCGGCGCTGCGGTCGAGGGGCGACACTTCGCTGGTCGCGATCCCGGTCTTCCCCTCTCGGATCTTCCGCCACTCGGCGATCTTCGTCCGAGAGGACGGTCCGGTGGACGATCCGCGGGCCCTAGCCGGGGGTCGCATCGGTATCCCCGAGTGGACCCAGACGGCGACGGTCTGGGTCCGCGGGCTGCTCCAGCACGAGTACGGGATCGGGCTCGAGCGCGTGTCCTGGGTGCAGGCCGGCACCAACCAGCCGGGGAGGGTGGAGGGCATCGAGCTACGGCCGCCTCCGGGGATCTCGTTGACCTCGATCCCCGACCGCACCCTCAACGACCTGCTCCTGGGAGGCGAGCTGGACGCGGTCATCGCCGCCCATCCCCCTTCCGAGTTCGAGCGGGGCACGGGCCGGCTCCGTCGTCTGTTCACCGATCCCCAGGCGGTGGAGGAGGCGTACTACCGCCGCACCGGCATCTTCCCGATCATGCACGTGGTGGCGTTGCGCTCGGAGGTGTACCGCCGCCATCCCTGGGTGGCCATGAACCTGCTCGAGGCCTTCGAGGCGGCGAAGCGGCGCAGCCTGGAACGCATCCTGGACACCAACGTCCCCCACCTCCCGGTCCCCTGGGCGGTGGCCGCCGCCGAACGCGCCCAGCGGATCTTCGGCGGTGACCCCTGGCCCTACGGCATCGAGCCCAACCTCCGGGCCCTGGAGACGTTCCTGGGCTACGCCCTCGAGCAGGGCGTGTGCGCGGGTCCGCTCGAGCCCGAGGAACTCTTCGTGCCCGAGGTCAGGACTAGGTTCCGCATCTGAGCGTCCGACCCGTGTGGCCGCAGTGCCGGGGGCACCGGCGACCGTCGGTTCCCAGCCGGCGCGGGCCGGCGATCCCGAGCCACCGGTCCCCCTCGGCCCTCGACGCGGTCGAGTCGTGAGGGCCGGATCGCGCCCGCCGCCAGCGCCGCCGTATCGGCACCGCCCTCACCACCGAATGGCCGGGTGGTCGATGCCCGTGCCGGGCGCCACCCCGAGCCGGCCACGATTGGGCCGGCTCGGACCGGCCGGTCCTGGACACGGCCCGCAGGTACCGGGGAGCGCTGGCCCTCGCTCCGGCGAGGGACGAAGGTCGGGCGCCGACGGCTCGAACTCGGCCTTCTGCCCCGGATGAGTCACCCGCGCCCGGGCCGCACTCGACCCCAGCGGGCCGCTGGCGATGGCGCCGGCGGCCACCTGCGCCCACGGGACGTCGTGGGTGCCGATCTCCGAGGGCCGGCCCGAGTCCATCCCCCCTCGGGACAGCGGCCGCCGACCGCGTCTGAGCGGGGCTGGGGTCAGTCACCGGCCGGCGTCGCAGGTTCTGTCTAAACCTCCCCCGCTCCGGCCGCGATCCGGGCGCAACCAGGGCCGAAGCTGGTCGAAAGCCGCGGCGGGGCCGCGCCGCCGGTCGACGCGGGACTCGGAGCCGTCGCGGGACATCACGAGGAGCGGCTATGGCACAACCGCTGCGTTCCGACCCCATGGACACGATCGCCCAGC
>Ga0209810_1004383_pt1 | contig 13647 bp, 10 predicted proteins | sample Coa_R1_7_FD_187159 | JGI IMG/M metagenome (GOLD analysis project Ga0209810, IMG submission 187159) | Surface soil microbial communities from Centralia Pennsylvania, which are recovering from an underground coalmine fire - Coalmine... | ecosystem: Environmental > Terrestrial > Soil > Unclassified...
GAATCAAGTTGGTCGGTCATGGGATTGGCTCCTTTTCTGGTCTTGGCAACCGAAAGGATACCCCATGACCTGCCGCTTACCCGCTCAGCAGGCCAGACCAATTCTACAGAAAGAAGTGTACACTACCAAATTCCGAAGAAGGAATCAATGTAAACGAGAGTTCGGAACTCGCATTGCAGCGTTGCCGAATTTATCAAAATGGCCGCATGGGTGTGTATGTACGCGGCAACAGCCGAGTTAGTGTCTTCAATTGCTACCTTGATGACAACACTGGCGGGGCATGGTTTGTCGAGCCTGGATCTGAATATAAAGTAATGCGCCAATGAAGGAGGACCGTGCCGATGAGTCAGATCCTCAAACGCGGACAAACGGTACGCACTAAGTCTTCGAGCCTGAGTTGCGAGGTGGAGCAGTTTCTTGGCGGCGGCGGTCAGGGCGAAGTCTATAAAGCAACGTGGGCAGACAAGCTTGTTGCCCTCAAGTGGTATTTCCCACAGGCCGCTACCCCTGAACAGAAGGCCTCAATTGAGAGGCTGGTCAAAATGGGGCCGCCCAATGAGCGGTTTCTCTGGCCTATCGAACTCGTCTCATCACCGCAAGTGTTGGGATTCGGCTATCTTATGCCCTTGCGCGAGCCGCGCTATAAGAGCCTGGTTGACCTGATGAAGCGGCGCATTGAGCCAAGCTTCCGCGCGCTGGCGACAGCGGGATTGAAACTCGCCGATAGTTTCCTGGCTCTGCATTCCAGAGGATTATGCTACCGGGACATCTCCTTCGGCAACGTCTTCTTTGACCCCGACAGCGGCAGTGTCCTCATCTGTGACAACGACAATGTGACCGTTGATGGCGCAGGCAAGGGCGGCGTATTAGGCACTCCCCGCTTCATGGCCCCGGAGATCGTGCGGGAAGAAGCCGCGCCCAGCACGCAGACCGACCTGTTCTCCCTGGCCGTCCTGCTGTTTTACCTGTTCATAGTGCATCACCCGCTCGAAGGCAAAAAGGAGGCTTCCATTCGATGTCTCGACCTACCTGCGATGACCAAACTATACGGGACGGAGCCGATCTTTATCTTCGATCCGCACAACCGATGCAACGAACCCATTCGCGGCTATCATGATAACGCGCTCGACTTCTGGCCCCTCTACCCCTCCTTTCTGAAGGACTTGTTTACCAGAGCCTTCACGGAGGGCCTTCGCGACCCGCTGAACGGACGTGTGCGCGAGAGTGAATGGCGGGCTGCCATGATACGCTTGCGCGACGCGATCTGTTACTGCCCGCACTGCGGCAGCGAAAACTTCTATGATGAAGCTACGGCAGCGGCTGGCTCAGAACCGAGTTGCTGGCAGTGTAAGCAGGCGCTACGTTTGCCGCTGCGGCTCTGCCTCGGCAAGGCGCAGGTCATGCTAAATCACGACACTAGGCTCTACCCGCACCACACGGATGCCAACAAGCCCTATGATTTCTCTCACCCCTCAGCGCAAGTCAGCCAGCATCCTGCCAACCCCGGCGTGTGGGGGCTGAAAAACCTGACGCAAGAGAACTGGTCTATCAAAGGCACGGATGGGCTTGTCAAGGACGTACCGCCTGGTCGCAGTGTGAGCTTAATGCCCGGACTAACCATCCACTTTGGAACCCTCGAAGGCACAATCGAGCGGTAGCAGACAACGTGATCAGTATAATACTCCCGGAAAACTGGACAGAGAACTAAGTTAAGTTTGCTGTGTCATAATCGCTAGAGAAGGAGCGGATTATGAACTCACCTTACGCAGAGCGATGCTCTGGAATGGCTTGCCACAGGTAAACTGTGTGCATGGACAAGCAGCTTCTGGACATCTACTCGGATTATCTGATCTGCTCATTCGGTCTGACGACCGCCACCGGGTTATCGGCGCTCTTAGACGCCGCTCTCAGCCATGACAAGATTACCCGCTTCCTCGCCGGAAGCGACTTCACCTCCGCCGACCTGTGGCATCTGGTCAAGCCCCTGGTACGCCAGGTACAACAGGAAGAGGCTGTTCTGATTGTCGATGACAGCATCGAGGAGAAACCCTACACTGACGAGAGCGAGTTGATCTACTGGCACTGGGATCACTGCCTCGGACGCAGTGTCAAGGGCGTCAACTTCCTCACCTGTCTCTACAAAACCCAAGAGGTCGCCTTGCCTGTTGCTTTTCAACTGATCCGAAAGTCGGTCTGGACCACCGACAAGAAAACGGGCAAGCCAAAACGGGTCTGTCCCAAGACAAAAAACGACTACTTTCGTGAACTGCTCGCCCAATGCCTTAAAAACCAACTGCCCTTCCGCTATGTATTGGCGGATAGTTGGTTTAGCGCGGCAGAGAACATGCTCTATCTCAAACACGAGTTGGAACAGGACTTTATCTTCCCGCTCAAAGATAACCGCAAAGTCGCCTTATCGCAGGAAGACAAATTAGCAGGACGCTACCAGGGCGTCTCGTCTGTGAAACTGGAAGAGAACGCCGTTACAGAAATCTGGCTGGAGGGGGTGGACTTCCCCCTTCTGCTCACTAAGCAGGTCTTTACAAACAAGGACGGCAGCCAGGGCGTTCTCTATCTGGTGACCAGCGATACGACGTTGAGCGCCGCTTCTATCCAGACAATCTACCAAAAACGGTGGAAAGTCGAAGAGTATCCCAAATCGGTCAAGAGCAATGCCTGCTTTGCCAAGTCACCCACCAAGACGATCCGAACGCAGAGCAACCATATCTTCGCCTGTTTGTGGGCGTATGTGAAGTTGGAAAGTCTTCGGATCAAGACCCAGATGAACCATTTCGCGATGAAAGGCAGGCTCTATCGGGCGGCCCTCGCCAGTGCTTATCGAGAACTTCAGGTTCTCAAAGGTATTGAGGCGGCTGCGTAAGGTGAGTAAAGTAATCCTCCAAGCCGGAGGGTTTGATAAATGCTTTGTGCAGGGACGCGCCCTGTTGCCGTCGAACTAATCCCTGCCGAAAATTGAATGCGAATATCACACAGAGGAGGGCGCTTCCATGAGAACCATCAACGTCGGCCTGATCGGGTCGCAGTTTGTTTCCGATATCCACGCCACCAGCCTGCAATCCGTGCCGGGCGCAAAGATACTCGCCGCCGCCAGCCCCACCGAGGAACATATTACCGCGTTTGCCCGCCGCTTCGATATTCCGCACGCCTATACCGACTACCACAAACTGCTGGAGATGCCCGAAATTGATATGGTCGTCATTGGCGCCCCCAACTACGCGCACGCCGAGATCGCCATTGCGGCGGCGCAGGCGGGAAAGGCTATCGTGCTGGAAAAGCCGATGGCGCTGAACTTGCAGGAAGCGGACGCCATGCTCGCGGCGGCCAAGCAGGCCAACGTCAAGCTAATGTACGCGGAGGAACTCTGCTTTACCCCCAAGTACGTGCGCCTGAAGCAGTTGGCCGATAGCGGCGCGCTCGGCGACATCTATCTGGTCAAGCAGAGCGAGAAGCACGACGGCCCGCACGCGCCCTGGTTCTGGGATGTGGAGAAGTCAGGCGGCGGCGTCACGATGGACATGGGCTGCCACGCCTGCACGTTCTTCCTCTGGTTCTACGATTGGGCCAAGCCGGAGAGCATTCTGGCCGATATGGGCACGCACGTGCACGCCGATAAGACGCAGGGCGACGATAACGCCACCATCGTCGTGACGTTTCCCGGCGGGCGCAAGGGCCTTGCCGAAGAATCGTGGGCGCGCAAGGGCGGCATGGACGACCGCGCCGAGGCGTACGGCAGCAAGGGCTGCTCTTATGCCTACCTGCACATGGGCATCGCCTTGCAAACCTATAGCGAGGTGGGATACGATTACGTCGTGGAGAAAGCGCCCGTCTCGACGGGCTGGAGCTACACCATCTACGAGGAGCTATGGAACTACGGCTTCCCGCAGGAGTTCCAGCACTTTGTCGAGTGCGTCCGCGACGATAAGGAGCCGCTCGTAACCGGGGAGCATGCTCGGACCACGCTGGAGATGATCTTTGCCGCCTACGCCTCCGCCGGACGTAACGCCCGCGTCTCTTTCCCCCTCCAGACCGACGCCCGCCTGCCCATAGACCTCTGGAAACCAAACCGCTAGGCCCCCGCGCGGGGCACTGTGGTGGTTTCTCCCTTCGGTCATAAAAGGGCGCTGCCCGCCGTATGTCCTGCGGACACGGTGAGGTCGGAGCCTCTGCCGCAATCCGGGTCAGTTTTCCGGAGCGGCTCCCTGGCCCTCGGTGACTGTATAGACCGTATCGGGGGCCAGATTAGGCCATACGTCTTTCGCCCCGCTAGGCCACTGAATTTCGACCTCCTCCACGCGCGCGGCTGGCCCTAAGCCAAAGGTCGGTTTGAGGCTGCTCTGACTGAGGAAACTGCATCCGCTTTTGACCCATTGACGCTGTTTGAGGCCGCCCGCCTTGACGGTAATGAGCGCGCCGATGCCATCGCGATTGGACTTCCTGCCCATCAAGTGGAACCGAATCCAGTGGTGGCCCCGCGGCAGGTCGTTGCGCCAGAGGCGGGCACGCCCATTATTCTCGACGGTTAGAATGTCGAGGTCGCCGTCGTTGTCAATATCGGCGAAGGCGCAGCCGCGCAGAACATAGCGGGCACGCAGCGGTTGGCCCGACTGCTCGCCAACCTCCGCGAAGGTGCCGTTGCCGAGATTGTGATACAACAGGGGACGTTCCTTGTAGGTGATCCCGGTATTGAACTCCTCGACAAACTCCTGAATGTGTCCGTTGGCGGCAAACGCATCCTGCCAGCCGTCCAGGTCATAGTCAAAGAAGAAACAGCCGAAGGTCAGAAACAGTAGGCTGGGCTGTCCGATCCCGGTGCGATCTGCCATGTCGGTCATCATTCCCGGCACATCCGGGGTGAAGAGGCTCAGCTTCTCATTGGAAAAGTTGCCAATGAAGAGCGCGTCGCGCCCATCGTTGTTCCAATCCGCCACGTCTATGCCCATACCCGACTTGGGATGTCCGCTTTCGCTCAGGGCGATCCCTACTTGAACCGCCTCTTCCGTAAAGTATTTGCCCTCATGGTTGATAAAGAAGGTGTTGGGCTGCCGGTCGTTAGCGATGGCGATGTCGGGCCAGCCGTCGCCGTTGAAGTCCCAGGCCGCTATCCCCCACGCCTTGCCAAGATATTCGGAAACCTGGGTGCGCACGCTGACATCGGTGAACGTTCCATTATGATTGTTGTGATAGAGGGTATTGGGGAGGGGTTTATAGGCGTCCGGCGCGCAGTAGTCCTTTTTACCTCCCTTATTCCCGCAGAACACGTCCAGTTCGGGAGACCATTCGACAAAATTGCAGACGAACAGGTCCACATACCCGTCCCGGTCGTAATCTATCCAGGCGCAGGAGGAACTCCACTTCCATTTCAGGCCGCCATTGACCTTCATGCCCGGAACGCCCGCTCTGGCGGTCACATCCTCGAACGTGCCGTCGCCTCGGTTACGAAAGAGATGGTTGGGGCCGAGGCAGGTGATATAGATGTCGTCCCAGCCGTCGTTATCGTAGTCGCCGACGCAGACGCCCTGCCCGTACCCGTCCACGCGCAGGCCCGCTTTTGCGGTCACATCCTCGAACGTGCCATCTCCGCGATTATGGTAGAGCGTCACGCGCGAGCGCGTATCGCGCGTTTTGTAGGTGGAGGTGGCGGCAGGGGCCGCGAACTGCCCGCTATTGACCAGAAGGATGTCCTCTTTACCGTCCCGGTCATAATCCAGGAAGGCGCCACCACCGCCGGTCGTCTCCGGCATCCACTTTTTTCCGAACGCGCCGTTATCATGGACGAAGTGGATGCCCGCCTGGTCGGTGATGTCCGTAAATTGGGCAGGCGCTCTCTCCGGCGTTCTGGCGGCGATGAGGGAGGCTTTCGGGCCAGGCGGAGAGGAGACCGTTTGCCTGGCGCTGCACCCGAAGAAGACGGCGGGCGCTGCCAACAGGGAAAGGAGCAGACATTTAGCTTTTCGGTTCATGTGTACGGAGTTTAAGGATTTCTTTCTCACGTGCATTTAGCTTCTCTTGCTGGCAAGCAGCCGCTTCCACTGTTGTAAGTGCTGCCACTGCCCTTCCGGCTGCGCTAATTCACCGTAGACCGTGACCATCCCCTCATGCGCCGTGAGGTTATCCGGCGAGAGAGCCAGAGCTTTCTCGAATTCACGCCGCGCCGCCGCATAGTCGCGCATTCGCAGAAGCAGACTACCCATAGCAAGATGGGCCGCAGGGTCGCCAGGGTGCGCCTTGACCCGGCGCGAAAGCAGATCGCTCTCGACCTCCTGTTTGCGCAGGCGCTGATAATAGTCCTGCGCGCGCTGCGCCTCCCGCTCGTTGCCGAGCCGCCGATAGATCTGGTTGAGGCGGAAGTAGAGCACCTGATTTTGGGCCGCGAGGTTGGCCGAACGATGCAGAGCGACGGCAGCCTCTTCCCAGCGGCCTGCCTTCATGTAGGCCGCGCTGAGAAAGTCGTGAAGGGTGACGCTGTCAGGAGCCAACCGTTCGGCCTCTTCCAGATGCCGGATCGCTCTGTTCAGGCGATCACCCATCTCCGGGCGCAGGAGATAGGTCTGTCCCAGGGCGTAGTGGTACTGGCTCTCGTCCGGCTTGAGCGCGATGCTCTTCTCCAGGAGTTGTTCCGCTTCATCGTAATTTCCGACCTCTAGGGCGATTTTGCCGAGGAGAAAGGTGTCGCGGTGCGCGTTCTGCGGGTCCAGCCGGGCCGCCTCTTGCAGTGCCGCGATCTGTTTGGTCACGATATGCAGCTTGGAGTAGACCTCGGCCTGCTGGCGGCGCAGGTCGGGCGCGCGCGGGTCGCGCTGAATGGCCTTTGCCAGGGCCGCGAGCGCCGCCTGATAGCGTCCCGCTTTGGTCTGCGTGCGCGCAAGAAAGGTGTATACGGAGCGGGAGTATTGTGGAGAAGCGAGCAACTGCTGAAAGTAGCGCAGGGCCGTGTCGAGTTGCCCGATATACTCATAGTACTGCCCCAGGAAGAAGGCCGTCTGCACTTTGTCGCCCTGCGCCTGGCTTGCCTGCCCCGCCCTCCACAGCAGCGCGCCCGGCTCATAGCGGAGTTCGTAGGCGCTGCGAAAGGCACGTAACGCGGCCTCCCACTCCTTACGTTCCATGCAGATCAGCCCAAACTGATAGAGGGCCGGCGCATGTTGCGGGTCGAGTTTGAGCGCGGCGAGGAGATGTTCGCGGGCCAGGAGGGTATGCGGCTCGGAAGGGCGAGCGCGCAGGGCCAGCGCCAGCGTATAGTGGGCGTCCGGGTCGTCGGGCGCGTAGGAACAGGCTTTCTGAAGCAGAGGAATGGCTCTGTCGGCCTGTTTCAAGACGAAGTAGGATTTGGCAGCCAGAAGGTATCCCTGCGGGCGCGTGGGGTCGGCGTTCTGGGCCTGCGTAGCCCATTGGACGGAGCGGGGGAACTCGCCAAGACGGGCGTAGGCTTCCGCAAGCGCTTCCAGCATAGGCGCTGCCGGGCGGGCGTATCGGGCGGGCGTCTCTCTGGGGGCGCTGGATCGCAGCGTCGCTTCCGCGCGCTGAAGGGTGCGCAGCGCCTCCGCGCGCCTGCCGATAGAGCGATAGGCCGTCGCCAGGCTGATGTAGGTATTGAAGAAAGCAGGCTCCCGCTGAATAGCCTTCTCGTACTCCGCGATGGTATCGGTGACCCAGCCGAGTTCTCCCAGAGAGCGGCCCAGGATACGGTGCGTTTCGGCGGTATCGGCCCCGGAGCGCAGGGCGGCATCGAGTATCTCGACGGCCTCCAGCCAGCGGCCCTGCTCGGCGCGTTCCCTGCCTGTCGTCAACAGAGTGCTGGCCGTCGGGATAGAAACCGCGACCGGTTTGCGCTTGAGCGCAACGATATAAGGCCGGGTGATCCCCCAGGCGACTGCTGTGCAGACCAGCATTCCCAGCAAGATACGCAGGCGTTTGGGATTTGCGGAGGATTGGTTGGTCGAGGCGATAACGTGTTTCATCAGGATGTTTCAAGCATAGGGGCAGCCCCCATAAAATTGTGGTTTGAGGTGGTGCGTTGGAGACAAAATCCCTTTTGAGCACAGCAGCCGCAATCCGATAGCAACGTTTGTGTGTGAGCGTTTGCAGGAGAATCCTAGTTTCGTGAGGTGCCGTCGGAAGAGCGCCCCTTGCCCGGAAAAGGAGGTGGCCTCCGTGATTTCCGGGCAAGGGGCAGCGCGTCAGGGATTCTGTCCTCTCCGGTTCTGAATGTCCGGGGGAGGCTGGGTGCGCGGCTTGCCGGAAGCATCCGGGCCTAACATGCTGCTCATGGAGGAGATCGGCCCTCTGGTTGTGTTCTTGCGCTCGCTTTCCGGGGGAGCCGAACCGCCCAGGAACTTCCAGCCGCTCCAGAGCGCCAGCACCGCCGCCACCGCCGCAATGACCAGCCAGAGGGTTTTGCGTGACTCGTTCATAGTTATGTATACTCCTGTTGGTCCGGTCTATTCGGAGGTGCAGAAGGTCGCCTGGCGGCCCTTGAATCGAGGCTCCAACCCGGAGATATAGTTCGGATTAGCGACCAGGTTGAGAGGCTTCCCGCTTGGACCGACGTCTACGCCCCATCCATCGTTCGGCGGGCAGGGTTCGACGTTATCCGGGCGCAGCCACTTGGCGTGACCGTCGAAGAAGACGTAGTTCCCGCCACGATTGTGGTGGGTGTCGCCGTAGGCCATCTCATTTTCACCCCACCAGCCTGTGTAGGAGTCCTGGATGGGCGTCGTGCGGCCTTCATCGGCTCCGACCGCTTCGTGAACGCCGACGGTGCGGGCCACGTTGACGATCTCCGCATCGTTCATCGAAGGATGCAGCCAGGTGCCGGGAAGGGGCTTGCGCTCATCGAACTGAATGTTGCGGTTCGAGGTCATGCTCTGGACGGTTCCGTCCAGGTGCGCCTTGGGATAGTCGGGAGGAGTGGGGTAGGGATCGGACGGACATTTGCGAATTTGATTGTTCTTCGTGTACGGGTCAATCGCTCCGGCATAGTAGCGTCCGTAGGCCGGGTCGCCGATGTGGTTTTCATCTCCGTTCCACCAGACGGGCCAGTAGCCATCGGCATCTTGCTTATACATCTCCAGAGCCAGGCCCACTTGCTTAAAGTTGCTGAGGCAGGAGGTGGCACGCGCTTTCTCGCGGGCTTGCGCGAAGACCGGAAACAGAATGGCGGCCAGAATCGCGATAATCGCGATGACGACGAGCAATTCAATCAAGGTAAAACCTGCTTTTTGGGGTCGCGGTCTCATGGTAATAGCAACTCCCTTCAAAGGAAGAGGATAAAGGTCGCAGCAGCTAGCGCTGCCGCAACTCTATCGGATTAGGAATGCTCTCAAAGAGAGTATTTTAACTCAAGTTGCTACCTTGCCTCTTCGAGAAGGCAAACGGTGATGCAAAAGCCGGTTTCCAGAGCGATTCTCTCTCAAACGTGTTCCTAGGTAGCAACTTGGGTTATTTTATCAAACGCTGCCAGCAGTTCCCCGGCTTGAGCCTCAGAGCGGTAGGCCGCAAAGCAGTCCTGCATTCCCCGGTCGGAAGCCTGTTACTTTTCGGCTCCGACCATCGGGAGAAGAAAACTTGCCGCATAGGATGCGTAAAGGGCATCAAGTCAGGTGGCATCATCACTCTGTCTTGTGTTGTCCTCCTTTCTCAGCACCTGGTTTGCCCGCCTCCGCGCCTTTGGCAGGCGGCGTTCCCCCTTTGGCCTCCGCGGCTTTCCTGCGTCCTGCGGCAGGTGGGCCGCCCATCCTGGGCATCGCAATACCGGCTGGCGGCCCTGCATTCGAGGGGGATAGGCCCGTAGGCGGAGCCAGTGTGCGGGAATAGCTGTAATAGGCGGCGAGGATAGCGCACACGACGAGAACCAGAGCCGCCAGCACGCGAAGGGTCTTCATAATCTCCTCTTCCTACCGTGAAATGGGGCGAAGCCGGTTGCCTCTGCATTCTAATAGACAAACCAGTTAAAGGTCGGACGCTGCCCTGCCGGGCACGGAAAGTACCCGGCTCTGGGGCCTGCGGCCAAGCGACTGCAAGGGACGGCGCTACGCTTGCTCGCGCCTTTGCCTTGCGACTGGCGGACGCTCCTGTCCCGCAGGAGTTTCCGTCCGGGAGGACGGTTGGCGGCGCAGCCGCCCTCTAGCCGGTATTTTCAATGCCCGACACGGATCGGAGGTTTTCAACCCCCGGCTCTAGGGCCTACGGCCAAGCGTCCTGGCGGACGCATCATGGTACGAGGTTTAACTGGTTTCTCTATAAGGTTGGCTGGCGAAATCCGCCGTATGGGACGGACGCGCGCTCACTTTCGCGCTGTCAACACCCATGATTCCCTCGGCTCTTGCCTTTAAACGCAGGGTCTGCTCTATATTTACACGCCCGTATAACAGTTTCCTCTAATTGGAGACTTTTTTCATGAACGGGAAATAGTTTCTCGTGTTCCTTTGCTTCCCGACGCTCAGGTAACAGGATAATGAGCGCCAGGCGCGAAAGGAAGTGAAGGCAGAAAGAGCGAATGTATCCTTATCCTCGTCGCAGTCTGGCGGCAGGCTGTATCGTTCTCCTCATTAAGACTTTTCATTAAGGAGCGTCCCCGCATGATTCGAATTGGAGTGGTCAACATAGATACCTCGCATCCCCTGGCGTTTAGCAAATATCTGGAGCAAGGCAACCGCGCCCGTTATGTGGCCGTCTACAACGACGGCTTTCGCGGCGACGACGAGGTGGAGGCGTTTATCCGCAACCACGGCCTGGAGAAGCGCTGCCAGAGCGTGGAGGAGTTGGCCGACTATGTGGATATCGGCTTTGTGCAGGGATGCGACTGGGATCAGCACCTGCGGCACGCCCTGCCCTTCATCGAGCGTGGCAAGCCCGTCTTCATTGACAAGCCCCTCGTCGGCTACCTCGCCGACTGCAAGGCCCTGGAAAATCTCGCGGACAAGGGCGCGGTCATTCTGGGAAGCTCCTCGGCGCGCTACGCGCAGGAGATCGCCGACTTCCTGGTGCAGCCTGAGTCGGAGCGCGGCAAGATACTCAACGTCTACGGCACGGCGGGCGTGGACGAGTTTAACTACGGCATCCATATTGTTGAAGCCATCGGCGGCGTGATGGGCACTGGCGCAGTTTCGACGCAGTTCGTGGGCAGCGGCGAGGCGGAGGGCAAGCGAGCCGAAACCTTCTTTGTGCGCTTCGCCGATGGCCGCACCGCCGTCTACACCCTCTGTCACGGCGTCTGGCAGCCCTTTGAGATGGTCATCATGACCACCAAATCCACCTTCCAGTTCCGCATGGATACCAGCAAAATTTACGCGGCGCTGCTGGATCGCATCTGCGACTTTATGGAGACGGGCCAGAACCGGATGGCTCCTGTGAACGCGCTCACCGAGTCGGTCAAGATTATGCTGGCCGGGCGTCTCTCGCGGGAGCGGGGCGGCGGGGAAGTCCGCCTGGCCGACATTCCCGCAGACGATCCCGGCTACGATGGGGCCGACTTTGCGCGCGGCTATGCCGCCGCCGCGTCCAAGCTCTACCTGAAATAGCTGCCTTGTGATCCAGGTCGCCACAACCATTTATTTGACCGGAAGGACAACGGCCTGTAAGGGCTGATTGCGGAAGAGTTGCCTTATGATCCAGGTTACCAAAACGAACCTCAATTTTGAGCGGGAGCCGCTGGTCGCGCCCTTTGGTTTTAAGGGCGGCTACGTCACCGACATCTGGCAGGTGGCCGCGCTGATGGAGAGCCGGACGGGGAAGCAAGGCGTGGGCGTGGGCGTGCATGGCGTGCTCTGGTCGGATGCGAAGGTGTTTGCCGGCCACCCGGACGCTGTCGGCAACGCCTTGATGCTGCTAATGACTTCCCACGCCTTGCAAGCGGCGCAGGAGATTCCCTTCACGACGCCGCCGGAACTGCTGGAGCGCCTGCTGCCCCTCACCTATGAGTACGGTAAGCAGATCACCGAAAACCCCGACCTGCGCCTGACCTTTGCCCTCAATTCCCTGGTGCCGGTGGATAACGCGGCCTGGCTGCTCTACGCCGCCGAGAACGGCATCGTCCGCTTCGACGACCTGATCCCCCCGGATGTCCGCCCCGCGCTGGCGCACCGGCATCCCTACGTCGTCGCCGTGCCTGTCCTCGGCTACGGCGTGGCGATAGAGGACATCGTTGGGCTGGTGGACGAGGGCTACTACCTCCTGAAGATTAAGATCGGCTCTGACCCGGACAAGGACGGTGACCAGGAGAAGATGCTGGAGTTCGACAAGCGGCGCATCGGCGCGATCCATGAGGCGCTCAAGCATCGGGAGGTCGCCGGGGCCGCGCAGGGCCACGTCCTCTACTACCTGGACGCCAACGGGCGCTACGAGAGCAAAGAGCGGCTGCTGCGCCTGCTGGATCACGCCGACAAAATCGGGGCGCTGGAATGGACGGTGCTGCTGGAGGAGCCGTTCCCGGAGGAGGCGGCCTGGGACGTGCGCGATATTCCCGCCCGCGTCGTGGCCGACGAGAGCGCCCACAGCGACCGGGAGGCCCTGGAGCGCATTCATCTCGGCTACGGGGCCATCGCCTTAAAGCCCATTGCCAAGACGCTGAGCATGAGCTTCCGGGTGGCGAAGCTGGCCCACGAGCACGGCGTGCCCTGCTTCTGCGCCGACCTGACGGTCAACCCCGTGATGATAGAGTGGAACAAAAATGTGGCGGCGCGTCTGGCGCCTCTGCCCGGAATGCCGGTGGGCGTCCTGGAGGCCAACGGCTTCCAGAACTACCGCAACTGGCAGACCATGCAGACCTACCACCCCTGCCCGGACGCGCCCTGGACGCAGCCGGCGCGCGGCGCCTATCCTCTCGGGGAGGATTTCTACACCCGCAGCGGCTGCATCTTTACACCGGGGAAGCACTACGCTTCCCTCGTCGGAGGAAAAACCAACGTTGAGTGAGAGAGTGCTGACCGAGGCGCAGAAAGCACAGTTTCTGACGCGAGGCCATATCGTCATCCACGACTGCTTTACGCGCGAGACTGCCGAGAACCTGATCGCGCTCGCCTTTGATCGCCTGGGCTACGACCGCAGCGCCCCGGCTACCTGGGTGAAGTCGCGCATTCACATGCCCGCGATGCATCGGTTCCCGATGCAAGAGTTCGCGCCCAAAGCGTGGGCGGCGGCGTGCGAGCTGCTGGGCGGCGAGGAGCGCGTCCGCGAGTCGGTGACAATGGGCGATGGCTTCATCGTCAACTTCCACGACGGGGCGGATAGGCCCTGGCAGCCCCCCTCGGCGCAGTCTCCGGGCTGGCACAAGGACGGCGACTTCTTCCGCCATTTCCTGGATAGCCCGGAGCAAGGACTGCTGACGCTGGTCCTCTGGTCGGACATTGCGCCTCAAGGCGGCGGCACGTTCGTCGCCTGCGACTCCGTTCCGGTCGTGGCGCGGTTCCTGGCGGAGCATCCGGAGGGCGTCGTTCCCGGTGGCTTCCCTTTCAAGGAGCTGGCCGCTCAGTGCCGGGATTTCCTGGAGTGTACCGGGCGCACCGGCGACATCGTCCTGCTGCATCCCTACATCCTGCACGCCTCCTCTCAGAACCTATCGGGCAAGCCCCGCTTCCTGACCAATCCGCCCGTCGCCCTCAAGGAGCCGATGCATTTCAACCGGCCTGA
>Ga0209810_1004390_pt1 | contig 13634 bp, 12 predicted proteins | sample Coa_R1_7_FD_187159 | JGI IMG/M metagenome (GOLD analysis project Ga0209810, IMG submission 187159) | Surface soil microbial communities from Centralia Pennsylvania, which are recovering from an underground coalmine fire - Coalmine... | ecosystem: Environmental > Terrestrial > Soil > Unclassified...
GCGGAGCGGCTTCGGAAAGCGATCGCCGACTACCCCTTCAAGCATGCGAAGAAGCAGCCGGGCGGGGCGATTACGATCAGCCTCGGGCTCGCCTCCTATCCTGAAAACGCCGCCTCGCCGCACGATCTGATCGACGCGGCCGACCGCGCCCTGTATCGGGCCAAGTCAACCGGGCGCAACCGGGTTTGCATTTCGACGACAAAACATGGGGGTCGGGGGTCGGGGACCGGAGGCCAGGGAAAAACAAAATTAAAAAGGTCTTTACAACTCCCGTAAAGACCTTTCATTCGAACCATGATTCTATTTTTGTCTTTGCTTCTCTCCGACCCCCGATCTTAAAGGCTCAAGTCCTGCGGAAGAAGACTCGGATCGATTTTTCCAAGCGCGGTCAGGGAAAGATATTTCGAATCAAAGAGACCTTTGGCCAATTGCTGGACTTGATCGAGAGAGACCCGGTTGATCTCGCGGACCACCTCCTCCAAAGAGTAATGACGGCCGAAATAGAGCTCATCTTTGGCCAGCTTGCTCATTCGGCTGCTGGTGCTCTCCATGCTGAGCATCAAGCTCCCTTTGATGTGATTCTTTGACTTCTCCAACTCGGTCGCATCGACCCCCTTGTCCTTGATTCGTTTAAACTCCTTTAAAACCAGCCCGATGACCTTCGGAGCATTTTTGGCGCTGGCCCCGGCGTAAACCGTAAAAAGTCCGGCATCTTGATACGAGGAGGGATAAGAATAGATCGAGTAAGCGAGTCCGCGCCGCTCGCGGACTTCCTGAAAAAGACGCGAGCTCACACTCCCCCCCAGAATGGTATTTAAGACATAGAGCGCATATCGGTCGGGATGCCGATGCGGCAGCCCTTGCGTTCCGATGCAAAGGTGGACCTGTTCCAGGTTGCGCTTTTTAACTTGAAAATGGGGGGTCATCTCGGGAGCGATCCTCGGATGAAGGTCGGTCTCCTTGGCGGTATATTTTTCGAACGCCTTTTCCAGAAGCTTCATCAGGAGCGGAAGATCAAAATGGCCCGCGACCGAAATGACGATCTCTTTCGGATCGTAGGTCCGCTTCAGAAAGCGGAGGATCTTCTTGCGGGTCATGCCGGAGATCGTTTCGGTTGTCCCCAGAATCGGACGCCCCAGCGGATTCCCCTTCCAGATGTCTTTGGTATAGAGGTCGTGGACCAGATCTTCCGGATCGTCCTCCACCATTTTGATCTCTTCGATCACCACCTGTTTTTCCTTCTCGATTTCCCTCGGCTCGAAGGTGGAGTAGTGAAAATTATCGGAGAGAATGTCAACCGCGCTGGGGAGGTGATCGTCCAGCACCTTGGCGTAGAAGGTCGTCGTCTCACGGGAGGTAAAAGCGTTGAGCTCGCCGCCGATTGCGTCGATCTCCCGGGCGATCTCTTTGGCGCTCCGTTTCTCGGTCCCCTTGAAGAACATATGTTCCAGGAAATGGGAGATGCCATGCTCCTCATCCTCTTCATCCCGAGAGCCGATATTCACCCACAGACCGATGGAGACCGATTTCACAGAGTCCATCTTTTCCGCGACAATTCGTATTCCATTATCCAGAACGACTTTCCGAACCATCTATTTCGACACTCCTTGAACCTGCTTTCGGTTGGATTGACGATCGTCTTCTTGACCGCGCCAGGCGGGAGAGGCCCGAGCGGGCGCCGCTTGCATCCGACCCCCGCTCGGAAGAGAAACCTCGTGACGACTATTTCGACTCCTTCGAGCCTTTCGCTTCGGCCGGAGGAGGGAGGGTTTCTTTTCGGGAAAGGCGGATCTTCCCCTGCCGGTCGACTTCGAGGACCTTCACCGTGATCTCATCTCCCTCCTTCACTTCGTCGGAGACATTCTTGACCCGATGATGGGCCAATTGAGAGATGTGGACTAACCCATCGACTCCCCGGCGCAGCTCGACAATGGCGCCGAAATCCATGATCCGGGTGACTTTGCCGACGTAAACGCGGCCGACCTCGACCTCTTCGACGATCATGTTGATCATCTCGATCGCCTTTTGGGCCGCTTCTTCATCCGTGGAAGCGATATGGATCGTTCCGTCATCTTCGATATCGATCTTGACGCCGGTCTTCTCAATGATCCCTCGGATCACCTTTCCGCCCGGTCCGATCACCTCTCGGACCTTGTCGGGTTTGACCTTCATCGTCACGATACGGGGCGCATAACTGGAGAGCTCCGCTCGGGGCGCGGAAAGCGCTTCGAGCATTTTCCCCAAAATGTGCATCCGTCCTTGCTTCGCCTGCTCCAACGCCCGCTTCATGATCTCAATGGTCAGCCCGCCGATTTTAATATCGAGCTGAAACGCGGTGACCCCCTGTTCGGTCCCGGTGACCTTGAAGTCCATGTCGCCGAGGTGATCCTCCAGGCCGAGAATGTCGGAGAGGATCTGAACCCGGCTCCCTTCCAAAATGAGGCCCATGGCAATGCCCGCCACCGGACGGACGATCGGCACCCCGGCATCCATCAGCGCCAAGGTGCCGCCGCAGACACTCGCCATCGAAGATGATCCGTTCGACTCCAAAATATCGGAGACGATTCGGATGGTGTAAGGAAACGTCTCGCTGCTGGGAATGACCGGCTTGAGCGCCCGCTCCGCCAGGGCGCCATGGCCGACCTCACGACGGCCGGGACCCCGCATCGGACGGGCTTCGCCGACGGAAAAGGGGGGAAAGTTGTAGTGGAGCATGAAGGTCTTCTTCGACTCCCCTTCGAGAGAATCGATCCGCTGCTCATCCTCGGAGGTGCCGAGGGTGACGACCGCCAAGCTCTGGGTCTCACCGCGGGTGAAGAGCGCCGACCCATGCGTGCGCGGAAGGATGCCGACCTCGCAGGTGATCGGGCGGATGTCGGAAGGCCCGCGGCCGTCGGCCCGAATCCCCTTGGTCAAAATCATCTCCCGAACCGCTTGCCGCTCCAGCTCGTGAAAGAGCGCTTTGATCTCCCGGGTTCGATCAACCTCTCCGGTATTCACCTCCGCGATCTTCTCCTGGAGGATGTGATCGAGCCGCTCCTGCCGCTCGGTCTTGTTCGGGATCAGAACCGCCTGTTGAATCGGGCCCATGAGGGTTTCTTTGAGTTGACTCTCAAACGCCGCATCCCGTTCGATCGCCACCGGCGAGCGCTTCTCCTTCCCCGCCTTCGATTGAAGCTCTTTCTGAAGTTGAATCACGGTCTGAAGCGCCTGATGTCCGAACGCGACCGCTTCCAGAACCACCTCTTCGGGAAGTTCTTTGATTTCGCTCTCGATCATCATGACGGCGTCGCTCGTCCCCGCGAGAACGATATTCATGTCGCTCTTCTCAAGCTCTTCCAGGCTCGGCATGGCGACGAGCTTTCCATCAATCCGGCCGATGCGGATGGCGCCGATCGGACCGTTGAACGGAATATCCGAAATGACGACCGCTGCGGAAGAGCCGATCATTCCGAGGATCTCGGTTGAGGCGGAGAGATCGCTTGAGAGGACCGAGGCGATGATCTGCGTCTCAAAATACCAGTGGTCCGGAAAGAGGGGCCGCATCGGACGGTCGATCAACCGGCTGGTGAGCACTTCTTTTTCGCTCGGCTTCCCTTCCCTTCTGAAAAATCCCCCCGGAATCCTTCCGGCGGCATAAGCCCGCTCCTGATAGTCGACCGTGAGCGGAAGAAAATCGACATCCTTTGCTTCTTTGGAAGCGACCGCGGTGGCCAAGACGATGCTCTCGCCATACTGGACCAAAACCGCGCCATCCGCCTGCCGGGCCATCCGTCCCGTCTCCAGGACCAGCTTTTTCCCTGCAATTTCTGCTTCTACGCGATGAATCATAATCGGTATACTCCTCTTTAGCAGCAGCAGGCCACAGAACTACAATGAGGAACCAAGAAGGTAACGTGAGGCGTTAGGCGTGAGGGGTAAAAGATAAAATCTTTTTGATTTTACCCCCTTACGTTCCCTTCTTTGTCGCTTCACGTCACTTTGCCCTTATTGGCTCTTCATTGTATTTCTGCGCCGGCTGCGATACGTTTTTAAGCCGGACCCTCCCCAGGGGAGGGTCGTTCGGCCTTTTACTTTCTTAATCCCAACTTGCCGATGATCGCCTGATATCGGGCGAAGTCGTTCTGCTTTAAGTAATCGAGCAGTCTCCGCCGGCGGCTGACCATGTTGATCAAACCCCGTCGGGAGTGGTGGTCTTTTTTATGGGTCTGGAAATGCTCCGTCAGATAAGCAATCCGATTCGTCAAAAGGGCGATCTGAACCTCCGGCGATCCGGTATCGTTTCCGTGGATCGCATTTTCTTTGATGACACTCTGCTTCTTTTCCTTCACGAGCGGCACGTCTGTTCCTCCTTAGTTATTAATATAATGAACTTGGGACCGATTCTTCCACCCCGGCCTGGACTCCCCGTTCCGAGGCATCGGAAAGAACCGTTTCTATTTTAAAAAAAGATGACCGACTCCCCTGAATTTCATTCGCATCGATTTCGGCGCGGCCGATCGCCAGAAGGTGATCCTCCGGATCGAGAAGACGAAGCGCCTCTCCTTTTTTAAAGGACGTCCGCTTCAGAATTCCCTCGAGCGCCACCGGAGCGCCGTGCAGAACCTTTTCCCGGTAGGGACGCTTGACCCAGACCGCCGGAAGTTCCTTCAACGCCTCATTCAACGTGTAGACCTCTTGCTCCCAATCCCCTTCCGCAACCTGTTCGCAAAATCGGCTCAGTTCGACCGCGTCGGAGATCCGAAATTGATCCGCGCGGGTCCGGCGCAGTTGCAGCAGATGTCCTCCCACCCCCAGCTTCGTCCCGATGTCGGCACAGAGGGTCCGGACATAGGTTCCCTTGGAGCAGACCACGCTGAAGGTGACATCTCTTCCCTGCACCCCCTTCAACCGGATCTCTCGGATCGACACCGTGCGGGCCGTCCGCTCGACCACCTTCCCGGCGCGCGCCGAGCGATAGAGAGGGACCCCTTTCACCTTGATGGCGGAGTACATCGGCGGCATCTGCTCATAACTTCCGACAAACGACGCCGCCACCTCTTGGATCTGTCCGGAAATCCCGGCGGGGACTTCCGAGGTTCGGATCACTTGACCGGTTGCATCCTGCGTGTCGGTCTCTTCTCCGAGGCGAAGGATCACTTCGTATTCTTTTTCCGCATCGATGAAGAACTGAACGACCTTCGTCCCTTTGCCGAAGCAGATCGGAAGCACGCCGGTCGCCTGCGGATCAAGGGTGCCGGCGTGACCGACCTTCTTCACCCGCAAGAGCCCTCGGATCTTGGCGACCACATCGTGCGAGGTCCATCCGGCCGGTTTATCGATATTGATGATGCCGTCTTTGATCATCGATCTCGTAGAGACGTCCCCGTGGGCCATCTCTACATTTTCCTATTCCGCAATTTAGCTGACCGCCTGATAAACCGCTTCCTGCACGGAGGCGAGGATCGCATCCCTCACCGTCTCCCAAGGGCCGAATCGGGTACATCCGGCGGCATACATATGACCGCCCCCGCCCCAGCGTTTTGCAAGGAGCGCCACATCGACCTTCCCCTGAGACCGGAAGCTGATCTTATACTGCTCTGGACCGACCTCTCGAAAGAAGACCGCCACTTCAACCCCTTCGATCGATCGAGGGTAGGTGACGAAATCTTCGGTATCTTCGAGGGTCGTCCCTGTTTTCCGAAGCTGTCCCTGCGTCACCTGAATCCACGCGATCCGCTTGTCCGCGCTGATCTTCATCGCCGTCAGCACCTCACCGAGTAATTTCAGCCGCCCCGGCGGATTCGCTTCAAAGAGCGCGGTGGCGATGTGAAAGGGATTCGCCCCTTTCTCGATCATCTCTCCTGCAATTTGAAGCGCGCGCGAGGTGGTATTCACATATCGGAACGAACCGGTCTCGGTAATCAGGGCGGTGTAAAGACAGGTCGCGATGGAGGGGGTCATTTGGATATCCATCGCTTTGAGCAAATCATAAATCATCTCGCCGGTCGCCATGGCGGTCGGGAGGACCCAATTGATATCTCCATAAGAGGGATTCGTGACGTGATGATCGATATTGATGATGGTGGGGATCGAGATGGGACCGGCATAACCGGTCCGCTCGAAACTGCCGGAGTCGACCACGATGAGGACCTCCGCCGGCTGTGTAATCGTTTTTTGTTGGGAGAAGAGTCCCTCATGCGGAAGGAAAAGAAGCTGTTGCGGAATCGGATCTTGATTGACGACCTCCGCCTTTTTCCCCATCCCTCGAAGGGCCAATGCCAGCGCCATGCCGGAACCGATGACATCCCCTTCGGGACTCACATGCCCCGTGATAATGAACGATTGCTTCTCTTCGAGAACCGATATGATTTTAGATAGACTCATTCGTTATCCCATGCAGTGCATACAGCACCCATCCGGACCCCCGATCACTGCTTTCCCTTCTCGATCCGGTCGAGAAGATCCAGAATATGAGAGACCTTCTCGGTCGATTCATCCGGCAAAAACGACAGCTCCGGGACGCGGCGCAGTTGAACTCTTCTGGAGAGCTCCGCTCGGATAAAACCGGCCGCCTTCCGAAGACCGATAAAGGCCTGCTTCGGATCTTGCTCCTTCTGGACCGTCACGAAAATTTTCGCATGCTGAAGATCGTCGGAGATTTCCACGGAGGTCACCGTGACAAAGCCGATCCGAGGGTCGCGTGTCTTTCGCGTCAAGATATCGGCGACCTCCATCTTGATTTGATCTCCGATGCGATCTGTTCTCTTAAAATCGTGCACGGTCAAATTCACCCCTGTCCTCCGATCACGGTGAGAGACTTAAATGAGTTCGAGTTGATGGTGAACGATCTGGACCTCCGGAAAGCTCGAAACAAACCCGATGACCTTGTCCATCACCTCATTCACGAAGCTTCGATCGTTCGCGACGGTGGTCACGCCGAGAATCGCCTTCTGCCAAAGATCCTGCTCCCCCACTTCCGCAATCGCGACGTTAAACTTATTCTTGATCTTACTTTTAATACTCTGCAAAACTTGCCGCTTCCCTTTTAAAGAGCCGCTCATCGGAATATAAAGCTCAATCGTACAGACGCCGACAACCATTTTCATAAGACCAAGACACGTGAGGCGTGAGGCGTAAGGGGTAAGCGCTAAAAAATTTAAATCTTTTTCGCCTCACGCCTGACGCCTCACGGCCTTTAAAGTTTTGCAGCAATCTTATCGAGTGTGTAGACCTCGATGATGTCGCCGACTTTGATGTCGTTGAAGTTCTCGATGCCGATACCGCATTCGTATCCCGTCTGCACCTCTTTGACATCATCTTTAAAGCGACGCAGCGAGCCGATCTTTCCTTCATAGACGACCACGCCGTCTCGAATCACGCGCGCTCCGCTGCTGCTTCTCGAGACCATCCCGCTGCTGACATATCCTCCGGCGATGACCCCTTGCTTCGGAATTTGGAAAATCTGCCGAACCTCAACCCGCCCGAGCGTTCGCTCCTTGAAGGTCGGCTCCAACAGCCCTTCCATCGCCGCCTTCACATCGGCGATGGCGTCGTAAATAATCGTGTAGAGACGAATGTCGACGTTTTCCCGCTCGGCCAGATCTTGCGCTTTCGTTTCCGGACGGACGTTAAATCCGATCACGATGGCATTTGATGCGGAGGCAAGGAGAATATCCGACTCGGTAATGCTGCCGACCCCGCGATGGATTACACGCAGCTTCACTGCGGCGGAGCTGAGCTTTTCGAGCGACTCTTTGAGTGCTTCCGCAGAACCCTGCACATCGGCCTTGACGATGATGTTCAACTCCTTCACCGTCCCCTCCTGAATCTCCTGATAGAGATCGTCGAGGGTAACGCGGCGCGTCTGCGAGAGTTCGAGCAGACGCTGCCGCTGAGACCGGCTCTGGGCCACCTCTTTGGCCACCCGCTCGTCGGTCACGACCACGAAGGTATCTCCCGCCAGGGGGACGCCGTCGAGACCGATCACCTCCACGGGGGTCGACGGTCCGGCCGCTTCGACTTTCTTCCCCTCATCATTGATCAGGGCGCGGACCTTGCCAAAGTGGGTTCCGGTCACGAAGACATCCCCGACCCGCAACGTCCCCTGTTGCACCAGAACGGTCGCCACCGGTCCGCGGCCGCGATCGAGCTTTGCTTCCACAATGGTTCCGACCATCGGTCGGTTCGGGTTGGCCTTCAACTCAAGCACTTCGGCTTGTAATAGGATCATCTCAAGCAGATGATCAAGACCGATCTTCTTTTTCGCGGAAACCTCGGCAAAGATGGTTTTGCCCCCCCACTCCTCCGGGATTAATTCGTACTCCGCCAGCGCGGTCTTCACCCGATCGGGATTCGCTTCCGGCTTATCGATCTTGTTGATTGCGACGATAATCGGAACGTTCGCCGCCTTGGCATGATTGATCGCCTCCACCGTTTGAGGCATCACCCCGTCATCGGCCGCAACGACCAGAACGACGATGTCGGTCACCTTTGCTCCGCGGGCCCGCATGGCGGTAAACGCCTCGTGGCCCGGCGTATCGAGGAAGGTAACCCGCTTCTCCCCGACCGTCACCATATACGCGCCGATATGCTGCGTGATGCCGCCCGCTTCTCCTTCTGTCACTTTCGTCTGACGGATGGCGTCGAGCAGCGAGGTCTTTCCATGATCGACATGCCCCATGATCGTGATCACGGGCGGACGCGGCAAGAGGGCGTTCGGATCTTCCGGCGTCGATGTATTGAGGATCTCCTCTTCGGTCTTCTCCGAGACCAGTTCGGCCTTGACCCCGAACTCCTCCGCGATCAGCGAGGCCTCATCGAGAGAGATCGGGTGATTGATCGTCGCCATCTTGCCCATCACCATGAGTTTGGAGATGATCGTCGGGACTTTTTGGCCGATCAGTTCCGAAAACTCCTTCACGGTCATTCCTTCATAAAGCTTAACCACTTTCCTCCGCGGTTTTGTAATGTCGGTTGAAACCGCAGGACCACGCCGGAGCGCCTTTCGATCTTCCTTGCGGTGGATCGGTTTGAAGTCCTGCCACTTCCTCGCCTCCACCGGAACTTCAGCGATCGTCTCGGCCTCTTCGACTTCGGGATAAAGCTGGGGGCGCTTCGGTCGTTTCGCTTTCTCCTTAAACTTGGAAGCAAAGTCTTTTCGCAACTCCGGCTTGAGATCGACTTTCCCCTTCTTTTTGTCCTTTTCGGCTTTCTTCTCCGCTTCCTCTTTTGCGCCGTCGGTCGGAGCGATCACTTTGATTCCGCCCGTGGCTGGAACCACCGGCTCCCCGGCGGGCGGAAGGGTCGGCTGGACCTCCTCCACCGACGTGGGAGGAGTCCCGACCTCGGAGGGAGGCGCGGCCGCTGCTGCAGGAGCGAGCGGTTCTATCGAAGGACTCGGCGGCGTGACGACCTCCGGAGCTTCGATCATCGGCGTCTCTGCTTTCGCGGCCAGCGGGGGCGGCGCCGTTTCTTCCGCCGTCGGCTTTCGCTTGATCAAAACACGTGACTTCTTTTCGGCCGCGGGGGGGGGCGGAGGGGCCGCTTTGGCAGACTTCGTCGCTTTCGACGCCGCCTTTGCCAACGCCGGCTTCTCCATCCCTTTCACCACTGCCTGGACGTCGCTCTCCTCCAAGGCGCTCATATGGTTGCTCGCCTTGATTCCCATTCTTTTGAGAACGACCATCATCTCCTTGGTCGGGATGCCGATTTTTTTTGCAAGTTCAAAAACTCTCATTTGCTTCTACCTTCTTTCTCCAGAAGAGAGATCGCTGGGGACCAGCGACCTTCTTCCGAGCAAAACGAAATCTCGCAAAAAGGGCTAGGCCCCTTCCCCTCTCTTTTCCATTTTAAGGAGACTTCTCGCCTCCTCAATAATTTTACCGGCCGTCTTAATTCCGATCATCGGGATGTCGGAAAGCGCCTCTTCGTTCGTTTCGGCCAACTTCTGAACGCTATCGATGCCGTGCTCCTTGAGCGCTTCGACCATATTCTCTCCCACGCCGGGGACGTCGGACAGGGTGTACTCCCGCTTCTCAGCGGCCTGCCGCTGCTCTTCCACGATCTGCGCATCCTGCTGGATTTTCTGCTCGTGAGAAATCGCCGCGGCGATTTCCTGCTCGCGCTCTTTGGCGCGCTCTTTCTCATACTCTCCTTGATTGATGATATCGATCTTCCACCCGGTCAACTTCGCCGCGAGACGGACATTCTGCCCTTTCTTTCCGATGGCGAGGGAGAGTTGCTGATCCGAAACGACCACCAGGGCCGATTTCTCCGCCTCGTTGATGCCGACCTTTTCGATCACCGCCGGGCTGAGCGCTTCTCCGATGAAGGTCCGTGGATCATCGCTCCAGGTCACGATGTCGATCTTCTCCCCTTTGAGCTCGCGAACGACCGCCTGAACGCGCGAGCCGCGCACACCGACGCAGGCGCCGACCGGATCGACCGCTTGATCTTTCGAGAAGACCGCAATCTTGGTCCGATCCCCCGGCTCCCGGACAACCCCCTTGATCACGACGACCCCTTCGGCGATCTCCGGCACTTCCATCTCAAAGAGCTTCGCCACGAAGTTCGGATGGGTCCGAGACAAAACAATCTGGGGCCCCTTTGCCGAGGGCTTTACTTCCAGAAGATACGCCCGAATCCGGTCTCCGCGGCGGTAACTTTCCCGCGGAACCTGCTCTTGATATGGGAGAATCGCTTCGGTCTTGCCGAGCTCCACGATATAGTTTCTTCGCTCCTGTCCGAGGATCATGCCGCTGATGATCTCTCCCTGCCGGACCGAGTATTCTCGGTGAACCGATTCCCACTCGGCCTCGCGGACCCGCTGAAAGATCACCTGCTTGGCGGTCTGTGCTGCGATTCGCCCGAAGTCTTCCATCTCGAGCAGCGAGCCGATCTCATCCCCCAACTCCGCCGACTCATCGACCTTCTTCGCTTCATCCAGCGAGATTTCGGCGCGCGGGTTGGTCACATTCTCGACGATCTTCTTCAGGGAGATCACTTCGATCTCTCCGGTTTGGTTGTCGAGCCGGACCTGGATGTTCTCATTCGCGCCGTACCGTTTCTTGGCCGCCGTCAGAAGCGCAGACTCGACTGCTTTGATGATCTTCTGGCTCTCTATCCCCTTCTCTCTGCCGATCTGATCGATGACGGAGAGGAGCTCGCGATTCATTTTCTATCAACCTCCATTTTCTCGAACGGATCGACCGGTGATGCGATTGATGCGATCCGTCTTCTATATTTCTTATATTTCTATTTCTTTATATCTCTAGAAACCGACAATCCCTGAAACTCCCGCTCCCGGCTAAAACTCAACCTCGAGACGGGCTTGAGCGATTTGGTCAAAAGGGATGATGATCTCTTTTTCCCCTTCCAGATGGAGAACCACTTTCTCTTCTTCAAAACGAACAAATCGGCCGGTAAACACTTTTTGGTTATCGATCGGAGCGGCGGTCTTCACTTTGACCTTCTTCCCGACGGAGCGGACGAAGTCTTCTCTTTTTCTCAACGGCCGATCCAGGCCGGGCGAGGAGACCTCAAAGGTATAATGATGCGGAATTGGGTCCTCGACATCAAGCGCCTGGCTGAGATAGCGGCTGACCTTTTCACAATCGTCGAGGGTCACCCCTTTTTCTTTATCGATGAAGACACGAAGGGTGCCGCTCCGTTGAGAGCCGGCATACTCGACCTCAACCAGTTCCAATCCCAATGACCGTAACATCGGCTCCGCGATCTGTTTGACCCTATCGACCAAGACCGTTCGTTCCATCTGATCCCTGAAAACAAAAAAGTGGGCGGAAGACCATGCCCACTTCAACAAGTAGACCAAATTCAGTGATGGTTATAGCATAAAAAATAGGAAAATGCAAGAGGAATCCTCTACATCGACGCGATCTGTTCTTGGAACGCGCGGTATAAAAACGCCGTCTTTTCTCCAGGGCGGCCGGCCCCAATCGGCCTTCCATCTAATTGAACGACCGGCAGCACCTCGACGGTGGTTCCGGTGAGGAAGAGCTCATCCGCCGAGTAAAGTTGGGAGAGTTTTAGATCTCTCTCGATCATCTCCAAGCCGTTCTCTTTCCCGATTTGAAGAACCACTTCCCGCGTGATGCCGGAGAGAATGAACGGGCCTGCGGGAGGGGTAACAATCTTCTTTCCAAGGACGGCGAAAAGATTGCTGCCGGCGCCTTCGGTCACTTTGCCATCGCGGATAAAAATCGCCTCGAATGCGCCGGAGCGGAGCGCCTGCTCGCGGGCCATCACATTCGGGAGAAGGTTGAGCGACTTCACATTGCATCGGGCCCACCGAATATCGGGGGTCGTGAGGACCGCCACTCCCTGTTCGCGCAGTTTCATCGAAAGCGGCTCGAACTCTCGGAAGGTCATCACCACGGTCGGCTTCACCTTCTTCGGGTAAGAATGAAGGCGCGGGGCCGCTCCTCGGGTGACTTGGATATAGACCTTGGTATCGGCATACCCGCTCTTCCGGCAGCCGAGGAGAATGATTTTTTCCAATTGCGCCGCGGTGTATGGAAGGACAATTTCGATCTCTTTGGCGCTCGCTTGCAGGCGTGAGAGATGTTCCTGAATGTGGAACACACGACCGCCATAGGTTCGAATCAGCTCATAGATGCCATCTCCAAACTGAAAGCCACGATCCTCAACGGAGACTTTGGCCGCGGAGATCGCGCTCCATCTTCCGTTCACGAATGCAATGTTGGGCATGAACTTCCTTCTCTATTAAAATAAAAGTAAAAGCATTCGGCTCTTATTCTTTTTTCCGCATTACGACATGGAAAAAAGCATAGACCGATTGCCGCTCTTCTTCCACATGGATCATATTGAAGTCCCGTCCGAAGATCGCTTTGAAATCGCCCTTCCGAAAAAACCGGTCGTAGTGCCCGTTGTGCACCATCCAATCTCGCTTTCTCTTCTCATCGGGATGATGTTTAAAGCGGGTCGAAAAACAGGAGAGAAGAAAGTAACCCCCACGCTTTAAAACCGGAACGACGTTTCCGAGGTAGGCGTCGGTGTCTCTCCTCCGAATGTGATGAAGACAACCGTAATCGAGGACGACATCAAAGCTTTCCGGACGGAAGGGGAGATGAAAGACATCCCCCAGCATGAACTGCAGGTTCGTTCGAGCCGTTCCATTGCCGGAAATGCCGGAGAATCGGCGGGCGCGCGCCAGCGCGAGCGGTTGATAATCGAGGCCGATCGTCGCATAGCCCTCGCGCGCGAAGAGGACGGCATGTCTTCCCTCGCCGCAGCCGATATCGAGAACGCGTCCGGTCGATTTTTCTTTCTTAAACTGCTGCAGGAACCGGACAACCGGGGCGGAGGCTCCTTCCACGGGCCAGCCATGTTCGCCGGTCCGGTAAGCCTCCTCAAAATATTTTTTTTGGGAGGTATAGATGCTCACGACAGGCCTGATGAACATGCACGCGCGTTGCATGGTTCGCTCTCGCTCACGATGTGAGTAGAGGCGCTTCGCGCTTCCTTACTTGTGGGCACATTCCCCGCTCCTTCTGCCCCAAAGGACGGGTCCTTTGGGGACCCCTGGAAGAGAGGCGTGGGTTAGACGCGCGAATGTGCTGCGAATGAATGGCGAAGCCTCCTCCCACATCGTTCGGGGAGCGAACCATACAAAT
>Ga0209810_1004394_pt1 | contig 13622 bp, 15 predicted proteins | sample Coa_R1_7_FD_187159 | JGI IMG/M metagenome (GOLD analysis project Ga0209810, IMG submission 187159) | Surface soil microbial communities from Centralia Pennsylvania, which are recovering from an underground coalmine fire - Coalmine... | ecosystem: Environmental > Terrestrial > Soil > Unclassified...
CTGGCCACGGTCGCGGGGCGGCCGAGCGCGCGCTCGGGGGGCAGGTAGGACGCGGTGCCGAGGACATGCCCGGCGTGCGTGAGCTGGTCCTCCCGGCCCATCTGGGCCAGGCCGAAGTCGGCCACGTAGAGGTCGCGGCGGCAGTCGAGCAGGAGATTCCCGGGCTTGATGTCGCGGTGCAGGATGCCGTTGGCGTGGGCGTGGTCGATCGCCGACGCCGCCTGGTGCAGCCAGCGCACGGCATCGTCGAGCGTGACCGCGCCGCAGTGCAGCGCGTCGGCCACCGTCCCGCCGGCCAGGTGCTCCATGACCAGGAACGGGCGGCGCGAGCCGTCCGGAGCCGGCGCCTCGCCGACGTCGAAGATCGTCACGACGTGCGGGTGGCTCGATAGGCGAGCGGCCGCCCGCGCCTCGCGCTTGAACCGCCGCACGGCCTCGGGATCGCTGGCGTAGGGCTCGGCCAGCAGCTTGACCGCCACCCGCCGCCCGAGCGTGCGGTCCTCTGCGCACCACACCGTCGCGGTCCCGCCGACGGCCAGGCGGCGCAGTGGGCGGTAGCGCGTCGGCAGCCGCAAGGGGGGCGCGCGACGCGGGCGCGGCTCGGCATGGGTGCTCATCGCAATCTGTCTCTACCCCGGGGCGGTGCGGCAAACCCCTGTTTGCCGGCCACTGCCGGGGCGGGCTCGCGGTCGCGCCGTGCGTGGGCTCCCGACCGCGCCCGGCACCGGCTCGCGGCGGCGCGCGGCACGGGCTCGCGGCAGCGCCCGGCACGGGCTCGCGGCTATACTCGCCCGCCGATGCCCAAGCTCTGTCACGTATGCGGCAAGGGGCCCTCGTTCGGCCACAGCCGCAGCCACTCGATGGTCGCCACCAAGCGGCGCTTCGACCCCAACCTGCAGCGCGTGCGCATCGATGACGCCGGGACTCCGCGCAGGGTGTACGTCTGCACCCGCTGCCTGAAGGCCGGCAAGGTCACCAAGGCGCGATAGCAGCACGCCGAGCGCGCGGCGTGACCGACCCAAGCCTCGTTCGCTTCCGCGCCGTCGTGCAGGCCGGACTGGCCGCCCTGGAGGCCCGCCGCCAGGAGGTCAACGACCTCAACGTGTTCCCGGTCGCCGACGGCGACACGGGCGACAACATGGTGCTCACGCTGCGCGCCGTCCTGAGCGAGCTCGACCGCCTCGCCGCCGGGGCCGAGGAGCGGACCGTCGACGACATTGGCCGCGAGGAGATGGTCGCCTCGGTCGCCCGCGCCGCCCTCCTCGGCGCGCGCGGGAACTCGGGCGTCATCCTCTCCCAGCTGATCCGCGGCGCCGCCGAGGAGCTGGCCAGCCGGCCGGGCGAGCTCGTGGACCCGGTGCTGATCAGCGCCGCGCTCGCGCGTGCCGCCGACCAGGCCTACGGCTCGGTGCGCCAGCCCGCCGAGGGCACGATCCTCACCGTTGTGCGCGAGATGGCCGCTCGCGTCGCCTCGGAGCTGGCCCACATGGACGTCCGCCGGCTGGGCCCCGAGACCAGCGACGAGGAGCAGAACGCGGTCATCGCCGAGGTGATCGAGCGCGCGCTGGCCGCGGGCGAAGACTCGGTCAAGCGCGGCCCCGACCTGCTGCCGGTGTTGCGCGAGGCGGGCGTCGTGGACGCCGGCGGCTATGCCCTCACGGTGCTGCTGGCTGGGATCGTGGGCGCCCTGCGCGGTAGCGACCCGCCATCCATCGACCACCAGGCCGCCGCGCGCGTGACGCATCCCCAGCACGAGTCGAGCACCTATCGCTACTGCACGAACTTCGCCGTCACGGGCACCGGCCTCGAGCAGCGCCGGTTCGTCCCCGCGCTCGAGGCCCTGGGCGACTCGGTGCTCGTGGTGGGCGATCAGACGACGCTCAAGGTGCACGTGCACACCGACGATCCCGATGCCGCCACGGCGGTGTTCGACGGCGCCGGCATGGTCTCGCACCTCGACGTGGCCGACATGCGCGTGCAGGTGGCGCAGCGCTCCGAGCGCCTGCGCGCCCAGCCTCCCACCGAGGCGGTGTGCGGCGCGCTCGCCGTCGTCGCCGGCGACGGCATGCGGGCGCTGTTCGAGAGCCTGGGCGTGCAGCCGCTCGACGGCGGCCCGACGCTGAACCCCTCCACCTACGACCTGCTGGCCGCGATCCACGCCGTGCCCGCCGAAGAGGTCGTCGTGCTGGCCAACAGCCCCAACGTCGTGATGGCGGCCGAGCGCGCGGCTGAGCTCTCCGACAAGCGCGTCGCCGTCGTGGCCTCACGCTCCCAGCAGGCGGGCCTGGCCGCCGCGGTGAGCCTCGACCCCGATCAGAGCGCGGCCGAGAACGCGGCCGCCATGAACGCGACGCTCGAGCGCGTGCGCACCGGCGCGGTCGCCCCCGCGGCCCGCGACGACCTTCAGGGTCGCTTCCGCGAGGGCGACGCGGTCGGCTTCGTCGATGAGCAGATCGTGGCCTGGGGGCGGCCCCGCGAGGCACTGCGCACGGTGCTCGAGAGCCTGGCCGACGGAGCCGAGCTGATCACCTGCCTGCGGGGGGCGGAGGCCCCTCTCGACGACGAGACCGTGCACGCGCTGGCCGCGGGCGAGGTCGAGTTCGAGATCTCGCACGGCGGGCAGCCCAGCTACTGGTGGCTGCTGTCGGCTGAATAGGCTCCCGGGCGCCCATCGGCGGTCGGGTCTTGCGCGGCGGGCGATCGAGTGGGAAGAACCTGCCGTTCGTCCTCCCCGGCGAGGCGGTCGGCAGCATAAGCGCGCTGAACGAGCTTAACCTGCCGATGGACGTCGGCGCCGCGTCGCGCGGCAGGTTACTCCCAGACAGGGGGCGCCCCGGCGTCGGGCGACCGCCGCGACCGCCGCGACCGCCGGGACCGCCGCGACCGCTCCGGCCGTCATGATCCGGGCGGCCATGCCCCCACCCACGGCCTTCGCCACACCCGACGAGCTCGGCCGCGCCGAGCTCGAGTCAGCGCCGGTCCGCTACCCGCGCCCGTCGCGGCTGGCCGCGCCGCTGCGCGTGGAGGGCGCGAAGGCCGAGCAAGCCGCTCGCGCGCTCGGCCTCGAAACCATCGGCGACCTGCTCGAGCACCTGCCGCGTGACCGCCGCGAGGCCCGCTCGGTGGCCGAGCTGGTGGCCGGGGAAACGGCCACCGTCGTCGTCGAAGTGCGCAGCATCTCCTCGCGCTCGGTGCGCCGCCGCGGGATGCGACCCCTGGTCGAGGCCACCGTGGGTGATGCCAGCGGCCTGATGAAGGCGACGTTCTTCAACCAGCCGTGGCTGGTGCAGCGCTACCCGCCGGGCACGCGGCTGGTCCTGCACGGCAAGTACGAGGCCCGCAACCGCTTCCGCGTCCAGGGCCACGCACGCACTGGCGAGGGGGTTGGGACAGCCGACGGTGCGGCCGAGGCGGTGGCCCACTACCCGGCCACCGAAGGGCTCTCCTCGACGCAGATCCTCGCCCTCGTGCGCGCGCATGCGGGCGCGCTCTCCGATGTGCCCGAGCCGCTGCCGGCCGGCCTGCGGGTCCGCGAGGCGCTTCCCGACCGCGCGGGCGCGCTGACCGTCTCGCACTTTCCGGCCGACGAGAGCGATGTGGATGCCGGGCGCCGCCGCCTGGCCTTCGATGAGCTGCTGCTGGCCCAGGTCGTCCTCCTGCGCCGGCGCCGCAGCCGCCACGAGAGCACCCGGGCGCCGGTCCTCGATGGTGGCACCGGAGCGGCCGGCGGGGGCCGCGAGCTGACCGCGCGCTGGCTCGGCGGCATGCTGCCGTTCCCGTTGACCGGCGACCAGGAGCGCGCGCTCGCCGCCGTCGACGCCGACATCGCGCGCGCGCGGCCCATGCAGCGGCTGCTCATGGGCGAGGTCGGCTCGGGCAAGACGGTCGTCGCCCTGTACGCGCTCCTGCGCGCGGTCGAGCACGGCTACCAGGGCGCGTTCATGGCCCCGACCGAGACCCTGGCCGAGCAGCACTTCGCCACCATCCAGGCGCTCATGCCCGGCGAGGCGGTGCCGGCCGGGTTACTGACCGGGTCGACGCCGGCGGGTCGGCGCGCCGATCTCCTGGGCAAGCTGGCCAGTGGCGAGCTCGCGCTGATCGTGGGCACGCACGCGCTGATCGAGGAGTCCGTCCGCTTCGCCCGCCTCGCCGTGGCCGTCGTCGACGAGCAGCACCGCTTCGGGGTGCGCCAGCGCGCGGCGCTCGACGCCAAGGGGCCCGATGGCCTGGTTCCGCACGTCCTGCACATGACGGCCACCCCGATCCCGCGCACGCTGGCGCTGGCCGGCTACGGCGATCTCGACTTCACGCTGCTGCGCGAGCTCCCCCGGGGCCGCCAGCCGATCGACACCTTCGTCTGCTCGACCGAGCGCGAGCGCGCCCGTGCCTACGACCGCATCCGCGAGGAGCTCCGCGCCGGCCGCCAGGCCTTCGTCGTCTGCCCGCTGGTCTCGGAGTCCGAGGTCCTGCAGGCCCGGGCCGCCACGGCTGAGTTCGAGCGCCTGCGCGAGGGAGAGCTGCGCGATTTCCGCGTCGTCCTGCTCCACGGCCAGATGGCCTCGGGGGCCAAGCAGGCGGCCATGGCCGCGTTCGCCTCTGGGGCCGCCGATGTGCTCGTCGCCACGTCGGTCATCGAGGTCGGCATCGACGTCCCCAACGCCACCGTGATGCTGGTCGAGGACGCCGACCGCTACGGGATCTCGCAGCTGCACCAGCTGCGCGGCCGGATCGGACGCGGCAGTCACGCTTCGCTGTGCCTGCTCTTCGGACCGAAGGAGTCCGCCCGGCTGCGCGCGCTGGCCGCGCACGCCGACGGCTTTCGGCTGGCCGAGATCGACCTCGAGCTGCGGGGCGAAGGGGAGCTGGTCGGCGTGCGCCAGCACGGGATGGCGCAGTTCCGGGTGGCCGAGCTGCCGCGCGACGCCGAGCTGCTGGAGCGCGCGCGCGGTCACGCCGAGCGCATCGTGGGCGCCGATCCAGAGCTCGAGCTCCCAGAGCACGCTCTCCTGGCCGACGCGCTGGTGGCCACGTACGGCGACGAGGCGCTGGCGCCCATGCGAGCCTGACCGGGCCCGGCGCTAGCGTCCCGTCCGTGCACGCGCGCTGTCCCTTCGAGGTTGTGTCGTTCGAGCCCGCCGAGTGGCCCGAGCCTCCGCGCGAGGGGATGCGCCTGGGGCGCGCCGAGCTGCGCAAGCGCTTCAGCGGCGGGGACCTCGAGGGCTCGAGCGTGGTCCAGATGCTCAGCGCCCGGGCCGGTCAGAGCGCGGGCACCTACCTGGCCCTCGAGCACGTCAGCGGACGCCTGCACGGGCGCTCGGGGACCTTCGTCGTCCAGCACGGGGCGACCGCTCACGCCGATGAGCGCGCGGACACGAGCTGGGGCGCCGTCGTCGAGGGCTCGGGCACCGGGGAGCTCGCGGGGCTGCGGGGCAGCTGCCGCGTCGTCCACGGGCTGCTCGAGCTCGACTACGACCTGGGCTGAGTCGCCGGTCAGCGGGGAGCGGCGGGCGCGCCCCCGCCATACTCGCGCCATGCGGGTGATCGCCGGGGAGCTCGGTGGCCGGGCGCTCAGCGCACCGCGCGGCCGCGACACCCGTCCCACCTCCGACCGCGTGCGCGAGGCGCTGTTCTCGATCCTCGGGCCGGTATCGGGCGCGCGCGTGCTCGACCTCTTCGCCGGGTCGGGCGCGCTGGCCATCGAGGCGCTCTCGCGCGGGGCGGCCGAAGCCACGCTCGTCGACTCGGCCGCGCCCGCCGTCGCCGTCATCGCGCGCAACCTCGAGGCCCTCGGCCTGCGCGCCGACGTCAGGCGCCAGAAGGCGGCCGCGTTTCTCCGGAGCGCATCGGCGGACGCGCGTCAATACGATCTGATCTTCCTCGACCCTCCATACCGCTTGGCAAGCGAGCTGGCGGGGGAGCTCTCGGCGGCGCTGCCCCCGGTGCTGGCGCCCCAGGCCCGCGTGGTCGCCGAAAGCGACCGCCGCGCCCCGCTCACGCTCGCGCTGCCACTGTTCGACGAGCGCCGCTACGGCGACACCCTCATACGCATATATGGCTCCCGATAACCGCATCGCAATCTGCCCCGGAACCTTCGACCCCGTTACCTACGGTCACCTCGACGTGATCCAGCGCGCGTCGGCCATGTACGACGAGCTGATCGTCGCGGTGGTGAACATCCCCTGGCGCAAGGGCCGGACGGTGTTCAGCATCGAGGAGCGCGTGGGCTTCCTCCAGCGCGCGACGGCAGAGCTGTCGAACACCTCGGTCGAACCGTTCAGCACGCTTCTGGTCGAGTTCGCGCGCGAGCGCGGGGCAATGGCGATCGTGAAGGGGCTGCGCGCGATCTCCGACTTCGAGTACGAGCTGGAGATGAACCAGCTCAACCGCAAGCAGGCGCCGGACGTCGAATCCGTTTACCTCATGGCGTCGGCCAAGTACAGTTTTCTCAGCTCCAGCGGTGTCAAGGAGCTGGCCACGTTCGGTGGCGACCTGACCGAACTGGTGCCCGACGAAGTGGCTCAGGCGTTGCAGGAACGCCTAGGTCGCTGACGAAACAGAGGTTCTGTCATGGACGTCCTGGTACTGATCGACAAGCTGGATGACCTCGTCCACAACGCCAAGCCGGTGCCCCTGACCGATCAGGTGCGCGTGGACAAGGAGGAGATCTACGACATCCTCGACCAAATGCGGGCCACGATCCCGGATGAGATCAAGCAGGCCCGCTGGATCGTCAAGGAACGCCAGGAGATGCTCGCCGAGGCCAAGCGCGAGGCCGAGCGGATCGTCAAGGAGGCGCGCGAACGCCAGGAGCGGTTGATCTCCGAGGAGGAGATCACCAAGCAGGCCGAGCGCGCGGCCGAGGACATCATCGAGGACGCCCGCGCCCGGGAGCGCGAGATCCGCCTCGGCGCCGAGGACTACGCCGACGAGATCCTGAACACGCTCGAGGTCAACCTCAGCAAGTTCATCGCCGCCGTCCAGCGTGGACGCGAGCGGCTGGCCGGCAAGGACGAGCCGGCTGAGGTCGGCTGAGGCTCCAGCCAGAGCGTCCGTCCCGGTGTCTGTGCCGTGCGGGGTCTTCCCTGCGCGCTCCGGTCCGGTTTGTGGGGTCCGCGGGGCCGGGGGTCAGCCGATCTGGAAGCCCGCCAGCCCCTCAGGCTGCTCGTCCGCGACCTCGATCCGCGTGACCTCGGCCCGCGAGGGGCCGGTGCGGCAGAACTCGACCAGCGCCTGAACGGCGTCCTGCGGACCCTCGAACACCGCTTCGACGGTCCCGTCGGGGCGGTTCGCCGCCCAGCCCCCGACGCCGCTCGAGGCCGCCCGGTGCCGCAGGGAGTCACGGAAGAAGACACCCTGAACCCGGCCATACACGACGACTCTGCGCCTGACCGGGGGTCCCGCAGCCATGGCCCGAGTCTGCCACCAGCGTCGCGGCCAGCGGGCGGCGAATCTGCCACCGGCGTCGCGCGGCCACCGGCGGCGAATCTGCCACCGGCGTCGCGCGGCCACCGGCGGCGAATCTGCCACCGGCGTCGCGCGGCCGCCGGCGGGGCATCGTGGCCTGATCCGAGTCCCCGGCTCTGCAGGGACTTTCCGTCCGCGCCCCGCGCGATCCTCCTTGCGTGGCCCCTCTCTGGCTCCTCGTCGGACTCGTCGTCGGCGCCCTCGCCGTGCTCATGGCTGTGCGCCCACGCCTGCGGGCACTGGCGCAGGAGGCCGCGCGGGCGGCGGATCTCGAATGCCAGCTCGTCGCCGCGCGCTCGGACCTCGACCACGAGCGCGCGCGCTCCGAGGAACGGCTCGCCGCCGTGGCCGACGCACAGGAGCGCCTCAGCGCGTCGTTCAAGGCGCTCAGCGCCGAGGCGCTCCAGGCGAGCATGAGCCAGCTGGCCGAGATGGCCCGCGCCCAGCTCCAGACCGCGCACGTCGAGGCCAAGGGGGATCTCGACCAGCGCCGCCAGGCGGTCGAACAGCTCGTCGCGCCGCTCAAGGAGCAGCTGGCCCGCGTGGACACGCAGCTCGTGCGTCTCGACCAGGAACGGCGCGAATCCCGCGGGCGGTTGGAGGCGCAGCTGCGGACGCTGGCCGAGACGGGGGAGAAGCTGCGCACGGAGACGGGCGCGCTCGTCACCGCGCTGCGCAAGCCGAACGCGCGCGGGCAGTGGGGCCAGATGCAGCTGCGCAACGTCGTCGAGCTGGCCGGCATGGTTCGCTACTGCGACTTCTCCGAGCAGTCCTCCTTCGCCGGCCAGGAGGCCACGCTGCGTCCCGACCTCGTCGTGCGCCTGCCGGGCGGCAAGCACGTCGTCGTCGACGCGAAGGCTCCGCTCCAGGGCGTGCTGGACGCCTACGAGGCACGCGACGAGGAGGAGCGGCTGCGGCACCTGCGCGATCACGCGCGGTTGTTGCGAAAGCACGTGAAGACGCTGGCGGACAAGGCCTACTGGGCCGAGATCGACTCCGCGCCCGACATGGTCGTGATGTTCCTGCCCGGCGAGCACCTCTACGGAGCGGCGCTCGAGTGCGACCCGACGCTGATCGAGGACGCGATGGCGCGCCGCGTCCTGATCGCCACGCCGACCACTCTCCTGGCCATGCTGCGGGCCGTGGCATACGGCTGGCAGCAGGAGCGCGTCGCGGAGTCGGCGCAGGCCATCTCCGAGCTTGGGCGCGAGCTGCACGGCCGGTTGGCCAAGCTCTCCACCCTGCTGGCCACGGTGGGGACGCGGCTGAACAGCACGGTGAAGGCATACAACGAGGCTGTTGGCTCCTACGAGGCCCGTGTGCTCCCCGCGGCGCGGCGCTTCGAGGACCACGGCTCGGTCGCGGCCGGCCGCGAGCTTGGGGAGCTCGAGCAGGTCACGCTCAACGCCCGCAGCGTCCGCGCGGCCGAGATCGCGCTCGAGGCGCCCCCCGAGCTGGAGCCGGCGCAGCCGCTGCCGCTTCCGCTTCTGCGAGCGGCGGAGTAGGCCGGCGCGGTAGCGGCCTCGGCGGCCCGCCGGCGGGCGCGCCTGCGAGGGCCCGGGTGCCGCCGCCCTTCGGCGAGCGCGCCCGGGAGCCTGCGGCCGCCGCCCGGCGGGCGCGGCTGCGAGGGCCCGTGTGCCGCCGCCCTTCGGCGAGCGCGCCCGGGAGCCTGCGGCCGCCGCCCGGCGGGCGCGGCTGCGAGGGCCCGTGTGCCGCCGCCCTTCGGCGAGCGCGCCCAGGAGCCTGCGGCCGCCCCCCGGCGGGGTGGATGACTTCGATTTCCGTATGCGGGATTCTTCTCAGCCACGTCCGGGGTGAGCGTCCGGAGTCGCCCCCTTCCGGTGTCGCGCGGCGGGCGCGGCCCTCGTAGCGGACGGACGCCGCTCACGCATCGGCGGCCCCGTGCCCCCCGAGGCCCCCCGGACGCCGCTGCGCCCCTCAGGCCTCCGCGGCCGCGCGCGCCTGCCACCACCGCTGCAGGTCCTCGCGCTGGTGGGGCAGAGGATCGGCCGTGGGCTTGCGCTGCTGCACGAAGCGGAGCGCCTCGTCGATGTCGAGGTCCTCGCGCACCGCGACGACCGCGGCCGCGACTGCCGCCGAGCGCTGCCAGCCGGCGCGGCAGTGGACGTAGACCCTCGTGTCCTCGTCGAGCCACCGGTTGACCGTGGCCACCGTGTCCTCGAGCGTCTCCGCCGGCAGCCCGCCGAAGTCCGTCAGGCTCACGCGCTCCTCCGTGATTCCGTGCGCGGCCAGCGCCTGCTCCACGGCCTCGCGCTCGCCGGCCCGGTACTCGCTGTCCTCGACCAGGTTCAGCACGCGCTCGACGCCCATCCGCGACAGGAGCTCGATGTCGCGCCCGTCGAGGGGATAGGCGCCGATCAGCAGGTTGCGCAGGACGTCGGCGAAGCCGTAGGAGGAGAACCAGCTCGACATGGGGGCAATGATGCCCGCTCGTCGCCCGCCGCACCGCCCGGGTGGCCGCTTGACGCCCGCCCACCCCAGCGCCCGCCATCCGACCGACCGCGTGCCTGGCCGGCCGGTCCTGACGACCGGTCGCCCGGCGCTAATCTCGGATGGTGATGGCCCTCCGGACTGACACGTTCGATCTCGGAGGCCTGAGGCTCACCTCCGGCGAGGGCCGGACGCTCGAGCTGAGCACCGAGATCGAGCCGCTCGAACTGGCCGGCGAGTCCTACCCGCTCGAGAACGGTCCCGTCCCCGTCCGTCTCGACATCTCCCGTACGACCGGTGCCGGCTACGCGCTGCGGCTGCGCTTCGAGGCCACGGTCACCGGGCCGTGCATGCGGTGTCTGGAACCGGCCGCGCCGACGTTCGCAGTGGACGCGCGAGAGGTCTCCCAGCCCGGGGAGGGGGAGGACCTCGAGTCGCCGTACGTGACCGATGGAGTGCTCGACCTCGGCGCGTGGGCGCGCGACGCGCTCGCGCTCGCGCTTCCGGCGGCGGTGCTGTGCCGCGAGGACTGCGCGGGGCTCTGCCCGGTGTGCGGCGAGGACCTCAACCGGGCGGGCGCCGCCCACCACCACGAGCCCGCGCCGGATCCGCGCTGGGCCAAGCTCTCAGAACTGAAGTTCGAGTAGGTCCCCGGACCGCGCACCGCGCGGTCCCGGCAGGGTTGCGGCGGGGCCGCACGGCGGCTGGCGGCCGGGCCCACGGCGGCTGGCGGCCGGGCCGCACGGCGGCTGGCGGCCGGGCCGCACGGCGACTGGCGGCCGGGCCCACGGCGGCTCGCGGCCGGGCCGCACGTGCCCAGGCGTCCACGCGCCCGATGGCTACACTGCGCAGCCATGGCCGTCCCCAAGCAGAAGCAGTCCCACGCGCGAACGACGCAGCGGCGCTCCCAGCACAAGATCAGCGCGCCGACGTACAACGCCTGCCCGCAGTGCCACAGCCCGCGCCTTCCGCATCGCGTCTGCCCGGTGTGCGGCAGCTACAAGGGACGCGAAGTCATCGCCCCTGACGCGGGCGACCAGCTCGGCTGATCCCGTACCCATGGTGACCGTCGCCGTTGATGCCGGCGGGGCGGACCTGGGGCCCCGCGAGGTGGCGGCCGGCGCCGCCCAGGCGGCCGCCCAGGGCATCGGCGTCCTGCTCTTCGGGCCGGCGGCGGAGATCGGCAGCGTCCCACCCGGCGTCGAGGTCATCGACGCGCCCGTCTCGATCGCCAAGGCGGCGGACCCCGCGTTCGCGGTGCGCTCGACTCCGGAGGCCTCGATCGTGCAGGCCGCCCGTGCCGTGGCCGACGGCCGCGCACAGGCGCTCGTCTCGGGCGGCTCGACCGGCTCGGCGCTCGCGGCCGGGCTGTTCAACCTCAAGCGCGATCGCGGCATCTACCGCCCCGCGCTCGCCCTGCCCATCCCGATCCCCGGCGGCCGGCCGATCCTGCTCCTCGATGTGGGCGCGAACGTCACCTGCCGGCCCGAGCACCTGGTCCAGTTCGCTCACATGGGCAGCGCGTTCGCCAGAGCGGTGATGCACATGGCCGAGCCGCGCGTGGCCCTGCTCTCAAACGGCGAGGAACCCGCCAAGGGCACGCCGGACCTGGTCTCCGTCCACGAGCAGCTCGCGGGCGAGCGGGGCGCCGGGCTGAACTTCATCGGCAACATCGAAGGCACCCAGGTCACCGAGGCCGTGGCCGACGTGGTGGTCATGGATGGCTTCACCGGCAACATCACGCTGAAGCTGATCGAGGGCGTCTCCAGCCGGACGATGCGGGCCATCCGCGACGTGGCGATGACCTCGTGGCGGGCCAAGCTCGGCGGCCTGCTGCTCGCTCCGGCCGTGCGCGGTCTGCGCGAGGAGATCGATCCCGAGACCCCGGGCGGGGCGTACATGCTCGGCCTGCGCCAGCTCGGCGTCGTGGCCCATGGTCGCTTCACCCGGCGGGGGTTCGCGCGGGCCATCGAGGTCGCCGCGCAGGGCGTGCAGGAGGACGTGATCGCCAAGACCCGGGCGGCGCTCGAGCACGCCGGCGCCCTGCGCGAGCCGAGGGACCTGCCCCCGTCCGAGCCGGCGGCTACGGTGTCTGGATCATGAATCGCGAGCAGGTCTTCGCGCTGATCCGCGCTCACCTGGCCGATGAGCTCGAGGTCGATCCCGAGCGCATCGCCGAGTCGACGCGCTTCCGCGAGGACCTCGAGGCCGATTCGCTCGATCTCTACACGCTGGTCCAGGAACTCGAGGACTCCTATGGCGTGAAGATCTCCGATGAGGAGGCGGCGAAGATACTCACCGTCGGTCAGGCGATCGACTTCGTGCTCGCGAGCGGTGCCGTGGGAGGGCACCGGCCGGCGACCGCGACGCAGGGCCCCGACGCTGAGTGACCTCCGGGCAGGCGCGCTCGCACACCCCTGAGCAGGGGCCCGGCGCGAAGCTCCACGCGCTGCTCGAAGAGCTGCCGCCGGAGCTCGCGAGCCCGGTGTTCACCCACGCATCCTGGACCACCCGCCGCGCCGAATCCTATGAGCGGCTGGCCTTCCTGGGCGACAGCGTGCTGGCCCTCGCTGTGACCACGCACCTGTATCCGCGGCTCGAGGCCGAGCGCTTCGGCGCCGGCCGGCTGACCAAGATCCGCGCCCAGGCGGTGTCGGGTCGCTCCTGCCGAGCGGTCGCCGAGCGCCTCGGCGTGCCGGAGCGCCTGGCCGCCGCCGCACCGCCGGCGGCCGCGAGCAGCGTGCCGTCGCTGATCGCCACCGAGCGGGTGCTGGCTTCGGTGATCGAGGCCGTGATCGGTGCGTGCTACCTCGCCTTCGGCTACGAGCGCACCGCGGGCGCCGTGGTGGACGCGTTCGCGCCGGAGATCGACGAGGCGCTCGAGCGCCCGGTCGATTACAAGTCCGCCCTCCAGGAGCGCCTGGCCCGCCGCGGCGCGCTCGTCAGCTATGACGTGGTGGAGGAGCAGGGTCCTCCGCACGACCGCACGTTCGAGATCAGCGCCACGATCGAGGGCGTCGAGGTGGCCCGCGGGACCGGGCGCAGCAAGAAGGACGCCGAGCAGGAGGCCGCGCAGGCGGCCCTCGAGTCGCTCGAATAGGAACCGCATGTACCTGAAATCGATCACGCTCAAGGGCTTCAAGTCGTTCCCGGGACGCACGCGGCTGGAGTTCGCTCCAGGCGTCAGCGTGATCGTGGGACCCAACGGGTCGGGGAAGTCCAACATCACCGACGCCGTGCTGTGGGCGCTGGGCGAGCAGTCGCCGGTCGCCGTCCGCGGCCAGTCGATGCAGGACGTCATCTTCGGCGGAACGCCCGGCCGCCAGGCCTCGGGCCAGGCCGAGGTGGAGCTCGTGCTCGACGACAGCGAGGGCGCGCTCGGCCTCGGCACGCCCGAGGTCTCGATCATGCGCCGCCTCGATCGGGGCGGCGAGGGCGAGTACCGGCTGGCCGGCGCCCGCTGCCGGCTCGTCGATGTGATCGAGGTGCTGTCTGACACCGGGCTGGGCAAGGAGATGCACTCGGTGATCTCACAGGGCCGCGTGGAGGCGCTCGTGACCTCCAAGCCGCGCGACCGGCGGATGCTGATCGAGGAGGCGGCCGGGCTGGGCAAGCACCGCAAGCGGCGGCGGCGGGCGCAGCTGAAGCTTGCTCGCACCCAGGAGAACCTGGATCGGGCCCTCGATGTCGAGCGTGAGGCTCGTTCG
>Ga0209810_1004397_pt1 | contig 13621 bp, 11 predicted proteins | sample Coa_R1_7_FD_187159 | JGI IMG/M metagenome (GOLD analysis project Ga0209810, IMG submission 187159) | Surface soil microbial communities from Centralia Pennsylvania, which are recovering from an underground coalmine fire - Coalmine... | ecosystem: Environmental > Terrestrial > Soil > Unclassified...
CCGACCTTGACCATCTCCTCGACGGTGTCGATCGGGATGCCGCGCTCGATCGGCGGTCCGCCCTCGACCTGTCCCGAGCCGGTGCTCGACAGTACCATCGCCCGCACCTTGGCCGGGAAGTCGAGGGCGATCCACTGGCAGACGCGCCCGCCCATCGAGTGGCCCATGAGGAAGGCGCGGTCGATGCCTAGCGCGTCGAGCAGGCCGGCCGCGTCGGCCGCGAATAGGCGCGTGGAGTAGGGGCCCGGCGGCTTGTCGCTGTCGCCGAGGCCGCGGTGGTCGTAGACGATGCAGGTGTAGTGGCGCGAGAAGAACGGTACCTGGAACGGCAGCCAGGTATGGCGGGTGACGCCCGTACCAGAGACGAACAGCAGTGGGTCGCCGCTGCCGTGGGTCTCGTAGTAAACCTGGATGCCGTTCACATCGGCCTTCGGCACGGGAGCCTCCCTTCCGCCGGGTGCGCCCCGGCGCACGCTGGCGAGTGTAACGCGCCCGGCCGGCCCGGGCAAGCGGGGGGCGGCTTGACGCTGTGCCGGAGGGCAAGGGACAATCGCCTGTAGAGAGAACGATACGCCGCGGGAGGAGCGCATGCCCAAGAACCTGTCCGGGTTCATCAGCCGGATCTGCGGAGAGTTTCCGGACCAGGTGGTGAGCGTGCGCCGGCCGGTCCACGTCGCCGACTACGAGGTGACGGCGGTGCTCCAGCACCTCGACGACGCCGGCCAGTACCCGGTCGTGCTGTTCGAGCAGCCGATCAACCAGTTCGGCGACCGCTCCGAGTTCCCGATCGTCTCCAACGTCTTCGGCACGCGCGAGCGCTGCGCCCTGGCCCTCGATCTGCCGCTCGAGCAGTCGAAGCTCGAGCTGAGCCTGGAGTTCGCCCGCCGCGACCGGCGCCAGATCGCGCCCGAGGTGATCCGCCCCGACGAGGCGCCGGTGAAGCAGGTGGTCCAGCGCGGCGACGAGATCGACATCCGCCGCCTGCCGATCGTCAAGCACTTCGAGGGCGACCTGAGCGAGGTCGTCACGATGGCGGCGGTGATGAAGGACCCGGACACCGGCATCTACGACGTGTCCTTCATCAAGCTCTTCCCGAAGGGCCCGCGCCGCGGCGGCGTCTCGATCCACTCCCCGCACTTGGAGCGCATCCAGGCCAAGTGGGAGAAGCGCGGCCAGCCCGCGCCCTACTGCGAGATCATCGGCCACCACCCGGCCTTCTACCTCGGCGCCCTGGCGCCGACGATGTACGACAGCGACGACTACCACACGATCGGGTCGTTCCTCGGCGAGCCGCTGCGGCTGGTGCCGTCGGAGACCTGGGGGAACGACTTCCTGGTCCCCGCCGACGCCGAGATCCTGATCGAGGGCGAGATCCCGCCCGGCGAGCGGACGGTGGTCGATCCGTTCGGCGAGGTGACCCGCCTCTACCAGGCGCAGTGCCTGCGCCCGGTGCTGAACATCACGGCGCTCACCCACCGCCGCGGCGCCTGGTACCAGAACATCTTCTCCGGCCACCAGGGCCACTGGAACCTCGGCTCGGTACCGAAAGAGGGCGGCATCTACAACCGCCTGCAGCAACGTTTCGGGATCATCGAGGCCGTGCACCTGCCCCACTCGGGCTGCGGGCGGCTGGCCTGCTACGTGTCGATCCACAAGCAGCGCGAGGGCCAGGGCAAGGAAGTGGCCATCGCAACGCTGCCGGAGTCGCGCCACTTCGAGGTGATCATCGTGGTGGACGCCGACATCGACGTGTTCAACGAGCGGGACGTGCTCTGGGCGCTGTACACCTACGTGGACCCCACCCGCGACATCGACATCATCCACAACTACACCAAGAGCGAGTTCACCTCCGCCTGGCAGGGCTCGCGGATGCTGATCGACGCGACGAAGCCGCTGGACGTGGCCTTCCCCGAGAAGTACCGCATGCCGCCGGACGTGATGAAGCGGATCGATCTGGACGAGTGGATCGAGGCCGGCGCGCGCTGGCTGCGCGACCGTGCCCCAACCAGCCGCGAGCGAGCCGGCGGCTGAGCCGCTTCGGCGTTCTTGACCGGTTTGGCAGGCTCAGGCACAATCCGGCCACCACGTTTTACGTAAGGGTGTCTGTCCATACGCGGTGCGGGCCGCGGGCTCACACCGCCTATGCCAGCGTTCGTTAGGTGAGCTAAGGGAGGGGAGATGCCAAAGGACCTGTCCGGGTTCATTAGCCGCATCTGCGCCGAGTTTCCGGACCAGGTAGTCTCCGTGCGCCGGCCGATCCGCGCGGCCGAGTTCGAGGTGTCCGCGATCCTGCAGCACCTCGACGACGCGGGCCAGTACCCGATGACGCTCTTCGAGCGGCCGATCAACATGCTCGGCGAGGAGTCGGCGTTCCCGATCGTCTCCAACGTCTTCGGCACGCGCGAGCGCTGCGCCCTGGCCCTCGAGATGCCGCCGGAGCAGAGCAAGCTGCCCCTCAGCCTGGAGTTCGCTCGCCTCGAGCGCAACCCGATCGAACCGCAGGTGATCGATGCGGGCGAGGCGCCGGTGAAGCAGGTGGTCCAGCGCGGCGACGAGATCGACATCCGCCGTCTGCCGATCATCAAGCACTTCGAGGCCGATCTCAGCCCGGTCATCACCATGGCGGCGGTGATGAAGGACCCGGACACCGGCATCTACGACGTCTCGTTCGTGAAGGGCTTTCCCAAGGATGCCCGCAAGGCCGGCGTCTCCATCCACACGCCGCACCTGGAGCGCATCCTGGCTAAGTACGAGCAGCGGGGCGAGCCGGCGCCCTACGTCCACATCCTCGGCCACCACCCGGCCTTCTACCTCGGCGCCCTGGCGCTGACCCTCTACGACAGCGACGACTACCACACCATCGGTGGCTTCTTGCGTGAGCCGCTGCGGCTGGTGCCGTCGGAGACCTGGGGGAACGACTTCCTGGTCCCCGCCGACGCCGAGATCCTGATCGAGGGCGAGATCCCGCCCGGCGAGCGGACGGTGGTCGATCCGTTCGGCGAGGTGACCCGCCTCTACCAGGCGCAGTGCCTGCGCCCGGTGCTGGACGTCACGGCGCTCACCCACCGCCGCGGCGCCTGGTACCAGAACATCTTCTCCGGCCACCAGGGCCACTGGAACCTCGGCTCTATCCCCAAGGAGGGGAGCGTTTACAACGCGCTCCAGCGGCGGTTCGGGATCATCGAGGCGGTGAGCCTGCCGATGTCCGGCTGCGGGCGGCTGGCCTGCTACGTGTCGATCCACAAGCAGCGCGAGGGCCAGGGCAAGGAAGTGGCGATCGCGGCCCTGCCCGAGTCGTGGGGCTTCGAGGTGATCATCGTCGTGGACGCCGACATCGACGTGTTCAACGAGCGCGACGTGCTCTGGGCGCTGTACACCTACGTGGACCCCACCCGCGACATCGACATCATCCACAACTACACGAAGAACGTCTTCACGTCGGCGTTCCAGGGCTCGCGCATCCTCATCGACGCGACGAAGCCGCTGGATGTGGCCTTCCCCGAGAAGTACCGCATGCCGCCGGACGTGATGAAGCGGATCGACCTGGACGAGTGGATCGAGGCCGGCGCGCGCTGGCTGCGCGACCGTGCCCCGACCGGCGCGCGGCCGTAGAGAGGAGCTGCCATGGATCGGATCTTCTGGGTGAAGTGCCCGGGCTGCGCCAACCGCTTCTACTGCGACTGGACGCTGCGCCGGGCCGGCTTCGACCTGATCTGCCCCTTCTGCCAGCGCACGTTCCTGCCCGACGAGAGCCCCGAGCTCGACGAGCGCTGGTTCGGCCACGGGTGATCTGGGACCCCTCTCCTCCTACCCCCTCTCCCCGGAACGGGGAGAGGGGGTTCTCATGCCAGGTCACAAATGCCCTACCATATGGGCCGCGGACTGGCGCGAAAAGCTGTGCTCTCGCTAAGGTGAGGGCAACCAGCGTAACGCAGTGCCGGATCTCGCCACGAGGAGGGCGTGGGTGAGCGCAGCGATCAGGATTCCCGAGACGCTCGACCCGGTGGGGATCGAGACGCTGCTGCGAATGGCCGACGTCGACGCCTACAACGACTGGGTCTACCGCCAGATTCGACCGTACATGGGCGAGCGCGTGCTCGAGGTCGGCAGCGGCATCGGCAACATGACCGGCTACTACGCGGACCGGCCGCTCCTGGTCTGCGTCGACCTGCTAGCGGAGTCGCTGGCGCTGGCGCGGGCGAAGGTGGGCGACCGGGACAACGTCCACTTCGTCCAGGGCGACATCTGCGCCGACGCGACCGTGGAGACCCTGGCCGGCTATCAGTTCGACACGGCAATCATGCTCAACGTGCTCGAGCACATCCCCGACGATGCCCGCGCCCTGGCCTGCGTCTACCGCCTGCTCGCGCCGGGCGGTCGCCTGCTCCTCCTGGTGCCCGCCGAGCGCTACCTGTACGGCACCCTCGACCGCGCCCTCGGCCACTACCGCCGCTACGAGCGCCGCCCGCTGCAAGGGCTCGTCGTGCGCAGCGGCTTCGCGGTGGAGTCGCTGCGCTACATGAATTTCCCCGGCATCTTCGGCTGGTTCGTGAATGGGCGCATCCTCCGCCGCGAGCTCCTGCCCAAGCCGCAGCTCGCGCTGTTCAACGTGCTCGCGCCGCTGTTCGAGCGCTTCGAGTCCGGCCTGCCGCCGCCGCGCGGGCAGTCGCTGGTGGCTATCTGCCGCAAGCCTCTGACCGCAGCGGAGTAGAGCGGCCTTGCCGTTAACTCCGCCGGCCTGAAGGCTGGACCCAAGGTCGTCTCCTGGCCCGGCCTCGAGGCCGGCTCGACGCCAGGGCACAGCTCTCTGAGCGTCGGTCCCAGCCGAGTCCTATGCTCCGGCGGCGGCGCGGTCCTGGGCGTAGGCGCGGTCGCACTTGGCTGCGAAGTAGAAGTCGCTCTCGGTCAGGCCGTCGATCTTGTGCGTCCAGACCTCGACGGTCACCGCGCCCCAGCGCACGTGCAGGTCTGGGTGGTGGGCCTGCTCCTCGGCGATCGCCGCCACACGGTTGGCGTAGGCCATCGCCTCAGCGAAGTTCCTGAAGCGGTACGTCCGCGTTAGCTTCTTGTCGTTCTCGACGGTCCAGCCGTCGAGCTGCCCCAGCAGCGGCGCGATCTGCTCGTGAGTCAGGGGCGGCACGCCGCCCTTGCAGGGAATGCAGGTCTGGTCGGCCAGCGTCGCGTTCGCGCTCATCGTCGATCTCCTCCTGAGTACGTATAGCACATGCACGGAGCGGGGTGGCGCCGCCGGCGGGACGCACGTACGGCACCAGGGTCGAGCCCGCTGGGTGGTGAGGCAAGCAGCCCCGCGACCGCGTGCGCTACACTGGCCACGATGTCGTGCGGACCAAGACGACCGAGCGCGCCAGCGGCGCGCTCGGCGACGCGAGGCGGGGGACGATCGTGAACCAGCGACGCGGGCGCATCGGGCTGGCGCTGCTCACTACGAGTCTACTCCTCGGCTTCCTGGCCCTGGCGCCCCTGGCGCCGCGCGGCGCAGGCGCGCGGGCCTGGGCCGCGCCGCTCGCCGACTCGGCCGCCCAGGGTGCCCCCTCGGCGGTGCGGATCGGCACCATCGGGATCATCGCCGACGCGCCCTTCTACATCGCCGTCGACCGCGGTTACTTCCAGCAGCAGGCGCTGACTCCGACCCTCGAGCGGTTCGACACCGCGGCCCAGATGGTGGCGCCGCTCGCCGCCGGCCAGCTCGACGCCGGCGCGGGCACCCCGGCGGCGAGCCTGTTCAACGCCATCGGCCGCGACCTGCCGATCCGGATCGTCGCCGACAACGCCCGCGTGGCGCCCGGGCGCAGCCACATCGCCCTGGTAGCGCGCCCGGATCTCCTCGGCGACGGCGGCTTGCAGGACTACGCCGACCTGCGCGGCCGGACGATCGGCATCAACGCGCGTGGCGGCGGCGTGGAGATCGAGATCGACCGCGCGCTGTCCCGCGGCGGCCTGAGCTTCGCCGACGTGGACCTCAGGGAAGTGCCGTTCCCGGACATGGTGCCGGCCCTCGCCAACCACACGCTCGACCTGGCGATCGAGATCGAGCCGTTCCTGGCGCTCGGCGCGGCCCGCGACGCCCTGCAGGTGTTCCGGCCCGTCGGCGACTTCTATCCGGACCAACAGGTGGCCGTGCTGCTCTACTCGCCGCAGTTCGCCGCCCAGCGCGACCCCGCCCAGCGGTTCATGGTCGCCTACCTGCACGGCCTGCGCGACTTCGACGACGCCTTCTACCACGACCGCGGTCGGGCCGAAGTCGTGGACATTCTGACGCGCAACACGGTCGTGCGCGACCCGGCCCTGTACGCGACGATGATCCCGCACCGCGTCGACCGCAACGGCCAGGTGAACCGCGAGAGCCTGGCCGCCGACCTGGACTGGTATGCCGCGCACGGCTACCTGACCGGCGAGCGACCGGACCTGAACACGGTCATCGACACCAGCTTCCTCGACTACGCGGTCGGCCAGCTCGGCCGCGAGTAGCCGTGGCGGCCCTCAACCCGGACTCGGGCGCCAGCAGCAGGCTATCCACTGGCGCGGTGAGCGCTCTGCTGGATAGGTCGCGGCCCTCAGCCGGGCGCGCCCGCCAGCGGCAGGAGGACTCGGGCCTGGCACCCGGTCTGCGCGGCATAGGCAGCGGCGATCTGCTCCGCCGCGGCGCGTCCGTGGCCTGCCCGCGCCAGGAGCACGATCGAGCCGCCGAAGCCGCCGCCGGTGAGCCGCGCCCCGTACACCGCGGGCTCGGCGCGGGCCAGGTCCACGAGCAGGTCGATCGCCGGAACGGACACGCCGTAATCGTCGCGCTGCGAGGCGTGCGAGGCGTAGAAGAGGCGGCCGAGCGCCGGCAAGTCGCCGGCTCGCAGCGCGGCGACCGCCTCGAGCACGCGCGCGTTCTCGGTCACGACGTGGCGCGCACGGCCGGCGAGGGGCGGGGGCAGCGCGGCGATGCGCGGTAGGTCGGCGAGGCCCAGCTCCCGCAGCGACCGGACGCCGAGCAGCGCGCAAGCGCGCTCGCACTCGGCGCGGCGCGTGTTGTAGTCGCCGCTGGCGTGGCTGTGCCGGACGCCCGAGTCGATTACCGCCAGCTCCGCCGTGGCGGGCAGCGGCAGGCGCTCGTAGCGCAGGTCGCTGGTATCCAGGAACAGGGCCGTGCCGACGTCGGCCAGGCTGGCCGCCATCTGGTCCATGATGCCGGTCTGGGCGCCGACGAACTCGTTCTCCGCCCGCTGCCCGAGCAGCGCGAGCTGCACGTCGTCCAGCGGCAGGTGGTAGGCCTCGCGCAGCGCCCGCAGCACCGCGATCTCCAGGGCGGCGCTGGACGCCAGACCCGCGCCTTGCGGCACGTCGGACTCGATCCGCGCGTCGAATCCCCCGAGCTCGTGGCCGTCGGCCGCGAGGGCCGCCGTCAGGCCCGCGACGTAGTCCAGCCAGTCGCCGCGCCGCCGCTCCTCGCCCAGCCGGTAGGCGGCCGGCTGCGCCAGCGCGGCGACGTTCGCGCTCCAGACCTGGACGCTCCGATCGAGGCGCGGCGCCAGCTCCACGCGCGTGCGCAGGGGAATCGCCGCCGGGAGCACGTAGCCGCCGTTGTAGTCGGTGTGCTCGCCCATCAGGTTCACGCGGCCCGGCGCCTCGGCGGCGTACGCGGGCGGACGACCGAACAGGGAGGCGAAGTCGCTCACCGGCCCCGCTCGGCGCGCAGGGGACGCGCCGCGCCGTGGCCGTTGGTCGAGGGCCGGGCGCCGTCGAGCGCGGCTGGCGGCGCCGCGGCCAGCCGCGCCGGGCCGTTGCTCTCAGCGGCGGCGCGGCCGTTGCCCACCAGCCGGTCGAACAGGGCGAGCGCCTGGGCCGCGACCTGGTCCATGTTGTAGTACTTGTAGGTGGCGAGCCGCCCCACGAAGTGCACGCCGGGCGTGGCGTCGGCCAGCGCCTTGTACCGCTTGTACAGCTCGGCGTTCTCCGGGCGGGGCACCGGATAGTAGGGGTCGCCCTCGGCGCGCGGATACTCGTAGACCAGGCTCGTCCGCGGGTGCTCCTGGCCGCTGAGGTGCTTGAACTCGGTCACGCGCGTGTACTCGTAGTCGTTCGGGTAGTTCACGACGGCCACCGGCTGGTGCTGGCGCTCGTCGACGGTCTCGAAGCGGAACTCCAGCGTCCGGTAGGGCAGCTTGCCGTAGCGGTAGTCGAAGAACTCGTCCACCGGACCGCTGTAGATCATCTCGCGGTAAGGGATGACGCCGTCGATCTCGCGCCAGTCCGTGTTCAGCATGATCTTGATGTTCGGGTGGGACAGCATCCGCTCGAACATCCGCGTGAACCCGTGCAGCGGCATCGCCTGGAAGGTGTCCTCGAAGTAGCGGTCGTCGCGGTTGGTCCGCGTCGGCACGCGGGCGGTGACCGCCGCGTCCAGCTCGGACGGGTCGAGCCCCCACTGCTTGCGGGTGTAGTTGCGGAAGAACTTCTCGTATAGCTCGCGCCCAACCTTGCTCACCACCACGTCCTCGGAGGTGCGGACTTGCTCGCGCGGCTCGGCGCGCGCGGCGAAGAAGGCTTCGACCTCGGCGTCCGTGGACAGGTTCAGCCCGTACAGGCGGTTGACCGTGTCGCGATTGATGGGGATCGGCAGGAGCTGGCCGTCGACGCAGGCGAGGACGCGGTGCTCGTAGGGGCGCCAGAGGGTGAACTGCGAGAGGTACTCGAACACGCGCGCGGAATTAGTGTGGAAGATGTGTGGCCCGTACTTGTGGACGAGGATGCCGGCCTCGTCATAGTGGTCGTAGGCGTTGCCGCCGATGTGGTTGCGGCGGTCAACGATCAGGACACTCTTGTCGGCCTGGGAGGCGAGGCGCTCGGCGACCACGCTGCCGGCGAAGCCGGCGCCGACGATCAGATAGTCAAACATGCCGCTATTGTACTCGCTTTCGTCCTCACTCAGCGGGCGGCCGCCGGCGGCGCGGCACCCGCGGTGGCGCTTGGCGCCGCGGGCCGCGCCGGCAGGCTAGCCTCGATCAGCGCCGCCATGCGTGCCCAGGTGTCGTCCCACGACGTCTGGGTCAGAACCGCGTCCACTCGCTCCAGCCAGGTCTCGCGCTCCTGGGCCATCGCCTGCTCGGCGGCGCGGACGAACGCCTCAGGGGTGGCGGCGATGCGGACCAGGCGCTGCTCCCCGTACGGCCGGACCACGTCGCGGATCGGCGTCGACACGACCGGGCGACCGGCCGCCAGGTACTCCGGGGTCTTCGTCGGGCTGATGTAGCGCGTCGCCTCGTTGTGCGCGAAGGGTAGCAGCGCGACGTCCCAGCCCGCCAGGTACGCCGGCAGCGCCTCGTAGGGCTTGGCGCCCAGGTAGTGGACGTTCGGCAGGTCGGGAAGGTCGCGCGGCAGGATCTTGGCCACGGGGCCCAGCAGCACGTATTGCCAGCTCGGCCGCGCCGCGGCCACCGCCGCTAGCAGCGCGCGGTCGAGGCGCTCGTCGATCACGCCGAAGAAGCCCAGCCGCGGCCGCGGCAGGCCGGCCTGGTCCGGCGGGTCCTGCAACTCGCCGCGCGCCCGTCGGAAGTACGCGGCGTCGACGCTGCTCGGAAAGAGATACACCCGGTCGTGGCGGGACCGCTTGGACTCGTACAGACTGTAGCCCCCGGTGAAGACCAGGTCGGCGCGGGCGAATAGCTCGTCCTCGCGCTCGCGCAGGGTCGTCCGCGGCGCGCCGGCGAAGGCGGTGAGCTCGTCCATGCAGTCGTACACCGTGACGAGCGGCTGGAGGTGGCGCGTGAAGTTCATGGCCATCGGCGTGTAGTACCAGAGCACGTAGCGGTGGATCTCCTGCGCAGCGAAGAGGTCGTCGAGGAGCCGGCGGAGCGCCTCGGCCGTGCCGCCCTCGAGCAGGGCGTGCGGCAGGTGCGGTATCACCACGCGCACGCCCTCGGTCGGCGCGCTCACCTCCAGGCGTGCGGGGCCCGCGGCGTAGCGCGGCTCCTCGACGTAGTAGACCCGTCGCTCGCGGCCGCAGCGCATGAGCAGGTGCTGCGGCCTCTGCCAGACGTAGTCCCAGCGGAGGTGCGACAGACAGACGACGTCGAAGATGCTGGCCATACTGCTTCCCCGGGAGAAATTTCGGCGCCGTGCGGGAGGCAGGCGCTGCCTGGGGCGCCCATCGCAGCTAGCATGCCAGTGGGCGACGGCGGGTTCGGGGAAGGAGTCGCGCTAGAGTCGCCGGCCCGCGGGCGCTACCAGCCCTCGGCGGGGCCTGGCTCCGGGCCGGGCGGGGCGGCGAGCATGCGCTGGCGCCAGTTGCGCTCTGCCTCTTCCTCGCGCGGCGACAGGGGGCCGCGGGTCGCTCGCGCGATCTCCTCCAGCGGTATCTTCGGACGGCGGTCGGCGTAGAGCAGCCCGTTGACCTCCTGGTAGGTGTCGGCGAACTGCGTGTAGCAGTAGCCGGCGAGCAGCGGCAGCGAGCGCACCACGTCGAGCAGGGCGCGATACTCGCGGGCCAGGCCGTCGGCGCTCGCGACCCGGCTGTAGCCCCAGGTGCGGTCCGGGTCGTCGGAGAGCGCGATGCCGCCGAACTCGCTGAGGACGATCGGCTGGCCGGCGTGGGGATGGCCCTCCACGGTCAGCAGTCGCCCCGCGGGTCGCTCGCGCGTGAACAGGTGGGGGATGCTCTCGGGCGTCTCGTAGCGCCGCGCGATCCGCTCGGCGTGGACGTCGTAATCGTGGATGCCGACGAGGTCTGTCGCCACGCTCTCCCAGCCGTCGTTGCCGATCACCGGCCGCTGCGGGTCGAGCGTCCGCGTCAGGTGATAGAGCGCCTGGACGTAGTGGCGCTGCGCTGCTACCGCGGGCAGGTCCGGCACGCCCCAGGACTCGTTGAAGGCCACCCAGGTGACGATGCAGGGGTGGCTCTCGTCGCGGTCGATCGCCTCCCACCATTCCCGCGTGACCCGCTCGACGGAGCGCTTGGTGAAGCGGTAGGCGCTCGGCATCTCCTCCCAGACCACCAGGCCGATGCGGTCGGCCCAGTACAGGTAGCGGGGGGCCTCGATCTTCTGGTGCTTGCGCACGCCGTTGAACCCCATGGCGCGGGCGAGCACCACGTCCCGCCGCAGCGCCGCGTCGTCGGGCGGCGTCAGGCCGCTCTCGGGCCAGTAGCCCTGGTCGAGCACCAGCCGCAGCGGGAACGGCCGGCCGTTGAGTAAGAAGCGGTCGCCCTGCGTTCCTACCGAGCGGAGCGCCGTGTAGCTGTCGACGGCGTCCACCACGTCGCCGCGGCTGTCCTGCAGCTCGAGGCGCGCCTGAATGAGGGTGGGGTTCGACGGCCACCACAGCAGCGCGTTGCGGTAGTCGTCGACGCCCGGGTCCGACAGCAGCACGCGCCGCGCGACCTCGCCGGCCACCACCGAGTAGGTGTCGTCGGCCAGCAGCCGCTCGCCGGCCGTCAGGCGCACCCGCAGACGCAGGCCATCGGCCACGATGCCGCCGAGACGGGCGTTTAGCTCGATCGCCCACTGTTCGAGGCTGGGGATCCAGCGCAGCGCGTCGAGCCAGACCGGCGGCAGCCGCTCCAGCCAGACGGTCTGCCAGATGCCGGTCGTGCGCGGGTACCAGATGGCGTGCGGGTGCAGTTGCCAGTCCTGCTTCCCGCGGGGCTTGGCGAGGTCCTCGGGGTCGTCCTCGGCGCGGACTACGATCGTTTGCGCGCCGCCGGGCGCCAGCAGGTCCGTCAGGTCGACCGAGAACGGGGTGTAGCCGCCCTCGTGCTGCACCGCCAGCGCCCCGTTGACCCAGACCGTCGCGCAGTAGTCGACCGCGCCGAAGTGGACCACCAGGCGCTGGCCCGCGGCCAGCGGCGGCGCCTCGAACGCCCGGCGGTACCAGCAGGCGCGGTAGAAGGAGGTGTCGCCGATGCCGCTGGCCGGCGTCTCTGGTGCGAACGGCACGCGGATGGTGCCCTTCCACCGCACGTCAGAGGGCTTGGTCCAGGCGGCGCTACGGTCGAGGGCGAAGTCCCACGGCCCGTTCAGGCTCGCCCAGCCGGCGCGTCGGAGCTGCGGGCGGGGATAGCCGTAGCCAGCGCTCATCGGTACCCCGTCGGATGGGCCTGCATCCACGCCCAGGCCGAGGCGACGATGGCGCCGAGGTCTTGCCGGGTCGGCTGCCAGCCCAGCTCGCGCTGGATGCGCGCCGAGCTGGCGACGAGCACGGCCGGGTCGCCGGGCCGGCGCGGGCCGACCCGCACGGGGATGTCTCGGCCGGTCACCTGGCGCGCCACGTCGATCACCTGGCGCACGCTGTAGCCCGCGCCGCCGCAGCCCAGGTTGTAGACCTGGCTCCCCCGCTCCAGGCTGCCGAGCGCGAGGATATGGGCGCGAGCCAGGTCGACGACGTGGATGTAGTCGCGGATACAGGTGCCGTCGGGGGTCGGGTAGTCCGCGCCATAGATCGTCACCTCGGGGCGTTGGCCGGCGGCCGCCTGCAGCACCAGCGGGATCAGGTGCGTCTCCGGATCGTGGTCCTCGCCGCAGCGCTCCGTGGCTCCCGCCGCGTTGAAGTAGCGCAGGCTGGCGTAGCGCAGCCCGTAGGCGCGCTCGTACCAGGCCAGGGCATGCTCGAAGGCCAGCTTGGTCTCGCCGTAGGGGTTGGTCGGCGCGGTAGGGTCGGTCTCCTCGATCGGCTGCTTCGCGGGCTCGCCGTAGACCGCCGCCGTCGACGAGAAGACCAGGCGCTCGACGCCGCGGTCGCGCAGGGCATCCAGCAGCGCCAGCCCGGCTACCAGATTGTTGCGATAGTACTTCGCCGGATCGACGACCGACTCGCCGACGAGCGAATCGGCCGCCATGTGGATCACCGCCTCGATCTCGTTGTCGCCGAGCGCCTGGCGCAGCGCCGCGCCGTCGGCCAGATCCGCGCGGACGAGCGTCGCCTCCGGTGCGACGGCTGCCGCGTGCCCCTTGTACAGGCTGTCGTAGACGGTCACGCGGTGGCCGTCGCGGAGCAGCTCCTCGACCAGCACGCTGCCGATGTAGCCGGCACCGCCCGTGACCAGCACCCGCATCCGCACCTCTCCCGCGCGCCTCGCGGCCGCTCTCGGCTCGCGGGCCTGGTCCGGTTTCACGACCGGCCGGCAGCAGGAGCGCGGACGAGTTGACTCATCGGTCACCTCGTCCGCGCCCCGCGCCGACTGGCTTACTATGCCGCGCGCTCGGCTACCAGGCGGCCAAGTATAGCCGAGGCGACCGACCCGCGCGGCGGCCGGGTACTAGTGCGTCGTCACAGGCGGATTGCCGGGTGTTCGCAACAGCCCACACCCGGCCCATCAGTCTTAACTGACCACTAGCTGGTGTGGCTCTGCCGGACGGTGCCCCGCCAGGCGCCGGTGGCCGTGCCGCGGCTCTCGATGAACTGCTTGAACCGGTCCAGGTCGCCCTCGACGCGGCGGGAGACGAAGCCCATCGCGTCCCCGACGTTCTCGACGAACCCGTCGGGGTCGTAGTCAACCTGCAGCGTCACGCGCGTCCGGTCCGGCCCCAGTGACTGAAAGGTGACGACGCCGGCGTTCTCGGCGCCGCTCGTGCTGCGCCAGGCCACTCGCTGGTCAGGCACCTGATCGGTGATGACGGCG
>Ga0209810_1004403_pt1 | contig 13616 bp, 13 predicted proteins | sample Coa_R1_7_FD_187159 | JGI IMG/M metagenome (GOLD analysis project Ga0209810, IMG submission 187159) | Surface soil microbial communities from Centralia Pennsylvania, which are recovering from an underground coalmine fire - Coalmine... | ecosystem: Environmental > Terrestrial > Soil > Unclassified...
CGATGATCGCGCCGGACCGGCCTCTGGGACGAGTGCAGGACCGCAATGCCGGAAATGGGCCAGCCCGGCGGTCGCCTGGTTAAGCGCCCTTGGCGCCGGGGACGAACGTCTCGTCCTTCAGCAACGTCGCGTGACATCATCGGACCGTGCCCGCCCACTGGCGATCCGAGGCGACCCGACTCCAGTCGGTTTCGGTCGAGGTGTGCTGGCGACCGGCCCAGGGTGAGGACTCCGGCGATTTCCATGAGGTGATCGACCTCACGGACGGTCGGGTCATCGTTGCCCTGGGCGATGCCCCTTCGTCGGGACCGGCGGCGGCGGAGTTGGCCGAAGAGCTCCGCTTCGAGCTGCGGCGGGCGTTCCGGCTGACCGATCGGATCCCGTCGGCACTCCGGGCCCTCGACGAGATGTTCGCCCGCCGCCATGTCGACTCGATCGCCACCATGGTGTGCGTACGGCTCGATCCGACGAGCCGGCAGGCCGAAGTGGCCAATGCCGGGCATCTGCCGATCCTCATGACCGCCGGTGGCCATGCCGAGTTCCTTGCGGGACGCTCCGATCCACCCCTCGGGGTCAAGGCCGAACGGCAGGTGCTGACCTACGAGCTCGGTTCCGACGCCGCCCTGTTCATGTTCACCGACGGCCTGGTCGAGCGGCGCGAGGACTCACTCGAGCAGGGCCTGGCCGTGGTGCTGGGCGCGGCCCGGGGTTTGACTGGGGCGGCCGCCTGGGCGTCGGAGCTGGCCCGGCGGACGACGAGCCGCCTGGGCCAGCCGACCGACGACGCCACAGTCGTGTCGGTCCACCTGAGAGCGGCGACGACGGCTACGACGCTCGGCGCGTCGGACCGGGTGGCGCTGAGGGTCTACGTCGACCACACCGACCTCCTCTCGAGACGGGCCGAGGGCGTGGTAAGGGAGCTCTCGGCGGCCCTGCGGGGTCGGCTGGACGTCGAGTTCGAGGTGGTGGACATCGCCTCGGCCCCCGAGCGGGCCGAAGCCGACGGGGTCATGGCCGCCCCCACCGTCGTCCGCCTGCTTCCCGCCCCGCCGGTGCGGGTGGTGGGTGGCCTGCGCTCGGCCGAGGACCTGGCCCGAGCCCTTCAAATTCCCTATTCCGAGGAGGTGTCGTGATGTCCGCGGTGCCGACGGCAGGCCCGGACCGCATCGACGTCGGGATCGCCGGACTCGACCAGATAACCCGCGGGGGCGTGCCCCGAAACCGGCTGACCCTCGTCACCGGAACCGCCGGGTCGGGCAAGACCGTTTTCGCCGCTCAGTTCCTCGCCAGCGGGATCATCCGTGCCGGCGAGCCCGGGGTCTTCGTGACCTTCGAGGAGCGCCCGGAGGGCATCCGACGGTCGATGCGGTCCCTCGGCTGGGACATCGCCGAGTGGGAGGGCGCTGGGCGCTGGTGCTTCGTTGACGCCTCCCCCTTCCACCATGTCGACACCGTCTTCACCGGCGACGACTACGGGCTGGGCCCGCTCATCGCCCGTATCGTCGAGGCAGTCCGGCGGATCGGGGCCCGGCGGGTCGCCATCGACTCGGTCGGCGCCCTGGTCACCCAGTTCGACCGGTTGGGGCCGGCCCGCCAGGCCCTGTTCCGGTTGGCGGCCTCCTTGGAGGATGCGGGGGTCACGACCGTCATGACCGCCGAGCGGTCCGAGGACTACGGGCCGGTCGCCCTCCTCGGCTTCGAGGAGTTCGTTGCCGACTGCGTGATCATCCTCCGCAACGCCCTCGACGGGGAGAAGCGGCGCCGGACCATCGAGGTGCTCAAGATGCGGGGAGCCCCCCATCTCAAGGGGGAGCACCTGTTCACCCTGCTAGAGGGTGAAGGCATCGTCGTCGTGCCGGTGACGGTGACAGCGATCGACTACGGCTCCTCGCGGCGGCGCCTGAGCTGCGGGGTGCCCGCCCTGGACGACATGCTGGGGGGTGGCCTGTTCGAGAAGTCGCTGTGGCTGGTCGCCGGGCCTACCGGCACCGGCAAGTCGCTGCTGGCCGCCCTGTTCGTCGCCGGAGGCGCCTCCCGTGGCCAGAAGGCCCTCCTCCACTCCTTCGAGGAGAGCCGCGACCAGCTGCTGCGCAACGCCGCGGGCTGGGGCATCGACCTGGCGGCCCTGGAGGACTCCGGGCGGCTGCGGATAGTCGCCGAGGCGCCGGAGGCGGCGTCGTTGGAGGACCATCTGCAGCGAATGAAGGCGGCCATCGAGGACTACGGCCCGGACCGGGTCGCCATCGACAGCCTCACCGCCCTCCAGCGCATCGCCACCGTCAAGAGCTTCCGCGAGTACGTCCTGGGCCTGACCTTCCAGATCAAGATGCGGGCTCTGGCTGGCATGGTCACCAGCAGCGCCAAGGACTTCCTCGGCGCCGAATCCGCCGGCGAGCTCCACGTCTCGACCATCAGCGACGCCATCACCCTGCTGCACTACGTGCCGGTCGGAGGTGAGCTTCGACGGGGGGTCCAGGTCCTCAAGCTGCGGGGGTCGGACCACGACAAGGCCGTCCGCCAGTTTCGCATCACCGACCAGGGCATGCACCTCGGCGGGCCGTTCGAGGACATCGGCCGACTCTTCTGATCGACCCCACTGATCCAGACAGATCCAGCCCACTGATCCAGCCATAGGCCCAGGGGACGCGACCCGGCTGAGCGCCGCGACCGCTGGCGGTGGCCCGGCGCTGGCGGACGACCGCCGTCGGTGGTAATTTCCGGCCTCGCACACCGGGCGGCGGTTCCGAGAACGGCCGGGCCGGGGCAACCAGTCGGGCCAACCGGGCCGATGCCGGGTGCCCGGTCCCGCGGCGGGGGAGGACAGCTCATGGACCAACCCAACCGATGGCGTGATCAGCTGAGCGGCCTCTTGACGGGCGGGAGGCGTCGAGTGCTGCGCCTCACCCCCGAGCAGGACCGACTGGTCCGTCGGGCAGCATCCCTGATGGGCGCCGTGCCCGACGACTTCGTCGTGGAGGCGGCCCTGAGCCGGGCCCGCACCGTCGTCGATCTCAACGCCGGCCCGTCCCAGGGCCGCGAGGACGCCTTCGACAGGTTCATGGCCGGAACCCCGCTGCGACCCGGACCGGGCTGACCGCCGGCTCCGGCCGTTTGCCGGAGCCCGACCTTCGGGCAGAAATCCAACCAGCCACTCCGGTTCAAGGTGCTCTGGGAGGAGGTCCTCTGCCCATGGCATTCGTCGTGTTGGGTCTGATCCTGGTGGCCCTCGGGGGCCTCTGGCTGGTGACGGCCGATCTGATCCCGGGCGCCGACGACTCCGACTGGTCGCGGCCCCGCCGGTCCCGGTCGGCGGCCAGCAGAGGGATCCAGGGCGAGGTGGTCCTGGCCACGCCCCTCCGCCGGGGGGCCATCGCCCTCGACTGCCTGGTGCAGGCCGATCCCAACGACCCGACCCGGCCGCTCGAGCCAGTACACCTGCTGGCCCGGGGCCCCATGCTGTTCTGGGGCGGCTCCTCCCTGGAGGAGATCGTGGCCGGATGGGTCGAGGCCGGGGCCCAAGTCCTGCTCGAGGTCTCGGACGACCCGGCCCGGGGGACGCGAGCCTGCCTGACCCAGGGGCCCTGCATGGTGGTCCTCGATGTGATCGAGCGCGGCGACCTCGACCGGCGGGTGGGCCCCCTGCGGCGCGCTCACCTGTGACGGAAGGCACTGCCGGCGACCGGATACCGGCGGCCTCGGGGGCTTGGAGAAGCGGTTCTGGCGCGCGATCATGAACCCGGTGTCGCTGCGAGCCTCCGATGGTGATCGCCACAGGACGGTCGAGGTCCTGCGCCGGGCCACGACAGAGGGCTACCTGAGCCTCGACGAGTTCGGAGAGCGCGTCGACCGGGCCTTCCAGGCTCGCTTCTTGCACGAGCTGGATCCCCTTCTGGCCGACATCCCCGGCACCCCCCGCCCATCGGCCGGCTGGCTCCCGCCCACTCCGCCCCCGCCCGTGCCTGCGCCGGCTTGGCGGCCGTCCGGACCCGGTTCGCCCTCGTCCGCCGGACCGTGGTGGCCTCCGATGCGGGTTCCGGTCCCGCTGGGAGTCCTGTTCCGGGTCAGCCTGGCGGTGCTGGTGGTCATGGCGGTGGTGGCGGCGGTGGCGGACTTCTGGTTCCCGCCGGTGCCCCTGCTGGTTTTCGGCTTCTTCTGCTGGAAGCGGGCCCAGCACCGCCGCGGTTGGCCGGGGTGGGGCCCGAACCGGCCCCCCGAGTTGGTCTGAGCCGGTCCTCCCGGCCGGCCCACCGGCCGCCATCTAACGTTCGGAGCCCAAATTTCGTCGAGTCCTCGGGCGCCTGTCCGGGTGGCCCGAATCACTGAGGAGCGGCTCCTATGACCGTCACTGACCGCCCGCCGGACGATCGCACCGCCGCCCGCCCACCGCACACCCGTCATCACATGACCGGGGCGCTGGCTCTCAGGCCCTCCGCCATCCGGCGCGAGCTGCAGGCGGCCGACTCGTTCAACGCCAAGGTGGCCGTCGTGCTGACCAAGGTCGTGGGCACGATGTGGGCCTTCTGGCTCTTCAACGGCATCGCCCTGGTGAGCCTGCCGTCGGCCGTTCGAAGCGGGAACCTGACGATCATGATCAACTGGGTGTCGTCGAACTGGATCCAGCTGATCCTGCTACCGGCCCTCATGGTCGGTCAGAACCTGCAGAACGTCGCCGCCGACGCCAGGGCGGACAAGATGTTCAACGACACCGAGGTGATCGTGGACCGCCTCGATACTCGGACTCAGGGAGGGATCACCGAGGTCCTCCAGGCCATCGCCAGCCTGCGTCAGGATCTGATCAGCCGCTCCTGAGCCCCGGCCGGGCGGCGGCGCCAGGCGCGCCGCGTGTGCGAGGAGCCGTCCTACTGGCGCCGGCTGGGCTGGTCCTGGTCCAGGTCGAGGCCGCTGAGCAGTGGCTGGAGGTGGGCGGCCAGGCGGGACAGCTCCTCGACGTGCAGCTCGGACAGCCGGGCCAGGGCGTCCCTGCCGGCTGGGGTGAGGACCACCCGCACCACCCGGCCGTCGTCGGGGTCGAGGGTGCGCCGGCACAGGCCGGCCTGGTCGGCCCGGTCGACCAGGCCCACGGCGCTGTGGGGCCGGAGGTAGAGGTAGTCGGCGATGTCGCCCATGGTCGGCCCCCGGGGGTCGTCATGGCCCCGGACCGCCAGCAGCAGCTGGTGCTGGGCCGGGGTGAGGCCCCCCGCCTTGGCCTGGGCCTCGCTCCAGTGCAGGAAGCCCCGCAGCCGGGTGCGCAGCTGCAGCAGGCGCCGGTAGTCGGCGTCGGACAGGCGGGGCCGAGCTCTCCTGCCTGTCATGTCCCTCTACGATAGATTTCCGGGCGACATGACGAACCCTTCGGCGCGCCGGCTGCCCCAGGACAGCGTCGGGGGGGTCGATCAGCGGCCATCTTCGAGTCCTGAGCGCGGTCTGGCGGACTTCTCCATCCGCCCCGACAGCCTACGGATCCTCCCTCTGGCCCTCATCGTCGGCGCGTTGTCGGCCGGGCTGGCGCTCGGGCTGCTCGATCTCATCGGTCTGTTCACTCAGTTGGCCTACTACGGTCGGGCCGGGACCGCCCTGCGGCCCCCGACCCTCTCCCATCTTGGTCCGATCAGTATCGCCGTTCCGGTGGTGGGCGGCCTCGTCGTGGGCCTGATGGCCCGCTTCGGATCGGAGAGGATACGAGGTCACGGCATCCCCGAGGCGATGGAGACCATCCTGGTGGGCGGCTCCAAGGTCGAGCCCCGCCTCGCCGTCCTCAAGCCGATCTCCTCCGCCGTCAGCATCGGCTCGGGCGGCCCATTCGGGGCCGAGGGCCCGATCATCCTGACCGGAGGGGCAGTCGGTTCGGTCCTGGCCCAGTTCTTCCGGTTGTCGGCGATAGAGCGGCGGGCCCTGCTGGTGGCGGGGGCGTGCGGTGGCATGGCGGCGGTCTTCGGCACTCCGCTGGCGGCGGCCCTGTTCGGCGTCGAGTTGCTGGTGTTCGAGTGGAAGCCGCGCTCGCTGGTCCCCATAACGCTGTCGGTGGTGGTCGCCGACGTGCTGCGGGGGGTGTTCGCCCGGCACGGGTTGATCAGCCAGGCCCCGTTGTTCCCGGTGCCTCCCCATGGGGCCTTCTCCGCCCTGGGTACGGCCGAGGCCGCCGGCATCGGGCTGGCCACGGGCGCCCTGGCCTGGGTCCTCACCACCGCCGTTTACGGGGCCGAGGACGCGTTCAAGCGCCTGCCCGTCCACTGGTCCTGGTGGCCGGCCCTGGGTGGGTTGGTGGTCGGCCTCGGGGGCCTCCTGCAACCGCGGGCGCTCGGGGTCGGGTACGCCACCATCGGGGCCGAGCTGGCTGGCAAGCTGGCCCTCGGAACGCTGGTCAGCCTGCTCCTCGTCAAGCTGGTCATCTGGTCCGTGGCCCTCGGCTCGGGCACCAGCGGAGGGATCCTGGCGCCTCTGCTGATGATGGGGGCGGCGCTGGGAGGCCTCATCGGACATTCGCTCGGCGGTCCCGCAAGCGCCTGGGCCCTGATGGGGATGGCGGGCACGCTGGCCGGGGTTACTAGGAGCCCGTTCACCTCGGTGGTCTTCGCCTTCGAGCTGACCCGCGACACCGGGGCCCTCCTGCCCCTCCTGGTGGCATGTGTCCTCGCCCACCTGGTCAGCACCCTGGTGCTGCGGCGCTCGATCCTGACCGAGAAGGTCGCCCGGCGCGGCTTCCACGTGATGCGGGAGTACGGCGTCGACGCCCTGGAGGCCCTGTTCGTGCGGGAGGTGATGATGACGGACCTCTACACGCTGGCCCCCGACACCTGCGTGGCCGACCTGCGCCGGGTCCTGCTCGAGGACCACGTGGTGCGCCGGCAGCGCCTCTATCCGGTGATCGACGCCGACACCCGGCTGCTGGGGGTGGTCGGCTGGGCCGATCTGGCTGCGGCCGAGGACGACGACGTGCGCGTCGTCGAGAGGATGCACACCATGGTCGTGGGTGCCCATCCCGACGAGACCTTGCGATCGGTGGCCGACCGGATGGCCGAGCACCAGCTGGGAGCCCTCCCGGTGGTCGAGCGCGGCGCCGGCGGAAGGGTCGTGGGGATGGTGACCAACTTCGAGCTGCTCGCTGCCCGCCGCCGCCAGCTGGAGGAGGAGCGCCACCGCGAGCAGGCCCTGACCATCTGGCGGGTGTCCGGGCGCCGGCGAATGGCGGGACGGCTCGAAGGGTAGGCGAGAGGCAACTCGCACCCACGGAGGAGGCCCAGTGCCCGACGCCATCGAAATTCTGACCCAGGAGCACCGCCAGGTCGAGTCGCTCTTCGAGCGCTATCGCAACGGCGACCGGTCGGTGGTCAAGGAGATCTGCGACGAGCTGACCCTGCACACCGCCGTCGAGGAGAAGGTGGTCTACCCCGTTCTCGCCGCCGAGGTGGACGGCGGTCGCGGCCTGCGCGACCACGCCGAGGAGGAGCACCAGGAGGTCAAGGAGGCCATCCTGGGTATCGAGCGGGCCGGCTACCGCAGCCCGGAGGTGGACGGCCTCATGAAGAAGATCATCCAGGGCGTCACCGAGCACGTGCAGGAGGAGGAGAGCGAGGTCTTTCCTGCCATGCGCGACCAAATGAGCACCGAGGCCCTGGAGCGCCTCGGCGGGCGGGCCGAGCAGGCCAAGGAGAAGCTGCTCGGGGAGGTCAAGGCCGGCGGTCCCCTGATAGACCTGACCAAGGATGAGTTGTACTCGATGGCGCAGGAGAAGGGAATCGAGGGCAGGTCCCAGATGACCAAGGGCGAGCTGATCTCGGCCCTGCGTAGCAGGTAGCGGTCGGTCCACCCGACCGGGGCGGTTCCCGCGACGAGCAGGGTCCCCGCCCGGCGCCACGGCCGGGTCGGCAGCGGGAGAAGGAGCGGGCGGTATGGCACAGGCGCATGGCTGAGGGCGGGGCGGACCGGCGCCGGGCCGGGCTCGGCCGCCAGCTCGGGCGCTGGCCCTTGCTCAGGCAGGTCAGGGGACCCGACCACCTGGGCAGGGGGGCGGCCGTCCGCTCGCCCCGCACCGATGCCCTGCTGCCGCGGGTGGCCGAGGCCGACCGTGTGGTGAAGTCGGTCTGTCCCTACTGCGCCGTCGGCTGCGGCCAGAACGTCTACGTGGCCGGCGGCAAGGTCGTCCACATCGAGGGCGATCCAGATTCACCGGTCAGTAGGGGCCGGCTCTGTCCCAAGGGCTCGGCCAGCCTGCAGCTCACCACCGGATCGGCCCGGCTGAACAAGGTGCTCTACCGAGCCCCCTACGCCGGCGACTGGACCGAGCTGGATCTCGACGCCGCCATGGAGATGGTGGCCGACCGGGTGGTGCGGACGAGGAGGGAGACCTGGGAGTGGGAGGACGACCAGGGGCGCCGGGTCAGGCGAACCCTGGGCATCGCCAGCCTGGGTGGTGCGACGCTCGACAACGAAGAGAACTACCTGATGAAGAAGCTGTACACCGCCCTGGGTGCCATCCAGATCGAGAACCAGGCGCGGATCTGACACTCCTCCACCGTCCCCGGTCTGGGGACATCGTTCGGTAGGGGAGGGGCCACCACCTTCCAGCAGGACCTGCAGAACTCGGACTGCATCGTCATAGAGGGCTCCAACATGGCCGAGTGCCATCCGGTGGGCTTCCAGTGGGTGATGGAGGCCAAGGCCCGCGGGGCGGTGGTCATCCATGTCGACCCCCGGTTCACCCGCACCAGCGCGGTGGCCGACATCCACGTCCCTCTCCGGGCCGGCACGGACATCGCCTTCCTGGGCGGGATCATCAACTATGTCTTCGAGAACCGGAAGTGGTTCCACGACTACGTCCTGCACTACACCAACGCCGCTTACATCGTTTCGGAGGACTACCGCGACACCGAGGACCTCGGAGGGGTCTTCTCCGGCCTCGACCCTGGCAAGCGCTCGTATGACAACCAGACCTGGCAGTACGAGGGGCTCGAGACCCAAGCCTCGGCCGGGCAGCGCCAGGAGGAGGCGAGCCACAAGACCGGCGGGGAGGCCGGTGGCCCGGCGGGTTCGGCCCGGCCCCACTCGCACGGCTCCGGGGGGCCGACGGTGGGGACGACCAGCCCGCGGACCGATCCGACCCTGTCCGATCCCCGGTGCGTGTTCCAGATAGTCCGGCGCCACTTCTCCCGCTACACCCCCCAGGCCGTCTCCGACATCTGCGGCGTCCCTGAGGACGTGTTCCTCCGGGTGTGCGAGGAGATCACCCGCAACTCCGACCGCCACCACACCACCGCCTTCTGCTACGCCGTGGGCTGGACCCAGCACAGCGTGGGTGTGCAGTACATCCGCACCGCCTCCATCCTCCAGCTGCTCCTGGGCAACATCGGCCGGCCCGGCGGGGGCATCCTCGCCCTGCGGGGCCATGCCAGCATCCAGGGCTCGACCGACATCCCCACCCTGTTCAACCTGCTGCCCGGCTACCTCCCCATGCGCCATGCCGGCCAGGATGAGGACCTGGCCACCTACATCGAGGGAGAGGCGGCCGACAAGGGCTACTGGGCCAACATGAAGGCCTACCTGGTCAGCCTGCTCAAATCGTGGTGGGGACCGGCCGCCACCGCCGACAACGAGTTCTGCTTCGACTACCTGCCCCGCCTGACCGGTAGTCACAGCACCTACGAGACCGTCTACGCCCAGCAGGACGGCCAGTGCAAGGGGTACTTCATCGTGGGGGAGAACCCCGCTGTCGGCTCCGCCAACGCCCGCATGCAGCGCCTCGGCCTGGCCCAGCTGGACTGGCTGGTGGTGAGGGACTTCTCCCTTATCGAGTCGGCCACGTGGTGGAAGGACGGCCCGGAGATCGCATCGGGCGAGCTGCGCACGGAGGAGATCCCAACCGAGGTGTTCTTCTTCCCGGCGGCCGCCCACACCGAGAAGAACGGGAGCTACACCAATACCCAGCGCATGCTGCAGTGGCACCACCTGGCCGTCGAGCCCCCCGGCGATGCCCGCAGCGAGCTGTGGTTCTACTACCACCTGGGCCGGCTGATCCGTCAGCGCCTGGCGGGGTCGGAGGAGGAGATGGACCGGCCTGTGCTCGAGCTGACCTGGGACTATCCCACCGAGGGCCCGCTACAAGAGCCGAGCGCCGAGGCGGTGCTGGCGGAGATCAACGGGTGGAACGCGGCCGGCGAGCCGCTGTCGGCCTACACCGAGCTGGCCGAGGACGGCTCGACGGCCTGCGGATGCTGGATCTACTGCGGTGTCTACGCCGACGGGGTCAACCAGGCGGCCAGGCGCAAGCCGTTCCGCCAGCAGAGCTGGGTGGCCCCGGAGTGGGGTTGGGCCTGGCCGGCCAACCGCCGCCTGCTCTACAACCGGGCCTCGGCCGACCCGGAGGGCAACCCGTGGAGCGAGCGCAAGGCCTACGTCTGGTGGGATGCCAAGGCGGGGGAGTGGGTGGGCCACGACGTGGCCGACTTCGTGGCCGACAAGGCCCCGACCTACCGGGCCCCGGAGGACGCCCGGGGACCCGACGCCATCAATGGTGACGACCCGTTCATCATGCAGGCCGACGGCAAGGGGTGGTTGTTCGCCCCCTCGGGCCTGACCGACGGCCCACTGCCGACGCACTACGAGCCCCAGGACAGCCCCGTCACCAACCCGCTCTACGGCCAGCAGCGCAACCCGGTGCGCCAGGTCATGCCGCCTCGGGCGGCGAACCTCTACCATCCGACGGGGGACGAGCCCGGGGCGTCGGTGTTCCCCTACGTGGCCACCACCTACCGGCTGACGGAGCACCACACCGCCGGAGGAATGAGCCGCTGGCTGCCCTACCTGGCCGAGCTGCAGCCGGAGATGTTCTGCGAGGTCTCGCCCGAGCTGGCCGCCGAGGTCGGGCTGGAGAACGGCGGCTGGGCGACCATCGTCAGCGCCCGCCAGGTCATCGAGGCCAGGGTGCTTGTGACCGACCGCATGACCCCGCTGAAGGTGGAGGGCAGGACCGTCCACCAGATCGGCCTGCCCTACCACTGGGGTCCCAACGGCTACGCCAGCGGCGATGCGGCCAACGAGCTGGCCCACCTGGGTCTCGAGCCCAACGTGCACATCCAGGAGGTCAAGGCGTTCACGGTGGACGTCAGGGCCGGCCGACGGCCCCGCGGCCCCGACCGATTGGTGCTGGTGGAGGAGTACCAGCGCCGGGCCGGCATTACCGAGTCGACGGGGACGACCCTGTCGTGACGGTCACCGTCGCCCCGTCCCCCACAGGCGCGCCCGCCCCGAAGCCGGCGCCGGCCGAGCCGGCGGCCGGCGCCGGCTATCCCGAGCACCCGCCCCGGATGGGGTTCTTCACCGACACGTCAATCTGCATCGGGTGCAAGGCGTGCGAGGTGGCCTGCAAGGAGTGGAACCACGTACCGGAGGACGGCCTGTGCTTCACAGGCATGTCCTATGACAACAGCGGCGGTCTGGGCGCCGACACCTGGCGCCATGTCGCCTTCATCGAGCAGCGCCGGCCGCTGGCGGGCCAGGAGGCCAACCTCGCCCACGCCGGCGGGGGCGACCTGCGCTGGCTGATGGCCTCCGACGTGTGCAAGCACTGCACCGAGGCGGCCTGCCTCGACGTCTGCCCGACGGGCGCCCTGTTCCGCACCGAGTTCTCCACCGTGGTGGTCCAGGAGGACGTGTGCAACGGCTGCGGCTACTGCATTCCGGCCTGCCCCTACGGTGTCATCGACCAGCGCAAGGACGACGGACGCGCCTTCAAGTGCACGCTGTGCTACGACCGGCTCAGGATCGGCATGGAGCCGGCGTGTGCCAAGGCCTGCCCCACCGACTCCATCCAGTTCGGCGCCATCGACGAGCTACGGGCCCGCGCCGAGCGCCGCCTGCAGCAGCTGCAGGGGGCCGGGGTGGGGGAGGCCCGTCTCTACGGCGAGGACCCCGCCGACGGGGTCGGGGGAGCGGGGGCCTTCTTCCTGCTGCTCGACGAGCCCGAGGCCTACGGCCTGCCCCCCGACCCCGTCGTCACCACCAGGGACCTGGCGGCGATGTGGAGGCGGGCGGCGTTGTCGGCCACCGGCATGGCCCTCACCGTGGCGGCGGTGTTCCTCGGCGGGCGCCGGTGAGCAACTCGGAGGTGATCCGCGAGGGCGTGGTGGGAGGCCGCCCGGGCCGCGAGGCGACCGTCGGGGTCAACCAGGCCAACGGCGGCGATCGTCGACGGCGCCGGGGCGAGCGGCCCATGGTCCCGCCGGCCGAGTTCCGCTCCTACTACGGCCAGCCCATCCTCAACCCCCCGGTGTGGGCCGAGCTCGACATCGCCGGCTACCTGTTCCTCGGCGGCCTGGCCGGTGCCTCCAGCCTGATGGCCGGGGCCGCCGCCCTCACCGGGCGCCGGGGGCTGGCCCGGTCGGCCAAGGTCGCCTCCGCCGCCGCCGGGGTGCTCGCCACCGGGGCCCTGGTCCACGACCTGGGCCGTCCCTCGCGCTTCTACAACATGCTGCGGAGCTTCAAGCCGACCTCGCCCATGAGCGTGGGGTCATGGCTGCTGGCCGGGTTCGTGCCCGCTGCCTTAGGGGCCGCCGCCAGTGACGTCACCGGTCGTCTGCCCGGGGTGGGGGTCCTGGCCAGCGGCGTCGCCGCCGGCCTCGGCCCGGCGGTGGCCACCTACACCGCCGTGCTGGTGTCCGACACGGCCGTGCCCGCCTGGCACGAGGGCTGGCGGCACATTCCGGTCCTCTTCGCCGGCTCGGCCCTCACCGCCGCCGGCGGCGTCGGCCTGATCGGAGCGCCGCTCGCCCAGGGCGGCCCACCGCTGGCCCTCGCCGCCGCCGGTGCCGCCGCCGAGCTGGCTGCCGCCCACCGGATGCAGTCCGGCATGGGGGTGGTGGCCGACGCCTACAACAGCGGGCCGGCCCGCCGGATGCTGCGGGCCGGTCAGGCGCTGACGGCGGTCGGCCTGGCCGGCGGTCTGGCCTCCCGTCGACGCAGCCGGCTGGGCAGCGCCGCCTCCGGCCTGGTGCTGCTGGCCGCTTCGGCCTGTGCCCGCTTCGGCATCTTCCGGGCCGGCATGGAGTCGGCCGGGGATCCTCGTTACACGGTGGTGCCCCAGCGGGAGCGCCTCAGCCGGAGGCGTTCCCCGTGAAGTTCCACTGAGCCAGGCGCAGGCTGGGGGAGTGGTTCCAGCCCAGGTGCAGCCCCCCTGGAGCCAGGGCGCCGTCGTCGCCCACCCCGAGCACCTTGCCCGGCCCGAAGGCCGCCACCGGGGACTGGGTGAAGCGCAGGTTGGTGACCGCCCCGCTCACCTTCCCCTCCTCGACCAGGAAGACCCCGTTGCGGGTGAGGCCGGTGACAACCACCGTCTTGGGGTCGAGGACCCGGGCGTACCAGAAGTCACTCACCAGCAGGCCCCGCTCCATCGCCGCCACCAAATCGGCCGCGGGCGAGGGGGTTCCCGACGGCCCGAGGAACAGGTTGCGGGCGACGGCGCCGAGCGACTCGCCCCCGGCCACGGCGTGACCGGTGGTCAGGGCCCCCCCGCCCATGCGGGCGGCGGTGCGGCGGTCGTGGGTGAGGGCGCTCACCACCCCGGCCCGCACCAGGTCCAGTCTGGACTTGGGCGTGCCCTCGACGTCGAAGCCGAAGCCGATGTG
>Ga0209810_1004406_pt1 | contig 13610 bp, 14 predicted proteins | sample Coa_R1_7_FD_187159 | JGI IMG/M metagenome (GOLD analysis project Ga0209810, IMG submission 187159) | Surface soil microbial communities from Centralia Pennsylvania, which are recovering from an underground coalmine fire - Coalmine... | ecosystem: Environmental > Terrestrial > Soil > Unclassified...
ACTGGCATCCTGCGCTTCAGCGACGCCGGCGCGGACTACGACAACTGGCGGCTGGGCGGCTTCAATGGATTCGATAGCGCGCTGGCGTTCACGGCCCAGCCCGGAGCGATGACGCGCCCGGTGGTGCCGCTGCTGCGCGTGGGTGCGATGCCCTACTGGTTCATTGCGAATGGGCGGCGCGTAGTCATGGTGGTGAAGGCCAGCACCGTCTATGAGTCCATGTACCTGGGATTCCTGAATCAGTACGCAAACCCCAGTCAATACTCGTACCCGCTCGTTGTCGGCGGCTCTATGACGTGGTTTACCGAGCCGGCTTCAAACTCCCAGAACTGGCGCTGGAGCTACCAGGGCATCGAGCACGCCGCGTTTGCGGTTCCCCGCGCCAGCACGGGCTCGGATAACGATTTCACACTCCGACTGCGCAGACCCGACGGGATATTTCAGGGGTTCGCCAGCGCAAAGCAGGGTGGAACGCAGCAGGGTTTCGTGTGGCCCTACGGCTACAGCATGACCAACATGATCTCCAATCTGGACGGCAGCTATTCTCTGCTGCCCATCGTGCTGCACGAAGACGACAGCAACTTGGGCGTATATCCCAACATTATCTTCACTACTCCGAATGTGTGGGGCGAACTCGACGGGGTTTACGCTGTGACCGGTCACGCCAACGCCTCTGAGAACACGATCACCGTGGGCCGCACGGACTATCTGGTGGTACAGAACATCTATCGCACGACCAAGACGGACTTTTTCGCCACGAAGTTGGCGTGAGGAACCGAGGATGGCATACGAAACCGGAACAGCGAGCAGCCCGAACGACCTGCTGCAAAAACTGGTGACCTTCCTGACCAGCGCGGCTGTTGGCTGGACACAGGACATGAGCCAGGCGGACGGCACAGGTTGGCGGGCGCATCTTCATAAAGGCAGCGTTTACGTCCATTTGAAGAGCACGACCGGGGCCGTAAACCCTTGGGGTTATATCCCTGCTCCGTCTCCTGGCGCGACGAGCGCAGGGCTGCACGTCTACTTGGGCACGGGATTCAACAGCGGCGCGAACTGGAACGCTCAAGCGGGCGGGCCGCTCTTGAGCGGCACCAGCACAATCACCGGCGTAAGTATGCCGGTGCCTGCGGGCGCGATCACCGCATACCACTTCTTCAGCGACAGCGCCGCCGACAACATCGTAGTAGTCGTGGAGAAAACTACGGGCATTTTCACGCACCTGGGTTGGGGCACGTCCCTTGCCAAATGCGGCTCGTTCACGGGCGGGCCGTACTTCTTTGGGGCTACAAACGGTTACAACTTCGCGAGCACCAGCACCACAAGTTTCGGAGCGCAAAACGGCCCCACGGCCAGAGCGCCGTTCATGTACGCGGACTTTGGCATAGCAGCTTGCGGGTATGTGCGCGCCGATGTGGATACGTTCACCGGCAAGTGGCTGGGCTGCACGAATAGCGCGTCTCAGCCCACCGGGGGCTACACAGGCAAGAACCTCGCTACCGAGTATCGCGCGGGCGCGACACCCCCTGCAGAGATCGCCAATGTGGAAATGCTGTATGAACGCGCCACGTCCTCATTCAATTCCCAGGCACACCTCATTCCGGTTCGGGTTTGGGCGGCCAGAGACGCAGGCGGCTACTCATTGCTGGGCGTGGTACCCGGAGTGTTCTGGACGAACGCCACGGGTCATACGGCAGGTGCCACGCTGAATCCGCCGCCTGGCTACTCACCTGGTACCGTCATCACGCTGGGCGCAGACAGCTACACGATCTTTCCCTTCTTTTCGGTCAAGAAGGTTACGTAATGGCGAGCCTCAGCGGCAATCTGACGCCCAGCCCTGTCTCGGTGCCACACCCAGGGGCATCTGCGTCTCTGAGCCAGCTTGCCTTCGGGCTGACAGGCTACCGCGCCTGGGGACTTGTCGGCTCTCAGCAGAGCGGGCCGATCACCCGGAATCAGATCGTGGAGCTCATGCTGACCTACGTGGGCGCGCTCGCTCCGATGACCGGCAGCGAGCTGTTCGAGAAAGTTATCGTCACGCCGCGCGAGAAGAAGCTGGGCTTCGTGCTCAGCGCGAATCTGTTCGCCGTGGACGTGTGGAACACCTTCCGCGAGACGCTGCGAACGATGGTGCGCATTGACATCGCGGGGGGCGGCGGAACCCTCGTTGACAACCCCTTTGGTGTGCCGCTGGTTTTCGGGGCCATGCAGTCGCGGCAGTTCCAGGCCACGGTGCCCCAGGACGGCGACGCGCAGATTCAGAACACGGTGACCTTCGTCTTCACCGGAATCGGCGGCACGGACCTGCTGGTCACCGGCACGCGCATCACGGTGTTCTCGCCTGACCCGGATTGGCAGGAACCCATCCGCGAGCGCACCGAGTACCTGACCGAGATCATGAACGCCTACTCGGACACCGAGCAGCGCGTCCAGCTGCGCAAGACGCCGCGCACCAGGTTGCGCTTCAAGGTGCTGACGCTCGAGGTGCGGGACACCGCCGCGCTGCACGCCCTGCTGTGGGGTTGGCAGGGGCGCATCTATGGCGTTCCGTTCTGGCCGGACGCACAGCCGTTGCTTGCTAGTGTGAGCATCGGGGCCACGTTGATTCAGGTGGACACCACGATGCGCAAGTTCACGGCGGGCGGGCTGATGATGCTCTGGCGCGATATGCACACGGTTGAGGCCCTGAGCATTCAGACCGTGGCGGCGGGCAGCATCACGCTCACGGCCCCGACTACGCAGGCCTGGGCAGCGGACGGCCGCACCTACGTCGTTCCGCTGCTGACTGGCCGCTTGCCGGATGACACCGGCCTTTCGCGCGTGAACAACACTGTGGCTGAGCTCGACGCCGAGTTCGAGTGCGAGGTCGTCTGATGCCGACCACCTACCAGGGCTTCGACGTGCTGGAGATCGAGCCGAGCGCCGTTTCGAGCCGCGAGTTCACTCACCGGCGCAGCCTGGCGCGTCTCGATTCGCGCACCGGAAAACTGCGGGCTCGTGATCGCAGCGGCGTGGCCGTGGTGAGCCCGGGCGGCTTCGTGTGGCTGATGGAAGGGCGCGCGGAGATTCAGGCGTACCGGGATTTCATCGTGGCGCGACGCGGAGCCCTCGTACCCGTTTGGGTCCCGACCTGGAACCGCGACTTGGAGATGGACGCTGATCTTTCAGCGGGCAACGTGAACCTCAGCATCAGCAAGATCGGCTACACCAAGTTCATGTTCCCGACCGTGGCGCGGCGGCACATCGCGTTCCTGCTGGCCGATGGCACCAGGTACTACCGGAAGATCATCGGGTCGAGCGAAGCCAGCAGCAACGAAGTGCTGACGCTCGATAGCAGCATCAGCGCGCTGGTGCCAAAGGTCACGATAGTTTCTTTCCTGACCCTTTGCCGCCTGGCCGCAGACGACCCTGAGCTTGCCTGGCACAACCGCGACGTGGCCGAGGCCGTGCTGGACTTCGTGGAATTGCCGAAGGAGGTTCCCGCGTGACCTACGCATCCCGCGAGACGAGCCCGTCGAGCGGCCAGCCGTTCGAGCTTTACCTGTTCCAGACCGAGACGCAGACCTGGCGGCTGACCAGCGCGGACAGGAAGATCACCTACAACGGCCAGATTTACGAGCCGGAAGCCATCATCCGCACGGCCACGGGCCAGGGCCAGGAAACCACCAGCGGCTCAATCAAGGTGACGATTCCGAAGGAGCACGCCATCGCGCTGCTGTTCGTCTCCTACATCCCCGCGACGCCGCTCAGCCTGGTGATCTTTCGCGGCCATGAGGGTGAGCCGGACAGCGAAGTGGTGACGCACTTCACGGGCCGCGTGACCATGGCCACGTTCGGCGAGGACTGCGAGCTGACCGTGGTGCCCGAGCGCGATGTGCTCCGCAAGCGCGTGCCCGGCCCGAAGTACCAGAAGCCCTGCAACCACATCCTCTACGACTCCGGCTGCCAGGTGGACAAGGCTCTGTTCAAGGTAACCACCACGCTTACGAGCGTTGCGGGTGAAACAATCCGGGCCGCCGCGTTCGCTACCAAGCCGAACGGCTGGTTCAACGCGGGCTACATCGAGAAGGGCACCGAACGCCGCATGATCATCAATCACGTGGGCGACACGGTGACGCTTCTCAATGCAATGGCCGGGCTGGTCGCGGGAGATGTGATCGCAGCCTACGCGGGCTGCAACCGCAGCTTCAGCGATTGCAACACGAAGTTCAACAACGCTCCCAATTTCTTCGGGTTCGAGTTCATCCCTGGGCGCAACCCGTTCAACGGGCTGGAGTAGGCATGGGGTTCTGGTTCGCGTTCTTCCTGTTCGTGGGCACCACCGTGCTTTCGGCCCTGCTGCAAAAGAAGCCGAAGGACGTGCAGCCCTCTTCCCTGGGCGACTTCCAGGCCCCGACTGCCGAGGAAGGCCGCGCCATCCCGGTGATCTTCGGCACGGTGAAGCTGGCCGCCCCGAATGTCGTGTGGTTCGGCGACCTGAAGATCAACGCCATCAAGAAGAAGGCGGGCGGCTTCCTGGGCATCGGCGCGAAGAAGGTCACGGTCGGCTACAAGTATTTCGTCGGCCTGCATATGGCCCTATGCCACGGCGTCGTGGACAGCCTGCTGGCTATCATCGCCGGTGAAGACAAGAACGTTCCCTACACGTCCATGGTGATCAACGGGCCGGGCGGCGAAGACTACCTGAAGATCACGATTGACCAGCCCAAGCTCTTCGGCGGCGACGACAAAGAAGGCGGACTGAAGGGCACGATCTTCTTCTATCGTGGCCAGCAGATCCAGGAGGGCAACAGCTACCTGGCCAGCAAGCTCGGCCTCTCTCCCGCGCCCGCGTATCGCGGCTTGTGCCATGCCGTAGCCCAGCAGCTCTACGTCGGCACCAGCCAGTACATGAAGAACCTGGCCTTCGTGCTGAAGCGGCTGCCGCGCAACCTGAGCCTCACGGGAAATAACCACGACATCGGCGGCGATGCGAATCCCGCCGAGATCATCTACGAACTGATGACCAACCCCGTCTGGGGTCTGGGCATTCCGTCGTCGCGCTTCAACCTGTCGAGCTTCCAATCGGCAGGCAACACGCTGGCCAGCGAAGGCATGGGCATGAGCCTTCAGTTGGACTCAGAAGCCGCCGCCGACCAGGTGGTGGACGACATTCTGCGCCACATCGACGGCGTGGTTTACACCGACCCGGCAACCGGGCTGTGGAACCTGACGCTGGCGCGCGCCGACTACAGCATCCCTTCGCTGCTGGAGCTGAGCGAGAACGACATCCTGGAAGCGCCGGAGTTCTCGCGCGGCTCCTGGGAAGAAACGCTCAACGAGGTCAAGGTCACCTACCTTGACCGCGCTAGCTTCAAGGAGCGCGTCGTGCAGGCGCAGGAGATGGCCAACTTCGCCATCCGGGGCCAGCTTTCGAGCGACACGATCCCCTTCCGCGGCTTCTCGAACGCGACCATCGCGCAGAAGGTTGCCATGCGCGAGCTCAAAACTCACAGCTATCCGCTCGCGCGCGGGCGGCTCAAGGCCAACCGCAAGGCGTGGAATCTTCGCATCGGCGGCGTGTTCAAGTTCACCTGGACTCCCCTGGGCATCAGCGGCATGGTCGTACGCATCACGGCAATCAACTACGGCGCGCTCGAAGCAGGTGAGATTCAGATTGACTTCGTCGAGGACATTTTCGCCGTGGCCTTCACCGGTTACACCCCGCCCACGGGCAGCGGATGGACTGACCCGCTGACTGATCCTGTCGCGCCCACCACGCAGTTCCTTCAGGAAGTGCCCTATCACCTGACCGACTTCGGCGAGCGGCGGCTCATGGTCGCCGCAGTGCGCGGCGATGGCACCAGCACGGGCTTCGAAGTCTGGACGGACGAGGGCGCGGGTTTCTATCAGTCGAACACCATCGAGAGCTTCTGCCCCAGCGGAGTGCTGCAATCCGCCTACCTGCGAAACACGGCGGCGCTCGACAATACCGGCTTCGTCGTCCAGGGCGGCAAGGACCTGGAGCGGCTGGTCTCGACCGATGCCGGAGGCCGCGCACGCGGCGACAACCTGCTGGTGATTGACGATGAGTGGATAAGTTGGACGACTGTCACCGACAACGGCGACGGCACCTACACCATCGGCGGCATCGTCCGCGGAATCTTCGACACCGTACCGGCAGATCACTTGGCCAATGCGCGTGTGTTCTTCATCAGCGATGGCTCGGGCCTGGCGCGAGAGGATGATTACCCGGCAGACCAAACTATCAGCGCCAAGTGCCTGCCCTTCAACTCGCGCAACACGGTGCCCATTGGCAGCGTCAGCGCCGTCACCCGCGCAATGGCCAGCCGGGCACAGAAGCCTTACCCGCCCGGCAACGTCCAGGTCAACGGCGTGTACTGGCCCGTGGCCACGAAAGAGGATGCAAGCCTCAGCTGGGCGCATCGCCATCGCACGGCGCAGACCAGCGTCGTCCAGCAGGACGCCGGCAGTCAGGCCGCCGCGCCCGAAGGCAACTATACGGTTGAAGTCTATGTCGGCGGTGTGCTGAAGCAGACTTACGCCGCGCTTACCGGCACGTCTCAGACTTACACGGCCTTGCAGCGGTTCACCGACGACAAGGACGGCAGCAAGACCGTGCGTTTCAGAATCAAGCCCGTCAACGGCAGCCTCACGGGCACCATCCGCGATACCGACGCCTTCACGATGAGCGGCATGGGCTTGTGCCTGGGGCTCGAACTAGGGGGAAGGAATGCCTGACCACGCTAGCGTCACTGTCGGCCCGAAGCTGGGCAAGATGATCTACGGCAACATCGGGGCGGGACACATCAACGGCTTCCGGGCTTTCTTGCGCGCCTTCGACCAGCTGGTGCAGGCCACGGTGAAGCAGCAGGGCGTGAACACCCCGCCCGGAAGCCCGGTTAACGGCGATGCCTACATCGTCGGCTCGGCCCCTACCGGCGCATGGGCTGGCCAGGCCGGGAAGATCGGCGTCTGGTCCACCGAGATCACCACGACCGACACGGACACGAAGGTGCCCGCCTGGGAGTTCCATACGCCGAAGGAGGGATGGCTGGCCTACGTGGAGCAGGACGACGCGCTCATGCTCTACAACGGCACGGCGTGGACGTTTGACTTCAAGATCGCTGGTATCCCGCAGTTCGCGGGCACCAATACGACCGGCTCAGGTAGCGCCTCGCTCGGCGCGAACTGCCCGGCACTGACCCCGACCGCGCCCTACACCTGGATTCAGGTCAAAACCGCCGACGGCAGCACGGCCTACATCCCCGCGTGGAAATGACCGGCCAGCAGCATGGGGCCTACCATTCGCCGGGACTTGTCATTTCTATTTCACATGTATACCATCTGCGCATTAAGCGTTGCTCCGGCATGTAGGGGACATCTTTGCATGCGCCCAAAGGCGAAGCTAAAGGTTCTCAGCCGAATGAGGCATCATGGGGAGGAAGTGTTGCTCCGCATTTATGTAAGGCCGCGCCCCAAGAGCCTAAGCTTCGTCGAAATTCGCGACCCGGAACTTCGTCAGCTTTTTGACAACGCGCTTGACCTGACGCACTATGCAAAGTCGTGCCAACGCGTTGGACGCTGCATGCGATTGGCGGTCATGCAGGACAATCACTGGGTTGGCGGAATTGTCTTGGGCTCGACATTCCCGAATGTCGGCGTACGTGATCAAGCCCTCGGTTTGAAGGTTTACATAGCGGGATTCGCGTCAAGAGGCTTGAAAAACCCTTGGTCTGCAAAGAACCGAGACTATTGGGAGTGCCTCCAGACGATCGTCAACCACGCAAGGACCTTCATATTCCCCGAGTTTCAGGGTCGCGGACTTGGAAAAGAAGCTCATCGCCTCTTGCTTATGAGCGGAGTTCAACTGTGGGAGACAAAGTATCAACAAAGAGTGTATGCGTTCGATACGCTTTGTGACCATGCGGACTCTGGGCTGTTTCTTGCCAATGGCTGGACGCATGTTGGAGAGACGCGAGGATTTACGGCGAATTATCGCAAGCCATTCAGCCTCCGGAAAGGGGCATCGCCGTCCATAAACAATGCCTCGCTCCATCCCGGTCCGACAAAGTGGCAGGTTTGGGTTCGCGTGGTTCGACCGGAGCTAAGGCCCCGAATCGCAGGTCTTGCTACTCTTCCTTCCGCGCAGAGGTGAAAGACTTGTTCCTCCTTTGCACATACTTGGATGGCGACCGGTGGGAAAGTGGACTTGAGCCACTCTTGTACCCCACTGGTATGTCCTTTTACCGTCCGTTTTCCTACAGGCAGGCCTATTTTCATCCGGAACAGCTCGCTGATCAGTTTACTGAGCCAAGTCAGTGCAAGTCGCTGCTTGATACAAAATGGAATGAGGGCTTCTTCGGGGTGAGATTCCGCGATTCAACCTGTCCGGATTTTCTCCCCAGATTCGTTCCACTTCGAAAGGTCACTTTGGTCAGCGTGGACGCTTCTGACCAAATCAATCTTGCTTTCAAGCTCGGCCAATACGTCACACCCTTGACGGCTACTGCCGGAACTCCTGCGCTGTTGCCGACAATGGACCTGACGCCCATCTTGCCCGACGTTAACTCCATCAAACTGCTCATAGGCCTGCGCGACACGGATAAGGCAACCACCTCTGTATGGAACACTGATGACCACTTCCCTCCAGGAATGTGGGATGCACTGGAACGGACCATATCGCCAGTGGCCAAGGCCAAAGTACTCCATACTATTCTGCTTCGTCTGATCAGAGTGAGAAGACGCGGAGAATCCAATCCGCTGCTCAGCGAAGAAATCGATCCCAAGAATCACACCTGGGGGATTCGCCTCCAGGAAGACACTGCTTACGACCTTCTGGTGGGCTATTTCCGAATCAAGGAACCAAGTGTTGACGCACCGCCCGTCGAGCATCAGTACGTGTTAACGAACCCTTCTGAAGAACTCCAGGCCTCACGACGCTTTATCCAAATCAACGCAAACTACCGAAACGAAGAAATCTGGATTCAGCCAAAGACGGCTGGGCCGGGTCCCATTCAAGTTGCAATCGAACCGTCCAAGCTGGGGGATACAAAGATAGTAGACCCCAAGACGGCAAAGACGATCGGATTGAAATTTCCTGTGCTCATCGAGCCGCAGAAGTGGCCTACAGCCAAGAAGGTGAACCTTTGGATAGGAATTGTCAGTACTTTGCTGATCTTGGCTGTATGGCATTGGTATACGGATGCTACTGAAGCGATCCAAAAGGTCTTTCTGGTGATGATGGCCGCCTTAGCCTCTGTCGCGGTAAACGCATTCAAAGACATTCTGCTCCCCAAGCGGTAAGGGAGCATCCTCGCCCTATACCCCTTGCAATGAAAAGAGGGCAGTTGGGCGCGTTTGTCCGTCGGTCTCTTCTGATCGCCTGTCGCGCGAAACACGACATTACGCCTTCTGGGAATCTGTGTTAGAAGTGTGTTTGGCCTTTGTACTCCCAGAGGTGTACACATGGGCCTTGACCAGCAAATTCTGGCGGAGCTACAGAAGCTGAACCGCCGCATGGACACGCTCAACACGCGGCTGTTCGGCAACCCGGAGGGCGACGCCGGCGATGAAGGGCGCTTGGTGATCGCCGAGCGGCGGCTCAACAACCACTCCGAGCGCATCAGCAAGCTGGAAGGCTTCCGCTGGTGGTTGCTGGGCGGCTTGGTCGTCGCTGATGTGATCATTCTTTACGCGCTTGCGCTCTGGCAGGCAGCAAAGGCAGCGGGCAAGTGAGAACCGTCGAGCAAATTATTGACGAGATCATCCGGCGCGAGGGCGGCTTCGTTGACCACCCTAATGACCGGGGCGGCCCAACGAAATACGGCATCACCGAAGCCGTGGCTCGTCTGCACGGCTGGCGCGGGGACATGCGCGATCTGCCCGAGGATCTCGCCCGGCGCATCTACCTCGACCAGTACTACCGGCGTCCTGGCTTCGACCGAATTCACGCCATCTCACCCGCCGTCGCGTTGGAGCTTACCGACACTGGCGTAAACATGGGGCCAGAGGTCGCCGTGAAATTCTTGCAGCGAGCGCTCAACGCCCTGAATCAGCAGGAACGACTCTTCGCCGATCTGAAGGCAGACGGCTTCTTGGGCAACAAAACCCTGGCCGCGCTCCGCGCGTTTCTGTCGCATCGCGGCCCTGAGGGCGAAGCCGTCCTGCTCAAGGCGCTCAACTGCTTGCAAGGTGCGCGCTACATCGAGCTTGCGGAGGCCCGCCCGCAGAACGAATCCTTCGTGTACGGCTGGCTCCGAGAAAGGGTTGCCCTATGAAGTCCTTCAACGAAGCCGTCCTCAGCTTGCTGCGATTCCTGCGCGAAGCCTTGTCAGAAGACGGCCAGGGCAGCTGGTCCCGAGTCGGCAGTGCCGTTGTCGTCGCCGCACTCGTATTCGTGATGATCTCTACGCGCAGCGTCCCGGAGCGCACCGAAGAGTTGGCCTGGGTGCTGGCCGCGCTTTATGGCGCTAATCAGTTTGCCCGCTTGGGTGAGGCACTAGCGGAACTGAAGCAACGGAAGCTTCCCTAACTACTCCCGCCGGACACCAAGTCCACGAGCGGCTCGGGTGCAACCCTAAATCACAAAAAACGATAGTGGCTTGCGGTAAAGCCGGGCGAATTCGGCAAGTTCGACCACGTCCACGCGGCGCTCACCGGATTCGCATTTGGAGACAAACGACTGCGGGCGGCGCAGTTTCTTTGCCACATCCACCTGCCGGAGCTTCGCTTCCTGGCGGGCTTGCCTCAGCCGCCGCAAGAACTGCTGATACTTCTGGCGGTAGGTAGGGTCTTTCAAAGCGGCCCGGATTATGGCGAGCCGCTTCCGAATATCCCAAAATAGGATATACTCTCCCCTTTGCCGTCCTCGGCCAAGCGGCAGGTGCTCCCGGAGGTGTGCTGTGAAACTAACTGTAGCGTTGGGTGCGACTGGTAGCCTACAATGCGCCCAACTGGTCGGTTGAAAGGGGCCAGGCGTATGGGTAGAGGAGTTCGACGGCCCAGGCCCAGGACGTACAACACCCGCTGTGTCGCCAAGCGGTATAAGGTACCCCGCTGGGTGGTTAAGGCCATCCGCAAACAGGCACCGGTTTACGGCTCGCAAGGCCGGGCCGTTCAGGTGGCTACCGAACTGCTGATCCGGCAGAAAAAGCGCGTGAATGTGAACCATCGGGGCGACGGCGCGATGGTAGGAATGACCTACAAGCTGACCCCCAGAACGGTGGAATTGATCGAGCAGCTTTGCGCGAAGTATGGCAAGCGCGGCAACGTGTTCGCCGCCTGCGCAAAGATCATCAAGACCTGAAAGGTTTCTCGCTCGGGTCAGTTCCGAAAAAGCATCCGCCCTCCCGGAATTTCCCGTTTTGGAAAAAGGGACGGGTGCTGCGCGCAAAGAGTAAAGCTGTCGCATCTGGAGCTACACCTTGAGGTGTTATTTTTCTGTTGACTTGCGCTTCACGTCTTGCTAAATAACACGCCCGCTTTGCTCAACACATTCAAGGGAGAGGAGGCCGTGGACGCTCAGGTGCCCGTTGCTGACGGAGAGGATGCTAACACCGGGTTGGTCGAAGCCGCAATGGAGATCAGCCGGAAACGCACACAAATGATGGAGCAGATGCGCAAAGCCCTGGAGACTGGGGATGAGAAGAAGGCGCTGAGCTTGGCGCGGTTGCTGGTAGGGCTTGCGAACAGCCTAATATTGTGTCTCGCGACCTCCGACCTAGGTGGATTCCTGACTGACCTGGCAGACAGCCTGCCGCTCTAGCGGAACCGGGAACCGAAGAAAAATGAAAAAAGTCATCGAGCTGATCCGCGTATCCACGGAAGCACAGGCAGAGAACGACCGCGCCAGCATCCCGGCGCAGCGGGCTATCAACCGGCGCACAGCGCAGGCCTACGGGCTGGAGATTGCGCACTCTATCGAGATCGCCGATGTCTCCGGGGCGGCTGTCCTGCTTGCGCCCGAGATGCAGCAACTTCTTAAGCTGATCCAAAGCCCGGAGATTCACGGCGTCGTGGCGCGAGAGTTTTCCCGACTGATGCGCCCGGAAAATTTCGGCGACTACGCCCTGCTGCAAGCCTTTGTGGACAGCAAGACCATCCTCTACCTGCCCGAAGGCCCGATTGACTTCAACTCCAAGACCGGCAGGCTGATGGGCGCGATCCGCGCGGCCATCGCGGGATTGGAGCGATCCGAACTGCTGGAGCGCAGCTGGACAGCCAAAGAAGAGAAGCGCCGCGCCGGAGCGTGCCCTTCAGGACACATCACGTGGCCGTATGGCGTGGGGTTCAGCAAGGAAGCAGGCTGGCACTACAAGCCCGAGGCAGAGAAGGTGCGCGAAGCCTTTCGGCTGTTTCTGAGCGGCGTTACCTGCTACAGCGAGCTATCGCGCAAGGCGGGCATCCCGCGAAGCGCGTTGCCTATCATCCTGCGTAACCCGATCTATACGGGCTGGCGGGTGTACGACAAGCGGCGCGACATGAGCCCCGGCGCGCTGCGTGTCAAGACTGACGGACGCCAGGGCGACCGCCGCAAGGCGCTGCGCAGCCCGGACGAGATCATCCGTGTGCGCGTGATTGACGAGGCGCTGATCAGCCAGGCCGATTTCAACCGTGTGCAGACGATGGTCGAGGCCAAGCGGCAGCGCGGCAGCCGGGCGCGCGTGGAGACGCGGCGGAAGTTCACCTACGGCGGCTTTTTGCGCTGCGCCGCCTGCCAGCTGTTGATCTACAGCCAAAGCAGCCACAGGGGAAAACTGTTCGACTACTACGTGTGCAAGGGACGCCAGTATCTCCACACCTGCCAGACGCTTTACATGCGCCGCGAGAAACTGGAAGAGAAGCTGGACTTCCTGCTGGCCGTGCGGCTGACCGACAACGGCTTCTTGCAAGAGATTGTCAGCGAGCAGGAGCGACGCCGGAATCAGGGCGGCAGCCAGGCGCGGATGGCTCGGCTTCAGGCGCAGATCACGGCGCTGCGCGAGAAGCAGCAGCGCGTGCTGGACGCCTACTTCGAGGGCGTAATCAATGTAGACGAGCGGAACCGGCGGCTGGAAGCTGTCGAGCGCGACCTGAAGCTGGCGCAGACGGCTCTAATGCGCGAAGCGCCCACGCCCGAGGTGACGGCAGAGGAGCTATCGCAACTGTTCCAGCCGTTCTCGGACTGGCGGTTCCTGGCGCTGGAAGACAAGCGAAGGATTCTGGCAGCAGTCGTGCCGGAAATTCACGTGGCAGACTACACGGTGAAAGCCATCTGTATGATTCTGCCGCACGGAGGGAAGGTAGTCAGGCCGGTGGGGTTTAGCAGAATCGAAAGCCGCCGCATAGCGGCTTGTTGGCCGAATGCCCGCACCGACACAAGCTTACGGCGGTCCTGCCCCCTAATCCGAACTTGTTCCCTTGCGGGTCGACAATCTCGAAATCCCCCTCGACTCGAATCGGTCCGTTGTTGTTGATCGTAATCTTCGTTCCCGCCATGTTCCCTCCCAAACAGGAATAATGAAGTTTCCCCGCGGCAAGTTACAACTGATTCGCCCCTGAACCTAATGAATATTCACTTCCCGCAAGCGCCCGCTCTTCACGTCATACACGAATCCGCGAGCGACAAT
>Ga0209810_1004411_pt1 | contig 13603 bp, 9 predicted proteins | sample Coa_R1_7_FD_187159 | JGI IMG/M metagenome (GOLD analysis project Ga0209810, IMG submission 187159) | Surface soil microbial communities from Centralia Pennsylvania, which are recovering from an underground coalmine fire - Coalmine... | ecosystem: Environmental > Terrestrial > Soil > Unclassified ...
GGGCCCCCAGGCGATCCATGACCATTGCTTCCAGGACCGGCCCAATCCGGAGCAATCGCCGAGCAAGGGGAGAGCGGCGCGAACAAACCCACTTGACCAGTGCCGAGTGTGAGGGCTGCGGCACCTCCATCCAGGTTCCTTTTGTCCCGTCGCCCACCCGTCCCGCCTACTGTGGTGAGTGCAGAGAGGTAGCGTCGATCGCGGGCTAGTCGTGTCGACTTGAAGCTCGGGACGGGAACGTGCGACGCTTAGACAACATCCCTTACTTGGCGTTCCCGTTTGAGCGCAGAGCGGTCGTGATCCCACCAGCCATCTTCCGGGCTTTGCTGCCCGCCCTCATTCTCATAACCGGGCTCGGATTCCAAGCCAAGCACGCCGGTGCCTCGGGACGCCATATCTCGAGACCAAGCCGTACCCGTTTCGGACTCGTCCGGCTCGACACCGCGGTGCCCGATCCCGTGCACGCCCTCCACGCCCGTGCTGCCGGGACGGTGGCCCCTCAATCGACGCTGCTGCTCACGCTCGGCCTGCCGCTGCATAACGAGGCCGCCCTGAATGCCTTCATCGAAACTCAGGCGATCCATGGCCGGTACCTGAGTCAGAGTCAGTTCGATGCCCGGTTTGGCGCGCCACTCCTCCACGTGGCGCGCGTCGAGCATTGGGCCCGCGGTCAGGGATTTCGGGTACTGTATGTCAGCCCGGACAGGTTGACGATTACGGTCCAGGGAACGGCGGCACGGGCGGCAGCGGCGTTTCGAGTACATCTGGATCGCTACCGCCTCGGCTCGCGGATGATCTTCGCCAATTCGACAGACCCCAAGGTCCCGGCGTCTCTCGGCCTGCAAACCGTGACCGGACTGGATAACATTCAGACGCCGGAGGTTGTGGGGCTGCACCGCGACGACGTTCCCAGCAACGGTTATCTTCCCTCCAACCTTCGAGCCGCCTATGACCTAGGCTCGAACGACGCGTCGGGCCAGACGATTGGCGCCGTACTCTGGGGTTCGCCCGTCTCCGACTCCGATTTTGCGGCCTTCGCCAAGCTGACCGGAGATCCCAAGCTGGTGTCCTGTACCGGCTGCCGGGGCCCCGACAGGATCCAGTGGATTCAGGTCAAGCACAAGAACAAGGACCACGACCTTGGCGAGCAAGCTCTCGACGCCGAGTACCTTCACGGAATGGCGCCACATAGCCATATCAAGTTCTTCCTCGGGGGTGACGGGTCAAACGCGGGACTCGAGCTGGCCATGGCCAGAGCGGCATCCGACCCCTCGATCCACATCGTCAGCGACAGCTGGGGCGTCGGCGGCGTGAGATCGCTCAACAAGCGACCCTTTATCAGACAGACGACCAACACCCTGAAGCACGCCGTCGCCGTGGGCACGACCTTTTACTTTTCCACTGGGGACGCCGGCGCCAACTCCGGCTGCAACAATCCCGCCAAGAGCTGCGGGCTCGCCTCATATCCCGCGGATAGTCCCTACGTGGTTGCCGTCGGCGGCACGGATCTTCAGATGGATCCGACGTTCACGAGTTGGCAGGGCGAGGAGGCATGGAGCGTCGGATCGAATGGTTCCAGCGGGGGCGGTTGCGCCAGTTTCATCAGCCGACCGTCGTGGCAGCGTGATGTCGCGTCTGCTACCTGCAAGGGCCGGGCGATTCCCGACATCTCGGCCATCGCCGACGTCGCCAACAGCCCGGCGATCATCTGGGTCAAGGGCTCGTCTCAGCTCGTCGGAGGAACCAGCCTCTCGGCGCCGGTCATTGCGGGGCTGGCGGCAGATACCGATGCCTATCTGGCCCATCGACATCTTCCTCTCATGGGATTCGCCGCCCCGAAACTCTATTCGCTGGCCCGCTCGAACCTCTATCACGCCTACTTCCATGACGTCGTCTGTGGAAGCAATTATTATCCTGCCGGACCTGGTTGGGATCAGGTCACCGGCTGGGGGACGCCGGACTGGGCCGCCCTGACCCGGGGATTCGGCGGCGAGCCGGTCGATCCCGTGACGTTCCCGACGACCTGGTCGTGTGCCACCGATAGTGGCACGGTCACCGATCTCCGGGCCGTCTCGTGCGCTGATCGCTTCCATTGCGGTGCGGCGGGTAACAGCGGTCGCCTCCTCGACACTTCCACCGGATGGCGCTGGATCAGACCCAGCACGAAGGTCGGGAGATTGAACTTTGCGGGTATTGCCTGTCCCTCGGATCGAGTGTGCGACGCGGTGACAACGTCGGGGCGCCTCTTTACCACTACCGACGGGGGTAAGAAATACCGCTCACGACAGCTGGCCACCCGGTCGGCCACCGGCATCAGCTGTCCGGCCAGCAAGACCTGCTACGTTAGCACTCTCAGGCAGGGGGTCATCAAGATCGCCGGTAGCTCCCTACCCAAGCGAGAGAATGTTCGCGCCGTGGCCGGGGTTATTGCCATCCGCTGTCCCACACTCGGCACCTGCTACGGACTGGAGCCGGACGGCAACATCGTCAAAACCGGCAACGGCAGCACCTGGAAGTCCTACTCCACCGGGCTCACTATCAATGCCACCTTCTCCGGCATAGCATGCTCGGCCGTCGCTCGCTGTTACGCGGTCGGAACAACCCAGCCGCCTTTGGGGAAACCGAGCGGAATCATTCTCACCACCCGAGACGGCAAAACGTGGAGCAGTCAGCTCGTGAACGGCTTGCCCAAGGCCGTCGCCTGCACCGGTCTCTCCAGATGTGAGACCGCGGGCGCCGATGGTAGCGTCTTGCGGACCATCAACGGCTCCTCGTGGCAGCCGGTGACCTTCACCCCAGACCTAACGGTCAACTTTGCCGGTATCTCTTGTTCCAGCTCGCGGACCTGCTTCGCCGTGGGAGCGAAGGGGCAGATTCTGACGCTGAACGTCTCCCACTAGAGACGGGCCTCACAGCCGCGGCGGCTGGTTAAGCCTGGATGGTCAGGCGTGCGAGCGCGGCCTTGACTGAAAGCGATTCAGGTAGAGCAGGGGCAACAAGCCGCCCGAGTTCACGACCATCAGGGCGACGGCCCAGACGTACTGGCGACTCCGGACCGCCCTCCAAGCGGCAAAGAGCTTTAGTGCTGCCTCCAAGATCATGATTCCCAGCAACGGTTTGGGCAGCTTTCGCAGACGCTGGATTCGTTTGAGCATCATGGGGCCTCCTCGATGAACGGATCGCCCGACTTTCCGGGTGCCGCCTGATCTTAGACCCTGTTTGACCGGCCGGAGAAGCGGCGTCACCGTCAAGTGCAGCGTGGCCGCAGCATCGACTGCTTGCCATAACGTGGAACAATGGAATACGGCCCTAGTGCCGTGCCGGAAAACTCACGTTTCCGACCCACATTCCGGGTCCGACGATCCGTCCCAAAAGGAGCTCACCCATGCGCGCGATGTGGTCCGGCGCCGTCAGCTTTGGACTCGTCAATATCCCTGTCCGCCTCTACAGCGCCACCGAAGAACATGCTCTCGACTTCCACCTGCTGCACAAGGAGGACCTGTCACCCGTCGGCTACGTCAAGGTGTGCAAGGAGGAGGGCAAGGAGGTCAAACAGTCCGACATCGTCAAGGGGTATGAGTACGAGCGGGGGCGGTATGTCGTCATCGAGGACGAGGACTTCGAGCGTGCCAGCCCCAGAAAGACCAAGACGATTGACATCGTGGATTTTGTGTGCGTCGACGAGATCGATAGCATCTACTTCGAGAAGCCCTACTACCTCGAGGCGGATCGGGGGGCCGACAAGGCATACAGCCTTCTGCGGGAGGCGCTGGAGAAGTCGAAGAAGGTGGGCGTGGCCAAGTACGTGCTCCGCAACCGCGAGCAGCTCGGGGTGGTGAAACCCATGGGTGACATCCTGGTGCTCGACCAGATTCGGTTCAGCCAGTCGATCCGCAAGCCGGAGGGCCTCAAGGTTCCGGAGGTCAAGGTCGAAGGTCGAGAGCTGGACATGGCGATCACCTTGATTGATCAGCTAACGGAGCCCTTTGAGCCCGACCATTACCACGATACCTACTCGGAGGAGATGCTGCGGGTGATCCATGCCAAGATCGCGGGCAAGGAGCCGGAGCCGGGCGAGCCGGCGCCGGCGATACCTGAGGTCACGGATCTGGTAGCGCTGCTGAAGGCCAGTCTGGATCAGCAGCCGAAGAAGGCGAAGCGCGAGGAGAAGCAGAAGGAGAAGGTGGCCTAGACCTGGACCTCCATGTCCAGGACGTTGATCGCGGACAGCTCGGTTGCTTCCCGGCGGAGGCGCCGCAAGGGTAACCAGAGCAGGCTCATCAGTGCCGCGAAGATGCAGGCCGCGGTGGCGCCGAAGAAGGGGAGCCTCGCCGACACGCCATAGAGGGAGCCGAGTACGCCCGCCCCGAAGGCGCTACCACCGAATTGAAAGAACCCACCCAGACCCATAGCGCGGCCCCGGACCTCAACGGGCGTGGATTCACTGATAACGGCGAAGAGCGTCGGCTCGACGACCGTAAAGCCGCACGCCTCGACCACGCCGACCGCGAGGATTACGGGGTATGAGCGCAGGAATGGATACGTCGTGGCGCAGGCCGCGACCAACAGGAACGAGCCGCCCACCAGAAGCCGCCGGTTCGAGCGGTCTGCGAGGCGGCCGGCCTTGCCGGCCAGTGCCAGAACCGGGATCGCGAAGACGCTGATCGACACGCCAATGAGAAATGGGCCGACGTTTCTTGCCTGGAGATACTGCGGCCAAACCGTATCGTACATGGCGAACACGACTCCGGCGGCGAGCAACGCCAGGCTGGGGACGAGAACCACCCTGCTTCGCCACCAGCCCGGCAACGCAGGGCCCTCCTCGTCGTGCCCGGCTGACCGGGTTTCCGCCATCCGGAAGAGCGCCGTCACCCCCAACAGCGTGCCGAGACCGGAACAGAGAAAGATGGCCGAGTAGGTCCACAGGGCGATGGCCCCGCCGATGAAGGGACCAACGAGCAGACCGACCATCTCGATGGCCTGCAGCTGGGCGTAGCGTTGCGCCCTTCCACCAGGTTCCGTGAGGTCGGCGAGAGCGGCTCGAAGTGCCGGCACATATGCCCCGCCGGTGAACCCCTGACCGCAACGAAACAGTGCCAGAAGCCAGAGCGGCCCGAGGTTGGCGAAGAGCGCGAACGACAGCGCGGCGAAGACGATGCGGGACCCGATCAGCACCGGCTTGCGGCCCAGCCGGTCAACCAGGTGACCCGCTGGGATCTGAGCCAGCGTGTTGGCGACCATTGGGCCCGCTATGAAGAGCGCCACCGCTACCGGACCACCTCCGTGGCTGCGGACATAGAGTGGAGCTACGGGAAACACCGCCGCGATGCCCGTGAACATGACGAGCTGGCCCAGCAACAGTCGCGTGGCGGCGTCGAGGTGGCCTGCCCTGAGCCGTCGGATAAGGTCCAGCAACTCAGCCCTCTGCCATCAATTGGAATGCAAGCGTCGCTCCGAGACTATCACCCACAACGCATGGTCAGAGTGGAGACTGTCGGTGGTGGAAAGTCGAAATTCAAGGTCGAAGGCGGGGTTGAACCCTTGACCGCTGAACATTCCTCAGCTATCGAGCCGTGCTCCGAACCTAGGTCCCCGGCTATCCATTTGCACTGGTACCTATGGGTGGTAATTTACCGAATCGAAACAAAGTAGCCGTGATTGCAAAGGTACGTGTTCGCGGGGAGCTTCCATGGGTACGAAGAGTCGGTTTGATGCAGGCGAGCGGCTTCCGTCCCGGTATCATAACGGCATGGCTCAGGCGCTGCAGTCCGCGGCCTGGATGGCGTACAACCAGGGGTACCATGCCGAGGACGCGTCGTCCTATCGGGCGGTCGGCGCCGATCTCTACCGGCGAGTGGTGTGTGAGCGGATCAAGGGGCTATACGCTCGAGGGGACGAGCAGAACCGCCGCCTAGAGCTGGAACGACGAGTTGAGCCGAGCTGAAAAGCAGGCGGGGCCTCCGGGCTTCTTTTGCCTCTGACGCCTGCCGGTTCGCCGTCTGCCTACTCCCAAGCTTGTTCTGCGATGTAGCGGCCGATGGCCAGCGACGCCGTCGCTCCAGGTGAGGGAGCATTGAGTACGTGCAGCACGCCGGGCGTGCGACTGAAGACGAAGTCGTCCGCAAGGGAGCCGTCGGGCCTCACAGCCTGCGCACGAACACCCGCTCCGGCCCGCACAACATCATCACTCTGGATCTCTGGAACCAGCTTCTTCAGGGAGGCCACGAATCTGCGGCTGCTCGCGGATCGAAGCACCTCCGAGATACCCGTCCGCCACCAGCGCGCCGCCATCCGGTAAAAGCCGGGGTATGCGGCCAGGAGCCGAATCGACCGTGGGTCGATGTCCGAAGCGCTATATCCTTCACGAGCCAGAGCGAGGACCGCATTGGGTCCCGCCTCGACCGATCCATCAGTTCGTGGAGTGAAGTGCACGCCGAGAAACGGAAGCTCGGGATCGGGCACCGGATAGATCAGGCCCCGAACCAGATGCGAACGTGAGCGTCTCAAGAGGTAGTACTCCCCCCGGAAGGGAACGATCTCGACCGGAGAACGGCTACCGCTGGACCGTGCCACCACGTCGGCCTGGAGCCCGGCGCAGTTGACGACCAATCCGGATGAGAGTCGGCCGCGGTCGGTGTCGACAACCACCTCTCCGTTTGAGTACTCCAGACGAAGCACGCGATGTGAGAGCCGCACCTCGACGCCCGACTCTCGCAGGCCCTCCGCGAGCGCGAGCGCCACGGCGGAATAGTCGACGACGGCAACGGACGGCAGATGTAGCGCAGCCACACCGGCGGCGTGGGGTTCGACTGCCGGAATCTGAGAGGCATCCACCATACGGATGTCGCCGATGCCGTTGTCCACTCCCCGGCGGTGCAGCTCCTCGAGTCTTGGAAGCTCCGTCTGGTCGACGGCCACGATCAGCTTACCGATGGGCTGGTACCTGATCCCACATCGGTCGCAGAATCGCCGCAGCTGCTCGCCACCCTCTCGACACAATCGAGCTTTCAGCGATCCCGGTTTGTAGTAGACACCGGAGTGGATAACGCCGCTATTATGTCCGGATTGGTGTCGAGCGACGTCCGGCTCCTTATCCAACACCGCAACTCGAATGTTGGGAGTGCGCTCCTCCAGTGCACGTGCCGTCGCCAGTCCCAGTAGCCCGGCACCGACCACCACGGCGTCATATCTCCCTAGCGATACTGACGGCGCGCGCACCGGTTTCGTGAACATGGCTCAATTATGGCGTTCGAGCCGAGGCCGGGACGGGACCAGCATGCCCGTCCGCGGCCTTGGAGCTCCTGGTTGGGAGTTGGAGGCGATTTGCGTTGGGATGTTTGCCGGGAAAGCGGCGACATTTGCACGATAAGTGCCCTGTCGGTGTACGCTGGTATGCGTGATGAAGCGTTTCAGGCCCTCAGCGAGGGGTTCGGGAGGAAGAGTGCTGTTCGTCAGACCGCGGGTTGCGCGGGAGATGCTGGTGCGCGTCTTTGCCGACATCCTGCTGGTCAATGTCTCGCTGGCGACGGCTTTGGTCATCCGGTACCTTTGGGCCGAGGGTGTGCAGCGGCCGGAGTCAGGACCCCATCACGAGTTCTTGATCATGGTCGGCGCTTACCTGAAGACGTTCTGGTTCGTGACCATTGTGGCACTGATCGTCTTCGCAGTGAGCGGCTTTTACACCCGCAACCGAGCCTATCGTGGCAAGCACAAGGCAGTTGTGACGGCACAGGCGGTCACGGTGACCTATCTCATATTCGTGGCAGCCGGTTTCGTTGCCGACCGCTGGACGGGTTTCCCGCGCTTCGCGGCAATTCTCGCCTGGGTTGTGACGCTCATCACGGTTGTGGGGGCACGCATGGCATCGACGATCTGGCGTCAGATCGTGGCTGTGGAGGATGCCCGCCGGAGAACTGATCCGGCCAATCAGCGAATCCGCAACGTCCTGGTGATCGGTGGCGACGGCTACATCGGCTCCGCGCTGCTGCCGCTTCTGCTGGAGCGCGGCTACCACGTCCGCATTCTCAGTCTGCTCCTCTTCGGGACCGAGCCGATCGCTCCATACATGGGCCATCCGCGCTTGGAGGTCATGCAGGCGGATTTCCGTCAGGTGGACAAGGTGGTCGAGTCAATGCGGGGAATGGACGCCGTGATTCACCTCGGCGCCATCGTGGGTGATCCGGCGTGCGCATTGGATGAAGACCTGACCATCGATATCAACGTCACGGCTACTAAGTTGATCGCCGAGGTGGCGAAGGGGCACGGGGTGAACCGATTTATCTTCGCCAGTAGCTGCTCCGTTTACGGAGCCAGCGACGGCGTCCTCGACGAGCGGTCCGACCTCAAGCCGGTTTCGCTGTACGCCCGTAGCAAGATGGCCTGCGAGCGGCTGCTCAGCTCTATGAGCAGTGGCGCGTTTTCCGTGGTTTCCCTTCGCTTCGGCACCATCTACGGGCTCTCGGGCCGCACCCGCTTCGACCTGGTAGTGAACCTTCTGACGGCCAAGGCCATTGTTGAAGGCGAGATGACGGTGGCCGGTGGTTCTCAATGGCGCCCCTTCCTTCATGTGGAAGATGCTGCCAGGGCTGTGCTCCTAGCTCTTGACGCTCCCCTTTCCAGCGTGCAGGGGAGGGTCTTCAATGTCGGCTCGGACGCACAGAACTACACCATTGCCGAGGTGGGCCGCCTGATCGCCTCCATGGTGCCCGATGCCAGATTGATCGAGACCAACCTGCCGGACAGCGACAGGCGAAACTACCGCGTGAGTTTTGCCAAGATACGAGACGAGCTCGGCTTCGCCCCCAGATGGACGCTCGAGACCGGTGTCGCTCAGGTCATCGACGCTCTCCTGACGGGTAAGGTGGCTGACTACCGAGACGCCAAGCACAGCAACGTGAAATTCCTCAACGAGCAGGGGCTACCCAGCTTGGCCCGGCCACAGTCGATCAACTGGCTCGAGGAGCTTTTGCGAGACCCGCTCGAGCACGAGCAGCCGCTGGTCGGCGCGGCAGCTCCGATATACGACTGACTTCGTCCCCGCTCCACGGGGAGGATGAGTCGAGCGCCGACGTTGTCTTCCTGCGGTGGGACCTTCGAGCTGGCCATCGCCACCGGCTACACCACGTCGGCGAACGTCTCCTCCATGCGACGGAAGTAGTAAAGGCCCCCGACTAGCGTCGCCGCCGTAAAGGCGCAGCTGATGATCAGTGCCGTCCAGTCCATCGACGCCTTTGAGACCAGCGACCACCTGAACCCTTCGACGATCCCGCTTATGGGGTTGAGTATGAAGATCCAATGGGCGAGGCCGTGAACGACATTGGGGGGAAGCACGATTGGTGTGGCATAGAACCAAACCTGCAACAGGAATGGTACGGCGTAGCGCACGTCTCGGAACTTGACGTTGATTGCCGAAAGCCAGATGCCGGCGGCCACTGACGCCAGCATTGCCAACACGAAGAATGCCGGCACACTCACCAGGTTCCAGGTTGGAGGAATGTGATAGAACCACAGCATTCCAACCAAGAGGATCGAAGCAATGGCGAAATCAACCATGCCGGCGAGCGTGATCGCAATCGGAAGCAGGATCCGCGGGAAGTAGACCTTCGTCAGCATCTCGCTGTTACCCACCAGACTGCCCGTTGCCTGCGTCAGGGCGTACTGAAAGAGCGTCCAGGGAAGTAATGCGGAGTAGACGAAGACGGCGTAGGGCACGCCCTCCCGCAGCTTGAAGAACGACCCCAGGATGGCGGCGAAGATCAGCATGGTCAGGAATGGCTGCAGAACAGCCCAGATTGCTCCCAGCGCCGTCTGCTTGTAACGCACCTTGATGTCCCGCCAGGTGAAGAAGTACAGCAGTTCACGGTACCGCCAGATGTCGGTGAAGTTCAGCGGGATGCGGATGGCGTGTGAGGTCACGAGGATGCCGTCCTCGACCGGACCGTGATGAGATGGGGTTTGAGCGGATGGTGTCAGCAGGGACATTGAGCCATTTTACGAACGGCTACGCCATCAGCCCCGGCCTCTGATGCCAAGCTGGGTTGAGACGGGCGCCGAGGGTTCGGAGGTGGTATGGCAGAAGGTGGGCATAGATCGCGAGAGGGGATGGATCTCTGCCTAGGCAGCGGCGTCGAAGCTGTCGCCGTTCCTCGAGACCCACTCCATCGACCAGGATGACGGTGTGCTGTTGTGGATGGTGGCGGAAGGCGCCGAGGAAACGGGGAAGACGAACGAAGGTAGCGCCGGCATCGCGGAACCGGAGCAGGAGGTCCCAATCGAGGCAGAGGACGAAGCGCTCGTCGATGTAACCTCCGGCTTTGTCCCAGAGGGAACGCCGCCAGAAGAGGGTTTCCTGAGGGATGTAGTCGGCCCAGGAGAGCACGTCGTTGTCGTGAGGGGGAAGGACCCAGCGGCCGATCTCTTGATCGCGGTCGTCGATGACGATACGGTGGCCGTAGACGGCGTCGACCTCGGGATGGAGGGCGAAGAAGTGGCCGACGTAGGCGAGGCAGCCGGGGAGGAGGAGGTCGTCGGAGTTGAGGTAGGCCATGATCTCGCCGGAGGTATGTTTGAAGCCGAGGTTGATGGCGTTGCCCTGACCGGCGTCTGAGGCGGACTCGGCCCAGGCGAGGCGGGAGCGGTAGCGGTCGAGGATAGCGGGGGTTTCGTCGGTCGAGCCGCCGTCCTGGATCACGTACTCGAGCTTGGGGTATCCCTGATCGAGCACGCTGAGCATGGTGCGTTCGAGGAAGTGGGCGTAGTTGAAGCTGGGTGTCACGATCGAGATGGTGGGCAATGCTGTTCCGAGATCCTCGGGGGGCAGATGAGGTTCGGGAGCCGCCAGCTCACGCGGTGGATGATGCTGAAAGGAGCCCAGGAGCGGGGCCTTGGATACGGCTCTGGACGCCGCTGTCTGTCGCCCGGGAGGCGACTGCGACATCGACTCGGCGGCACGGGGTAATGAGAGATTGTTCCCTTCCACGTCGGGGGGCTGCATGGAGACGACAAGCGACACTTCGCGTGGCAGCTCCGCCTCCACCTGCTGTAGCACCTTCTGCCTGATCTCTTCCTCTCGGGCACGGCTAGGGGCTCTACCCCTGAGTCGCAGGACGGCAATGTGAGGCACGGTCACCAGCCAGTACCGCAAAGAGGTGCGGCGGAAACGCATCAGGTATGCAATAACGCTCTCTTTGACCGCGAGCTCGGCGTCCTGGGAGTGCAGGAGGCGGAGGGAGCTTTGGAGATCTTCCTCTTTGGCCAAAAGGTCGCTTTCCTTGGTCGCCAGCTCCTCGTGAGTCACCTCGATTTCGGCCGCTTGCATGGTGAGCTGGGCGTCGCGGTCCGCGAGGGCCGCATCTCTGGCCGCCGTTTCGGCTGCCAACTCTTGGATCGCGACCTCTTTCTCGGAGAGAAATTCCGCCTGCTGCCGGATGACCAGCTCCTTCTCATCCGTTTGCCGTTCCAACGAAAGCACCGCCAGCTGCCCGTTCCAGAGCTGCCACTCGCGTACGCGTGGGTCTGTCATCTGCATCTGATATCTACTCGAGAGCCGTACAATCTCGGTCAGAGGCGAGAGCCCAAAGTGCTCGTTTAGACCCAGATCATCAAGCATCTCTTCACAGCGATGCTCCTGCTCCTCATACCACTCGTCCGGATGGGTCGGATCGCGCCAGTCGCTTGGGCCGCCGGTCATGATTGCGGTGGCAAGATCGACATTGTGATTCGTACCCAGGCCAACGAGGTCAAGTAAGCGGGCCGTTTCCGTGCATGGCTCCTTCAGCAGGCCTTCGTAGGCCACCGAGCATTGCGCCACTCTGCTGCCGGCCAGGAAGCTCAGCTTCCAGAGAAAGTAGAAGCGCTGGTACGCGTTCTCGACATAGGCGCCCGACAGGAACGGCAACTGCCGGCACAGGTCCCGGGACCAGGTGGTGATCGAGTAGGGATCCGGCTCCGGGCCGCGATCCGTCAGATGAGGAAACTCCCGAATTGATGAGAACCACTGGGCGCGAGGAGCCCGGTAGAGGTGGAGGATAGGTATGTCCGGAAAGTTGCGTCTGAGCCAGGGCAGCCTGAAGTCCACGTTGTTGAACTGCAGTACGGGGATCTGTTTGTCCGCGACCCTGAGGAGGTAGCGGAGGTAGGTTTCGAGCTCTGGATACTCGTCCTCGGCTTCGAGATGTAGCCTCAGCAGTCCGAACTCGGGCCGATAACGTTCGGTGAGCTCGTGGACGGGGGGATACTCACGGAAATAGTCGTCCACGTTGGGGTGGCTACGCTGCGGGGGAATCTGCTGCCGCATCATTTCCGGCAGCTTCTCGTGCAGCGGCTCGTAGTATGCCCTGACCTCTGGAATCTGGCGGAACATGTTCCAGACCATCGTCGAGCCGCTGCGGTAACGAGCGGTGATAAATAGGGCGGCTGGCGGCCTGCCGGCGTTAGCCACCTGCACCCCTTCTCATTCGATTGAGGAACACGGAAGTCCGCGACGACAAGCCTCCTCCGCTTGAGACGTCGTTCCGACCACCCGAATCCGTGTCGGACCGGAATCGCAGGAGGCGCGTCAACTGCTCGCTCGCGCGCTCCCGGTCCGCTTCCCGGAGATCATAGAGCTGTAAAAGATCCTGGCGCAATCCCAGCACCAAGCTTGCGAGACGTCGCGAGGCAGTAGGACCGACCGTGTCGACATCCGGGCTGCCAGCGTCTAGCTGTCGCCAATTGTGTCCTGCGACCAGCAAAAGTGGCGTTGGATTGCCCTCGAAGGCCGGAGGATTCAAGCGTCGGATCTTGCGAATCTCAGAAGCTTCGAATCCGGCCGCTCGGACCATGGCTTCCAGGGACATCTCGGTGTACAAGAACGTCCTTTGCCGTGACGGCTCGAACTGGTCGAGAACTGCGGCGCCGCTCGCTGTAAGTGCTTCGTAGCTAACGTTGGAGTCAATAACGGCGCGATCGGTAAGGATGACGATGCCATCTGCGGTCAACAGTTCGCGGGCGGCCCTCAGGACCGCCACGGGATTGGGCACTTGCCCCATCAGTCGGGGCAGGACGACAGCGTCGAAGCGGCCTAGATCCTCGGTCACGCGTTCCACTGGACCTCCGACTATCGGCACTTCATAGGTCTGGCGGTCCAGCTCCGTGAGCCTAATGTCCATCTCCAACGCCTCGGCCTGATATCCGATCTGACTGAGCAACTCCGCCAGGACTCCCGCCTGTACCTTGACTTCGAGAACCCGAGCGTCCGGTGGGACATGCTCCACCACTGTCCGCAGAAGTTCGATCGTCGTTTCGCTCTCGTACCCCACAAGGTCGCGACGTGTGAACTGCTCCAGCAGGCCAGGATCCTTAATGGCTTGAAGTGGCCGGCCCTCGGCCACACTGTCGCCCAGAGTCCAGTCGAGAGCTGCGACCGTGCGGCACTCGACGCAGCGTCCAAAGCCGCCTCCGAATGGCTCGAGCCGAGCCCCGCACCAGCAGGCGGGCCTGGTCCAGGCCGGCATAGGTGTTGGAGCCTCTTCGCTGCTGCTTCCAACCCCGCCAATGGCCCAGTTATGATCCTTCTCGTACCCCGTCTCGACCAGAAGATCGCCAAACTTGTGGTCAAACTCTG
>Ga0209810_1004413_pt1 | contig 13597 bp, 16 predicted proteins | sample Coa_R1_7_FD_187159 | JGI IMG/M metagenome (GOLD analysis project Ga0209810, IMG submission 187159) | Surface soil microbial communities from Centralia Pennsylvania, which are recovering from an underground coalmine fire - Coalmine... | ecosystem: Environmental > Terrestrial > Soil > Unclassified...
GAGGGTTCGAATCCCTCCTTCTCCGCTAGCGTGGCGCCCGCGACGCGTCGCGCACCCCGCGGAGGGGTGGCAGAGCGGTCGAATGCGGCGGTCTCGAAAACCGTTATCCGTCGTTAGGCGGATCGAGGGTTCAAATCCCTCCCCCTCCGCTCGCTCTCTCTCGCGGCGATACCCTGACGCGGCTCGGAGAGGTGTCCGAGCGGTCGAAGGAGCGCGACTGGAAATCGCGTGGGTGCGGAAACGTGCCTCGAGGGTTCAAATCCCTCCCTCTCCGCTGACGCGGCCGGGCCTCGCGCCCGGCCGCGGCGCTCGCCACGCGATACTCCGGGAATGGCTTCGCCGTTCGTCGAGCTGGAGGTGGGGGAGCGGACCGTCAAGGTCACGAACCCCGACAAGGTCTTCTTCCGCGAGCGCGGGGAGACGAAGCTCGACCTCGTCAACTACTACCTCGCGGTCGGCGACGGGATCGTGCGCGCGCTCTACGAGCGGCCGACCCAGCTGAAGCGGCATCCCGACGGCGCCGAGGGCGAGGCGATCTACCAGAAGCGCGTGCCGCAGCACCGGCCCGACTGGATCGAGACCGCGACCGTCACGTTCCCTTCCGGCCGCACCGCCGACGAGCTCTGCGTGACGGAGGTCGCGCACGTCGCGTGGGCCGCGAACCTCGGCACGATCGACTTCCACCCCTGGCCCTCGCGGCGGCAGGACGTCGAGCATCCGGACGAGCTCCGCATCGACGTCGACCCGCAGCCGGGCACCGGCTTCGCGGAGGCGAAGAAGGTCGCCGCCGTCGTCGAGGAGGCGCTCGACGAGCTCGGCTTCACCGGCTGGCCGAAGACGTCGGGCAACCGCGGCATCCACATCGCCTGCCGGATCGAGCCGAAGTGGGGCTTCCAGGAGGTGCGCCGCTGCGCGCTCGCCTTCGCGCGCGAGATCGAGCGCCGCGCGCCAGACCTCGTCACGACCGCGTGGTGGAAGGAGGAGCGCGGCGAGAAGGTCTTCATCGACTACAACCAGAACGCGCGCGACCGCACGATCGCCTCCGCCTACTCGGCGCGCGCGCGGCCCGACGCGACCGTCTCCGCGCCGTTCCGCTGGGACGAGCTCGAGGCGCTCGAGACCGAGGACTTCACGCTCGCGACGATGCCCGGCCGCTTCGCCGAGCTCGGCGACCCGCAGGCGGGGATCGACGAGGCCGTCTGCGACCTGCGCAAGCTGTTCGAGTGGGTCGAGCGCGAGGAGGCCGAGGGCGCCGGCGAGGCGCCGTATCCGCCGAACTTCCCGAAGATGCCGGGCGAGCCGAAGCGCGTCCAGCCGTCGCGCGCGAAGAAGGACTAGCGCAGGAGGTCTTCCACCGCCAGGTCGTCGGGGCTGCGCGGCGGGCGCACCTCGCGCCATGTGCACTGGTCGGGATCCTTGTCGGGACGGAACCGGAGCAGCCGCGTCCCGTGGCGGAAGCGGTGCTTTTCGAGCTTGTCGTAGCGCACCTCGACGACGAGCTCCGGCCGCAGCGCCGCCTCCTCCAGCTCGCCGCTTCCCCAGCGGTTCGGCTCGCTGAAGCGGCGGTCGTTCCGCTCGTCGAGGAGCGGCAGCACCCTGGCCGCGATCTCGGCCTGGTTCCTCGCACCCACGGCGCAGGACCCGACGTAGTCGAGATGCCCGTCGTCGGCGTAGAGCCCGAGCAGGAGGGTGGCGATCGTGTCGCGCCCGCCCTTCTTCCAGCGCACGCCGGCGATCACGCAGTCCGCGGTCTTGTGCGGCTTCACCTTGACGACGCCGTCGCGCGAGCCGGGAAGGTAGGGCAGGCCGAGCCGCTTGGCGACGACGCCGTCGAAGCCGGCCGAGGTCAGCGTCCGCAGCCACTCCCGGCCCTGCTCGACGTCGTCCGTGCAGGGCGAGAGCGGAGCCGCGCTCCAGACCTTCTCCAGCTCGGTGCGCCGCTGCTCGATCGGTCGCTCGTGCAGTCGTTTCCCTTTCCAGAGCAGCAGGTCGAAGGCGACGAAGGTGGCCGGGATCTCGGCCGAGAGCTTGCGCACGCGGCTCTCTGCGGGATGCAGGCGCATCTGCATCGCGTCGAAGTCGAGCTCGCCGTCGCGCGCGATCACGATCTCGCCGTCCAGCGCGGAATGCGCCGGCAGCCGCTCGCCGACCTCGCGCAGCTCCGGGAAGTAGCGCAGCAGCGGCCGTCCGTTGCGCGACCAGAGGCAGAGCTCGCCGCCGTCGTTCTCCAGCACGCCGCGGAAGCCGTCCCACTTCGGCTCGTAGCGCCAGCCGTCCTGCGCGGGCAGCTCGCGCACGAGCTCCGCCTCCATCGGCGGGAAGGGGACGTTCGGGCCGGGCGCGTCTGCCACGCTCCGAGCCTACGCAACCCGGCGCCGGGCGCCGCGTCTAACCTCGCGTGATGCGGAGGGTCGTCGTCACCGGGCTCGGTGCGGTCACGCCGCTGGGCGGCGATGCGCCGTCGACGTGGCGTGCGGCGGTCGCCGGCGAGAGCGGCATCGACTTCATCCGCTCCTTCGACGCGAGCGGCTTCCCGGTGCGGATCGCGGCGGAGGTGAAGGACTTCGACGCCTCCGCGGTCGCGTCCGCGAAGGACGCGCGCCGGCTCGACCGCAACGTCCTGCTCGCCCTCGGCGCCGCGCGGGAGGCGGTCGCCGACGCGAAGCTCGACGGCGCCTACGGGGACGACCGCGTCGGGATCCTCTTCGGGACGGCGATCGGCGGGATCATCGGCATCGCCGACCAGCTCGCCGTGCTGCGCGACCGCGGCGCCGACCGCGTGGCGCCCACGTTCCTCCCGAACGTGCTCGTCGACACCGCCAGCGGCCAGCTGGCGATCTCGCTCGGCTACCGCGGCCCCAACTACGCGCCGGTCTCGGCCTGCGCGACCGGCTCGACCGCGGTCGGGGAGGCGGCGGAGCTGATCAGGCGCGGCGACGCCGACGCCGTGCTGGCGGGCGGCGGCGAGGCGTGCATCCACCCGCTGATCCTCGCCGGCTTCTGCGCGATGCGCGGCCTCGCTGCGGAGGACGAGCACCCGCCGCGCGCCTCCCGTCCCTTCGACGCGACGCGCGCCGGCTTCGTGATGGGAGAGGGCGCGTGCATCCTCGTGCTCGAGGAGCTCGAGGCGGCGCAGCGGCGCGGCGCGACGATCCACGCCGAGATCCTCGGCTACGGGATGTCGAACGACGCGCACCACCTCGCGCAGCCCGATCCGCAGTCGGTCGGCGTCGCGGAGATGATGCGGCGCGCACTCGACCGCGCAGGGCTGGAGCCCGAGCGCGTCGGCTACATCAACGCGCACGGCACCTCGACGCCGCTCGGCGACGCGGCCGAGACGAAGGCGATCAAGGAGGTCTTCGGCGAGCACGCATACGAGCTCGCCGTCTCCTCGACGAAGTCCGTGACCGGCCACTGCTTCGGGGCGGCGGGCGCGATCGAGGCGATGATGTGCGTCCTCGCGATCCGCGACGGCGTCTTGCCGCCGACGATGAACTACGTCCACCCGGATCCGGCGTGCGATCTCGACTACGTTCCCAACGAGGCGCGGCGGGCTCGGGTCGACGTCGCGCTCTCGAACGCGATGGGGCTGGGCGGACACAACGGCTGCGTGCTGGTGGGGAGGGTGGAGTGAGCTACGACTTCGAGCAGGTTCAGGAATACGCGGAGGCGAACACGACGCCGCCGCTCGAGCCGCTGCGGCGGCTCGGCGAGGAGACCGAGGCGACGCAGGACGCGCCGCAGATGTCGGTCGGTGCGAACGAGGGCGCGTTCCTGCGCTTCCTCGTCCGGCTGAAACAGCCGCGGCACGTGCTCGAGATCGGCGTCTTCACCGGCTGGTCGTCGATCGAGATGGCGCGCGGGCTGCCGGAGGGGGGCAGGATCGTCGCCTGCGACGTGAACGAGGAGACGACCGCGATCGCGCGGCGCTACGCCGAGGAGGTCGGCGTGTCCGACCGCATCGACTACCGCGTCGGCGACGCGCGCGAGACGATCGCAAGCCTCGAGGGCCAGTTCGACCTCGTCTTCATCGACGCGTGGAAGCCCGACTACGTCGAGTACTACGAGCTCGTCCTGCCGAAGCTCGCGCCCGACGGGCTGATCCTCGCCGACAACACGCTCTCGGCGCTCGAGGACAACGAGGGCATCGCGCGCTTCAACGAGCACGTGCTCGCGGACGAGCGCGTCGAGTCCGTCCTCGTCCCGATTCGCGACGGCCTGACGCTGATCCGACGGGTCTGACGATGGAGTGGGAGGGCCCGCCGGCGCCGTACCGGATCGAGACCGAGCGCCTCGTCATCCGCTGCTACGACCCGCCCGACGCGCCGCTGATGAAGGAGGCGATCGACTCCAGCCTCGACCACCTGCTGCCGTGGATGCCGTGGGCCGAGGGCGAGCCGCAGACCCTCGAGGAGAAGGTGGAGCTGATCAAGAGGTTTCGCGCCGCCTTCGACTCCGGCGACAACTTCCCGTACGGGATCTTCGCCGCCGACGAGCAGCAGGTGCTCGGCGGCAGCGGTCTGCATCCGCGGATCGGGCCGGGCGGCCTCGAGATCGGCTACTTCGTGCGCGCGAGCGCGACGCGGCAGGGGATCGCCACCGAGACGGCCGCCGCGCTGACGCGGGTCGGGTTCGAGGTCTGCGAGGCGGACCGGATCGAGATCCGCATCGAACCGGGGAACGAGGCGAGCATCGGCGTGCCGCGCAGGCTCGGCTTCACCGAGGAGGCGACGCTGCGGCGGCGCCTGCCGGGTCGCGAAGGCGGGCCGCTGCGCGACGTGGTCATCTTCACCATGTTCCGCGAGGACTTCGATCCCGCGATCGCGCCCGGGCTACGCGCCTTTGATGCGGCCGGGCGTCAGCTCCTCTAGCGACTCCAGCACGACGTCGGCGAGCTCGAGCGCCTCGTCGTCCGGTGGATAGCTCGGGTTCGGGATAGCGACCACGCGCATCGCGGCCGCCTTGGCCGACCGGATGCCGGCCTGCGAGTCCTCGATCGCCGTGCAGCGCTCAGCCGCGGCGCCGAGCCGCCTCGCCGCCTCGAGGTAGACGTCCGGCTCCGGCTTGCCGCGCGCGACCTCCTCCGACGAGACCGTGACCCGGAAGCAGTCCTCGAGCCCGGCGAGCCGGAGCGCCTCCTCGAAGAGCACGCGGTTCGAGGACGACGCGAGCGCGAGCGGCAGCTCGGCCGCCGCCCGCCGCACGGCCTCGACCGTGCCGGGGAGCAGCGGCAGGTCGCGCCGGTACGCCTCGAGCATCCGCTCGACGACGTCGCGGTTGATCTGCTCCGGCTCCTCCGGCACGCCGGCGTCCTCGTGGAGGAAGCGGGACCACTCGGGCGCCGACATGCCCATCATCGCGCGCTGGATCTCCTCGTCGTAGCGGCCGCCGCGCTCGCGGACGTAGCGCTCGCGCACCCCGTCCCAGACCTCCTCCGACTGGATGAGGAGGCCGTCGAGGTCGAAGACGGCTGCGTCGATCATGGAGGCGAACTGTAATTTCGGACGCGTGCCGGCCATCTCCTCAGCGATGGCGGACGACCGAGACCGGTTCGAGCGGATCTTCCGCGAGCACTTCCGGCCCGTGCTGCGGTTCGCCGCGGCGAGGATCGACCCCGAGCGGGCGAAGGACGTCGCGGCGGAGACGTTCCTCGTCGCCTGGCGCCGGCTGGACGAGGTTCCGGACGAGCCGCGTCCGTGGCTCTTCGGCGTCGCGCGGCGGGTGATCGCGGGCCAGCTCCGCTCGCAGACGAGGCGCGAGGCTCTCGCGACGCGGCTGCAGGTCGGGGATCCCGGCGTCCGCGCAGTCGATCCCGCGGCGGCGCTCGCGGACCGCGACGAGGCGCTCGCCGCGTTCGCGATGCTCGGAGAACGGGACCGCGAGGTGCTGCGGCTCGTCGCCTGGGACGGGCTGACGCCCGCCGAGGCCGCCGAGGCGCTCGACGTCACGCGGATCGCCTTCGCCGTCCGCCTGCACCGGGCGCGGCGTCGGCTCGAGCGGGCGCTCGAGCCCGAGCCGCCCTCGGCCGCGCCGCCGAAGACAGAGAGGAGGCACGTCGATGCGCACTCGTGACGCACTGGAACGTCTCGCAGCCGCTGAGCCTGTAGTCGAGCTGCCGGTGGACGCCGGAGAGGAGGAGCGGATCCTCGAACGGATCCTCGCTTCCGATCGGGTGAGGAGCCGTCGTCGACCGGATCGGCGGCCGGTCCTTGCGCTGCTGCTTGCCGGTGCGGTCGTGGCAGCGGCCGCCGCGGTCGCCGCGACGGGCGCCTTCCGGAGCGCTGGCCCGCACCCGCGCGTGGTCGAGCCGGCGCGGCACCACCGCGTCGTCTTGACCGGTCCGAGGATCGAGCTCGCGGGTTACCACTTCCGCACGCCGGCCGGCTTCAAGGCGTCGAAGAGCTCGTGCCCTGGAGCCTCGTCCGGCTCGGGCCCGACGACCGTGCTGAACGGCTTCGCGTCGGCCGCGTCCGCCGAGGGAGGCTGCGTCGAGGCGTTCCTGATGCGTCCGGGAAGCCCTTCGGCGCCGAATGCGACGCCGGCCGACACGCAGCCCGTCGACGTCGGCTCGTATCAGGGCTACATCGCCTCGGCGGGATCGGACGGGGGGCTCAACCTCTACGTCGAGCTGGCGGCCGGGCCTCCGCCGCACCCGTACCTCCTGCTCTATGCCCAGGGACTGGACGAGGAGCAGCTGATCGCCGTCGCGGTATCCGGCCTGCCCGCCTCCCCGACGGCGACGGGAACGACCGGCGGCTAGCTCAGACCGAGTGGTACGCGGTCTCGCGGTAGACGAGAGCGTGGTGCGACGGGCCGTGCTCGATCGAGAGGACGTCGGCGATGAAGAACGTGTGGTCGCCGGCGTCCGTCTCGGTGCGCGTCTCCGCCTCGATCCAGCCGAGCGCGCCGTCGATCAGCGGCGCGATCCGGCCCTCGCGGGTCGGCACTCCCTCCCAGTGGACGATCGGCGGATAGCCCGCCGCGAAGCGCCGCGCCAGCTCCTCCTGCTCGGCGCCGAGCAGGCTGACGGCGAAGCGGCCGGCCTGCCGCACGAGCTCGTAGCAGGACGCCTGCTTCCCGATCGAGACGCCGACCAGCGGCGGTTCGAGCGAGAGCGAGACGAGCGACGAGACGGTGACGCCCATCCGGTCGCCGTCCACGTCGACGCTGAGGATCGAGACGCCGTGCGGCCAGAGCCGCATCAGCCCCCGGAGGTCGTCTCCCGTCGTCATGGTGGAGAACGCTACAGAGCGGGTGCATGGCAGCGGCGGGGGTGAGATTCGAACTCACGGAGCCCGAGGGCTCAGAGGTTTTCAAGACCTCCCCGTTCGACCGCTCCGGCACCCCGCCGCGGCGTCTAGTCTCGCAGCCGTGGCGACGATGGCGGATCTCGACGAGCTCGCGCTCGCCATGCCGGAGGCCACGAAGGAGGTCTCCGCCGACGGCCGGCCGACCTACCTCGTGCACGGGAAGAAGTTCTGCTTCCACCGCTCGCAGCGGAAGGACGCGGTCGATCCCGAGACCGGCGAGCAGCTCGACGACGTGCTCGCCTTCCGCGTCGCCGATCTCGACGTGAAGGAGCTGCTGCTCTCCGACGCGCGCGGGATCTACTTCACGACGCCGCACTGGAACGGCTACGCCGCGGTGCTCGTCCGGATCCGCGACCTGGGCCGCCTCGACCGCGAGGAGCTGCGCGACCTCGTGGAGGAGGCGTGGCTGACGCGCGCGCAGAAGCGGCTCGCGAAGAGGTTTCTCGAATGAAGCTGCTGCTCACCTCGGCCGGCGTGAAGAACGAGAGCATCCGCGCCGCGCTCCTCGAGCTGCTCGGCAAGCCGATCGAGGAGTCGAGCGCGCTCTGCATCCCGACGGCGTCGTACGGACACGCTCCCGGGGGCATCCACGGCGCGTTCCGCTTCATCACCGGCCGGGCCACGACGCCGATGACCGAGTTCGGGTGGAAGTCGCTCGGCGTGCTCGAGCTGACGGCGTTGCCGAGCCTCGACGACGATCGCTGGGTTCCCGTCGTGCGGGAGACGGACATCCTGCTCGTGAACGGCGGCGATGCCCTCTATCTCGCGCACTGGATGCGGGAGTCGGGGCTGGCCGACCTCCTGCCGTCGCTCGAGGACACCGTCTGGCTGGGGCTGAGCGCGGGGAGCATGGTGATGACCCCGCGGATCGGCGACGACTTCAAGGTGTGGGAGCCGCCGGGCGGCGGCGACGCCGCGCTCGGAGTCGTCGACTTCTCGATCTGCCCGCACCTGGCCCCGGACGGCGAGCCCGGGAACAGCATGGCCGAGGCCGAGGCATGGGCCGCGACGCTCTCGAACCCGTGCTACGCCGTCGACGACGAGACGGCGTTCAAGGTCGTCGACGGCGAGGTCGAGATCGTCTCCGAGGGAAGCTGGCGCTTCTTTCCTAGCGCGTGACGCGCTCGGGCGCGCCGTACTCGCGCAGCACGTCCGGCACCTCGCCCTGCAGGTTCTCGAGGACGGCGAGCGCCATCCGGTCGACGACCGCGGTGCCGTTGAGCAGGTGCAGCGGCTCGGGGCTCTTCCCGTCGCGGTAGCGGATCCCGAGGCGCCGCGCCTGGAAGTCGGTCGTGTTCGAGACGGACGCCGTCTCGCGGTAGCGCTCCTGGCTCGGGAACCAGATCTCCACGTCGTAGGTCTTGGCGGCCGCAGAGGACATGTCTCCGGCGGGAAGCACGACGACGCGGTACGGCACTCCGAGTCCCTGTACGAGCTCCTCCGTGTTCGCGAGCAGGTGCTCGTGCTCGTCCCACGAGGTCTCGGGGAGGGCGAGCGAGAACTGCTCCACCTTGTTGAACTGGTGGACGCGGAACATGCCCCGCGTGTCACGGCCGGCGGCGCCCGCCTCGCGGCGGAAGCACGGCGAGAAGGCGACGTAGCGGAGCGGGAGCGCGTCGGCGTCGAGGATCTCGCCGGCGTGGAGGCTGGAGACCGGGATCTCGGCCGTACCCGAGAGGTAGAGCCCGTCCGCCGGAATTGCGTAGACGCTGTCCTCGTCGGAGGGGAAGTGCCCGGTGCCGTAGAGGGCCTCCTCGCGTACGAGCACCGGCGGCAGCACCGTGACGAACCCCTTCTCGGCCAGGCGGTCGAGCGCGTAGCGGTAGAGCGCGAGCGCGAGCCGGCCCGTGTCTCCGATCCAGTAGCCGAAGCGGGCGCCGCTCATCCGCGCCGCGCGGTCCATGTCGAAGCGGCCGAGCTCGAGGCTCTCCTTCGGATCGTCGAGCTGCGGCGGCTCGCCGACCAGGCGCTCGACGCGGACGTCGTCCTCGGTCGCTCCGTCCGGAACGTCGTCCGCGGGCGGGTTGGGGATGCGCAGGCCGAGCTCGTCGCGCGTCGCCTCCGCCTCGGCGAGCTGCTGCTCGGCCTGCTGGAGCTCGTCCTTGACCCCGCGGAGCTCCTCCAGCTGCTCGGGCGTCGGCTTGCCCTTGAGCTTCGTGCGGGAGCGGAGGTCGTCGACGCGCGGGACGAGCTCGCGCCAGCGCTCGTCGGCGGCGAGCCAGGCGTCGAACGCTTCCGCCGCACCCTTGCGCGCGAGGCGCCGCCGGTACTCGTCCGGCTCGTTGCGGGCTGCGCGCGCGTCGATCACGCGACGGAGTCTAGGTAGGCCTCGAGCAGGGCAGCGACGCCTTCCTCCTCGACGGACGGCACGACGAGATCGGCCCGGTCGAGCACGTCCTGATGCGCGTTCGCGACGGCGACGCCGAAGCCGGCCCAGTCGAGGAGCTCGCGGTCGTTCTGGCCGTCGCCGCACGCCACCGTCTGCTGCGGCGAGAAGCCGAGCCGGTCGGCGACGAACTGCAGTCCGCTGGCCTTGCTCACATCCGGGTGCGCGAACTCGAGGAAGTAGGGAAGCGACTTCGAGATGAAGAGGCGGCCCTCGAACTCGGGCTTCAGCTGCCGCTCGAGCTCGTCCAGCGCGTCGGGAGCGCCGACCGCGACGAGCTTCGTCGGCTCGCGGTCGAGCCACGCGAGCAGGTCGCCCACGGCATGGATCTCCAGGTCCTGGAAGTCCGCGTACGAGCGCGCCTCGGGCGTCACCTCGGCGACGTAGAGCTCGTCGTCGACGTACGCGTTGAGATGGAATCCCGCCGCCGTCACCGCCTCGATCGCCTCGCGCGCGGGCGTCAGGGGCACGGGGACGTGGAGGACGAACTCGCCGGTCGTGGGATCCGCGACGACGGCGCCCTGGTAGCAGACGACGGGATCGTCGAGGCCGGCCTGCCCGAGGTAGGGCCGGACGGCGCGGAACATGCGCCCGGTGACGACGACGAAGTGCGGTCCCGCCTCCCGCACGCGCGCGATCGCCGCGGCCGTACGCGGGCGCAGGATCCCGTCTTCGGCGATCAGCGTCCGGTCGAGGTCGCAGGCGAAGGCCGAGACGCGGTGCGGGAAGTCCGCCGGGAGCTCTACGGCGCCTTGCCGCCGGTGGAGACCACGACGAACGCGGCGACGTCCGCGATCTGCTTGGTGCTGAGCTGCTTCGTCTTCCCGAAGGCCGGCATCCCCGGCCCGCCGTTCGTCACCTGCGCCGTGACGGCGCGGTAGTCGGGCTTGAGGCCGTCGAGGTTCGGCCCGAGCGTGCCCGTCGAGTGCGCTGCGGCGAGCGTGTGGCAGCCGGTGCAGCCGGCGCTCGAGAAGACAGCCTTTCCCGCCTTCGGGTCGCCCTTCAGGTGGTAGGCGGCGACGATCGGGAAGACCTTCGCGGCCGGCCCCTTCCCGATCTGCGTCTCGGGGGTCGGCGAGACGACGCCTTCCGCGCCGCAGCCCGCCAGCACGGCGGCGGCGAGTAGCGCGGCGGAGGTGACGAGTGCGGGGCGACCCACCGCGCAGGACTCTAATGAACCCCTAAGTCCACCGGCGCGGGTACCGGTGCCTCTGCGCCTCGGACTACGATTACGGCATGAAGCGCAAGTCGTTCGGTCGCGACAGAGGGCTCTCCCTGCGGATGCTCTTCACGAGCGGGCTGCTCGGCCTGCTCTACGTGGTCTTCGCCGTCGTCCTCTTCAGCGTCCTCAAGGTCGGGCTCGCGCCGATGCTCGTGATCGTCGTCGGCATCGCGTTCTTCCAGTACTACACGTCCGACAAGCTCGCCCTCGCCGCCGCGCGCGCCAAGGTCGTCGAGCGGGAGCAGGCGCCGGAGCTGCACGCCATGGTCGAGCGGCTGTGCGCGATGGCGGATCTCCCGAAGCCGCGCATCGCGATCGTCGACAACGACGTGCCGAACGCCTTCGCGACGGGACGCAATCCGCAGCACGCCGCGATCGCCGTCACGACCGGGCTGTGGCAGCGGCTCGAGCCGCAGGAGGTGGAGGCCGTCCTCGCCCACGAGCTCTCGCATGTGGCGAATCGTGACGTCCTGATCATGACCGTGGCCAGCTTCTTCGCGATGCTCGCCGCGATGCTGACCCGCTGGGGGATGTTCTTCGGGATGTGGGGCGGCGGCTTCGGCGGCGGCTACGGCGGCAACCGGAGCAACAACAACAACCAGGGCGGCGTGCCGGTCTGGCTGATCATCCTCGCCGTCTCGATCGTCACCTATGCGATCAGCTTCATCCTCATCCGCACGATCTCGCGCTACCGCGAGTACGCGGCCGACCGCGGCTCCGCGCTGATCACCGGCGCTCCCGAGAACCTGATGAGCGCGCTGCAGAAGATCGCGAGCGGCATCACCCAGATCCCGCAGCGCGACCTGCGCGAGGTGCAGGGGATGAACGCCTTCTTCATCGTCCCGACCAACTGGAAGTCGTCGATGAGCGAGTGGATGATGGACCACCCGCCGATGGAGAAGCGCCTCGCGGCCCTCGCGGCGATCGCCCGCGAGATGGGCCGCCCGCAGGCGTAGCTCGGACGACAGCGCGGTCTCGGCCTCGCTCGTGCCGCTTCCGCCGGCGATCCTCGGGACGGGATGGCTGCCTCGTGCGCTCGCGTGCTCGCCGGCGGCTACTGGCGTGCTGTGGCCGAAGGGCGCCCACTATTCAGGCGCCCATCGGTTTGGTACAGGGTTAGACGGCTCGACGGCCCGAGAGAAACGCGAAGATCGCGACGATTAGCGCCACGACCAGCACGAGCCAGAGGAGGCTGCTCACAGCCGTTCCTCCGGCGACGGCGAGAATGATGAGTGCAATCACGAGAATCCAGAGCAGTGGCATCGGGGCTCCTGCGAGAGGGGACGTTTATCTCCGAGATGGCTTAAGCCCCGTGTGAACGGCCTAACGAGAGCCTGGGGTACGCCTCGGTCTCTCGCCGGGCGATCAAGAAGAGAAGAGCTGTCCTAGATCGGGGCGTCGAAGAGCGCGAGCCACTTGCCGAGGTCGGGCTCGATCGGCAGCTCGGGCTCGAGCTTCGCCTTCAGCTCCAGCTCGCGCGCGTTGTCGCGCTGCTGGCCGCCGGCGGGGACGAACGGCCAGAACGTCCCGGTCTTGAACCCGTAGATCCAGTAGACGGGATTCGTCCCGCCGTCGAAGCGGAAGGCGGCTGCGAGCAGCTGTCCGCCGAAGCCGCGCGCCTCGAGCTCCGACGCGAGCGCGTGGACGGCGGTGACCTGGTCCTCGAGATCCGGGTCCTTGACGATCAGCCACTCGAAGCCGAACGAGTCGGACTTGCGGTCGAGTGTCGAGCCGCTGCTCGAAGCGACTCCCTGCAGCAGCTCCTCGACGTCCTTCTCCGCCTGCGCGAACTCACCCGCGGACAGCGGCTTGAAGATTGCGGCGCCGACGCCGGCCGGCTTGAGGTCGCATTCGGTGTCGAGCGTGACGGCCGCGGTCGAGAGCGCGAACAGCCGCTCGCCGGCCGGCTCCTTCAGCTTCCTGCGGCCGAAGAGGGCGTCGCCGAAGCGGCTCAGGACTCCTGTGCCTTCTCCGCGGGCTCGGACACCGCGGGCTCGGCCTCGCCGCCGCCGATCTGCTTCTGCGACTCGCCGGGGCCGACCTCGGCCTTCAGCTTGGCGAGCTCGTCCTCCACCTGCCCGGAGGAGGAGATCTGTGCGAGCTCGCGGTCGAGCTGCGTCTGCTCGCCGGCGGTGAAGTCCTCCAGCGCGCCCGACTCGGTCAGCTCGTCGATCGCCGAGGCGCGCGCCTGCAGCTCCTCGGTCTTGTCCCGCGCGCGCTGCACCGCGAGCCCCGTGTCGGACATGTGCTTGCCGATCCCGGTCGCGGCCTCGCCGATCCGCACCTGCGCCTCGGCCGCCGAGTACTGCGCCTTCATGACCTCCTTCTGCGAGCGGAAGGCCTCGACGCGCGACTCGAGCGTCTGCTGCGACTGGATCAGCTGCTGCTGCTGCGCCTCGAGCTGCTGCACCTGCTGGTCGAGACCCTGCAGCTGCTGCTGCGCGGCCGCCTTGCGCTCGAGCGCCTGCCGCGCGAGATCCTCCCGGTTCGCGGCGACCGCCTGGCGCGCCTGCGTCTCGAGCTTGACGACGTTCTGCTCGAGCTTCTGCGTCTGCAGCTCGAGCCGCTTCTTCGCCGTCACCACGTCCGCGACGCCGCGCTTGACGTTCTGCAGCTGCTCCTGCATCTGCTCGTAGGAGTAGTCGAGCGTCTCGGTCGGGTTCTCCGCCCGGTTGAGCA
>Ga0209810_1004415_pt1 | contig 13596 bp, 12 predicted proteins | sample Coa_R1_7_FD_187159 | JGI IMG/M metagenome (GOLD analysis project Ga0209810, IMG submission 187159) | Surface soil microbial communities from Centralia Pennsylvania, which are recovering from an underground coalmine fire - Coalmine... | ecosystem: Environmental > Terrestrial > Soil > Unclassified...
CTCTTCCTTACCAAGGAAGTGCTCTGCCGCCTGAGCTACGTAGGCCCGTCCGGGACCCGATTCTACTGGTTCGGTGGCCTCGCCACCGCGGCCCGGCACCGGCCGCGGGCGGTGGCGAGGAGCACCGAGGGGTGGCGGAGGCGCTCGCCGACCGGGGCTCGTCGACCGTCGCTCGTGCGGGGCGGCACGACCTCGCCCGGTGGAAGGGATGGAGCGGTGTCGATCCGTCGTCCGCCGCCCTCGGCCGGGACCGAAGAGGCGCCTCTCGCCGGCAGGGGTGCCGGGGCCTGGACGTCCCGTGTCGGCGCCGCCCCCGGCCGGCTGCCCTGCCCTGTGCGACCTGGCCGGTCGGGGGATGTCCAGGAGCGTCGACGCTCCCCGGCGCCCAGGCCCCGGCGCCGGTCGTCGGCGCGGGCGGTTCGGTCGACCCACGCCTCCCGAGGCTCGGGCCGCCCGGGGCTCCCTCCGGGGCCGCGGTCGATCGTCCCGTGGGTCGTCGCCCTCCCGGGCGCGCCCGTGGCCCGCCGCCCCGTGCCCGCCCCGGCCGCTCGGCCGGGGGAGATCGGGCCGGCCCGGGTGCGTCGGTTCCACGGCCCCAGCATCCGAACTGGGATTTGACCGGGCCGAAGACGGGCTCCTGTGATGGGGTGAGCGGCAGCGGCACGGGATGAGATCCGGAGGTGACCCCGATGGCTCGATGTGAGGTCTGTGGCAACGACTACGACAAGACCTTCGAGGTGGTGGCGGCCGGTGCCCGGCACGTGTTCGACTCCTTCGAGTGCGCGATCCACCGGATGGCGCCGGTCTGCGAGCACTGCGGCTGCCGGGTGATCGGGCACGGTGTCGAGGTGGGCGGACGGTTCTTCTGCTGCGCCCACTGCGCCCGGGAGGCGACCGGCGCCGTCGAGATCCGGGATCGGGCCGAGGCCCGGGTCTGATCGCCTTCGAGGGACCCAGGGCCGGCCGCCCCGGCCTCCTCACCCGGCGACCGGGCACCACGCGCCCTGGCGCCGGGCGGCGCCGACGGTATGGCCGTGGGCGGCTCACGTGCCCTACCTCGGCTGAGCCGCGGGCTCGGTGCGGGACGCGGCCGCGCGCCGACGGGTCGGCCGCGACCCGTGGCCGGTCGCCGGCGGCGCACGTCCGCTGGCCGTGGGGCCAGGACCGCCAGAGGAGCGAAGCCCCCGAAGCCGGCCGGGCAAACGCCGGTGGCTCCTCACCCGGCCTCCGCCCTGACGCCGGGCTCGCCCGGGGCGCCGCGGAGGCGTCCGAGCCCCCTCCCCTCGTCCCTCCTCGGCCGGCGTGGCCGACCCCGCCTCCGGCGCCGGGGCGCCCTTCCCGTCATCGGCCCTCGGCCCCTCGGCGGCGTCGCCTGCCGGCGCGTCCGCACCCACCGGCGGTCGCCGATGCCGGGGTCGGCGACGCCACAGGCCCGGCCGCGGGCGCGATCGGGGCTCAGCGACGCGGCGTCACCAGCAGCGGCTGGGTCACGCTGCCCAGCTCACCCCGCCGGTCGGCCAGCACGGCCAGGGTGGAGCCGATGCCGGCGCCGGTCAGCCTGGTGCGCGCCCGCAGGTTGACCCACGCGTCCTCGGGGTGACGGTGGAGGGTGACCGTGACCGACGGGGGCACGAAGAGGTACTCCTCCGGGCGGAGCAGGGCGGCGACGCCGTTGGCGGAGTCGGCGACGATCAGGACCGCGTCCAGGCCGGAGGACGCTTCGCCGGCTACCAGGGGGATGCGCGGCCGGGCCCAGACGTCGGCCGGGCCGGGCCGATCGTAGGCGCCGCTGACCCAGCGCCACTCGATGGCCTCCCCGTAGCCCCATCTGACCAGTCCCCCGAAGAACCGCTGTGGTTGCGGGGGCGGGATCGACCCTTTCGAGATCGGCGTTGCCGCTTCGGGCAGCTCGCCCGGCCGGGCCACCATCTCCCAGGCCCGGGCCAGGGCCACGGTGCGGCCCTGGGCCTGGGCCTCGGCCTCGAGCAGGCGGACGCGCCGCCCGGGCCGGACCATCCCGGCGGCGATGCGGAGCTCGGAGCGGGGGATGACGCCGAGGAACTCGACCGTGATGCGGACCAGGACGAAACCGGGCTCGGGATCCAGGCGACGCATGGCGCGGGCGAGGAGCGCGCTGACCGGGCCACCGTGCTGGGTGTCGGTGTCCCACGGGCTCTCGGTGGCACGGGTGGGGTGGAAGACGCCGTCGCCGGCGGGCAGGTAGAAGGCCTCCGGGAGCGGCCCGGGGTGGTCAGGGCCGTCGGTCGGGGTCACCGCCGTCGCCCGCTGCGCCGGGGCAGGTCATCCGGAACCGGCTCTGGTGCCGGGGCCGCGCCCGGCACCGTGCCGGCTCGGCCTCGACCGGCGCCCCGGTCGCCGGTGGGGGAAGGACGTCGTCGCCGGCTCGCCGGCGTGGAGCCGCAGCACGAACCCGGTCGGCCGCGGAGGCGAGTCGGGCCGTGGAGAGCGCCGCTCGCCGGGCCGAGCAGGGGTCGTGACCCTCGGGCGGCTCGCTCCGGCCGCCCGCCATCGCTCCCCGGCCGATACCCGGGGTGAACGTCGCCCCGGCCGGCCAGGGCGGGGACACGGTGGCCGGTGGCAACCGGTGCCCCGGACCGCTCACCAGGCCGGACCCGCTCCCGGTGGGCGATCCTCGGCCGGCTCGCCGACGCCCGCCGATCGCCGGCGGTCGGCGTCCGCCGAGCCCGCCTGGGGTCGAGGCTCCACGTCGGCCGCTTCCAGAGGCTGGTCACACCGCTCGCAGCGCAGGCCGACCGAGACCTCGTGCCCGCAGCGGCGATGCACCAGCCGGGGGCTTCGGTCCTCGCCCGTCGTCCACTCCTGGCCCCAGGCGCGCAGGGCGGCGATCACCGGACCCAGCGACCGGCCCCTGGGGGTGAGGACGTACTCGTACCGCTCCGGGCGGACCTGGTAGCGGCGCCGCTCCATGATCCCCTGATCGACCAGCCGCTTCAGCCGGGCCGAGAGGACGTTGTCGGCGATGCCGGTCCGCTTGAAGTCCTCGAAGCGGCGCGCGCCGAGCAGCCCGTCGCGGACGATGAGCAGGGTCCACCACTCGCCCACCAGCTCCAGCGTGCGGGCGATCGGGCAGGGAAGCTCGGCCAGGTTCTTGTGCCGCACGCCTCGATTGTAACTTGCGCCAAGCAAGCCACTCTCCCGACGCGAATCGAGGAGGGCCGGCGATGATCCCCGGCGCGCTCGTGGCCGTCGCCGGCGTGACGGTGGCGGGTGGTCTCGCCGGCGCCGTGCTGGTGCCGGCGGCCCTGGCCACGGCCGGGGCGGACCACCGGCTGGCGGGCCGGGTCGCGCTGGCCGTGGGCGTGGCGCTCGTCGTCTGGGGCGGGCTGGTGGCGGCGGTGGCGGCGACGGCGGTCACCGGTGGGGGAGGGCAGGACGCCTTCCGTTTCCCGATCGGCCTGGCCGTGGCCCTGGGGGCGCTGCTGGTGGGCGGCGCCTCCCTCCGGCTGGCGACCTCACTCCGCCGCCTGACCCTGGCCGCCGACCTCCAGCCGACGTTGATCGCCGTGCAGTCGTACCGGGTGGTGGGCGGGGTGTTCCGGGCCGCCTACGGCTGGGCCAGCTCCCGGCGGTGTTCGCGGTCCCGGCCGGCGTGGCGACCTCCTGATCGGCGCCACCGCGCTCTGGGTGGCGGCCTCGCTACGCGCCGGCCGTCGCCGGGCCGCGGTCCGGTGGAACCTGCTGGGCATGCTCGATCTGGTGGTGGTGCTGGGGATCGGCGCGTTGAGCGCGCCGGGCCCGCTCCACCTGGTCCCCACCGTGCCCAGCACCGCGGCCCTGCTCCAGGCGCCCCTGCTCGTCATCCCCGTCTTCCTGGCGCCGCTGTCGCTCCTCCTGCACGCCGCCTCGCTGCGCGCGATCCTGACCGGCCCGGAGGCGGCGGTGGCCGGCGCGGCGCCCACCGCCGGCCCGCCCTGATCCCGACCTCACCATCCGCGGCGAGGGGCCGTCCCGCCCCTCGCCCCCGCGCCCCCGCCGGTGGCCCGGGACCGTCGCCGGCGGGGCGCGTCACCGCGACCGGCACCCGGTCTCGGGGTCCGGTGGCATGCGACGCAGCACGGCCCACAGCGCCCTTCGCAACCGCCCCGGTCGGGATCCGTCGCCGGAGCCGGCTCGCGACCGCGCCTTCCTTCGCAGGACCTCACGGGCGAGCCGTCGCGCCAGCTCGCGCTCTCGTTCGAGCGCCAGCTGGCGCAGGAGCTCCGAGGGCAGCGGGTGGCTCATCGTCGGCCGGCACCCGCCACTGGCCGGTCACCCTCGGCGTGCGCTCGCCGGTCTCCGCGCCCCGGGTCGTGCCGGTTCGAGACCCGGGTGGGCCGCGGAGGCCGGGGCAAGGGAGCGGACCCCTGGCGGCCGCTGACCACGGCCGGGTCGGTGCCGGCCGTCGCCGCCGGGAGCGAGGGGTGGGGGACCGTCCGGGGGGAGGGCGCCGACGAGGAGCCGTGGCCGGCTCGGGGCTCCCGGGCTCGGTCGTGGCCTTCCGCCGCCGGTCCCGAGTCCGGGTCCGCCAGGTGGATGAACCAGCGCCGCGGCCGCTCTCGACCCGGGTCGGGACGCGAATCCGCCCCCCACCTGAGCGCGGCCAGGGCCAGGGCCACCAGCCCCGCCAGCGCCACGACCGGCAGCAACGTCTCCGACATGGAGCCATTGAGGCATAATTGGAGGCCTAGATGAGCGGCCAATTTGCCGAAATTGGCTCCATGGTGGAGGCGATCGGGTCGGCGTGGTCCCCGCACCACCCCGATCCCCTGCGCCGTTCCCTGGCGGGCGCTCTCCAGGCCGCGATCGAGGCCGGCCACCTGCCCGCCGGGGGCCGGCTCCCGCCCGAGCGGCTGCTCGCCCGGCGTCTCGGGGTCGGCCGCAACACGGTGGCGGCGGCCTACGCGGCCCTGGCCAGCGCCGGGGTGGTCACCCGCCGCACCGGCAGCGGCACCTACGTCGCCAGCGGCCGGCGGTGGTCCGCCGGCGACGCCTCGCGGCTCTCGGACAACCCGCTCCTCCGCCATCCCGAGCCGACCTCGGAGCGTCTCATCGACTTCCGTACGGCCTCGCTGGAGGCGGACGAGTCGGTCGTCCCCGCCCTGCGCGAGGCCGCGACCCAGGTCGCGGTGCTGGCCCATGGCCACGGGTATGTGACCCAGGGATGGGAGCCGCTCCGCGTCGCCATCGCCGAGTACCTCTCCGACGGCGGGCTGGCCAGCGACCCGGACCAGATCCTGGTCACGAGCGGCGCCCAACAGGCGATCGACATCGCCGTGTCGGCGCTGGTCGATCCCGGCGACCCGGTGCTGGTCGAGAGCCCCACCTACCCGGGGGCGCTGGACGTCGTGCGCCGCGTCGGCGCCGCCGTCATCCCCGTGCCGGTGGGGGTCAACGGGGTGCGCAGCGACCAGGTGCGGGCACTCGCCGCCCGGGTCCGTCCCCGGCTGCTCTACCTGACGCCCACCTTCAACAACCCCACCGGGGCCGTGCTGCCCGAGCCGGAGCGCCAGCGGCTGGCCGGCCTGGCCCGCGAGCTGGACTTCGCCGTGGTCGAGGATCTCACCCTGGCCGAGCTGTCCGGCGGCCCGGTGCCGCCGCCCCCGATCGGCGCCTTCGCCCGGGCGGACAACGTGCTCAGCGTCGGCTCCTTCAGCAAGCTCTTCTGGGGAGGGCTGCGGCTGGGCTGGATCCGGGGCCCCAGGTCCCAGATCGCCCGCCTGGCGCGCGTCAAGGCGGTCGGTGACCTCGGCTGTCCCCTGCCCTCCCAGGTCGCCGGTCGGCTGCTCCTGGGTCGGGTCGACGAGGTCCGCGCCCGCCGGCGGGAGCAGCTGCGCTCGCGCTACGCAGTGGTCGAAGAGCTCCTCCGGACTCTCCTCCCGGCCTGGCGATGGGCGACCCCGGCCGGGGGGCCCTCGATCTGGGTGCGTCTCCCCGGTGGGGACGCGGACGGCTTCGCTCGCCTCGCCCGTGCCCACGGCGTCGACGTGGTCTCGGGCACGCACTTCTCCCCCGACGGCTCGACGCCGGGCTACCTGCGTCTACCCTTCTGTCGCCCACCCCAGGTCCTGGAGGCCGGGATCGAGAGGCTGGCCGGCGCCTGGCGCGAGTTCGAGGCGGGTCGGCCGGAGGCGGAGGACGGCTCTCGGCCGCTGGTGTGAGCGCCCCGCGGGCGGCCGGCCGCGGCGACTGCGTCGGGGTCACCTCCCGCCGGCCCCGGGCGCCCTCCCGTCGGCGGGCGTGGGGGAGCGGCGGCGACGGCCGGCGGACCTGGCGGTCAGTGCTCGTGGACGATCACGCCCCGGAGGTTGCGGCCCTCCAGCAGGTCCCGGTAGCCCTGGTTGATCTCCTCCAGCCGGTAGCGCCTGGTCACCAGCTCGTCCAGCTTCAGATTCCCCGAGCGGTAGAGGCCGAGCAGCCTGGGGATGTCGTGCTGGGGGTTGGAGGAGCCGAAGAGGGAGCCCCGGATCGACTTCTGGAACAGCGTCAGCTCGGCGCCGGAGAGGTGGATGGTCTTCTTGGAGCGAGCGGCGACGCCGGTGACGGTGACCTGGCCCCCCTTTCGGATCACCCGGAAGGCGTCGTCGATGACCCGTTCGTCGACCACGCCCACCGTGACCAGGGCGTGGTCCGCGCCCACCCCGGGGGCGAGCCGGCCCCACACCAGCTCGTGGGCCTCGCCGGCGTCGGCGGCGCTGTGGGTCGCCCCCAGCTCCTCCGCCTTCTCCCGCTTCATCGCCACCGGGTCCACCGCCACCACGTGCCTGGCCCCGGCGTGTCGTGCCCCCTGGACGGCGTTGATCCCGATCCCGCCGATGCCGTACACGACCACCGTGTCCCCCGGCCGGACCCCGGCCGTGTGCACCGCCGTGCCCCAGCCGGTCGGCACCCCGCAGCCGACCAGGACCGCCGTCTCCAGGGGGAGGTCGTCGTCCACCCGGACGCACGAGTACTCGGAGATGGTGGAGTAGTTGGCGAAGGCGCCCAGCATGCAGGTGGCGCCCACGTCCTCCTCGCCGTCGTGGAAGCGGAAGGTGCCGTCGGGCAGGCAGCCCCGGGAGAGGTTGGCGCCCAGGTCGCAGAGGTTCTGCTGGCCGGTCGAGCAGAACCGGCACGAGCCGCAGGCGGGGATGAAGGAGCAGACCACGTGGTCGCCGGGCCTCACCCGGGTGACGCCGGGACCGACCTCCTCCACGATGCCCGCCCCCTCGTGGCCACCCACGATGGGGAAGCGGGGGGCGATGTCGCCGTGACGCAGGTGCTCGTCCGAATGACACAAGCCCGCAGCCACGAAGCGGATCAGGACCTCGTGCTCCCGGGGCGGCTCCAGATCCAGCTCGGTGACCTCCCAGTCCCGCTCGTAGCCGCGCAGCACCGCCGCCCTGACCCTCATCCGACCCCTCCCTGGAACGCGACCGGCGGCCGTCGCCGGCCCTGAGAGGACCATAGCACCGGTCGGCGCCGGCGGAGGCGGGCGGCCTCGCGGCGACGCGGGGCCGCCGTGCGGCGCTCGGGAGGCGCCTAGCGGGCGATGCCCGGCGGAGAGCGGCGGACAGCGGCGGCCGGCGATCGCCGGTCGCCGATCGACCTGCCGACCCTGGCGCTCGCCGACGAGCCCACCGGCGCCGTCGACACCGAGACCTCCGACCAGCTCTTCTGTCCGGTGCGGACCCCTCGACCGGGACGAGGGGGTGACGTTGGTGATCGGACCCACGCCCGGAGCTGGCCGCCCGCACCGACCGGGTGGTCCGGCTCCGCGACGGCCGGGTGGAGGGCGACGGACCGGCCGCGGTCGCGGCCTGAGCGGCGGCCCGCCGAGACGAGAGGGGGCTCGAGCCCCCTCTCGGCGTGACCTCGACCCGCCGGGCGCTACGCCGTCATGGCCGTCGCCTTCGCCGAGAAGGCGCCGGACCTTGCCCCACCCGGCAACCACCCCCGCCCGGCCGGGGCCCGTCCTCGGGCGCGACCCGATCGGCGGAGCGGCGGACGGGCGCCGACGGGGGTCAGGGGAGGGTGCGGGCCTGGCTCGGCCGGCTGGATCGCATCCTGGAGCCGGTCCCGGGCCGGCCACCGGGCGCGCCCGCGGGCGGCCGCGCGGAGCCGCCGCGACCGGGCGGATGAGCGGTCGGTTCGAAGGTCGACGTCGCAACCATCGTCTGATAGCGTGGGCCGTGCCCGATCCCGGGCCCATGGCCCGGGGACGTCGCGCCGGAGGCGGGCGCCCGGACGGGGCGTGGCCAGTGGGCCGCCCGGCCGGGGAGGGACGACGCCGAGGCGTCCCCGGACGGCCGCAGCCCGGCCGATCGAGAGTCCCGGCATGGAGGAAGCAGGGGTGGCCGTGAGACGACCGACGCTGGAGCACCTGCGCGGCATCGCCGACAGCTACGGGCTCGACCTCACCGACGACGACCTGGAATCCTTCCGCGGGCTGATGGCGGCCGCGCTCGCCTCCTGCGCCCGGCTGGACGAGCTGACGCCGCCGGCGCCCACGGTGGAGTACGCCCGCCGGCCGGGCCGCCGTCCCCGCCCGGAGGAGAACCCGCTCGGCGCCTGGTACTGGCGGACCGAGATCCGGGGCGCCCCCTCCGGGATCCTGGTCGGCAAGACCGTCGCCATCAAGGACAACGTCTGCGTCGCCGGCGTGCCCATGATGAACGGGACCGGCGTGCTCGAGGGCTACACGCCCGAGATCGACGCCACCGTCGTCACCCGGATCCTGGACGCCGGCGGCACCATCCTGGGCAAGGCGGTCTGCGAGAGCCTCTGCTTCTCCGGCGGCAGCCACACCTCCGACTCGGGCCCGGTGCGCAACCCCCACGACCTCGCTCGCAGCGCCGGTGGCTCCTCCAGCGGCAGCGCCGCCCTGGTCGCGGCCGGGGAGGTGGACATGGCCATCGGCGGCGACCAGGGCGGCTCCATCCGCATCCCCAGCTGCTGGTGCGGCGTCTACGGGCTCAAGCCCACCTACGGCCTGGTGCCCTACACCGGCATCTTCCCCATCGAGCTGACCCTGGACCACACCGGCCCCATCGCCGGCACCGTGGCCGACGTGGCCCGGCTGCTGGAGGCGATCGCCGGCCCCGACGGCCTCGATCCCCGCCAGGCCGGCGCCCCGGAGCCCCGGCCCTACTCGACCCTGCTCGGGGGCGGCGTCTCCGGGCTCCGGGTCGGGGTGGTGGCGGAGGGGTTCGGCTGGCCCGGGCTCTCCGAGCCGGAGGTGGACGAGGCGGTGCGCGAGGCGGCCGCCGCCCTGGGCCGGCTGGGGGCCGCGGTCAGGGAGATCTCCATCCCCTGGCACCGCGACGGCATCCACGTCTGGAACGGCATCGCCGTGGAGGGGGCGACCATGCTCATGGTGGCCGGCAACGCCATGGGCACCAACTGGAAGGGCCACTACACGGTGAGCCTGCTCGAGACCTACGCCCGCGGCCGCCTGGCCCGGGCCAACGACCTCTCGGAGACGGTGAAGCTGGTGGTGCTGCTGGGCCAGTACCTGCAGGACGCCTACCACGGGCGCTACTACGCCCGGGCGCAGAACCTGGCCCGGGAGCTGACCGCCGCCTACGACCGGGCGCTGCAGGAGGTGGACCTGCTGCTGATGCCGACCCTGCCCCTGCGGGCCACCGAGATCCCCTCGCCGGAGGCGAGCCGCGAGGAGCAGGTGGCCCGGGCCCTGGAGATGATCCCCAACACCTGCCCCTTCGACGTCACCGGCCACCCGGCCATGAACGTCCCCTGCGCCGTCGTCCAGGGTCTGCCCGTGGGCATGATGCTGGTCGGCCGCAAGGGCGAGGAGGCGACCATCCTGCGCGCCGCCGCGGCCTTCGAGGAGCGTGTCTTCGGCCGGCCGGTCCCGGGCCGGGCCGGCGTGCCCGCCTGAGCGGCGCCGGACCTCGGCACCAGCCTGGAGGTGAGCCATGAACGGGATCCACGACCTGGGCGGGATGCACGGCTTCGGGCCGGTGACGGTCGAGGCCGACGAGCCCGTCTTCCACGCCGACTGGGAGAAGACCGTCTTCGCCGGCTTCGCCCAGCTGGCCGGCCAGGGGCTCTTCAACCTCGACGAGTTCCGCCACGCCATCGAGCGGATGGGGAACGCGCGCTACCTCACCTCTTCCTACTACGAACACTGGCTGAGCGCCTACGAGACGCTGCTGGTGGAGAAGGGGATCGTCGACGGCGAGGAGCTGCGCCGGCGCGCCAGCCAGCTGAGCGAGGACCCCGAGTCCATCCCCCGCCCCCAGCCCCAGGGCGACGAGCGGCTCGCTCCCCGGGTGCGGACCCTGATCCAGCGTGGCGCCTCCACGGCGCGCCGGGTGGAGGCCCCGCCCCGCTTCCGGGTCGGCGACCGGGTGGTGACCCGGGTCACCAACCCGCGCGGGCACACCCGGCTGCCCCGCTACATCCGCGGCAAGCGCGGAACCGTGGAGATGGTGCACGGCGCCTTCGTCTTGCCGGACACCAACTCCCGATTGGAGGGGGAGAACCCGCAGTACGTCTACTCGGTTCGTTTCGAGGCGGACGAGGTCTGGGGAGAGCACGCCGACGGCGGCCGGAGCGCGATCTACGTGGACCTCTGGGAGAGCTACCTGGAGCCGGCGGCCGAGGCCGGCCGGGCGCGGTGAAGCTGGAGGCAGGAGACATGGAACGGCACGGTCACCATCCCGAGCCCATCTCCGAGGTCGAGGCGCGGGTTCGCGCCCTCGAGTCCCTCCTCTACGAGAAGGGCCTGATCACGCCGGAGGCGGTGGACACGCTGGTGTCGGCCTACGAGAGCGACATCGGCCCCCTGAACGGGGCCCGGGTGGTCGCCCGGGCCTGGGTCGACCCCGACTACAAGCGGCGCCTCCTGGAGGACGGCACCCGGGCCATCGCCGAGCTGGGCTTCGGCGGCATGCAGGGCGAGCACATGGTGGTGGTGGAGAACACGCCCACGGTGCACAACGTGGTCGTCTGCACCCTCTGCTCCTGCTACCCCTGGCCGGTGCTGGGCCTGCCCCCGGTCTGGTACAAGTCGGCCCCCTACCGCTCCCGCATGGTGATCGAGCCGCGGGCGGTGTTGCGCGAGTTCGGCACCGAGATCCCCGAGGAGGTCGAGATCAGGGTCTGGGACTCCAGCGCCGAGGTCCGCTACCTGGTCCTGCCCGAGCGCCCGGAGGGGACCGAGGGCCTGAGCGAGGAGGAGCTGGCGCAACTGGTCACCCGCGACGCCATGATCGGGGTGGCGAAGGTGAAGGCCCCGGCGGCGGCGAGGTGAGGCCGATGGCTCCCATCCGACCCGAGATCGCGAACATGGAGGGGGCGGCCGCGCTCCCGCGCAAGAACGGCGAGCTGGTCTTCGAGGCGCCCTGGCAGGGCCGGGCCTTCGGCCTGGCCGTGGGCCTCCACCAGCGGGGCGGCTACGACTGGGAGGACTTCCGGCAGCGCCTGATCGCTCAGATCCAGGCCTCCAGGTGCGAGCCGGGGGGACCGGGCTACTACGAGCACTGGCTCGCGGCGCTGGAGCGTCTGGTCCTGGAACGGGGGCTGGTCGACCGGGCGGAGTTCGAGCGTCGGGTGCAGGAGTACCGCTCCGGGCTCCGCGACGAGGTCTTCTGAGCCCGGGCCGGTGCCGCCCGCGTCCGTCCTGGGGGTGGCCGCGCTCGGCTTCGTGCTCGCAGCCCCGCACAGTTTGGGCTGGGACCACGTCACGGCCATCGACATCTGACCGGCGGCTTGGGCCAGGGTGGGGCGCGCTCCCTGGGCCTGACCGTCCTCTGCTGCGCCGGTCACGGCCTGGTCATCGTGCTCCTGGGGCGATGGTGGGCGTCCTCGACGTGCACCTGCCGGGGCGCTGGACCGTGCCTGCGAGGTGGTCATCGGCGTCACCCTGGTCGGCCTGGGACTGCTGGTGCTGTGGCAGGTCTGGAGCCAGCGCGCCCGCTACCCTCACGCCGGCCGCTGGTGGCTGCTGCTCAGCCTGCTGCGCCGGCTCTGGCTGCGGCGGGGTGAGACGAGCTGGGAGCGCCCGGCGCCGCTCTCGAGACGGATGGCCTTCGGCCTGGGCGTCCTGCACGGCACCGGAGCCGAGACCCCGACCCAGCTGGCGCTCTTCACCTCCGCCGCCGCGGCCGGCTCGGGTGGAGGGCGGCGACGATCGTGGCCGCCTTCGTGGCCGGCCTCGTCATCTCGGACATGGCAGCGGTGCTGCTCTGGCTGTGGGGCCGGGTGGGCGGCCTGCGCCGACCCTGGCTGCAGTGCGGGCTGGGCACGTTCACCGGCCTCGCCAGCCTGGTGGTCGGAATCGCCTTCATCGCCGCCCGCTCGGCGGCGCTCCCCGGCCTGACCGGGGGATGAGGAGGGGCCATGTGCACGGTCGTCGACGAGGGGGAGATCGGGGGCTGCGACATCGCCCTGGATCGGGTGCGCAGCGCTCTGGAGAAGGCCATGCCCGGGGTGGCCGGCTTCGAGTCTCGACCGCGGCAGGGGGCCTGCGTCCGCTGTCCGCCGACGGCGGATCGGCCCGAGTTCCGGCGCCTGGTGGAGGGGGCGATCGCGACCGCCCGGACCGGGGCGCGCCGGTTTCCCGGCTCCGGAATGGAGGTGCCGCACGACAGCCACGAGCGGGGGCTGGCCGCCCCGGGACGGCCGGAGGACCGGCGTCCGGCCGCGATCGCCTGGGCCAGGGCGCCGGTGCTGGCGCGTCCCGATGAGGGCGTGCCCGCATTCGTTGGGGCGGGGCATGCTGATGGCGGTGCGGGTGAGGGTCACCACCTGGAGCCTGGAGATGACCGATCCAGGGCAGCTCCGCCCGGCGTCGCGGCCGGTGGAGGTGGAGCTGCGGCGCGCCGAGCTGCCCTCGCCCGAATTCGGCCGTTTCCTCTACGCAACCACCGGGGGCAACTGGTACTGGATCGATCGCCGGTCCTGGACCTTCGAGCGGTGGCTGGAACGACTCAGCCATCCCCGCGTGGAGATCTGGGTCCTCTACCGGCGGGGGACCCCGGCGGGCTACTTCGAGCTCGACGGCGGCGCTGAGGGCGAGGTCGAGATCGCCTACCTGGGGCTCTTCCCGGCCTTCATCGGCCAGGGCCTCGGCGGCTGGCTCCTGACCGAGGCCATCCGCCGCAGCTGGGCCATGGGGGCCGGGCGCGTGTGGGTGCACACCTGCACGCTCGACGCCCCCGGCGCCCTGGCCAACTACCGGGCCCGGGGCATGCGCGTGTTCGCGGAGGAGGTCTCCGTGGTGGAGATCCCGGCGGAGCCGCTGGGACCCTGGCCGGGCGCGGGCGTGCGCGGTCCGCGGGCGAGCCCGACCCCGACCATCCGGGCCGAGCCGCCCTCGGTCGCCCGGGCGACCGAGGGCCGGACCCCCGAGGAGGGGCTCGAGCCCGACCGCGGAGGGCCGGCCGGACGGGGCTGACCGCGCGGCCGGCGGCGGGACGTCCCGCGGCCGGAGCCCTCCGGGCCTACGGCCTGGAGGTCAGGGTCATGCCCTCGATGGGGATCTCCGGCCGTCGCCCGTCGATGAGGTCGGCGACGATCCGGCTCGAGCCGCAGGCCATGGTGAAGCCCATGTGGCCGTGGCCGCTGTTGACG
>Ga0209810_1004416_pt1 | contig 13583 bp, 16 predicted proteins | sample Coa_R1_7_FD_187159 | JGI IMG/M metagenome (GOLD analysis project Ga0209810, IMG submission 187159) | Surface soil microbial communities from Centralia Pennsylvania, which are recovering from an underground coalmine fire - Coalmine... | ecosystem: Environmental > Terrestrial > Soil > Unclassified...
TCTGCCTCGCGTTCACGCACCACGGTCAGGATCCGCGCGATCTCGCGCTTCGTCTGCTTCAGCCGCGCGGAGTTCTCCAGCGCGCCGGTGACCGACTGGAAGCGCAGGTTGAACAGCTCGCGCCGCCGCTCGGCCAGCCGCTGCGCCAGCTCGTCGTCGGACAACGCTCGCAGCTCGGATGCCCTGGTCAAAACAGCGCGTCCTCCCGCTTGACGACCTTCGTCTTCACCGCCAGCTTCTGGCCGGCCAGCCGCAGCGCCTCACGGGCGAGCGGCTCGGGGACGCCGGCGAGCTCGAACATCACCCGTCCGGGCTTGACCACTGCCACCCAGCCCTCGGGCGATCCCTTGCCGGAGCCCATCCGCGTCTCGGCCGGCTTCTTCGTGTAGCTCTTGTCGGGGAAGACGTTGATCCAGACCTTGCCGCCCCGCTTGATCTTGCGCGTCATCGCGATGCGGGCCGCCTCGATCTGCCGGTTCGTGATCCAGCCGGCATCGAGCGCCTTGAGCCCGTAGTCGCCGAACTGCACGGTCGTCTGCCCGCTCGCGACGCCGCGGCGGCGGCCACGGTGCACCTTGCGGAACTTCGTCTTCTTCGGCATCAGCATGGCTCAGCTCCCCTCCTGCATGCTGCCGTCGCCGGAGCCCTCGCCCTCGGCCGGCTGTCCGGCCGGCTCGTCCTGCGCCGGCGCAGTGGGCTGCGCGGCCGTCTCGGCGGCCTGCTGCTCGGCGGACTCGGCGGACGGCTGCTCCACGGCGGGCGCCTGCTCCTCGGGAGACGGCTGCTCGAGGCTCGTCGGCTCGGCAGCGGGCTCGCGTCCGCGGGCCTCGAGGCGCTCCGGGGCCTGACGCGCGCCCGCACCCCGACCGCGCCCGCGTCCCGCGCCGCCGCCGCGCCGCCGCTGCCGTACCGGCCCGAGGCCCTCGCGGTCGGGGCCGCGGCCCCGCCCGCTCTCGCGCGAGGCGCCGAGCCCTTCGACCGCGCCGCCGCGGCGCCGGCGAGCGTCCTGGTCGCCCAGCCGCACGTCGGCCTCGCCGTAGCCCTCGGGCATGATCTCGCCCTTGTTGATCCAGACCTTGACGCCGATGCGGCCGGCGGTCGTCTTGGCTTCGGTGAAGCCGTAGTCGATGTCCGCCCGGATCGTGTGCAGCGGTACCCGTCCCTCGCTGTAGGTCTCGCGCCGGCTCATCTCGCTGCCGCCGAGCCGGCCGGAGCACTGGATCTTGACGCCGGCTGCGCCCGAGCGGATCGCGGAGGCCAGCGCCCGCTTCATCGCCCGCCGGAAGGCGACCCGGTTGGAGAGCTGCTCGGCGATCGACTGGGCGACGAGCTTCGCGTCGAGCTCGGGACGCTTGATCTCGTTGATGTTGATGTGGACGTTCTTGTGCGTCAGCGCGTGCAGGTCGCGGCGCAGGGCGTCCACCTCGACGCCCGACTTGCCGATCACGATCCCCGGCCGCGCCGTGTAGATGTCGACCGTGATCCGCTGCTTGTCCTTGCGGATCAGGATGTCGGAGAGGCCCGCGTGCGCGAGCTTGCGGTAGATGTGCTCGCGGATCCGGACGTCCTCGAGCAGGTAGTCCGCGAACTCCTTCTTGCCCGTGTACCAGTTGGACTTCCAGTCGTGGATGACCCCCACGCGGAGCCCGCCGGGATGGATCTTCTGGCCCACTACTCCTCGCTCTCCTCGTCCGCCGGGGGCGCCTCGGCCGGCGCGGGACGCGGCGCCCGGGTTGTCGCCTGCGACGCCTGCGCGAGCTCGATCGTGATGTGGCAGGTGCGCTTGCGGATCCGGGCGACGCGGCCGCGCGCCCGGGCGCGCCAGCGCTTCAGCGTCGGCCCCTCGTCGGCGTAGGCGGCGGCCACCACGAGCTCGTCCCCCTGCCAGAGCAGGTCGGGCCGCGACTCGGCGTTCGCAACCGCCGACCGGAGCACCTTCTCGACGTCCTTGGCCACCGCTCGGCTCGAGAAGGCGAGGATCGTGCGCGCCTCCGGCACCGAGCGGCCGCGGATCAGGTCGGTGACGAGCCGCGCCTTGCGGGCGCTCGAGTGGACCCAGCGCGCCTGGGCACGGACGATCTGACGGTCGCGGGTCTCGGGCGTCGCCATCAGCGCTTCACCCTCGCCGTGCGGTCGCCGGCGTGGCCGCGGAAGGTCCGCGTCGGCGCGAACTCGCCGAGCTTGTGCCCGACCATCTGCTCCGAGATGAACACGGGCACGTGCTTGCGACCGTCGTGGACGGCGATCGTGTGCCCGACCATCTCCGGGAAGATCGTCGAGGCGCGCGACCAGGTGCGCACCATCTGCTTCTGCCCCGAGGCGTTCAGCGCCTCGATTCGGCGCAGCAGCCGCTCCTCGACGAACGGCCCCTTCTTCGAGCTGCGGCTCACGAGCGGCGCCCCTCCTTGCCGCGGCGGCGGCCGCGGACGATCAGCTTGTCGGACGCCTTGTGCTTGCGGCGGGTGCGCTTGCCGAGCGTCGGCACGCCCCAGGGCGTGACGGGGTGCCGGCCGCCCTTCGACTTGCCCTCGCCGCCGCCGTGCGGGTGGTCGACCGGGTTCATCGCCGAGCCGCGCACCGCCGGACGCTTGCCCCGCCAGCGGCTACGGCCCGCCTTGCCGCCGCTCAGGTTCTGGTGGTCGAGGTTGCCGACTTGTCCGATCGTCGCGCGGCACGCGAGCGGCACGCGCCGCAGCTCGCCGGAGGGCAGGCGCAGCACGGCGAACGGGTCGTCCTTCGCCACGAGCTGGACACCCGAGCCGGCCGAGCGGGCGAGCTTGGCGCCCTGGCCCGGCTTCAGCTCCACGGCGTGCACGAGCGTGCCGGTCGGGATGTTCTCGAGCGGCAGCGCGTTGCCGACCCGGATGTCGGCGGCGGGGCCCGACTCGACCGTGGCGCCGACGCCGAGCTGGGCCGGGGCGAGGATGTAGCTCTTCGCGCCGTCCGCGTAGTGGAGCAGCGCGATGCGGGCCGAGCGGTTCGGGTCGTACTCGATCGCGGCCACCTTCGCCGGCACGCCGTCCTTGCGCCGCTTGAAGTCGATCACGCGGTAGCGGCGCTTGTGGCCTCCGCCCTGGTGGCGGGTCGTGATCCGGCCGTTCGCGTTGCGGCCCCCCTTCTTGGCGAGCGGGGCGAGCAGGCTCTTCTCCGGCTCCGACCTGGTGAGCTCCGCGAAGGTCGAGACGGACATGAAGCGACGGCCGGCGCTCGTCGGCTTGTAGCGGCGCACGGGCATCAGCGGCCTCCCTGCGCGGCACGAGCGGGCGATGCGAGACCACTCACAGCTGCGCTCCCTCGAAGAGGTCGATCTTGTCGCCGGCCTTCAGCTCGACGATCGCCTTCTTCCAGCCGGGACGGCTGCCGCGGTGGACGCCGCGCCGCTTCGGCTTCGGCTGCACCTTGACGACGTTCACGCCCACGACCTGGACCTCGAACAGCTGCTCGACCGCCTGACGGATCTGGGTCTTGTGGGCGTCCGGGTGCACCCTGAACGTGTAGCGGTTCTGCGTGATCTGGTGGTAGCTCTTCTCGCTCACGACGGGGGCGATCAGGATCTCGGCGGGATGGCGGCTCACGCGGCGCACCTCCCGTGCAGAAGCGGCAGCGCCGCCTCGCTCACGACGAGCGAGCGGGCCCAGACCACGTGCGACACCTCGAGCTCGGCGGGCACGGTCACGAGCACCTGCGGCAGGTTGCGGAACGACTTGACCAGGGCTTCCTCGTCCTCGTGCGCCACCACCACGGTCGGCGCGGGCCGCCCCCAGTCCTCGAGCAGCTGCGCCGCCTGCTTCGTGGACGGGGCCGCGAACGCGTCGCCCGCCACGAGGCCGAGGCTGCCGGCCTGGGCGTGGTCGCTGAGCGCCGCCCGCAGCGCGGCACGGGCCGCCTTGCGGTTCACCTTGAGCGAGAAGTCGCGCGGGCCGGGCGGGAAGACGACGCCGCCGCCGGTGAACTGCGGCGCCCTGATCGTCCCCTGCCGGGCCCGGCCGGTGCCCTTCTGGCGCCAGGGCTTGGAGCGGCCGCCCGAGACGAGGCCGCGGCTCTTCGCAGCCCGCGTCCCCTGCCGGCGCGCGTTCAGCTCCGCTCGCACCGCCTCGTGCACGAGGTGGGGCTTGATCTCGGCCGCGAACACGGCCTCGTCGAGGGCGACCTCCTTCGTCGCGCCCCCACCCAGCAGCGGCGCCTTCGGGCTAGCCACGGCGGACGTCCTCCCGGATCTCGAGCAAGCCGTTCTTGGGACCCGGCACGGCGCCGCGCACGAGCAGCAGATGACGCTCGGGGTCGACGGCGTGGACGGTCAGGCCGACCTGCGTGACCCGCTTACCGCCCATCCGGCCGGCCATCCGCATTCCCTTGAAGACCCGCGACGGGGTCGCCGAGGCGCCGATCGAGCCGGGCTTGCGAACGTTGTGCGAGCCGTGGGTCTCGGGCCCGCGGCCGAAGCCGTGCCGCTTCACCGTCCCCTGGAACCCCTTGCCGATCCCGGTCCCCGAGACCTTGACCCGGTCGCCGGGACGGAAGATCTCGACGGTTACGCTCTCGCCCTGCACGGCCTCGGCGAAGTGGCCGCGGAACTCGACGAGGTGCCGGTAGGCGCCGTCGACGCCGGCCTTCGCCAGGTGCCCGCGTTCGGCCTTCGTCAGCTTCCGCTCGGGCACGCGACCCCAGGCGAGCTGGACCGCCTCGTAGCCGTCGGCTTCGGGTGTGCGCACCGCGACCACGGGACAGGGCCCCGCCTCGATCACGGTCACCGCCGTGACGGCGCCGCTCTCCTGGTCGAAGACCTGGGTCATCCCCAGCTTCTTTCCGATCAGCCCGCGCATGCCGTCAGAGCTTGATCTCGATGTCGACCCCCGCCGGCAGGTCGAGGCGCATCAGCGAGTCGACCGTCTTCGGGGTCGGGGAATGGATGTCGATCAGGCGCTTGTGGGTGCGCACCTCGAAGTGCTCCCGTGAGTCCTTGTCCTTGAACGGCGAGCGGATCACGCAGTAGACGTTCTTCTCCGTGGGCAGGGGCACGGGGCCGGTAATCGTCGCCCCGGTGCGGCGGGCCGTGTCCACGATGTCGCGCGCGGAGCGGTCCACCTGCTGGTGGTCGTAGCCCTTCAGCCGGATGCGGATCTTCTGCTGCGGCACCGTGCCCTACCCTCGCATCTACTTGATGATCTCGGTCACGACGCCGGCGCCCACGGTGCGGCCGCCTTCGCGGATCGCGAAGCGCAGGCCGGCGTCCATCGCGATCGGCTGGATCAGCTCGATCTCCATGTTCGTGTTGTCGCCCGGCATGACCATCTCCTGGCCCTCGGGCAGCTTGATCGAGCCGGTGACGTCGGTGGTGCGGAAGTAGAACTGCGGCCGGTAGCCGTTGAAGAACGGGGTGTGCCGGCCGCCCTCCTCCTTGGAGAGCACGTAGACCTCGGCCTTGAAGTGCGTGTGGGGCGTGATCGAGCCCGGCTTCGCGAGCACCTGGCCGCGCTCGACCTCCTCGCGCTTGATCCCGCGCAACAGCGCCCCGGCGTTGTCGCCGGCCTGGGCGAAGTCGAGCGTCTTCTGGAACATCTCCAGCCCGGTGACGACCGTCTTCTTCGTCTCGGGATGGATGCCGACGATCTCGACCTCCTCGCCGACCGTGATCTTGCCCTGCTCGATCCGGCCGGTGACGACCGTGCCGCGGCCGGTGATCGTGAACACGTCCTCGATCGGCATCAGGAACGGCTTGTCGACGTCGCGCTGCGGCTCGGGGATGTAGGTGTCGACCGCCTCCATCAGCTCCAGGATCTTCTGGCTCCACTGCGCGTCGCCCTCGAGCGCCTTCAGCGCCGAGACCTGGACGACCGGGATGTCGTCGCCGGGGAACTCGTAGCGGGAGAGGAGCTCGCGCACCTCCATCTCGACGAGCTCGAGCAGCTCCGGGTCGTCGACCATGTCGGCCTTGTTCAGGGCGACCACGATCGCCGGCACCTCCACCTGGCGGGCGAGCAGGATGTGCTCGCGCGTCTGGGGCATCGGGCCGTCCGCGGCCGAGACCACGAGGATCGCGCCGTCCATCTGCGCGGCGCCGGTGATCATGTTCTTGATGTAGTCGGCGTGCCCGGGGCAGTCGACGTGCGCGTAGTGGCGGTTCGCCGTCTCGTACTCGACGTGCGAGGTGTTGATCGTGATCCCGCGCTGCCGCTCTTCCGGCGCGTTGTCGATCGACGCGAAGTCCCGCACCGCCGTGTTCGTCCCCTGCTCGGCGAGCACCTTGGTGATCGCCGCGGTCAGCGTCGTCTTGCCATGGTCGATGTGACCGATGGTGCCGACGTTGACGTGCGGCTTCGTCCTCTCGAACTTTTGCTTTGCCATGACGTCTCCTCCGCGAAAACTCTACTGCGTTAGACTAGTACTCATTCGATGCGATTTGCTCGGCAAGCTGCGCCGGCACCTCTTCGTAGCGGGCGAATTGCATCGTGAAGTCGGCCCGCCCCTGCGTCATCGAGCGTAGATCGGTCGCGTAGCCGAACATCTCCGCCAAGGGCACGCTCGCCTTGACGACCTGGGCGTTGCCGACCTGCTGCATCGACTCGATGCGGCCGCGACGGCTCGACAGGTTGCCGATCACGTCGCCCAGGTACTCCTCCGGGGTTGTGACCTCCACGGCCATCACCGGCTCGAGCAGCTTCGGCTTCGCCCGCTTCATCGCCTCCTTGAAGGCCATGGAGCCGGCGATCTTGAACGCCCGCTCGCTCGAGTCGACCTCGTGGTACGAGCCGTCGACGAGCTCGACCCGGACGTCCACGACGGGGTAGCCCGCGAGCACGCCCGAGCCCATCGCCTCCCGGATCCCCGCGTCCACCGCCGGGACGAACTCCTTCGGGATCTTGCCGCCCACGATCTTGTCCACGAACTCGTAGCCCGTACCCGGCTCCCGCGGGTAGATGCTGATCACCGCGTCGCCGTACTGGCCGGAGCCGCCCGTCTGCCGCACGAAGCGGCCCTGGACGTTCTCGGCCGGACGGGAGATCGTCTCGCGATAGGCGACCTGCGGGCGGCCGACGTTGGCCGCGACGTTGAACTCCCGCCGCAGGCGGTCGACGATGATCTCCAGGTGCAGCTCGCCCATCCCGGAGATGAGCGTCTGCCCGGTCTCCTCGTCGCTTTCCACCCGGAAGGTCGGGTCCTCCTCGGCGAGGCGGGCGAGCCCGGCTGCCAGCTTGTCCTGGTCGGCCTTCGAGCGGGGCTCGACCGCCACCGAGATCACCGGGTCGGGGAAGGTCATCGGCTCGAGCACGATCGGGGCGCTGGGCGCGGCGAGCGTGTCGCCGGTCGTCGTCGACTTGAGCCCCACCCCGGCGGCGATCTCGCCGGCCATGATCTCGTCTCGCTCCTCGCGATGGTTGGCGTGCATCTGGAGGATCCGGCCGACGCGCTCGGTGCGCCCGGTCGTCGTGTTCAGGACGCGGTCGCCGGCCTTGAGGGTGCCCGAGTAGACGCGGAAGTAGGTCAGCTTGCCGACGTACGGATCGGACATGACCTTGAAAGCCAGCGCGGAGAAGGGCGCGCTCGGGTCGGCGGGGCGCTCGACCTCGGCCTCCGTGGTGGGGTCGACCCCGTGCACGGGCGGCACGTCGAGCGGACTCGGCAGGTAGTCGACGATCGCGTCGAGCAGGAGCTGGACGCCCTTGTTCTTGAACGCGGAGCCGAGCAGGACCGGGGTGATCTCGTCGGCGAGCGTGCCGTTGCGGACGGCGCGCCGGATCATCTCCGGCGTCAGCGACGACTCGTCCTCGACGTACGCCGCGAGCACCTCGTCGTCGAAGTGGGAGATCGCGTCGATCAGCTGGTGGTGGTACTCCTGCGCCTGCTCGCGCAGCTCGGCCGGGATCTCGGTCGTCTCGCGCTCCTGCCCCAGGTCGTCCTTGTAGATCACCGCCTGCATCTCGACGAGGTCGACCACACCGACGAAGTTGTCCTCGGCGCCGACCGGGATCTGCAGCGGCACCGGGTTGGCGCCCAGCCGCTCGCGCATCGACTGCACCGCGCCGAAGAAGTTCGCCCCGGTGCGGTCCATCTTGTTGATGAACGCGATGCGCGGCACCTTGTAGCGGTCGGCCTGCCGCCAGACGGTCTCGGACTGCGGCTGCACGCCCGCCACCGAGTCGAAGACCGCAACCGCGCCGTCGAGGACGCGCAGGCTGCGCTCAACCTCGACGGTGAAGTCCACGTGCCCGGGCGTATCGATGATGTTGATCCGGTGGCCGCGCCAGAACGCCGTCGTCGCAGCCGAGGTGATCGTGATCCCGCGCTCCTGCTCCTGTGGCATCCAGTCCATGACCGCGGTGCCCTCGTGCACCTCACCCATCTTGTAGGCCCGCCCGGTGTAGTAGAGGATCCGCTCGGTGGTCGTGGTCTTGCCCGCGTCGATGTGGGCCATGATCCCGATGTTCCGGACGCGGTCGAGCGCGACCGCCTGCTCTGTGACCTTCGTGCTCATCGCCCTTCCTGCCTCGTCTACCAGCGGTAGTGGGCGAACGCCTTGTTCGCCTGCGCCATCCGGTAGACGTCGTCCTTCCGCTTGAACGCGCCGCCCTGCTGGTTCAGCGCGTCGAGGATCTCGTTGGCGAGCTTGTCCGGCATCCCCTTCTCGCGCCGCTCGCGCGCGTACTGGACGAGCCAGCGCACGGCGAGGGTGCGCGCCCGGCGCTGCGGCACCTCGACGGGGACCTGGTAGTTGGCGCCGCCGACGCGGCGGCTGCGCACCTCGAGCACCGGGGTCACCGTCTTCACCGCCTGCTCGAGCACCTCGACCGGCGGCCGGCCGGTCTTCTCCCCCACCTGCTCGAGCGCCTGGTAGACGATCCGCTCGGCGACCGACTTCTTGCCGTCGAGCATGACCTTGTTGATCACCTGCGTCACGAGCGGGGACCCGTAGACGGCGTCCGGCTCGACCGGCCGGACCTGGATCTCGGCGCGGCGCGGCACTAGCGGCCTCCCCCGCGGGACGCCGCCGGACGCCGGCTCGCCGCACGCGCGAGCGCGCGCACTGCCTCCTGCGCGGCCACCCTAGCTACCCCGTTTCGCGCCGTACTTCGAGCGAGCCTGCTTGCGGTCGGCCACCCCGCCGGCGTCGAGCGCGGCCCGGATCACCTTGTAGCGGTAGCCCGGCAGGTCCTTGACGCGGCCGCCGCGGACGAGGACAACCGAATGCTCCTGCAGGTTGTGGCCCTCGCCGGGGATGTAGGCGCCGACCTCCGCCCCGTTCGTCAGGCGGACGCGCGCCACCTTGCGGAGCGCCGAGTTCGGCTTCTTCGGCGTCTGCGTCATCACGCGCGTGCAGACGCCGCGGCGCTGCGGCGCGCCGGCGAGCGCGGGCGTCTTCGTCTTCGCCTTGGGGGCCTTGCGGCCCTTGCGCACGAGTTGGTTGACAGTCGGCATGGTTCGGTCGTCTGCTCCTCTTCACAAAGAGACGGTCGGCGGAGGCGGAAGCGCCCCCTGCCAACCGGCCCGCGGCATGGTAGCGAACACGGCCGGCCTGCGGGGAACACCCCGGCCGATCGGCTGGAAACCCCGCCGTTCGGCCAGTATCGCGCGGGCCGAGACGAACCTACAGTACGGCCGCCTACCGGGTCGGTGCTGCGATGCAATGGTCGATCATCGGTCTCTCTGCGGCGCTCGCGGTCTGCGTCGTCGCCATCCTGGGGCTGCTCGTCCGGCTCCGCCGCAACCCCGCGCGCCGGGTCGAGGAGCAGGTCACGGCCACGGTCGAGGCGCTCGAGACGCGCCTGCACGAGCTCGCCCAGGAGCTGAGCAGCGCCGTCCGGAAGGCCGAGGAGGAGGCGGAGCGGAGCCGGTTCCTGGCCCAGATCGGCGCGACCATCGACCTGGACGACGCCCTCAGCTCGACGCTCACGGCGGCCGCGGGGCTGCCGCGCGTCGACGCGGCGGTGGTCGAGCTCGAGGCGGCGGTCGACGAGCACGAGAGCCTGACCGCCGCGATCGGCTTCGACGGCGAGGACGGCACGGTGCGGACCTTCACCGGCCCGCCCGACCGGCGGGAAGCGCGGGCGGTCGAGCTCGCCTACCGCTACGCGGCCGAGCAGGGCGCGGGCGCGCTCCACGCGGCCCTCGGCGTCCCCTTGCAGGGCCGCGAGGCCCGGATCGGCTGGATCGGCGTCTTCTCCCGCGACCCCGCGTTCCGCTTCGGCGAGGAGGACCTGCGCCGGCTCGAAGAGCTGGCGGCGCACGTCGCGCCAGCGATCGAGAACGCTCGCCGCTTCCGCGAGGCGCGGCAGCTCGCCGACCTCGACGCCCTGACCGGGCTGCACAACCGGCGCTACTTCCACGAGACGCTCGCCCGCGAGGTCGAGCGCGCCCACCGTTACGGGCGACGGCTGTCGCTGGTGCTCGTGGACGTCGACAACTTCAAGGAGATCAACGACCGGATCGGCCACCTGGCCGGCGACGCGGCGCTCGCGGAGATCGCCGACCGGATCCGGAAGGTCGTGCGCTCCGCCGACGTCCCCTGCCGGGTCGGCGGCGACGAGCTCGCGGTGATCGTGCCCGAGGCCGAGCTCGGCCAGGCCCGCCAGCTCGTCGGCCGCATCCAGCGCGCCGTCTCAGCGGAGCCGGTCGCCCGCGCCGGCCGCGTCCGTGTCTCGGCCGGGGTCGCCGACCTGCAGCCGAACGACGACCCGACCAGCCTCTTCGAGCGGGCGGACGAGTCGCTCTACGCGGCCAAGCACGCCGGCAAGGGCGGCCTCGCCGCCGCCGAGTAAGCCGGCGCGCGGGGCGCTCGCTCAGCCCACGTCGCCGGGCCCAAACTCGCGCACGACGCGGGCGGGGACGCCGGCGACCATGGTGTAGGGCGGGACGTCCTGCGTGACGACGCTGCCGGCGCCGACGATCGCGTACTCGCCGACGGTGACGCCGGCCAGGATCGTGCTGCGCAGCCCGAGGTAAGCGCCGCGCCGGATCGTCGTCCGCAGCCCGGCCCGGGTCTCCTCGCCGCCCAGCAGGCGGTGGAAGTGACGCGGGTAGTAGGTGTGGCCGAGGATCGTCGTCTGGGCGATCACGGTCACGTCGTCCTCGAGGGTGACCGACGAGGGGGAGGCGTCGTCGATGAACACCTCGGCGCCGATGAACACACGCCGGCCGACGTGGACGCCCCGCCGCCGGTGGAGGGCCGCCCGGGCCGCCGGCGGCAGGGGCGCGTAGCGGGCGACGACGTGGAGCCAGCGCTTGCCGACCGCCCCGGCCAGGCGCAGCCCCCGGGTTTCGGGCCCGACCGGGATGGTGCCCCACAACTTCTCCAGCACGCCGCAAGGCTATGCCCTGGCGGCCGGGGCGGCAGGCTACTCGATCCGCAGGAACGGCAGGTACTCGCCGAGGTCGATCGCGGCTGGCTGCGGCAAGCGGTCGTGGCGGCAGATCGTCTGGGCGAGCGCGGCGTTCTGACGGGCGATCGTCCAGCGCTCGAAGGCCTGGGCGCGCTCGAAGCCGCGGAGCGCCGCCACGATCGCCGGTCGCACCGACGAGAGCGGCCAGGCCCCCAGGGGGGCCGGCGGGCCGAGCGGCTCGACGGAGAAGACGCCGAGCAGGGTGCCGAGCCGAGCCTTCCGGCCGGCTGGCAGCGTGAAGAGCTGCTGGGGCGCCGCCTCCTGGAGCGCGAACCCCCGGGTACCGCCCAGCCAGGGCGGCCGGGGGCTGACGCGCACCAGCCGCACGAGCAGGTTGCCGTAGGCGGCGTAGAAGGCCGCGACCTCGCTGGCCGTCGGCGGCGGTGCGAAGCGGCCCTGCTCGAGCTGCGCCCGTCGCAGCTCGTCGGCGAGGAGCGAGCGGGCCAGGGCGAGCGAGACGTGGGCCCGCTGCAGGGCGGCGAGGTAGGCGCTGCGACGGCCGTGGAACGACGAGGCGACGACCTCGCGCTCGGCCGCGAGCACCGCCCGGCGCGAGACCGGCCGGTACGAGCTCTCGACGACGCGCTCGAACGCCGCGCTCAGCGCGGCCGTCCGGTCGCCGGTCAGGGCTTGCAGCGAGGCGACGGCGCCGGCCCGGATCGAGCCGAGACTGCCGACGCGGCAGACGACGCCCGGGGCGAGCACGAGCTGCCCCTCGCTGCGAGAGCGGTCGAAACCGGGCCCGAGCAGCCTGGGCGCATCGCAGAGGCGGGGGTCCCGGGCCCAGAGCCAGACGCAGGCGGCGGCCGGCTTGGCCGGATCGCGCTCCGTGGGGCTCCACTCCTGCCAGCCCCAGGAGAAGACGGAGCCGAGCCCGAGCTCGCGGGCGACGGTTGCGGCCGAGAGCGCCTCCCATTTCACGACCTGGTACCAGGCGGACGCGGGCTGCAGGCCGTTCCGGCCGCCGACGCCCTTCTGGCTGAGGAAGCTGAGCATGATGCCGAGCCGGTTGGCGGGGATCCCGAGCGAGCGGAAGGGCGCGACCGCCCGGCGGTAGCTCTCGCGCAGGAACCGGTTGCCGAGGATCGGCCCCAAGGGCCAGATGCTGGTGGCGGGCAGGTAGTCCTCCCGCACGAGGTCGGCCACCTTGGCCACCGAGCGCCACCAGGCGGCCGCTTCGGCGCTGGCCGTGAACGGGGCCGTGTTGACGAGCAGGGCCGGATGCGCGCCGAGCGCCGCCAGGTCCTGCAGGTAGGCGAGGACGTCGGCGCGGTAGAGGGCGTTCGCGGGGCTCCAGGGGGTCGGGATCGCGGCCCCGAACAGCTCGTTCTCGACGATCAGCGGCGTCGCACAGCCGCCGGTGCGGGCGACGGCCGTCTGGTACTGCTTCTGGGCGGCGGCCGCGATCGTCGACGGGTCGGCCGGCGCGTTCGGCGTCCCCACCTTGTCCCTGAGCCGGAGGTCGAAGCCGTACGTCGCCGCCCCCCGGGCGCGCGCCTCCGCCGGGTAGTCCTTGCCCGGGTTGTTCGTCACCGCGAGCAGGGTGCCGGGCCTGGCGAGGATCGGCAGCAGCGAGGGCCAGCCGTAGTCGGCCCAGACGGTTCGCTGGGCGGGGATGCCGCACTGCCCCGCCCAGACGGGGTCGGCGGCGGCGGCGCCCGTCGCGACGAGCGCCGCCGTCGCGCCGACGAGCACGCCGAGCGCGAGCTTCCCCAGCAGGCGCTGCAGCCGAGCGGCCGGGGCGCGAGGCCGCCCCGGCCGCCGCGGGCGCGCTCGTCGGCTCACTCGTCGAGCGGCGAGTCGACCTCCGGCACTTCCTCGGCCTCGAGGTCGCTGCGCGGCTCGCCGTCCCCCGCGACCGCGTCGGCCTGGCCGCCGAGGTCGAAGCCGAGGTCGGCGAGCGCATCGGAGCCGTCGCTGCCGATCTCCTCCAGGGCGGCGAGCAGCTGCTCCTCCGTCTGCGGGCGCGCGAGGGCGCTGGCGGGCACCTTGTCGGAGGGGCCGATCTCGATCGTCCGGTAGTGCTTCAGGCCGGTCGCCGCCGGGATCAGCTTGCCGATGATCACGTTCTCCTTCAGGCCCAGCAGCCGGTCGACCCGGCCCTCGATCGCAGCGTCGGTCAGCACCTTCGTCGTCTCCTGGAAGGAGGCCGCCGAAAGGAACGACTCGGTGGCGAGCGAGGCCTTGGTGATGCCGAGGATCAACGGC